>JAABUV010007009.1_pt1 | contig 12011 bp, 10 predicted proteins | sample 5559971 | NCBI WGS metagenome assembly JAABUV01 (sample SAMN10711881, study PRJNA513362) | rock metagenome | isolation source: Antarctica rocks | place: Antarctica: Victoria Land, Knobhead nord | collected 2015-12-19
AAGTTTGATAGAGAGTTTGATAGAAAATTGATAGAGCGTTTGATAGAAAGTTTGGTAGAAAGTTTAATAGAAAATTCAATAGAGCGTTTGATAAAGAGTTTGGTAGAAAGTTTGATAAAGCGTTTGATAGAAAGTTTGATATCGAGTCATGAAGAGTGCTTTCTATCGAGCTAATTAGCATGTGCTATGAAGCATATATGAAGCATACAGAGTGTATGAATAAACAGGTAAATCGATAAACAGAGATGAACAAAGATTCAAAACATGCTGTTACGAGTCTAGTCTTCGTCTATTCTTTCTAGTCTTCGTCTTGATTTCATTCTAATTGAGTCTAGTGAGCATTCAAGCTAGAGATGATGTCATTGAGACTCTGCATCATATGTGTAAGACGTCAACTCAATCGAGCCTAGCACAGAGCTGAGAAACACACATATAAGAATCGAGTTCTTTTCTGTAGATACTTTTCTTTCTTAGCATTTATCTATTAGTTAAATGACACTCATATGACTCGCTCTATGCTGATCTCTAACAGTAGATAAATGCTCATCAACTACTCTGCTATCAACGTGTAGACGATACAAAATAATCTACTTCGTTCATTCAGAAAATTCGCAAGAAATTCTTTGAATTACTTTCATCAAAACACACATTCAAATTTACTCAAATTTATCAAATCAATCACTCAATCTTATCACAATCAAATCTATCTATCTATCTTTATCTCTCTCACAATGACACGCGACTCTGAATCAGTCGAGTCACGAACAGCTCGTCTGCTTAAAAGCATTGCTAGTAGACGAGTTTCTCTTATTTCTTTCGATGCTTCAGCGAAACCTCAGAATGTCGCTATCTCATAAAACATCAACACGAATCAACAACTTCGTCAATGAGCTATCAATCAGTTAGACGAGATCATCAAGATGCTGATCGAGCTAAGAGATCAATGAGACATGACTTTGAAACTCAACGAGCAATGAATTGATCTACAAGTTGATCACATCAAGAGACTTGATGAGCTAAAGATCAATCAAACGACAATAGACACTCAAGAAGAGACTATCGTTGATCTACGAGAGAAAGTACTGAGTCTCAAAAAGAAACAACATTCAGCGAATCATTCTTGACCTCGACAGTCTACGAAGTCTCGAGCTTCTATCGAGAATCATACTCGACAAGAGTCGTTCACTCTATTCGACAATGATCATCACAAGTTCTTCAAGTTTTCAAATTCATCTATATTCACTGATGAAGATGAATCGACATGAAACAGCTGAAGAGTCAAGATAGACGACAAGCTTCAGACAAATGTTGATCACTTCGATAATGAGAATATCTGTATTGTTTATGTGATATCTAGACTAGAAGATGATGCTGCTGAGCACATCTTCGCTCAATATTGACATGATGCTTTGCATTCATACATCTTGATCAATAAACTATTTAAGCATCTGAAAGAAATATATGATGAACTGAATAAAAATCAAAAGTGTCGTCGTGAGTACAATGCTCTGAGACAAGCAGACAAGTCTTTCAATGTCTTCTACTTCAACTTTATGAAGCTATTCAACTATCTTGAATATGATTATCACATTCTGATGAATAATCTTCAGAATAAAATCAATAATCGCTTGCAGAACGCTTTATCAGTCTGTTCAAAGAACTTTACTTCGCTCACTCGTTTAAGAATCTTTCTTCAAGATGTGAATAGTAAACAATGAGTCAATTATCAGCTTCGCAGCGAATGTTGCATTGTCATCATCAAAGTCACTGTTGTATCTGATAAACGCGCTACTTTTCCGTCAGTAACAACTTTGATAATCGATTATGTTAAGTCAACTATTTCTTCTATCTTTAAGTCAGCGAGATCATCAATTATCTGCTACATCTGCAAAATCTTCAATCATTTGTTCAAGAATTGTTCTCAGCTGAACAAGATTGATACTTTTGCATCTCATGCATTCACTCTTCAGTTACATGAGATCATCATTTCAAAGAATAAAGAGAATAAGAAAATGTCTTTCGAGAATAGCGAGACAAAAAACTAGAGACTTTCATCAAAGACGCGATGAAAGATGTGTTAATTTCTTCAACGATGAGCATGTCAAATGATTCTTTTGCTTCTAAATCTTTGACTATTGAATGTGTACTTTCTAGCAATGAAATTAGTTACTCATTGAAGTCATTGATTGACATCAAAGCTGCTGACTATTCGTTCATTGATGAAGTGATCGCGCAAATTGTTTGTGATCAGTTGCAAATCAAGCTTCTGACTTTGATCAAAGCAAAGTCAATATGAGAATTCGATGATCATTATGCAAAAAAACTCATTACTCATGTCATTTATTTGAATCTAACGATTCAAGATCATACAGTAGACATCACTTTTATGTTGATCACTCAATTAAAACTGTTAGAGATTAGCATAGAGCGAGTCATATGAGTGTCATTTAACTAATAAATAAATGCTAAGAAAGAAAAGTATCTACAGAAAAGAACTCGATTCTTTATATGTATGTTTCTCAACTTTGTGCTAGACTCGAAAGAATTGACGTTTTACACATATGATGCAGAGTTTTAATGACATCACTACTAGCTCAAATCCTCACTAGACTCAATTAAAATGAAACTCAGGTCAGAGCTAGAAAGAATAGATGAAGACTAGAATTATAACATTACTTTTTCTTCTTGAATATTCATGTTTGCATGAATGTTGTTTCTTAGTGCGCTTTTCTTGAATATTTAATATGAAAGTCATCAATCATCTCTTGAGCGTTCATAAATTCGTTGTTGTCAGCGTTATATCAGTTGAGATCATTGTCATAACTCTTTCATTTGACTCGATATTGAAGTTGTCTTCGATATTGTCGAGAGTTTAATATATCGTCAATTTTTCATTCATCTTCATCGTTTATCACTATTGATTTCGAAAATTCATTCTTCTGATTAAACAGAGAGTTATTAACGACGAGACGAAGAAGCTCTGAATAAAATACATCATGTATATGCATAGTCTTAAGTAGTTTCAATTTATAAAATGAGTCAACAAGATTGATGATCTGAAAAGAATTGAGCATCTTGTCATTCAATTTTTTGAAAAGTCTTGCTGTAATGATGTTTCGTTCATTCAGAAACATTCTTGATTCAATCTTGTAATTGATTTTCTTTCTATGCTTGTTAGCTTGATTCATCATTTGTTTTCATGTTTTGATCAGAACTTCACGAGCGAAGATTAATGTCTTGTTCATTTGTTCAGATATATTCTTGGTTCAATCAATCTGCAAGCGTTCGCGAATGCTTTCATACTCGATGATGTCAGAGTTGAAGCTCATATGAGAATGAAAGTTCTTGTTCATGAAGAAGAAGATCAAGAAGATGACTGAGAACAAGATGTTATTGTCAACAAACTTGATCATGAGTAGTCACTTAGATCAGTCGTTCTGCATATATGAACAGAAGAATCAAAGATATTGCTTGATGTTCTGATTGACTCGTTCGCTTTGATCATTGATCTGAGAATGATAAATGATAAACAATCAAAGAAAAATGTTCAGTCGTTTGCAAAGAAACTTTCATAGTATAGAGATGAATTGTGAATCTCGATCAGATACTATGAAGCTTGATAAATCATGAGTTCAATATACTCATTGAATCAGCATTTCAGCTGTCTTTTCGACAGTGATATTTTCATCATCAATGATGCAAGAAATATAATGTTTTTCTTTTGACAATCTGCAGATGATCGTCAGAATAGCGTTGTACTCGCTTGAATCAAATAGATTGATAATGAAGTTCATTGCTATGTCTTGTTATCGCTGTTCAGATATCAATAAAGATTGAAGCAAGTCATTTGATTTATTTCTAGATGTCTTTGAACGTTGACAGATATAGCAGTTTCGAATATATCAATTTATCGTTTTTCGCATGAATGATCAATAGTAGTTTCGCTTTATGACTTTCACAGTTCTAAGAATATCAGAATAATCAACTGACGATTGATCATGCATCTCACGAATCAGATTCATTTGTAGAAGCTCGTTGAACGAGACTTATAGCTGACTATCATGATACAAGATTTCATTCTGAGTTTGACAATTCTTCAATTTGATATCTTCATATTGTGTCTTGTCTCTTGCTATTGCTTCGCGAAGTAGCGTACAATTCTCGTCGATCTCATTAGTCTCAAAAATCTGTTTATAAATTGATTCACTGATGTTCTTCTCTAGATCAGCAATTTTCATTCAATTCAAAGTCAGAATAATGATTCATTGATAGCGAATGCGCTCATCTTCTGAATCTCTGAGCACGACGTCAGCTTGACGAGTTAATGCATTGATCTTGATGTTCTGTTTATCAGATTAATACATTATTCTGAAGTTGAAATCAGCAAGCTTCTGAACTTAGCGCATCTGATGTCTGCTCAGCTTTTTATCTTTCATCAATGAGATGAGCGCTTGATGATCGATGAACATCTTGATAGAAATGTCAGTTAACTTCAGTTCAAGTCGTCAGTGTTCAAATGCTCAAATGATGATCAAAAGTTCTTTATCATATATTTCGTAGTCGCATTCAGCAGAAGACATGTTCTTGTTATAGAAGACAATTGAATGTAGTACTTCTTCGTCATCATATTGAGAGAGAACTTCATCATTGACGTAGTTGAATGAGTTGATTTCAAGAATAGTCTCACGAGTTTGATCAAAGTGACGTAGTATAAAAGTCTCGATCATACGTCTCTTCATATGATCGAAGATGATCTGACAGACTTCATTTCATTCAAATATGATCTTCTTTTGAGTGAGTTGAATCATTGAATGAACAATCTTCGAAAAGTTCTTGATGAAGCATCGATAGAAATTGCAGAAGTTAATGAAGAACTGCATCTGAGTGAGATTATTGAGTGTAAATCATTCAACAACTGCTTGTATCTTTCGAGAATTCATCTTCAATTCTTCAATTGATATCAAGAGTTCTAAAAAGATAGTTTTCTGAACATGAAACTCGCACTTGTTGATGTTTATCTGTAGATCAGCTTCTCGTAGTTTATTCAAGATCAATCATACATGTTGTTTGTGTTTCTTCAAGATCTTGCTGTAGATGATAATGTCATTTAGATAGATCTGACAAAACTGATGTAAATACTTGAACAACATGTCGTTCATATAGTGTTGATAGAACGCAGATTCGTTAATTAATTTGAAGAGCATTACATGATATTTGTATGAATTGAAGAAGATAATAAAGATAGTCAAATCTTCGCTATCTGAGTGCATGCGTAGTTTGTTGAACGTGACAATAATGTTCAATCGAGTCAGATACTTGCTTTCTTGTATACGAGCGAAAGTCTCGTCTATCAATAACAAAGAGTAGCGATTTTATTTGATCAAAGCATTGAACTTTCTGTAATCAACACAGAAACGCAAACTATCATCTTTCTTTTTGATGAACAAAATGAGCGAGACGTATGATGCGAAGCTGAAGAAAATGAATTCTTTGTTTAAATGATTGATCAGATACTTCTTTATTTTCTGAAGTTTGTGATTGAACATCTGATAAAGTCTGCTTTGAGAAAACATTTCTTCGTCGATCAACTCAATTTTGTGATCGTAGAAATGATGAGATGATAGCTGATTGATCATAGCTCGATTGAACACGTCTAGATAGTCATGATACTTGAAGAAAAGCTTGACTTTGATCTCTTCAAGAATCTTGACGTGTGAAAGCTCATGCAAATTCACTTCTTCAGACTTGTTTTCAACTGTAGTTATGAGTCGATCGATTTTCAAGATGATAACAGCAAAGATCTTGATGTCTGATCGTTTGATCAACATTTTATATGTTGCTGTTTCTATCATTGCTATGTTCATTAAACTGAAAGAGAATGATTTCAAACTGAAATAGACTGATTTCAAACTAAACATCGACTTAGAATTAACGTTAGTCAAAGCTGCGTCACGCTGTTTTAACTGTTTCATGAACTTCTTGTTTTGACTGAATTGAGATGTAACGAAAGTGAAAGATCTCTTCAGTATATGAGTAGAAGTCAAGCTCTTTCGTTTCATGATTGATTTATTGCTTGAGAGTAGAGCAATCGATTTCTGACTAGTAGGGTTGAAATTTGAAAATAGAAGAAAATCGATTCACATATCAATTACTAGGTCGATTTTATTCATTCATGTTTTTTCAAGAATCATTTGATGTTGATTTAATCGAGTGATCAACATAGAAGCTGTGTCAATTGTATGATCTTGAACAGTCAGATTTGAATAAAAGACATGAGTAATGAGTTTCTTAGCATAATGATCGTCGAATTCTCGAATTGACTTCGCTTTGATCAAAGTCAGAGACTCAATTTGCAACTGATCACAAACAATCTGCGCGATCACTTCATCAATGAATGAATAGTCAACAGCTTCGATGTCAATCAATGACTTCAATGAGTAACTAATTTCATTGCTAGAAAGTACACATTCAATAGTCAAAGATTTAGAAACAAAAGAATCATTTGACATGCTCATCGTTGAAGAAATTAACACATCTTTCATCGCGTCTTTGATGAAAGTCACTAGTTTTTTGCCTCGCTATTCTCGAAAGAAGACATTTTCTCATTCTTTTTATCTTTCGAAATGATAATTTCATGTAGACGAAGAGTGAATGCATGAAATGCAGAAGTATCAATCTTGTTCTGAGAGCAATTCTTGAACAAGTGACTTGAAATCTTGCAGATGTAGCAAATGATAGAGAATCTCACTGACTCAAAGATAGAAAAAATGATTGACTTAACATAATTGATTATTGAAGTCGTTTCTGCTGACAACAGAGTAGTAGCGCGTTTGTCAGATATGACAGTGACTTTGATGATGACAGTGCAACGTTCGCTGCGAAGCTGATAATTGACTCGTTGTTTACTATTCACATCTTGAAGAAAGATCTTTAGTCAATGAAGCGAAGTGAAATCTTCAAGACAGACTGATAAAGCGTTCTGCAAGCGATTATTGATTTTATTCTGAAGATTGTTCATCAGAGTGCAATCATCATATTTGAGATAGCTGAATAACTTTATAAAGTTGAAGTAGAAAACATTGAAGAACTTGTCTGCTTGTCTCAGAGCATTGTATTCATGATGACACTTTCAACTCTTATCTACTTCATTGTATATTTCTTTCAGATGTTCGAATAGCTCATAGATCAAGTAGTATGAACGAGAAGAGTCATGACGACGTCGAGCGTAGATGTGCTCAGCAGCATCATATTCTAACCTAGACAACATAAAAACAATGCAAATAGTCTCATTATCGAACTGATTGACATTGACAATCAGCTTGTTGTTCATCTTGTTTCTTCAATCTTCTCAAGTTGATTCATCTTCATCAGTGAATACAGATGAGTTCGAAAATTTGTAGCATTGATGATGTTCATTTTCGAATGAGATGAACTTAGTAGATGTCTTTCGTCAAGTATGATTCTCAATAGAAGCATGTGACTCGATATCTTGTTGAGATAGATGATTTGTAGTAGATCGAGACTCAGTAGACTGTCAAGATCAAAGCTGATCAGCTGAACATTGTTTCTCTTTGAGTTTCAACATTGTCTTTCGTAGTTGAATGTTAATCTCTTCTAAAGTGTTCATGATTGTGTGATTAATCTTTAGCTGTTTCAATCTTTGAGTATGTTCAACTTGTAAAATAATTCAGTGCTCATTGCATTTCAGAGTCATGTTTCATTGATCTTTTAGCTCATTTAACATCTTGATGATCTCATTCAACTGATCAAGAGCTCACTGACGTAGTTGTTTTTTGATCTTAATGTTTCATGAGATCTTGATGTTCTTAGCTTCAGTTGAAACATTGAAAGATAGTAAAGAAACTCGTCTATTTGCAATGCTTTTAAGCAAGTGAGCTGTTCGTGATTCGACTGACTCGTTGTCGCGTATCATGATGAGAAGATAAAGATAAATAGATTGTGAATTGATGATTTTAATAAATTTGAGTAAATTTGATGAAAGTAATTAAAAGAATTTCTTGCGAATTTTCTGAATAAACGAAGTAAGTTATTTCATATCGTCTACACGTCGATAGCAGAGTAGTTGATTAGCATTTTGTTGCAAGCATGCATCTTTGTTATTTCTGATTAGCCTGATTAGTCTAACATAGACTAGTATAAAGCTGTGAGTAGAGCTGTTGTTGACACACTAGCAATCTAGCGTGTCTTCGTGAGTAAAACTCACGTCGTGTTGCATTTTCTTTCTACTTCAGCTTTGAACTTCTAGTTAGAATACACTCATATGATTCGCTTTATGCAGACTCATAACATTAGTTCAAAACTCATCAATCTTGCTATCAACGTGTAAACGATATAAAAACAAGCTACATCACTCAAACTCGAATCAGAATCGAAATTCGAAAATCGAGCTCAGAAGACTTGTTAGAAATCAAGAAATTTCTAGAACAGAACAGAAGAACATGAACGTGTTGTTCTAGACTAACTCTTTACTGAGCTCGTCATCAGAACAGAAGAACAGAAGAACATGAACGTGTTGTTCTAGAACTGAAACCAGAAATTTCAGTTGAATCTCGATCAGCAATTTTCTATTCACACAATGACTAGAAGCACAGAATTAGAATCAGAATCAGTGAGTATTGCTCGCTATGAACTTCAAAATGCTAGAAGAGAATCACTTCTATCACAGAATCGAACAGCATCAGAAGAAGAGAACACGAACGCGTTGCTCTTCGATCACAAAATGATCAAGATCAGCATCAGCACTGAACTGAATGCTTGAATAAGCGCTCATGAGACAAATGATCTCGTTGTCTTTATCAAGTACATATGTCAACAGCATGACATCGAAATCGAGACTCACAATGACATGATTCAGATGTTGAATGATGTCAACAAGATCAACATCGAATTAAAAGCTATCAACATCAAGTTGAAAGCTACGCAGATAACGTTGAATGCTGTTCGAACGTGTCTACAGAAAGAGATGAAGAAAAAGAACATGATTATACATCATTTAGAAGCGACATCAAGTCGACTAAGCACTTCGATTTCGAAAGATCGATTCTCGAAGTCGATCAAGCTATCTGACTCGTCTCTGTTTGAAGATTCAAAACAGAATGTGAATAATTGATTGTTTCAAATGCGAAACAAGCTGAAGATGAACAAGAATCATTTTTCTATTGAAGAAATGAAGATTGCATATGTGAAAAGTCGAGTCAGTGAAACAACGATCAAACACATAGCATTTCGAATGAGAGACATGATCACGAACTCGTTTCTTGAAGCAAAAGAGATACTGTCGATCATAAATAAGATGTACGACGATCTCAATTGACATCATACGACTCAACAACAGTTCTTGAAGCTGTATCAAAACAAGATCTTATTTCATGAATTTTGAATGAAATTTCAGAGACTTAGTGTGAAACTAGAGTATAATAACGAAACTCTACTAGATGATCTTCAGCATAAGATTAGCTCAGATCTTCAGCGAGTCATGATCAACAAACGAACTATGAATTTGAACGAATTCGTCGACATCTGCATGCAAGTCGATGTTCGATTGACGAAATTGAATGCTCGATCAATTCTCAAGGCATCAACTATTCAAGTCGCTCGCTCTACTGCTAGCATCTTGACGACGATCACTACTGCGATCTCAGCTTCAATCTCTGCATGAAAGAAACTCAGAATATCAAATGTTGATTCTGCTAGAGAGAAGTTGTTTAAGAAAGAACTCTGCTTCAAATGCAAGAAGTCAGAACATAGAGCACGTGACTGTCTTGAGTCAGTTCAGATGCACGAAATCGCAGCGAATTCGAAAAATGATCTGCTTTCGTCAAAGTAGTGACTGAGAGCGACATGCTCATATCTTGCTTCATCAGTATACTCGATGACTCGTTTGATTTCAAGTCGTTTATTGTTGACGTCATCTTGAGTAGTCTAGAAAAGATATTTCGATTTCTCGCTCTGATAGACATCGAAGTCACTGACATGATGCTCATAGATGATTCATTGATTTCAGAGCTATGTGAACGCTTTGATATTCAGTCAATTTCACTGTTCAAATCGAAGTCGATTCATTCATATGACAAAATTCTCGATCAAAGATCTATTACACATGCTCTGTATATTTCAGTCACTATACAAGAACATAAGAATGAAATGATGCTTTTATTAATAACTCATCTAGATCAGCACAAGATAATCATTGACAACTTCTGATTGAAAAGAAATCAAATTTTAATAGATTCTGCAAACGATCGATTAATATTTTCATCAAATATTCAAATCTTGAAACTTATCATTTCAAAAACAAGCAGTCAATCAGCATTTCATCAACTTGAATCAAGTAAGATCTGCGAAATGAAATAAAAAAACTTGAAGTCTATGTCAATAATCATCTTAAAGCAAACTACAAATTCGAAATCAGTGAATTAATTCATTGAATCAGCTCTCATATGAAAGCAAAGCACTCAAGTTGATCTCAATCAACATGAACTCATTCAGTCATTGAAGAAGAAAGAACTCATCAATATTATCATGATCAAAGTCGTTGCTTATCGAACTTTAGTCAAGAAGAAGAATGTCAAGATCTTTACATTAATCATTAGTGAAATCAACAAGATGCTTAGCTCAATCAAAGATTCAGCGAAACTGAATGAAATAATCTTTGTCATGTCATTAAAGAAACTGAAGAAGAAGCTTTCAATAGTTTATCATGACTTTCTGAACGTTTTTAACAGAGAAAAGGCAATTCAGTTGCTCTTGCATCGATCATATGATCATAAGATTGAATTAAAAGATGAGAGTCAATCTTCTAGAAGTCGATTGTATTTCATGTCGAGTCACAAGTTGCAGAAGATCAAGAAGTATCTAGAAGAGAACTTGAAGAAGAAGTTTATTACACTCAGCAAAACTTTATTCGCTTCGTCAATACTATTCGTTGAAAAGAAAGATGATAGTCTTCGCTTCTGCATGAATTATCGAAAACTGAATGCTCTGATCAAAAGAGATCGTTATTCAATACTCTTGATAGACGAAGTACTCGCTCGAATTCAAGACAGTAAATATCTGACTCGACTTAACATTATCGTCGCGTTCAATAAGCTTTGCATGAGCACTGAAAGTGAGAATCTAATCACATTCGTCACTTTCTTCGATGTTTACAAATATAGAGTAATGCTTTTTGAATTAATCAATGAATCGACATTCTTTCAGCACTATATCAATGATGTGTTGTTCAACTGTCTGCATAAATTCTGTCAGATCTATCTGAATGACATTCTCATCTACAGTAAGATCTTGAAGAAACATAAAACTCATGTGAAGAAGATGCTAGACAAGCTTCGTGAAGTCGATCTGTAGATAGACATTGACAAGTGCGAATTCGAGATTCAGAAGATCTCATTTCTAGAACTACTGATATTCATCAATGATCTACGAATAAATTCTCGAAAAGTAGATGTGATTCGAAGCTGAAAAGTGTCTCGATCGTTGACTCATATACAGATCTTCATTGACTTCTGCAATTTCTATCAACGATTCATAAAGAACTTCTCGAAAATCGCTCAATCTATGATAAAGCTGATTCAAAAAGATCATTCATTTGAATGAACAGAGATCTGTCAGACGATCTTTGAGAAACTGAAGCAACAGATGATGACAGTCTTCATTCTGAAGCATTTCGATTCAATCAGAAAAGCTATTCTGAAAATGAACTTTTTGAACTATGTCAACGACGAAGTATTGTCTCAGTATGACGATGAAGACATTCTACATTCAGTGATCTTCTACAGCAAGAACATGATCTCTGCAGAATGCAACTACGAGATCTACGACAAAGAGCTTTTGACTATTATTTGATGCTTGAAGCACTGACGTCTTGAATTGAAATGTACTGATATTTCGATCAAGATCTTCATCGATCATCTGAATTTGAAGTACTTCATGATCATCAAGAAACTGATCAGACGACAGACTAAATGAGCTGAGAAGTTATTCGAATATAA
>JAABUV010007011.1_pt1 | contig 12010 bp, 11 predicted proteins | sample 5559971 | NCBI WGS metagenome assembly JAABUV01 (sample SAMN10711881, study PRJNA513362) | rock metagenome | isolation source: Antarctica rocks | place: Antarctica: Victoria Land, Knobhead nord | collected 2015-12-19
TGTACCCGCCGCCCTCCTGGACGCACAGATCGATGCCATTGGCGGCAAAGACTTCGATGGCGGTCCGGTGCGCCGGCTCGGACAGCGCATGGGTGTCTTTGCCCAGAAACAGCGGCCCGTCGATAGAGCGTTCCAACCGATGCTCGGCCACCGCCTGACAGACGGCCAAGATATGTGCCTCGTTGAAGGTGGCGTTGAGCGACGAACCCCGGTGCCCGGACGTGCCGAAGGCGACCCACTGCGCGGGATCGTCTGCGTCCGGCGTCAGCGTATAATAGGCGGCGACCAGAGCGGGGACATCGATAAGAGCTTCGCGCGGGGCCGGCTGTCCCGCGAGTGGGTGTGGGGGCATCATTCTCTCATTTCGAGGCCGATTCTATTCCAGCTTCAGCACACCTGTCGCCCGGATGTCGCGCGAGGATGCGCCGATCTCGACGGCGTAGCGGCCCGCGTTCGCCTTCCAGCGGTGCATCGCCACGTTGTAATAGGACAGGGTGCGCTCGTCCAGGCTGAACGTCACGGCCTTCTTCGCGCCGGGCAGGAGCATGACCCGCGCGAAGCCCTTCAGCTCGCGCACGGGCCGGTCCACTTTGGGGGCGAGGTCGCGGACGTAAAGCTGGACGACTTCGGCCCCGGCCCGCTTGCCGGTGTTCTGCACGACGACGCGCACGCCGCATGTCCCGCCGCGCCGTATCACCGGCGAAACGTGCAGGCCCGAGAAAGCGAAGCTCGTGTAGGACAGGCCGAAGCCGAACGGGAACAGCGGGGCAATCTTCGCCTTGTCGAAGTGGCGGTAGCCGACGTAGATGCCCTCGGCATACGTGACGGTTCCGTTCACCCCAGGGTAGAGGTGATAGTTGCCCCAATCCCCGTAGTCCTCGCGCCGCGCGGCCAGCGTGTCGGTCAGCCTGCCGGACGGGTTGACGTCCCCGAACAGGATGTCGGCGACGGCGCTGCCGGCGTCTTGACCGGCGTACCACGACTCCAAGACGCCCGGCACATGGTCCAGCCAGGGGGACATCAGAACGTGTGTGCCGTTGACCAGGACGACAACGGTGTTTTTGTTGGCCGCGCTCACGGCCTGGATCAGCTTGTCCTGGTCGCCGGGCAGGGACAGGTTGGGCGGGTCCAGACTCTCGCCTTCGATGTTATTGTCCAGGCCGACCACGACGACGGCAACGTCGGCCTTGCCCGCCAGCGCGGCGGCGTCGGCGATGGCCGTCCCCGCCGCGGGGGCAGTCCGGGGGCAGCCTTCGGCGTAGGTGACGGCCACGTTCGGGGCGGCCTTTTTGATCCCGTCCAGAACGCTGACCGAGTAAAACGGCTTCACATCGGCACTCCACCGTCCGCCCAGCGAGTTGACGGCGGCGTTCGGCCCGACCACGGCGATGGTCTTGATCTTGCCCCGGCCCAGCGGGAGCAGGTCGCCCGCGTTCTTAAGGAGCGTGATTCCCTCCTGCGCCACCCGCCGCGCGAGGTGCTGATGGGCGGGCGTGTTCAGGGCCGCGCCCACGGGGGCGTGACCGTCGAGCATCCCCGTCCGCACCATCAGGCGCAGGACGTTCCGGTCCATGCCGTCGATCTGGGCCTGCGTGATTTGCTTCTTCGTCAGGGCGTCCGTCAGTGTCGCGGCGCTGAAGTGGTCGGGGTGTGGCATCTCCATGTCCGTGCCCGCCGCAATGGCCGGAACCGTCTCATGGACCGCGCCCCAGTCGCCTATGACCAGGCCGTCGTAGGCCCAATCGGTCCGCAAAATCTCCCCGAGCAGGTGCGTGTTCTCGGCGTTCCACTGCCCGTTGACGCGGTCCAGGGACGGCATCAGCGACCACGAGTGTGCCTCACGCACGGCGGCGTCGAAGGCGGGCGTGTAGACCTCGCGCAGGGCGCGCTCGTCCACCTGGACGTTGATGCTGTCCCGCGCGTTCTCCTGGTTGTTGCAGACGTAGTGCTTGACGCAGGCCGCCACCCCCTCGGCCTGCTCGCCCTCGATATAGGCGACTCCCATCCGGGCGGACAGGAACGGGTCCTCGCTGAAGCTCTCGAAGTTGCGGCCCCCCTGCGGCGTCCGGTGGATGTTGACGTCCGGCCCGTAGACGACCTGCCGGTTCTTGGCCTTCGCCTCCTGGCCCAACGCCGCGCCGACCCGGCGGATCAGGGCCGTATCCCAGGTCGAGGCCATGACGATGCCCATCGGGAAAAACGTGGACTGCCCATCGCGCACCCCCTGGGGCGCATCGGCGGTGCGGAGGGCCGGGATGCCCAGGCGCGGGATCGGCGGCGTCGTCAGACCGTCTACCTGAGTCAGCGCCAGCAGGCTCATCTTCTCCGGCTGTGTCAGCCGCGCCAGCAGGTCCGAGACCCGCGCCTCCGTCGCCGCCTTCGGGTCGGCGTACACCGCGCCGCGCACCAGCCCCGGCGGGGAGGAACCTGGGGACGGCGGGGGCGCGTCCGCCCGCGCCGCGCCGACGAGGCCCAAATACGCGCCCGCTGCCAGCCAACAATTGCCTCTTCGCATGGGCACAGGTTCGACGCCGCTCGCCCCAAGTCCTGCCGCCGCGCAACCTACGAGACGCGGCACATAAGGCCGGGTACACTGGGGCAAGCCTATGCCCCACCCTATCGCCCTGCCATTCTCTATTGCCTTGCCCTTCTTCGCTTTTTTGGCCGGCCTCGTCGATGCCGTGGTCGGCGGTGGGGGACTGATCCAGCTTCCCGCTTTGCTCCTGCTGCTGCCCGCGAGCCTGCCGGTCGCCAGCGTCCTGGGCACCAACAAGGCTGTTTCCATCATGGGTACGGGCGTGGCGGCCTGCCGCTACGCGGGCCGCGTGTCGCTGCGGGGTCAGTCGCTGCCCTTGACGACCTTGGCCGCATTCCTCTGCTCGCTGGCGGGCGCGCGGGCCGTCACCGTGCTGCGCCCCGATGCCCTGCGCCCGCTCATCCTGCTGCTGCTGGTCGGCGCGTTCGTGTACACGTTGGCCCGCAAAGACTTCGGCGGCCTCCACGCCCCGCACCTCGCCCCCACCAAACAGGCATGGGCGGGTGCGACTTTGGGCGCGACGCTGGGGTTTTACGACGGCTTCTTCGGGCCGGGGACGGGCAGCCTGCTGATCTTCGCCTTCGTCGGCGTCTTCGGCTTCAGCTTTTTGTCCGCGTCCGCCTCGGCCAAAGTCGTCAACTTCGCCACGAATTTGTCTGCCGTGCTGTTCTTCGCCTGGACCCGGCACGTTTTGTGGGCCGTCGCCATGCCGATGGCCGTGTGCAACGTGCTCGGGGCACTGGCCGGGACGCACCTGGCCGTGACGCGCGGCTCGCGCTTCGTGCGCGCCCTGTTCCTGTGCGTCGTTTCCGCCCTCATCGCCCGGCTCGGCTACGACCTCTGGAAGCGCCCCTAACGCGCGGCCCCAGGTTCAGAACATCGTGTTGGCGTTGGCCGGTGGCGCGGGGACACGCTGGAGCACGTCCCAATGCTCCACCACCCGGTCCCCGTCGTCAAGACGGAAAATATCCACCCCGGCCTAGTTGTCGTCCCTCGGTTAGACGTGGCCTCGTAACGCTTGCGGCTATGCGGACTTTTCCTCCGTGTTTGGGGTTTCTGCTTGCCTCTGTTCTCCAGGAAGTTTGGCCGCGAAGAGACGGTTGTATTTTGCCTCATCTTTGTATTCCTTGATCAAAAAATCGACCCATTTTTCCGTATAGACATAGGTTTTGAACGTCTGGTCGTAGACACAATAGTCAGCGTTCGTGGCCGTAGGATCGGCACTCTTCCCATCTGGCCGAACTTTGTGATGCTTTGCCGCGCGCACGTTGTGGGAAGAGGCCGCGAACCTGCGCCCGATGGCAGTCTGTACGCGACGGCTGACTTCTTTGGGCAGGAGGTGTGTCTCATTGCGCGTCTCTCGGACAACCCGCTTGATAGCGACGATACTTTTTTCCAGCGCTTGCATTTGCTCTGGGTCGGCCTGGTCTAAGGGAACAAATTCAACTGTGATGTCGGAGGCGCGGGCATGTTTGGCAGGCTTAGGAACCAGCCAAACACGGAAGGCGAAGTCGGGGCTTCCCATGATGTCGTCGGACAAGCGCGAGTGGAACTCGTTGATGTACTGCTTGAGGTCCGCGTACTCGGCGCTGTGAAACGCGCGCAGGGCATCCACAGTGGCCGCCGACCGTCCTGTGGAGAACTGAAGTGCCAGGGCCAGGGAGGAGTGTAATGAGTAGTAGTCAGTGAACTCCGTAGTGAGAATGCGCTCGAAGTTCGTCAGCATTGACTGACAATGGCCCGCGATCTCGGGGTCGAGTTGCGGCATTTGGCGGTGCTCGATCCTGTGGCGGATCGGCATGAAGAACTCGATATTGGTCGTCATCGCCTTCACGAACTCAGTCGGATACTTGTTGCCCCTGCCACGGACATACTCGATGGCACTGCGATTCAGGTCCCAGAGCGCCTGGTCCTTGCCGACCATTCGTGGGATTCCGTCCTTGTCTTTCTCCAGGTAGTCGGTGCCGTCGCGCTCAAAGACGGCGTGGAACAGAGCGGTGTAGGCAATCACCATCAGGATGACATAGTTGCCGCTGCGGAAGACGGCGGTCGGGTTGTTGTAGTGCTGGACCGCCGCGAGCGCGGACTCGCGTGCCTTGATGACTAGGCCCTCCGCCAGCGGCGCGAGCAACGGCTTGAGCGGGTCTCCCGACAGAGAAGAGGTTTGGGAACAGAGGCGGCAAAAAGCCTCTTCAGGGAGTCGTAGAACACCGACGGCTTTGTAGCCGCTGTCGGTCCGCTGCACCATTTGACGCAGCTTCTTGGTCAGGTTGGCGCGGGCCGTCGCTGCGGTCCAGCCACTCCCCCGCGCGAACTCATCGAACGTGAATAGGCGCTGATCGGCCTCAGCCTGTTTTAGAAAGGAATAAGCTCGACGGATTTTGTCTGAACCGATCTTACGCGACATAGTGCATTATACACTGAGTCGCTACGGGGAGTCGAGTTCATCCACTGGCACGCTGTCCGTTATCTGTTATCCTCTGAATTCACGCCCCATGGAACAGGTCAGGTAACCGAGTGTCTGCCGAAAAGCTGCTCCAATTCGCTGGAACTCGGTAGTCCCTTGGGCCTGATAAGGGACGATCTCGATTACAGCCGCTCCCCTTTGTTGTTCCTCACCTGCAAACAGTCTTAAATGGCTTTGTTGTATAAATGCTGAAAGCGGCAAAAATCGGATAAAATGCTTGCTCGGCTCCATCTAAAGCGAATTCTGAGTCTGGCCGCTCCCTCGCCTGAAAAATGGCGATTTGCCATCTAAAAACGGTTCATGCAGCATAGCTGTCTTAAATTATAACGGCCCATATATTCCAGGTTGTTGCCAGGTAGAATGCTACCGCTTCTTCGTCTGGGCGTCCTGACCATAGGCGCACCACGCCTGAACAAGACAGCGGCTACATACAGGGATTGTTGGTAGGCAGATCGCCCGACCGTGTTGAAGAAACAGCCGGTTGCTGCCTGCCCATAAATCCTGGGGCATGACCTTCTCTAATGCCTTCTCGGTCGCATCGGGAGTCTTAGTAGTGACCCAGCCCAGGCGGTTGGTGATGCGGTGGCAGTGGATGTCCACGCACAGCGCGGCACGGTTGAAGGCGTAGATCAGGACACAGTTGGCTGTTTTGCGCCCCACGCCGGGCAGGGCGAGCAGGGCGTCGAGGTCGTCGGGGACCAGGCCGCCGTGCTTCTCAACCAGAATGCTCGCCAGGGCGATCAGGCGCGGGGCCTTTTCCTCGCGGTACTCGCTGCCGTTGAGGAGGGCGTAAAGCTCAGGCTCATCGGCGGCGGCGAGCGCGGCAGCGTCGGGGAAGCGCGCGAACACGCGGGCCGAGACGGGGGCCGTCTGCTCCTCGCGAGTGCGCTGGGAGATGACCGTGGCGACGAGCACCTGAAAAGGGTCGCCCAGTTCGACGGCCCCGCGCCCGTGGTAGGTCGCCGCCAGCGTGTCCATGACGGCGCGCACGTCTTCGACATCAGGCGGCGCAGTCTTAAGCATTGCTGACGATCTTCTCGAAGTCCGCCAGACGCAGGAACAAACTGTGGGCTGCGACGAGCAGGGCGAGCCGGTTGTCGCGGCGCACCGCGTCCTCGCTCATCACCATGACGGCCTCGAAGAAGGCGTCAACCGGGGCACGCAGGGCGGCGAGGCCGCGCAATGCTCCGGGGTAATCGGCGCGTTCCAAGTCGGCGGCGAGGGCCGGAGCCGCCTTGTCCACGGAGTCCATCAGCGCCTGCTCAGACGTGTCATCGAAGAAGGCGGGATCGGGCGCGGCGTCGGGCAGGGCCAAGCCCTCTTTGCGGGCGAAGCGCAGGATGTTGCCGATGCGGGTGTCTGCGGCCAGGGCATCACGGAAACTTTCGCCGTCCGCCAGTGCGTGGAGCGCGAGGGCGCGAGCCTGCATCTCGAAGACGCTGCGGATCGGCGTCGCCAGCACGGCGTCGCGGATGTCGTATCGGACGCCTTGCTCGTCCAGGGCGGCGTCCAGCCGCTGCGCCAGGAGCAGCAGGAAGGCGGATTCGGCGTCGGGGCGGGGCGAGGTCTGTGGGATGCCCTGACTTGTGTAGGCCTCCCAGGCCGCGCCCAGCAGCGTGGCGGGGGCGGGAAGCGCGGAGGAAGTTGCGAGCAGGGCGACCAGGCCCGCCGCCGCCCGGCGCAGGGCGTAGGGGTCGCTCGTGCCCGTCGGCACGATGCCGATGCCTAAGTACCCCGTCAGCGTATCCACGCGGTCCGCGATGGCGAGCCGCACACCCACAGGCGAAGCGGGCAGCGGGTCGCCTGCCCCCTTGGGCCGGTAGTGCTCGGCAACGGCGACGGCCACGGCCTCCGGCTCGCCGTCGCGCCGGGCGTACTCCTCGCCGACGATCCCCTGCAAGGCCGGCAGCTCTTTGACCATCTCCGAGGCGAGATCGGCCTTGCACAGGGCCGCGGCTCGCAGCAGCGCGGCGCTCTGCTCTTCCTCCAGGCCATCCAGCAGGCCGCCGTTCTCCAAAATCAAGACCAGACGCTCCGACTTCTGGAACACCGAGCCGAGCTTCTCTTGGAAGACGATCAGCTTTGTCCCCTCGGCCTTGCTCGAAAGCGTCGTCCGGGCGTCCATCTCGTCGAAAAAGCGCGCGTCGTTGAAGCGGGCGGCGAGGACGTTCTCGAAGCCGACGCGGACCGTATCTAAAGCCAGGCCGCCGCCGTTCCGCACGGCAACGAAGCCAGGCAGCAGCGCGCCGTCAAACGCGACCAGGGGGAAGTAGCGCTGGTGCTTCCGCATGGCCGTGACCAGGACGGGCCGGGGCAGTGTCAGAAACTCCGGGCTGAACCCGCCGCGCACCGCCGTGGGAAACTCGGTCAGGTTGACGTTTTCCTCCAAAAGCTCCGGCGCGATCTGGACCCGCCCGCCGGCCTCGGCCCCCAGCCTTTCGGCCTGGGCGACGATCACCGCCCGCCGCTCCTCGGGGTCGATCAGAACACTCTTCTCGCGCATAATGCCGAAGTAGGCGGCCACGTCCGGCACGTCGGCTTCGGCAGGCGAGAGGAACCGGTGTCCGCGCGTCGTGCGGCCTGCCGATACGTGCTCCACGGCGAAGGGGACAATCTGGTCGTCCAGCAGGGCCAGCAGCCAGCGCAGAGGCCGCGCGAAGCGCAGCCGGCCCGCGCCCCAGCGCATGGCCTTGGGGAACGTCAGCGCCCGCGTCATCTGCGGCAGTGCCTCGCCTGCGATCACCAAAGCGCTCCGCCCGACCCGCGTCACCGTTGCCGTCACGTAGCCGTCCACGACCTCTAATTCTTCCGGCGCGATTTTGTTCTTCTGTGCGAAGCCCAAAGCGGCCTTCGTCGGCTTGCCCCCGGCGTCAAAGGCCACCGACGCGCTCGGCCCCTTGACCGAAAGCGTCTCGTCGTCCTGCCGCGCCTTCAGCCCGGTCGCGTGGAGGACCAGCCGGCGCGGCGTCCCGTAGGCGCGCGCCGTCCCGCCGCCCGCCTCGTCCCACAGCCGGGCCTGAGCGAAGCTCGCGCGGAACAGGTTTTCCAACTGCACCATCGTCGGCGCAACGAACGTCGCGGGCAGCTCCTCGCACCCAATCTCATACAGCAAGTCCGGCATTCGTTCTCCTAAAACACCAACATATTGAGACGCAGGCGTCACGGCCTGGCGTATGGCTGCTCCGTCACCAGGCCCGGCACGGCCCCGAAGTGCTTCACGTTGAACGTGCAGAGCGTCGCCCCCCGCCCGATAGCCGTAGCGGCGATGAGGGCGTCTTGGAGGCCGAGGTTGTGGCTTAAATAGAACCGGGTTAAGTAAGTCAGACCGGTTTGACAGTCAGCCGACGTAGGCCAGTGCAGAGCGTAAGGCTTTACCATCTGTTGTATTCGGCGGAGTTCAACTTTATTGGCACATCCCTCCACCAACTCCATCATCACGACGCCGGGCAAGCCGGGCTGCTCCCCCAGGGATGTTAGCCAGTGAAGGGCCGGCAGATAGCCACGCACTGCGTCTACCACGACATCGGTATCTAACAGCCGCATGGCTACTTCGGCGCTCCCATCTTCCCGCGCGAACGTTCGCTGCCTCCGTCCCGCAGTCGGCGGACCCAAGCCGTGCTGTCCCTCATCTCCTCACGGTCCGCCCACATCCCGACGAGGCCGATCTGCTTCCAGTACTCCACCATCTCCGCACCATCCTTGAACTCAGGAGGTGCCAGCGCGAGCGCGAGGAGCTGCGAAGCCAGTTGCTCTTTGGTAAGGTTCTCGCCGTCAGCTTCTTCCGCCAACCGCGCTTCTAACTCTGCCGGTAAGTCAAGTGTGATTGTCATGGTGTTATCCCCGCGCGAAAACTGTTAATCTGCTCAACCACTTCTTCGACCGGCATGGTGATCCGGCCTTGCGGGATGAACACTTGCCGACGCCGGGAGATTTCAGCGTCCATGTTGAGCCAAGCCGCCATCATTTTTGGTTTGCGCCTGAGAAGCACGTTCTTGTCCTTGACGACAATCGCGATGCCGATGAAATCTTTGTTCAGTTCACTCGCACGGCGACTTGCGACCTGAACGGCTTCAATCTCATTCCAGGGGATGAACCCGAACACATAGTTTGAGGAGTTAACTGTTATCCCCTCCCGGCTGATAACAAGGGCCGGCAATTTTCTTTTTAACGTCTTTGTCAGCACATTGGCTGTTTGCCTTGCAGGCCATGTCGCGCAGCCGACAAAAATCGGAAGCACTAAAGCAAGAACTGCCCCCGGAATGACAAGGGCAAGGTTACGCTCTGCGGGGTCCATGATCCAGATATAAAGGAGCATGAGGGGAAACCCGCAAAATCCCACGGTCATGGCCGCCCCCATTGTCGCGGTAACAGCCTGCATATCTCTGTAGCCGCGAAACTTTGCTGTGGCCAGTGGGATACGGATTTCGGCGCTGTCGTGCGCTTCGGACGGCCGCACTCCGGTTATCTGGTGACGGCTCATGGCTGCTACTCCCACTCGATTGTCGCGGGGGCTTGCTGGTGATGTCTTTCGGCATGACGAAAGCCTTTTCTACCCGCCGCTCCAATCCTCCACCGTGAGGCCGAGGACTTTGCCGAAGTCGCCGGTGTTGCGTGTGCTCAGCGTTGCCTCGTTGGCAAGCGCCGTGGCGGCGATCTTTAAATCCATCGTGCCGACGCGGAGCCGCCGCAGCCACAAACTCTGAAACTGCGCCAGCGCCTTTTCGTCAAAGGGCAGCACGGGCGTCACGCAGTAGTAGTCCCGCATCCGATTCAGGCGCGAATAGACGTCGAGTTGGCGGTCAACACTGTGCATCCGGGCGATCTCCGCCATCCAGCCACGCATCTGCTCCTCGTAGCTGATCAGGCTGACGGCCACGCTGTCCGGGGGAAGTGCGGCAATACGAGCCTTGATTCGCGCCCCCTCCGGCCCGGCTCGATCAATCAGAGAGACGTGGCCACTGTCCATCAGGTAGGGGTACATGAACACCTGCCTTTTCCAACGCCTCGATCTCCTCCGCCGCTGTCGGCTGAGAGCGCCGGTATTCGGCACCTAGTCTCATGGCGTCGTCGTAGATTTCATCGTCCTGAAACGCGCCGTAGCGCATCTGCCACCAGGGGATGTCGGCGTTCGCCGGTTTTCTTTCCGCTAGCAGGTTCGCCACTTGCGCTTCCAGCGCACTCACGCGCTCTTCCAGCGTGGTCGTCATTGCCCTGTTTCCTTTCTCTTCGCGGTGTTCCTTACTCCCATTCAATCGTCGCGGGGGGCTTGCTGGTGATGTCCAGGACGACGCGGTTGACGCCGGGGACCTCGTTGACGATGCGGTTGGAGATGCGGTCGAGCACTTCATACGGCAGCCTGGCCCAGTCCGCCGTCATGGCGTCCTCGCTGGTCACGGCGCGGATGACGATGGGGTAGGCGTAGGTGCGCTGGTCGCCCATGACGCCGACGCTCTTGGTGGGGATGAGCACGGCGAAGGACTGCCAGACCTTGCGGTACAGGCCCGCGCGCTTGATCTCGTCAATGATGATCCAGTCGGCCGAGCGCAAGAGATCCAGGCGCTCTTTGTTGACCTCGCCGGTGATGCGGATCGCCAGGCCCGGTCCGGGGAAGGGCTGACGCCAGACCAGGTCGGAGGGCAGGCCCAGCTCCTCGGCCACAGCGCGGACCTCATCTTTGAACAAGAATCGCAGCGGCTCGACCAGCTTGAACTGCATGTCGTCGGGCAGCGCGACGTTGTGGTGCGTCTTGATCTTCGCCGCCTTGCCCGTGCCCGACTCGATCACGTCCGGGTACAGCGTCCCCTGGGCCAGGAACGCGGCGTCGGCCAGCTTGCACGACTCTTCCTCGAAGACGCGCACGAACTCCTCGCCGATGATCCGGCGCTTCTGCTCGGGGTCCGACACGCCGGCCAGCCGGGCGAGGAAGCGCTCCTCGGCGTCCACCGTGATCAGGTTGATGTTGAACGCAGCGGCAAAGCGGCGCTGGACGTCCTCGGCCTCGCCCTTGCGGAGCAGGCCGTGGTTGACGAAGATGCACACGAGCTGATCGCCGACCGCCTTGTGGACTAGGGCGGCGACGGTGCAGCTATCGATGCCGCCGGACAGGCCGCAGACGACCTGGCTCGCCCCGACCTGCTCGCGGATGAGCGCGACCTGCTGCTCAACGAAGCTGCCCATCCGCCACAAGCCGCGTGTCCCGCAGACCTTCTCGACGAAGCCGCGGATGACCTCGGTGCCCCAGGGCGTGTGGACGACTTCAGGGTGGAACTGCACGGCGTAGAAGCGGCGGTCGGCGTCAAACATGGCCGCCACAGGGCAGTTGTCCGTCGCGGCGGCGACGACGAATCCAGGCGGGGCCGCTTCGACGGTGTCGCCGTGGCTCATCCAGCAGACCAGATCGAGGTTCAGGCCCTCGAACAGCACGGCCGGGTCGAGCACTTCCAGCCGTGTCTTGCCGAACTCCTTGAGCGTCGCCGCCGTGACCGTCCCGCCCAGGTCGCGCGCCATCGCCTGCATCCCGTAGCAGATGCCTAAGATCGGCAGGCCCAGATCGTAAATGGCCTTGTCGATCTGCGGTGCCCCGTCGTCATACACGGATGACGGGCCGCCGGACAGGATCAGGCCGACGGGGTTCTGCGCCCGGATCACGTCCAGCGGCGTGTCGTAGGGCAGAATCTCGCAGTAGACGCGGCACTCGCGGATGCGCCGGGCGATGAGCTGGGTGTACTGCGCGCCGAAGTCCAGCACGAGCACGAGTTCCGGCGTCAGCACGGGGTCGTGGGCCTCGGCCCCGCGCGGCCCGTAGTTGGTCAGGATCGGCTGGTCCTGGTGCTGGGGTGTCAGAGACATGGCTGCCCCCACCCACCCTGCAACAGCAGAGAGTTCGGTTTTGCAAAGTTACGCATAATTGTTAAGTAGTCATGCAAAAGAAAGTCGGTACTTCGTTTCGACCTGCGCCAGAATGTCGGTGACGCTCTGGCAAAGCGTCGGGAAGTCTTGGTAGGCGT
>JAABUV010004243.1_pt1 | contig 12007 bp, 8 predicted proteins | sample 5559971 | NCBI WGS metagenome assembly JAABUV01 (sample SAMN10711881, study PRJNA513362) | rock metagenome | isolation source: Antarctica rocks | place: Antarctica: Victoria Land, Knobhead nord | collected 2015-12-19
GTGGCGCTGGACCTGCAGACGACGCTGGTCGGGCGCCGCCAGGAGGGCACGGTACGGCTGCGCTCACTGGACCTGGCAGGTCTTGCCGAGGTCGACCTGGCCACCGGCGCAGGCACGACGACCGGCTGGGGCCGCTACGTCACCGCGGTTGTCGCCGAGATCCGGTCGGCAGGCCTGAACGTGCACGGGCTCGAGGGTGTGGTGTCGACCACCCTTCCGGTCGGTGCCGGGTTGTCCTCCTCCGCCGCGCTGGAGGTTGCCGTCGCCCTGGCCCTACTGGCCGACCCGCTTGCCCCGGTGGAACTGGCCCGGCTCTGCCAACGGGCCGAGAACGCCGGTGTCGGCGTACAGACAGGGCTGATGGACCAGCTGGCCTCGGTCTGCGGCGTCCCCGGCTGCGCCCTGCTCATCGACTGCCGCAGCGCGGAGGTCCAGCCGGTCGGCCTTCCCACTGGTCTACGCGTGCTCCTGGTCGACTCCGCGGTCCCCCGTACGCTCGCCACTACCGCGTACGACGAGCGTCGCCGGCAGTGCCAGCAGGCAGCGGCGGCCCTGGGCGTGCCGACCCTGCGCGAGCTGGACGTCGCGGCGCTGGAGGCCGGTCGCAGCCGCACTGATCCGGTGGACTGGCGCCGGGCCCGGCACGTCGTGACCGAGAACGCCCGGGTCCTGGCCACCGTAGCGGCGCTGGGTCACGGCGACCTGGCCGAGCTGGGCCGGCTGTTCGCCGCCAGCCACCGCAGCATGGCCGAGGACTTCGAGATCTCGACCGGTGAGATCGACACCCTGGTACGGCTGGCCGCGGCGACGCCGGGCGTGGTCGCCAGCCGGATGACGGGTGGCGGCTTCGGCGGCTGCACGGTCAGCCTCGTGGAGGCCGACCGCGCCGACGCGGCCGCGGCAGACCTGCTCAGGCGCTACGGGCGGGTCACCGGCCTGCCCGCGCGGGCCTGGATCTGCGATCCAGTGGCCGGCGCCGGGCCGCTGCCCGCCTGACACCGCCAGCCGCGACGGCTGAGCTCAGGTCGCCGCCGCCGCCCGGTCCGGAGCAGGCGTGCCGGCGAGCGGCACGCGCCACAGCAGGGTCGTGCCGTCCCCGGACTCCAGGACGAGCTCGCCGCCCAGCAGGGCGGCGCGCGCCTGGAGGTTGGCCAGTCCACTGCGCCTGCCGTCCGGGGGCAGCCCGACACCGTCGTCGTGGACATCCAGCACGAGATCGGCGCCGCGTACCGCGACGACGACCTGCACGGCGTGGGCGTGCGCGTGCCGGGCGGCATTGCTCAACGCCTCCCGCAGCGCCGGCAGCAGGTGCTCCACGACCTCGGGCGGGACGAGGGTGTCGAGTAGGCCGTCCAGGCGCAGGGAGGGCGCGAAGCCGAGCTGCTCGGTGCCGGCGTCGATGGCCTGCAGCACCAACGCGCGCAGCGACGGCCGACCGTCCTGGGGCGCCTGCAGGCCGTAGATCGTGGAGCGCAGCTCCCGGATCGTGGCGTCGAGGTCGTCCACGGCCCGGTGCACCCGCAACCGGGCCTGTTCGGGCCGGTCCGGAATGAGTCGGCCGGCGCCCTCGAGCTGCATGCCGGTGGCGAACAGCCGTTGGATGACCAGGTCGTGCAGGTCCCGCGCGATCCGGTCGCGGTCCTCATAGACGGCGTACCGCTCGGCGTCCCGCCGCCGTTCGGCGAGCTCCAGAGCGACCGCGGCCTGAGCGGCGAAGCTGCCGAGGGTGCGGATGGCCACGGCGGTGTCGGCGGCGGGCAGCCCGGTGACGATCAGCACGCCGCGCGCCTCCCCCGGACCGCCCAGCGGTACGGCGAGCACGTCGCCGTCACCACCGAGCGCGAGCTCAGTGGCGGGCAGAAGCCGCGCTTCACCGACGGACAGCACGTCGGCCAGCGCCGAGCCGGCCCGGTCGAGCAGCCGGCCCCGTACGCCGTCTGCGTCAGCGCCGTCGGCCACCTCGACCAGCAGCCGGGAGGCGTCCAGCGGCAGCGCGACGAACGCCAGCCGGCCACCGGTCACCTGGCGCGCGCGTTCGGCCACCAGGGTGAGGACCTGCTCGGGGTCGGTACCGGACAGCAGCGCGGTCGAGACCTCGCTGCTGGCCTCGAGCCAGCGCTCGCGCTGCCGGCTCTCGCTGTAGAGCCGCGCGTTCCAGATGGCGACACCAGCCGCCGCGGCGAGGGCCTGGACGACGGCCTGGTCCTCCTCGTCGAACCTCGCGCCGTCGCGCTTCTGCGTCAGGTAGAGGTTGCCGAACACGACCTCGCGGACGCGGATGGGGACGCCGAGAAAGGTGTGCATCGCCGGGTGCCCGGGCGGGAAGCCGAACGACGCGGGGTGCTCGGCCAGGTCGTCGAGCCGCAGCGGTCGGGGGTCGCGGATGAGCTGCCCGAGTACGCCGTGACCTTCTGGCAGGCTCCCGATCCGGTCGGTCAGCTCGTCATCGACGCCGACGACGAGGAACTGCGCGAGCCCCTCGCCGTCCTCGCTGATGACGCCGAGCGCGCCGTACTCCGCGTCGACCAGCGTGGCGGCGACCTCGGTGATCCGGCGCAGGACCGCCTGCAGGTCCAGGTCACTACCGACGGCGAGCACCGCCTCGAGCAGATTGCGCTCGCGGTCGCGGGTGGTGAGCACCGTGACGAGTCGCGTCTGCAGCTCGGCGAGCAGGTCGGCGAGGGCCAGTTGCGGCGTGACAGGGTCCGGCCCGGCTGACCGCGAGGGGGGCACACACCTAGCCTCTCACCCCCGGCGCCGCGGGTCCGGTCCTTCCGCGCACACAGATGGGACCTTCGACCCTGCCGGAGTGCGCAAAGCGGGAGCAGGCTGGCCGCAGCGCACCGGAGCACCGCGCGCGCCCCGCCGTACCGGAAGGCTTCTCATGACCGGCTCCGTCACCTCCGAGCAGCTCCACCACGTCGTTGAGGCAGCCGGCCTGGCGCCGAGTGTGCACAACACCCAGCCGTGGACGTTCGTCCCGGTCCCGGGCGGTGTGGAACTGCATGCCGACCCGGCGCGGCAGCTGCCGGTGCTCGACGCCGACGGCCGGCAGCTGCACCTGTCGTGCGGGGCAGCGTTGTTCCACGCCCGCGCCGCGGCCCGCGCCCTCGGCATGGACGTGGAGGTCGAGCTGCTCCCCGACCACTCTCGGCCCGAGCTGCTCGCCCGGGTCCACCTTGCACCGGGAGCAGCTGCCACCGAGGACGAGCTCGACGTCGCCACGGCGATCCTGCGCCGGCACACCTACCGTGGGACCTTCGAGCCACGGCCGGTACCTGCGGCGCTGGTCGACCAGCTGCGCTGGGATGCTGAGCGGGAGCAGGTCGTCCTGCACGAGGTGCATGGCGGGGACGCGCTCCTTGAGCTGGAGGTGCTGCTGTCCCGCGCTGACGAGGACGAGCAGCGCGACGGTGCCTACCGCAACGAGCTCGCCCACTGGGTGCGCACCGACCCGGCCGCGACCGATGGGATCGCGGTCGAGACCCTGGCCGAGGCGCCTGGCTCCTCCTTGCGCCAGCGGGACTGGACGATGAGCCACCCGGCCGACTCCGACGGTTCGGCGCCGGTCGTGGACCACCCCCTGGTACTGGTGCTCGCGACTCCGCAGGACCGTCCGGCCGCCTGGCTGCAGACCGGGCAGGCGCTCGCCGCCGTACTGCTGAGGGCTGCCGGCCACGGCGTCCAGGCCCAGCCCCTCGGACAGGTCACCGACGTGCTCGCCTACCGCCACCGGCTGCGCAGCGTGCTGGGTATTGTTGCGGTACCGCAGCTGGTCCTGCGGGTGGGGTATGCGGAGTCCCGCACACCCACCCCCCGCCGCGGTGTCGATGACGTGCTGGTGACCGCCCCAGCCTGACGCTCGGGAGGGCCCCGGCCATCCGGGACCTTCGGCCCTGTCCAGGAGCTCCTGCCCGTCGCAGGCTGAGGGCATGACCACCGAGGCGCCTCGCCAAGCGGATTCCGACTACGGCCTGCTCGAACTCGACCGCGACCAGTGCCTGTCCCTGCTGGCGAGCGCACCGATCGGCCGTCTGGTCCTCAACGGTCTGCCCGCACCGTCCGTCCTGCCCGTGGGGTTCGTCCTGCACGCCGGCGCGATCCACATCCGCACCCGTCAGGCGATCTGCGACGACGCCGTGAAGGACGGCGTCCTCGCCGCCTTCGAAGCCGACGCCTTCGACGCCGGTACGCGTACCGGCTGGAGCGTGGTCGTCCTGGGCCGCCCCGCCCTCGTCACCGACCGGCTCGTCCTGGACCAGGTCGATGCCCTGGCGCTGAGGGCGTGGGCCAGCGGCGACCGGGACAGCGTCCTGCGCATCCCCGTCGAGCTGGTCTCCGGCCGGCGGGTCGGAAGCGGCCCGCTGCACGCCATGCCGCCGGCGCCCTGACTCCTGCGTCCGCCCCAGCTCGCCCACCACACCCCAAAGAGGTAGCCATGACCAGCACGCTTGACCGCACCGCCCCCGAGACGTCCTCCACCCCGGCGAGCACGTCACTGGTCGTGGTGGGCATCGACGGTTCAGCCGCCTCCGAGGCAGCACTGCTGTTCGCCGTGCACGAGGCGCAGCTGCGGGGCGCCGTGCTGCGCGTCGTGACAAGCCACGACCTGGCTCCCATGACCTACGGGTACGCCGGAGTCTGTGACCTCGGACCCATGGAGGACTCGTTGCAGGCGGCAGGACGGGAGCTGGTCGCCGCGGCGCAGGAGACGGTACGGGCCGCCGCTGCCTCTAGCCCGGTGGTCGTGGAGACCGTCGTCGAGCAGGGTCGTGCCAGCGTTGTCCTTCTCGAGGCCGCGCAGGGAGCCGCGCTGCTCGTCGTCGGCGCCCGCGGTGCCGGCGCCTTCAACCGGCTGATGAACGGGTCGACCTGCACCGAGGTCGTGCATCACGCGCACGTGCCCGTTGCGGTCATCCCCTGCCCGACAGCTGGGCAGCCGGCCCAGCAGACGCCGTAGGCCTGGCGCTCATCGGCACCAGCTCGTCGTCGAGCACGCGCACAACCTGGTCGGCCTCGTCCTCGGCCAGCTGCCGGTGCGTGCTCATCAGGACGGTCTGACCGCGCGTCCCGGCGAGTAGATCGGCCAGTACGGCCCGCTCGGTAGCCGGGTCGAGGTGCGCTGTCGGCTCGTCCAGCACCAGCACGACCGGGTCGGCGAGCAGGGCGCGGGCGAGCAGCAACCGCTGGCGCTGGCCACCGGACAGGTGGGCCCCGTCGGCGCCGGCGGAGGAGGACCAACCGTCCGGCAATTCGCGAACGAACTCGCGCAGCCCGGCCCGCGCCGCCACTGCGTCGAGCTCGTCATCAGTTGCCTTCGGCCGTACGACGCGCAGGTTGTCGCGCAGCGAGGCGTGGAAGACGTGATCGCCCTGCAGGGATCCGGCCACGAGCGGAGGTATGTCCGCGGCTGGGATGGAGCTGACCGGCAGCGCCTCGCCCCCTGCAACGATCGAGATGCTCCCGGCCCGCACGGGCAGCAGGCGTAGCACGGCCGTGAGCAGGGTGCTCTTGCCGCAGCCGCTTGGCCCTGTCACAGCGATCCGCTGTCCGGGCAGCAGCGAGAGGCTCGCCGCGGTGAGCACGGCCGGGGCCGTGGCCGACGGGGCGAGGGTCACGGCTGCGACCTGCACGCCGAGCCGCCCCTCGGGCGCGCGCAACGGCTGCTCCGGCTCCGGTACCGGTAGCGGCGTGGACAGCAGGCCGACGACCCGGTCGAGCCCCGCGCGGACGCCCGCCCAGGCGGCCAGGGCCGCCGGTAGGGGCGCCAGCGCGTCGAAGCCGGCCAGGACGCAGGCCGCCAGGACGCCGACGGTGATCGGGGCGACCGACCCATCGGCGGCAGCGGTGGCGGCCGTCGCCAGGACCAGCGCGAGGGTGACCGCCGCGACCAGGCCGCTGAGCGCAGCGCCTGCTGCCGCTGACCGCGCCGGACGACGGGCGAGCTGCAGGAGCACCGCGTCGGCCTGCGCCACCTCGGCGACCGCGGCGGACTCCGCGCCGTACGCGGTCAGCTCGGCCAGCCCGTCAAGCAGGGCGCTGGTCCGCGCGTCCCGTAGCCCAGCCGCCTGGGCACGAACTGCGGCGCCGCGGGCCAGGTGCTGGCTGAGGACGGGGACGCAGACCAGCGCGACAAGCAGGCCCATGGCCAGCACCGCGCCGGACGACGGGCTGAGCAGTGCAGCCACCGTGACGGCGCCCAGGGCCGCGATCATCGCACCCATGACCGGAACTGCGGTCCGCACCAGCGCGTCCTGTGCGCCGTCGACGTCGGAGACGAAGCGGCGCAGCAGGTCACCGCGGCGCAGCTCCGCGAGGCCGGCAGGGGCAAGCGGGTGCAGGGCGGCGAAGACCCGCGTCCGCACGTCGGCCAGCAGGTGCAGCGCGGCGTCATGGCTGACGAGCCGCTCGACGTACCGGAGCAGCGCCCGGGCCAGGGCGAACCCCCGTACGCCGACGACGGCCAGGGCAAGCGCCTGAACCTCCGGGTGCTGGGCGGCGCGGGAGATGAGCCAGACCGACGTCGTGAGCAGCGCCAATCCGGACAGGCCGACGCCGCCGGCCAGCAGGCCTGCGCCGACCAGCCGTCGACCGGTCCCCGGCGGTCGCTCGGCGGCCAGCGCGGAGACCAGGTCGCGCAGCGGACGGGCCGCGGGTGGGACAGGAGCAGGAGCTTGCAGCCGCGGCCCGGGTACCCGCGCCGGACCAGGACCGGCGATCTCCCGGCCCTGCATCTCCGGGCCCTGCATCTCCGGGCCCTGCATCTCCGGGCCCTGCATCTCCGGGCCCTGCGTCTCCCGGCACTGCGCGACGTCGGACACCACCTGGCCGTCCCGCAGCTCCACGCGCCGGTCGCCGAGCCCGGCCAACCGCGGGCTGTGGGTGGCCACCAGCACCGTCGCCCAGCCGGCCAGCCGGCTGATGACCGCGGCGACGACGCGCTCGGTGTCCAGGTCGAGATCCTCACTCGGCTCGTCGAGCAGCACGAGCGGAACGCCACCGGCAGCCCGTACGGCGCGGGCGCGCAGCAACGCACGGGCGACGGCGACACGCCGGCGCTGGCCGGTCGAGATGTGCGTGCCGTCCTCCCCGAGCCGGGTCTCCGGCGACAGGGCGCGGCAGTCCGTCAGCGCGGCCAGCAGCTGCGGCCGGGTGGCCGCGGGATCGCCCAGTAGCACCTCCTCGGCCACAGTCGGCTGCGTGGTGTGCGGCCGTTGCGGAGCCCAGGCCGTGCCCGCGCGCCACAGGGCCGGGTCGAGCTCCCGCAGGTCCTTGTCACCGACCAGGATGCTGCCCGAAGTCGGCTCGACCAGGCCGAGCAACACAGCCAGCAAGGTGCTCTTGCCGCCACCACTCGGGCCCTGCAGCACGACCACGGTGCCCGGGCTGATGTCCAGGTCGACCCCGTCCAGGGCCGGGTGCGACCTGCCCGCGTGCGCAACGTGCAGTGCCCGGACCCGCACCATCCCGGCCGGGCGGGAGCAGCGCAGCTGTTCGGCCACCGGCAGCGCGCGCGCCTGGTCAAGCACGTCCAGCGCCATCGCGCTGGCCACCCGCCCCTGTTCGGAGTCGTGATGCTGCGCGCCCATCGCCCGCAGCGGCGCGAACAGCTCGGGGGCGAGCAACAGCACGAGCAGCGCCGGTCGCAACGTGAGGTGGCCGGCGTCCAGACGCAGCCCGACGTCGACGGCCACGACAGCGACGGACAGGGTCGCGAGCAGGTCCAGCACGAGCCCGGAAAGCAGGGCGACCCGCAGTGTCTGCATCGTCTGCACCCGGTAGGCGTCGGTGGCCCGGCGGACGGCCTCGACCTGCCGGTGCGCCTGGCCGTACACCTTGAGCGTCGTCAACCCCTGCACGAGGTCCAGGAAGTGGCCGGCCAGGCGGGCGAGCGTCTCGTACTGCGCTTGCATCCGTCGGCGCGTCGTCGCTCCGACCAGGACCATGAACAGCGGGACCAGTGGCAGCGTCACGACCAGCACGAGCGCGCTCTGCCAGTCGGTGACCGCGATGGTCGCCAGGACTACGACCGGGACGACGGCAGCGGCGGTGAGCGCGGGCACCGCCAGGGTCAGATAACCGTCCATCGCCTCCAGGCCGGGGCCAGCGGCGGTGACCAGACGCCCTGCCGGCTGCCGTCCCGCCCAGGTCGGGCCCAGGCGCGTGACGGCTGTCAGCACCGCCCGGCGCAGATCCGGGCGGGTCTGGCTGGAGGCCCGCGCTGCGACCCACTCCTGCGCAGCGGCGACGCCGGCCCGCCCACCCATGGCCGCCACGAGCAGCACCAGTCGCGGCGCCAGGGGGCCACCGTGCTGACCCTGCAGGACCACCGCGACGACAAGGTCCGCGAGCAGTGCGGCCTGCGCCACAGTGAGCAGCGCGCCGAGCACCTGCAGGCAGCACAGGGTCCGCAGCAGGCGCCGTACGACGGGGAGCGCGTGCAGCAGCCGCGGGTCAAGCGGTCGGCTCACGTACGCACTGGTGGCTCGCCGGAGTGGCCACCGAGCACCCCACGCGCGGACTCCGCGGCGCTGCTGACGACGTGTGCCAAGCCGCCGTAGCCGTCCCCGACAACGCTGTCCCCGGTGACGCGGGCCCGGAAGACCCAGTACGTCCAGGCCGTGTAGGCCAGCACCACCGGCAGGAAGATGGCCGCGACCACGGTCATCACGACCAGCGTGTAGTGGCTCGAGCTGGCGTTGGACAGGGTCAGCGACAGCGCGGCGCCGTTGCGGGCAGGCAGCACGTCAGGGTAGAGCGCCGCGAAGACCCAGACCGGCAGGAGCGCGGCTGCGGTCGAGGTGCAGGCAAAGGCGCGGCCCGGGTGCTCCCCGCGAAGGCCGGCCGCGAGCAGGGCGAGGAGCAGGACCACGCCGAGCAGCAGGCTGACGGCGCCCCCGCGCACCTGTGAGGTCCAGGCGACGAAAGCCAGGGCGAGCAGGCCGGCGAGCGGCGCGAGCACCCGCGTGAGCCGCTGCGCCCGCAGGGCGACATCGCCCTCGGTACGCAGCACCAGGAAGCTCGCGCCGTGCAGAGCGAACAGCGTCAGAGTCGTCAGCCCACCGAGCAGGGCGTACGGCGTGAGCAGGTCGAAGAAGCCACCTGTCACGTCGTGCGCCGCGTTCATCTCCACTCCGCGCAGGAAGTCCGCGAAGGCGACGCCGAGCAGCAGCGCCGCCGCGCCGGAGCCGCCGACGACAGCGATGTCGCACCACCGTCGGCCGAGGGCGGACTCGGCCTTGCCCCGGTACTCGATGCCGATCCCGCGCAGGATCAACCCGACCAGCAGCAGAGCGAAGGCGAGGTAGAACCCCGAGAAGACACTGGCGTACCACTCCGGGAAGGCGGCGAACGTCGCGCCACCAGCCACGACGAGCCAGACCTCGTTGCCGTCCCAGAACGGGCCGATCGAGCGCAGGGCGACCTTGCGGTCCGCGTCGGTCCTGGCTACCGCCGGCAGCAGCAGGCCCACCCCGAAGTCGAACCCCTCGAGCAGGAAGAAGCCGGCCCACAGGACCGCGATGAGAGCGAACCAGAGTGCTTGCACGGCAGTCTCCTCAGACCAGGCTGAGCTGGGGCGCGTCGACCGGGCCGGTCGATGGCGGGGACGCGGCAGGGTCAGGGCCGGCGACCGCAATACGTCGGACCATCCGGAAGCAGATCACGCCCAGGACGCCGTACAGCAGGGTGAACAGGACCAAGGTGGTGAGCACGAAGCCACTGCTGACACCGGGGCTCACCCCGTCCCGGGTCCGGAGCAGGCCGTAGACCAGCCAGGGCTGTCGGGCGGTCTCGGTGAACAGCCAGCCGGCGGTGTTGGCGCCCAGTGGGAGCACCACGGACCAGGTGGCAAGACGCAACAGCCGGGGGGCCAGCTCCAGGCGACGACGCCGCCACTGCACGACGACGGCCAAGGCGAGCAGCCCGGCGAGCACGCCCAGCCCGATCATCAGGCGGAACGACCAGTACGCGATCCATACGACCGGCACGTAGCTGCCGGGGCCGTACTTCGCCGTCTCGGCGGCCTGCACATCGTTGATGCCGGCGACGCGACCGCGCAGGTTGTTGGTGGCCAGGACCGAGAGGCCGTCCGGGATAGCGATGTCGACCTTGTTGTGCCCCTGCTCGACGTCGGCGTAGGCGAACAGGCTGAACGGCGCGCTGGCGCGCGTGTCCCAGAGCGCCTCGGCGGCGGCCATCTTCATGGGCTGCTGACGCGTCATGATCTGGCCCTGCAGGTGGCCGACCGCGCTGACCCCGAAGGCGGACGCGAGGACCACGCCGAGCGACATCGCCGCGACCTTGCGGTGCACCGGGTCGGCCGAGCCTCGGCGTAGGTGGAAGGCGCTGACCGACAGCAGCAGGGCCGCAGCAGTGAGCATCGCGGCGAGGATCGTGTGCGGGAAGGTGACCAGCTGGGTGGAGTTGGTCAGCACCTGCCAGATGGAGGTCAGCTCGACCCGGTGCCTGGCCGGGTTGAGGACCAGGCCCACGGGGTGCTGCATGAAGCTGTTCGCCGCAAGGATGAAGTACGCGCTCGCGATCGTGCCGACGGCCACAGCCCAGATGCAGGCCAGGTGCGCCTTCAGGCTCAACAGGCCCCGGCCGAACAGCCACAGACCCAGGAACGTCGACTCCAGGAAGAACGCGACCAGTCCCTCCATTGCCAGCGGGGCACCGAAGATGTCGCCGACAAAGCGCGAGTACGCCGACCAGTTCATGCCGAACTGGAACTCCTGTACCAGACCGGTCACGATGCCCAGGGCGAACAGCACCAACATCACGCGCCCCCAGAACCGGCTCGCCCGATCCCAAGTGTCGCCGTTGGCATTGTCGCGCTGCCGGTAGGACAGCGTCTGCATCACCGCCACCAACGTCGTCAGGCCGATGGAGAGCGGCACGATCATGAAGTGGTAGATCGTGACGCTGGCGAATTGCCAGCGGGCCAACATGGTCGGGTCCACAGGTACCTCATCGCTATCGCTCGAACCTGGTGTGTGCAGGCAGACTCGACACTGTCGCCTCCGTCTACAGGCGCATAGGGCCGAAGGTCCTCAGCTTGTTGGTGCGGTGCTGTCGACGCAGGGCCTCGCCGCCGCCGCGATCGAAGGACTGATCGGCGAGCCGGCCGCGAGCAGGCCACCGCGGACCCGACATCGAGGCCCAGAATGCGCGCGCCCACACGCGGTGGCCACGGTCGTTCGGGTGGAAGAAGTCGGGTGCGAAGTCCGTCACCATCGCCGACCAGCCGCGGGCGCGCAACGCTGCGTGCAGCGGGACTGTCACGAGCCCTCGAGCCCGGGCGCTTCGGGTGAGGATCTCCGCCGCCTGTTGAGCCTGGCGTTCGTAGCGGCCGTGCATGAAGTACGGCACATCCGCGATGTAGGTGCCTGCCGGCAGTGCTGCAGTCAGCTGGTCGATCCGCATGGAAAACGCGACCGGGTCATAGGTGGAGACGTCGTTCCCGCCGACGTCGACGGTGACGATGTCGGGCCGCAAAGCCTTCAGCCGGGGGACCTGCTGGTGCAGGACGTCCGCGACGCGAGCCCCACTGACGCTCAGGTTCACGACCTGCACCGGGCAGCCGCAGCGGGTGCGCAGATCGGTGGCGAGGAGCCCGACGTAGCCACGTTCTGGACGGCTCGCCCCAACACCTTGGGCTGCGGAGTCGCCCAAGGCCACGTACAGCAGGCCGCCGGTGTTCCCGTGCGCCGCGGACCAGTACGACTTGGCCCGGCCCACGCCGGCCTGCTCGACGAGCAACAGGCCCGTCCATGCGCTTGCGATGATCACGATAACGACGGAGAGTGCCAGGAGCACGGGGTGCCGGCGCGTCCACCGGGGCCGCGACGGCGACCAGCCCGCGACGTGCTGCGGAGCTGTGTGGCATCGCCGTCCTTTCCCTTGCCTAGATGGTCGATTCCAAGGGGTCGGTCGGCGTGTCGCGCTCGGGAGGGCGGTGAAGGGTGCCCAGGATCGGCGTGCTTACCCGACGCTGAACAGGAGG
>JAABUV010007013.1_pt1 | contig 12007 bp, 7 predicted proteins | sample 5559971 | NCBI WGS metagenome assembly JAABUV01 (sample SAMN10711881, study PRJNA513362) | rock metagenome | isolation source: Antarctica rocks | place: Antarctica: Victoria Land, Knobhead nord | collected 2015-12-19
ATACGCTGACGAGAAGACTTCGTTAAGAGAAGAGAAACACAAGCGAGTTAGTAGAGAATGATCAAACTACGCTGCCTGATTAAAAGTGTAGCATGCAAACATCTCTGCAAGACACGATCGATCTGCATGAGAAAGATCTCTACAGATAACGCGAAACAGATGAGTCGCACGTCTTACAAGCGAAGCGAGCGTCTGCGAAGCGTGATATACAATGACGACGACTGTCGATCTCAAGAATCTCATTTCTTCACTGAACTCTGACTCTCAAATGTCTTGATGATAAAGTCAATCTCTAGTCAAAGACATCGTCTGTATAGCTCGAGAGAACAGTAGCGTGTGTCGATGTGATTAGAGAAGAAATCGACTGCGATATGCATGCGTATCGCTGACGAAACGTCTGCGACTCATGCTTAAGAAGTAAACTGTCGAAATCTGAGCAGTGAGAGATTTTGCTCATCTTGAACTGTGAATCTGCTGCGAGAAAGACTATTTCTCGCTAAGGGAAAAATCAGCATAGAGATCGTGTCTTATGTATGTTGCATGCAACGTATGCAACATATTTTCGATAGACGTGATGATCTTCAGAAGATAGAAAGCACTCTAGCAACGCACATCAGAATCGAACGCATAGATCTGAACGCTTATCTGCACTCTAGAAACGTTTCAGGCACGAATAGTTCGCGATGCAACTGCGAATGAAGTCATCAGACGACGAAGCATGTACTCATGCACTGCTCGAACTGATCGCATCTGCGATCAAGAATGTTACAAGATGCTGACTTCTCAGACTATTGAATAATCGTCGTCATCACGAAGAGTCTCAGAGCAGTAGCGAAGATGATGATGAAAACGAAACTCTTGAAGCAATTTAGAGTGGCTAGAACACTCATTCTCTAACGTGCGATCAACGCGAACAAATTTGATACATAGTCTTAAAACTCACTGTTTCGACTGCGTGAAGCAGTCGTATAGACTGCGAGCGATTTTCTACCTCAGAGAGTTTTGTTCACTCGATACAAGTAGCATAGAGTTTCTCATGAGTCGATCTAATCGATGTCACAAGAGTGTATGAATTTATTATTATTATTATTATAAACATTTCTACAAAACATGATTGATTTGCATGAGAAAAATCTTTACAGATAATATGAAACAAATGAATTACATACTTTACAAGCAAAGTAAGCATCTGCAAGATGTGATATACAATGATGATAATTATTGATCTTAAGAATTTCATTTCTTTACTGAGTTCTGACTCTTGAATGTCTTGATGATAAAATCAATTTCTAGTCAAAAACATTATTTATATAAATTGAGAAAACAATAACATGTATTGATGTGATTAAAGAAGAAATCGACTGCAATATGCATGCATATCGCTGATGAAATATCTACAATTCATGTTTAAGAAGTAAATTGTTGAAATTTGAGCAGCAAAAGATTTTATTTATTTTAAACTGGAAATTTGCTGCAAGAAAGTTCTCTGAGTAATCTTTTGAGTCTAAGAAGAAAATCAGCATAGAAATCATGTTTTATGTATGTTGCATGCAACATATGCAATATATTTTCAATAAATCATTTGATTCAATATTTCATTGTTGAATCATGTTCACAATGATAAGAATTGAAACAGAATATTCTTATGTTTGATTTGTTGAAGATGATTAGCAGAAAGAACTTGAATCATGAACATTCTTTAAATTTACATGTTAACTACATATAAATTTTGTTAAGACTGCATGTCTGTTACTATGATATAAACAACTCACAAGCTTCATTAAGTTCAACATGAATAAACTTAAGAATTTCATTAATATTATTTAATAAACATTCAGATACAGATATTTTATATGTGAATAATACATTGATGAAAAGACTTCATTAAAAGAAGAGAAACATAAGTGAATTAATAAAGAATTGATTAAATTATGTTGTTTGATTAAAAGTGTAGCAGATAAACATCTTTGCAAGATATAATCAATCTGCATGAGAGAAATCTTTACAGATAACATGAAACAAATGAGTTGCATGCTTTACAAGCGAAGCGAGCATTTGCGAAACATGATATACAATAATGATGATTGTTGATCTTGAGAATTTCATCTTTTCACTGAGTTCTGATTCTTAAATGTCTTGATGATAAAATCAATCTTTAGTTGAAAATATTATCTATATAGTTTGAGAAAACAGTAATGCATGTCGATGTGATTAAAGAAGAAATCAACGATGATATGCATGCATATTGCTGACAAAACATTTGCAATTCATGCTTAAGAAGTAAACTGTTGAAATCTGAGCAACGAAAGATTTTATTCATCTTAAACTGTGAATTTGCTGCAAGAAAGTTCTCTGAGTAATCTTTTGAATTTAAGGGAAAAATCAGCATAAAAATCATGTTTTATGTATGTTACATGCAACATATATAACATATTTTTGATAAACAATGTTAAAACGTTGCGTGATCAGAAAAGTCATCATGCAGAATTTTCATCTACGTGATAACATTTCTTTTAACAGTCACAATTGATTTACGAAGAAGATTAATGACATGTTGATGTCAGTAACAGATGAGAAGATACTGCTAGTGAAATAAATAATTCAGATGAAAAGTTTATGAATTGTGATTACAAGTGATTAAGAAATTTGCAACTCATCATCTGCATTGATATTGAAACATCTTCATCACATTAACAATATCATTGAGTAATTGATGAAAAAATATCAAATAAAATAGTTATTTCAGATGATGAGTTTGAAAGTCATGATTACAGTGTTTGAAGAAGTAGTGACTTGTTGATTACATTGATATATTGAAAAGACTTGAACTCATCTTCTTTACTTGATGTCAAGTCATACATCTATTTACATGAAAAATCAAAAGTTCATGAGAATGATCAGAATGCATTCTCTACTATTGATCAGAATCATGCATCAAATGATTGCAATTGCACATTTATATTAACAATTTATTCAATGTTTACATGACATAAGTTAAATCAAAAGAAGAAAAGAATTATTTAATACAATCACATTTTATCTTTTCATCATTTGCATCTTTCTTTCATCATATATTTCTCTGCTCAATGAATGATAATCATCAAGCAGAAGAATACAGTTTTCTGCATTATAATCATGAGCATCACAAATGCAAAGAATTCATCTTCATGATTAAAAATCAAAACATCATTGTATAAAATATTATTAATGAAAAGTAAAGCAAGAATGATGCATTGCAGATAAACAGTATAAATATGCAACAAGAGTTCAAGCATCATGTGTTGAATAAAAGCTATAAATTCATTATTAATAACATAAATTCAACTTCATTGTTTCAATGATGTGAAATCATCATGTAATTAATGAGTAATTTTCTTTCTCAGAAAGTTTTGTTCATTTGATATAAATAACATAGTTTTTCTCATGAGTTGAACTTAAATCAATGTTACAAGAATGTATGAATCACAATTATAATTTTCTTTCTTCTGTATTTTTAAAGTCTTAATAGACTGATCATTGAGTCGAGTTTTCATATCTACATTCTGACTCGACTCAATTACTTGAATCGAACATCTCAATTTGATTCAATTATTCAAGTCAAACATTCTGATTCAACTTGATATTGATTTTGAATCAGAATTTGATTCAAGTTCTCAACTCAACTCATTAAGCAATTGAAAATGACATCAAAAGAGCTAAATATAGAAATTTTTCCGATTTTTCGCCTTTGCATTATCTTTTTGCATTATCTTTTTGATAGAAAGTCATAAAGAGAAACATGAAGAGAAACATGAAGAAAAACATGAAGAAAAACATGAAGAAAAACATGAAGATCATTTGATAGAAAGCTTTGATAGAGAACTATGATAGAAAGCTATGATAGAAAGTCATGACGAGAAACTATGAAGACTGTTTGATAGAAAGTCATGAAGAAAAATCATGAAGAGAAGTCATGAAGAAGAGTCATGAAGAAGAGTCATGAAGAGAAGCTATGAGAGAAAGCTATGAAGAGAAGTCATGAAGAAAAGTCATGAAGAAAAGCTATGATAGAGAAACATGAAGATTATTTGATAGAAAATCATGATAGAAAGTCATAATAGAAAGTCATAATAGAATATTTATCTATCTATCTTCATGTCTTAACGAGTTGAATCGAGTATTTCAAGTCGATACTTGATTTCATTCTTCTGATTCAATTCAATTACTTGAATCAAACATCTTGATTCAACTTGAATACTCAAATCAAGAATTCTGACTCGAATCAAGTCTTGACGAGTCGAAAACTTGACTCGATCTCAATGACTCGACTTGACGCGATCAGTTTAAGTCTTAATTATAACTATCTTTATTGAATTAAACATTTCATTCATGACATTATTGCAAGCATGCACTTCAAGTTAGTTTAACATAAATCATGTTAAACTATTAATGATTAGTATAAAGCTGATGTTAACATGCTTGTGATTTAACATGTCTTCATGAATAAAACTCATGATGTATACTTTTCATCTTTCTTCTTTAACTTTGTACTTTTAGTTAAAATACATTCATATGATTCACTTTATACAAATTCATAACATTAATACAAAGTTTATTAATCTTACTATTGATGTGTAAATGATACAAAATAAGTTACATAATTAATCAGAATCAGAACTTAAACTTAAAAAGTTCAATAAAAATCAGAAATTTCTAAATTAAAATTAAAAATTAAAAATAACAATTTTGATAAAATCAGAATAAAAGAACATAAACATATTGCTCTTGATTAACTCTTTACTGAACTCATCATCAGAATTAAAATCAGAAATTTCAGTAAAACTTGAACTTAAAAAGTTCAATTGAAATCAGAATTTCAATCAGCAATTTTCTACTGATATCATGATTAAAAGCTCAGAATCAGCAAGCATTGCTTGTTATAAACTTTAAAATGCTAGAAAATAATCACTTTTATTACAAAATTAAACAACATCATAAGTAAACTGATCGCGTCAAGTTGAATCATTGAGGTCGAGTCGAATTTTCGACTCGTCAAGACTTGATTCAAGTTAAAATTCTTGACTTAAGTATTTAAGTTGAATTGAAATGTTCAACTCAAGTAATTGAGTTGAATCAAAAGAATGAAATCGAGTATTGATTTGAAATATTCGACTCGATTCATTAAGACATGAAGATAAATAGATAGATATTCTATTATGACTCTTTATTATGACTTTCTATCATGACTTTCTATCAAATAATCTTCATGTTTTTCTATCATAACTTCTCTTCATGACTTCTCTTCATGACTTTTCTTCATAGCTTTCTATCATAGCTTTTCTTCATGACTCTTCTTCATGACTTTTCTTTATGACTTTTCTTTATGACTTTTCTTCATGACTTTCTATCAAACAGTCTTCATAGTTTCTCGTCATGACTTTCTATCATAGCTCTCTATCATAGTTCTCTATCAAAGCTTTCTATCAAACAATCTTCATGTTTCTCTTCATGTTTCTCTTCATGTTTCTCTTTATGACTTTCTATTAAAAAGATAATGCAAAAAGATAATGCAAAGGCGAAAAATCGGAAAAATTTCTATATTTAGTTCTTTTGATGTCATTTTTGATTGCTTAATGAATCGAGTCAAGAACTCAAATTAAACTCTGATTCAAAATCAATATCAAGTTAAATCAGAATGTTTGACTTGAGTAATTGAATTGAATTGAGATGTTCGATTCAAGTAATCAAGTTGAGTCAGAATGTAGATATGAAAACTTGACTCGATGATCAGTTTAATCATAAATGTTATAATTCTGACTTAGTTTAACTTTAATCAATATATAATCAACTTTAGCATGTTGATTGCATATTGATTAAAACTTGCTCAGTCTGAGTCTTAATCTTGATCAATTTAATCAAGTTTAGTGAATATTTGAGTTAAAAATGATATCATTGAGTTTCTGCATCATTTGTGTAAGACATCAATTCTTTTGAATCTAGCGCAGAAATCAGAAACATACATATAAGTTGCAAGTTCTTTTCTGTAAATACTTTTCTTTCTTAGCATTTATTTACTAGTTAAATGACATTTATATGACTCATTTTATGCTGATCTTTAACATTAAATAAATGCTTAATTAACTACTCTGCTATTAACGCGTAAATGATATGAAATAATCTACTTCTTTTATTCAGAAAATTCGGAAGAAATTCTTTGAATTTGCATTCATTTATTTATCAGAAAATTTACAAAAACTTCTTTGAATTTACATTTATCATCATATATACATTTATCATGACACATGATTCTGAGTCAGTTAAGTCATGATCAACTTAATTGTTTAGAAGCATTGCAAATAAATAAGTTTTCATACTATTTATCAATGTTTTAAATGAAGTCAAGAAAGTCAAGATTTCATGAAACATAAAGAATAAAAATCAATTGCATCAATGAGTAAACTGATCATTAAGTTGAGTTTTCATATTTACTTTCTGACTTGTTTAAGTACTCAATATCAATGTTGTGACTTAACTTGAATACTTAATATCAATCTTATGACTTGACTTGATATTGATCTTAAGTTGAGTCAGAACTCGCTGACTTGATTCAACTCATTAAGCAATCAAATATGACATCAAGAGAACTAAATATAGAAAAAAAAATTGATTTTTCTTCAATTTTCGCTTTTGCATTATCTTTTTGCATTATCTTTTTGATAGAGAATCATGAAGAAAAACATGAAGATCATTTGATAAAAAGTCATGATGAAGAAACATGAAGATCATTTGATAGAAAGCTTTGATAGAAAGTTATGATAGAAAGCTATGATAGAAAGTTATGATAAAGAGCTATGATAGAAAAACATAAAGATCATTTGATAGAAAATCATGATGAGAAAACATGAAAACTGTTTAATGAAAAGTCATGATAAAAAGTCATGATAGAAAGTCATGATAAAGAATCATGTAGACTGTTTGATAAAAAGTCATGAAGAAAAACTGATTTATCTTCATGTCTTAATGAGTCGAGCCGAGTATTTCAGATCAATACTCAATTTTATTCTTCTGATTCAACTTAAATACTTGATTTCAATCTTCTGACTCAATTTGAATACTTGAATCAAAAATTCTGACTTGAATTGAATCTTGATGAACTGAGAATTTGACTCGATCTCAATGACTCAACTTGATGCAATCAGTCTATCAATGAGTTAAAAGTTAGTTCAATGATGATATCAAAATGTTGAATAAGTTTAAAGTTCAATGAAACTTGATTCTGAAGTGCATTGAGCATTGAATTTTCATGCAGATTGAACATAACAAAAGATTGAATCAGCTAAAGATCAATTACTTATCAATCAACACTTTAAAAGAGGTCAACACTCAATTATGAGATAGACAACAAGATTCATCTGTACGTAATGTTAACTACGAATCTTTTGATTTTATTCTGTTCTGAATAAAAGTCAGAAGAGTCAAGAGATCTCAATTCAATGCAGTTTAAACAATGTTAGAACGTTGCGTGATCAGAAAAGTTATCATGCAGAGTTTTCATTTACATGACAACACTTTTTTCTAACAGTCACAATCAATCTATGAAGAAGATTAATGACATGTCAATGTCAGTAAGAAATGAGAAGATACTATTAATAAAATAGTCGACTCAGATGAAGAGTCTAAGAGTCATGATTACAAGTGATCGAAGAAATTTGCAACTCATCGACTGCATTGATATTGAAACGTCTTCATCACATCGACAGTGTCATCAAGTAATTGATGAAAAGATATCAGATAGAATAAATGAATTAAATGATGAGTCTTGAGTTTGTGACTATATGTGCTCGAAGAAGTAGTGACTCATCGATCACGCTGATATATTGAAAGAGCTTGAGTTTATCTTCTTTACTTGATGTCAAGTCATACATCTATCTACGTGAAAAATCGAAAGCATATGAAAACAATCAGAATGCATCTTTACTATTGATCAGTTAAGCATCGAACGATTGCGATTGCACATTTATACTAACAATCTATTCAACATCTACGTGACATAAGTCAAATCAAGAAAAGAAAAGAATTATTCAGTATAATCATACTTTATCTTCTCATCATGTACATCTCTCTTTCATCACACATTTCTCTGCTCAATGAATGATAATCATTGAGCAAGAGAACACAGTTTCTGCGTTACAATCATAAGCATCACGAATGCAAAGAAACATCTTTCGTCTTTGAATTGAAAATTGAATCGAAACATCGTTGTATAGAATATCATCAATGAAGAGCAGAGCAAAGACGATGCATTACAACAAACAGCACAGACATTCATAAAAGTTTACTCAAGCATCATGTGCTGAATAGAAGCTATAGATTCATTATTGATAACACAGTGTCAATTTTATTGTTTCAACAACGTGAAGTTGTTATATAGTTAACGAGTGATTTTCTCTCTCAGAGAATTTTGTTCATTCAATACACATAGCATAGTTTTTCTCATGAATCGAGTCTAAATCAATGTCACAAGAATGTATGAATTCAAATCAAATCAAATCAAATCACTCAATTATGAAAAAAGATGTTAATTCTTAAAGAAAGATAACATTAAGCTGATCAATCTTAAGCATGACAAAACATTGAATCATGAGCTGCTATTGAGAATTTTATTTCATGAAAGTCATTCACTTTATTTGAAAATGATTATCACAAGTTCTTCAAGTTTTTAAATTCATTTATATTCATTAATGAAGATGAATTAACATGAAACAGCTGAAGAATCAAGATTGATGACAAGCTTGAAACAAATATTGATCATTTTAATACTGAGAATATTCATATTATTTATATGATATTTAAACTAGAAGATGATGCTGCTGAATACATTTTCATCAAATGTCATCATAATGTTTCTTACTTATATACATTCATTAATGAGTTATTTAAGCATCTGAAAAGAATATAAATATGATGATCTAAATAAGAATTAAAAGTGTCATCATAAGTATAATGCTCTGAAATAAATCAACAAGTCTTTCAATATTTTTTACTTTGAATTCATGAAGCTATTTAATTATCTCAACTATAATGATTGCACTCTGATGAATAATCTTCAGAATAAAATCAATAATTGCTTGCAGAATGCTTTATTAATTTGTCTTAAGAATTTTGTTTCACTCACTCATTTAAAGAACTTTCATCAAGATGTGAATAATAAACAGCGAGTCAATTATCAGTTACACAGTGAGTGATAAATTGTCAAATTCACTGTTATATCTGACAAATGCATTACTTTCTCATCAGCACTGTTAATCTTGATAATTAACTATGTTAAACTCATCATCTTTTCTACTTTTAAATTTAATTAAGCAAGAATGTTCATCATCTGTTACATATGCAAGATTTTGAATCACTTATTTAAGAACTGCTTTCAGTTAAACAAGATTAACACTTCAACATTTCATGCTTTCATTCTTTGTTTACATGAAATCATTATTCTTAAGAATAAAGAGAATGAGAAAATATTTATTAAGAATGATGAAACAAAAAACTAGTGACTTTCATCAAAGATGCAATGAAAAATGTGTTTAAATTCTTCAATAATGAGCATGTCAAATAATATTTTTACTTCTGAATCTTTGATTATTAAATATATACTTTTTAGCAATGAAATTAATTACTCATTAAAGTCATTGATTGACACTGAAGCTGCTGATTATTCATTCATTGATGAAGTGATCACGCAAATTGTTTATGATCAGTTGCAAATTAAGTTCTTGACTTTGATTAAAGCAAAGTCAATACGAGAATTCAATGATCATTATACAAAAAAACTCATTATTTATGTCTGTCATGATGTCAGATTATCATCTCAATTTAAAACATAAATCATCAACATTTTAAATTCATTGAATCTGTTTTACAGTTCAATGAATCAAGTCATTAATTTAGTCATCATCATTTTAATTTAATCACAGTAATTCTGTTTTGATCATACTTATTATATGCATGAATCTTTGCAATCTTAAGTCATAAAACTATTGTTTAGTCTTGATTCTGCTCAATTCATGTATATAAAAGTTGAGTTTTCATTCTTTTCTTTCACTTTTTGTTTTTCATCTTATATATTATCTGATGTATTGTCTTGTATTTAGCATGCTGAACTCATATCAAGAATGTGAATGCGAGTTATTCAAAAAGAACTGTCGCATTACATAATGCTTCAGATGTCACGAATTTGATCACATGATTAAGTTCTGCAAAAAGAATCAGCGCTGCAAAAAGTGTGCAGATAAGCATCACATTAAGAAGTGCATGATGTCTTTAAATAAAAGACGTTGCATCAACTGCAATGAAAATCATGAACTTTGAAGATGCATCTGTTTCAAGTGATGACAGCAGAAGAAACAAGCATTCGAAATCTATAGAAACAGATCATTCAGATACTCTGAAACGTCTAAATACAATTATGCATTCTTCTCGCTGTCTTTGAACTCTTTAGATTCAATGAACTCTTCAAATTCAATGAATTCTTTTGATTCAATGAACTTCTTGAACTCAGCAACAGTCATGCTGAAAACATACAGTCAAATCGCTGATAAATCAACTTAACAGATAGTAGAAATCAAGAAGAGACGAGTCGATCTTTTCTCTTGCATGAGTAGCAACTCAGACAAGATAACATCTGAGCAGATTCAGAAATGTTCAATCAGAAAGCGAGAAAGATTCTCGATGATTGAAAGCATACAAAGAATCTTCTCATCGCAGAGTCAACAACAGCTATGAATAACTTTATGAGTAGATCAGTTTTGCAAGACTTGCTTAAAGTGCTTTGTTTAAAATATTTGAAGCATCTGATGCTTTGTTTATTTTTACTCATTTGATTGTTTGCTTCACTTCATCTTCTGTGATGCATGAATTGAATGAGACTGTCAGAAATATGAATAACTCTGTAATGTTGTTAACATTCGCTTAAGAAGATGAAAAAAGAAGTTTTCTTGCAGTATCTTGATTTTTTTCTTGAACGTCATTGTCATGTAATCAATGTCACTTCACTTCAATAATGAAAACTGAAAAAGTTTTTTAAATAATTAACTTTCGATTTTAACTCATTTTGCAAAGCATCATATCAATTTGAATGCTTTGCTCAGTTCATGCATTTGTAATCTGAAGTATGCACATTTCATTTGTTGAATGATCTTATTTTTATGATCATTGTGCTTCAGATATTCATTTCACACTTCTAATGTGCCTTGCATTTTTCATATGATTTGCAGTCGTCTTGATTTCATTACTACTTCAAAGCAGCTTTGATTTCAAAAGTCTTTTGCTCAATTTGATGATTTTATCAAGTAAATAAATTTCTTGATGATTTTCTGTAGTACTTTGATAATCTTGCACATTCTGTCATTCATTATAATCTTGTCATTTAAAGAGCAATTCAAAGATAAATGTATTTGCAAATAAGCATTCAATGCTTCTGTATTCATTTTCTTTCAAAGTCATTAAGTTGAGAATTGCACTGAGATTGTTTATAAACATAACTTTGTGATGATCAAAAGATGATTCAATTTCTGATACAGATTGATTCATATCTTGCATTTGCATATCATGAACTGTATTTTCTCGCTATTAAAGACTAAATCAATCGTCGTAAATTGATTATAAGCTTCGCAAGTATTAATGTCTGATTTCAGCAATAGTTTCAGCCTTGCGTTTGTAATGACGTTTAGTAAAGTATCAGTCATCATATGATGAGTGAAGCATTTTCATTCTTTTCAGTGTAAATGATGTAGATTAAAATCTTCTATAATCAGTTGTTTGCAGTCATTCTTAAGTAGTTTGTTCAAACGAGAAATAATTGAAGATTTCTCTGTAAATGTAGTAAACAGTGAGCATGAATTGTAAACGTTTAAAAGTCTTAACGTCTGCGTTTCATCATCTGCGTTGCAAGTTAATATTCTGATTGAGCAAATGTCTGACTCAGCTGTTTCTACTATTCATTGATTGAGTCTTAAATGTTTATTAATGTATA
>JAABUV010007014.1_pt1 | contig 12006 bp, 20 predicted proteins | sample 5559971 | NCBI WGS metagenome assembly JAABUV01 (sample SAMN10711881, study PRJNA513362) | rock metagenome | isolation source: Antarctica rocks | place: Antarctica: Victoria Land, Knobhead nord | collected 2015-12-19
TCCGCGGCCGGTGGGCAGGGGCCGGCCGCGGGCTGCTCAGGGTACGCGTGCAACGTCGGCGGCGCCGGCGACCGGCCGGACGCGGCGCTCGCGCCGACGCCCGCGGGGGCGCCTAGCGCTGGGGCCGCGGGGGCGGGGGCTGCGGGGGCGGCCGCGGGGGGCGCCGGGGGGTCCGCGGGCGCCGGCTGCGCAGGGTACGCGTGCGGCATCGCCGCGTCCGGCGGAGCGGGTCCGTACGGCACGCAGAGCTATGGCGGCAGCGGCGGCGGCGGCCGCCCGCCGCCCGGCGGCGCCAGCCCGCCTGCCGTGGGGTGAGCCGGCTGCGTCCCTGCCCGGCAGCTCTGCGGGTGTGGGGGAGTATCACGTGTTGTCATCTGTCGGCAATGGCCGCCTCGCGATCATGAAACTGCCACGTACAGCTGCGCACAGAGCGCTGCAGCGCTCGCTGTGCAGGCCGCTTCCAGCCTGGTGACGCAGCGTGCTCGCCTGGACAGGAGCCGGCCGGTGTAGTAGGCGCACCGAGCCACAGGGCGTGTGGGGCGGTCTGGGCTCTCGCGGGCTCTGTTGTGGCTCCCATCAGCGCTAGTTTGAGCGCGCCAGCCTGTTTGCCTGGAATGCCACTCGCAGTGGTGCGCACACGCAAGGGTGCTGCGGCTGCTGGGGCTGGCTGACGGAGCCAAGCACACATGTGCATCAGTGCCATGCATGCATATGATTTGCGCGGGGGGGGCTGCATTTGCTGCGCCGTTGCGGCAGAAGACAGGCTACTGGCAGGCAGGCCCGCTGGCTGCTGCAGCAAGCCGTCGTCGCGCTGAAGGGAGAGCGTGTTGTGCGGGCCGCGGGTGAAAGCGTGGGAGGGGCGGCAGGGGTTGCCAAGTTGCGCGCGGCCGGCTCGCATGCTGAGCACCGCAGCGCCCCGCGCAGCACGGCGCGACAGCGCATGTGCGGCGCGCATGGCATTCGGTGCCTGTCATGGCAGACTGCTTGCCTGTGCGACCCATGCAGTGGACTCTGAATCAGGCTCCGTGTGGCCCTGGCCGCGGTTGGCGCAGACTGTGTTATTCATGCTATTGAAAGGCCCTTTGAAGTGGACAGCGGTAATTAAGTATATCTGGGCATGGGGCCTTTTGGGGGACAGGGCAGGGTAGATAGGATCCAGGGGTTTGTAGGCGAGGCAGCGGAGAGTTGAGGGGGCCGGTGGTATTGGGGTTGTCGGTGATTTGTGCATCCTGGTGAGCGGCACTGTCTTAACTTCGTGTGCTCTGAGAGATGCGGTGTTTTCTGCCAAGAGGGGGCGGCCTGTGCCACGCAAAGGGCCCGCCGTCCCTCGTCGCATCCCGCCTGTTTGCCTTTATTGCCCCCTCTGTAGCTTCGCCCGCCCGGTCATCGACATACACGAGCCGGCAGCGCGCGTGCTCCAGTTGTCGCCAGAAAACCCAGGATTGCAGCCCATATGGCGCGTGCACGCTGACAATACATTCCTGAGAGTGTGCGTTGCAAGGGCCCCTGTCTGCAGACATGGGGCCGCGGCGGCGGAGAGTGCTATTGAGGTGAGGGTGGGGCAGGCGCACGCATGCGCATGGACTCTGCTTTTTCTGGCCCGCGCAATGCAAACCTGATGAGCCCTCAGTCAGAGGAGCCTGCATGTGTAGGGGTAGTCGGCACTGGGCATGCAGTTGCACTGTGGTGACTGCGTTGGGACACTCCTGACAGGGGAACGTAAAGTGCTATGCACACGGCTTCAGGCGTGCCTGGCGTGCACGTGCGCCCGCCTCACGCTCATGCGCCGTTCCCCAGGGGGTGGCCTGGCCAGGCTGCCAGGGCTTGAGCTGCCGCCCCGCGCACGCGGCGGGGCTGTCTTTGTTGTACACCCATGTGTTCACCTTTCTGCGTTGTCGCATTTTCAAGGCCTTGATATCCAGGGCGTTTGCATTCATGTGTGTCTGTAAAAAGTCGGTAGGTGGTTGTGCTCTTGCAAGTAAGATCACATCTCCCTTCTGCGTGGTCTGTGCAACCTGCCTCCGCACAGTGGATCGAAGCTTGAAGACGAGCGCTATCTTCGCAAGTAGGACTGTCACAGGCTGCAGGCCCACGGAATTGCACGAGCCACGCCGGCGTCCCAACACGTGGCGCGCAGTTGATGGCCGAGCCCATCCGCACGCTGTTCATAACGCTCAAGCGCAGCTTTGCCGGCACGCGCGAGAGCCACCGGCACATCCTGGAGTCGCTGGGGTTCCGCTACCGGCAGCAGACGGTGGAGCGCGCAAACATGGGCTCCATCCGCGGCGCGCTAGACAAGGCGTGCCGCCCGCCCGAACGAGTAATAAGGAACTGGATGTAGGGGCTAACACCCGAGTGCGCAACACTGAGCCTGATACCAATGTTGTAGCCCCTGCCACCCCGCAAGTCGCAAGACTGCTCAACGAGCGCTTGAGCGCAGGCACAGCATTGCCTTGCTGGGTGAAAGGCATCTTTGCTGGGTGCAAGTGTGCTCAAGCAAGCTGGGAACGCGTACATGTCGTCCAGCTGCTTGTTGACAGCAGGTATGTCCTCCAGGTCTGCGATGAGTTGCCGCACCATGGACCCATACGTGAGCGTGAATATCTCTGCGTTCTGCGCCCAGCCCCCGTGAGTTAGGCAACGCCAAGAGACAAGAGAGAGACTAAGTAGGCGAACAAAAAGCTCTGATGCTGTAGGATGGGAGAGCATGATGCTCAATTCTGACGCACTATGGTTTCCATATGGCCGTAAGGGCTCTGCTGCGCTCAGCACAGCGCACGTGCCCCCGTGTCGTGCTTTGCTTCCTCGATGTGCTTGCCGCGCACATGGACATGCTCATGCTCCTTTGCAACTGGTCCCGGCCATGGCAAGCAACAACCTGGTTATCTTGCAAAAATCACTGCCCTGGAACTTTGACTGTGGGCTCCCATCAAGGCCTCAGGAGGAGCTGGCCTGACCCCTCACAGGTTTTCCACAGCAGTGTGGCAAGCCTGGACGTGCAGCCTGGACAAGCTACACACTGCTACTAGTCGCTATCTCAGGCCACGTACTGGGGCGTCCATTACATGCAGAGGCTGCCCTGCGCCTGCACACGCCCGAAGCAGTATGTGCGACAGCCAACGAGCCGTTATGGCTGCAGCAGCAGGCAGCGCGCAGGGCCAGTCTGCCTCGCCCTGCTCAAGCGCAGGCAAATCAGACGCGTACACTGCAGGAGCATGTTCTCGGGACTCTTCAAAAGGTGGGTCTCTGAACACTGACTGGCCTGCCACATGTGTTGCACGTCCGTGCACACAGCTGAGACTGGGCTCTGGCGCCTGCGTGTGCGCAGCAGTGCCAGCACGGCCGTGGCCCCGGGAGAGAGCAAGAGTGCTGAACAGGACAGCAAGGAATTCGTGGACCCGGTGCGCTGCAGCGCCGCCAGCAGACCGTGCAGGACTTTGTTCAGAGACGTAGGAAACCAGGCCCCACAGTGGGCTGCGGTTGCCAGGAGGAGCTGGTGTTTGCAGAGGACGCCGGCAGCAACGGCAGCGGCGAGCGGCAGCAGATTGTGTATAGGAGCGCCGTCGCTGTGACGCCGGACGCGCTGGATGCCCTCTGCGACAAGGCGCGGCCAACGCGGCAGCGTGCACGCTGTGCGCGAGTACTTGAGCCCCAATGTCACTAGGCAGCACAAGTTGCAAGCGCTTGTGACTTGCTCAAGCTGCTGGCGTGCCGGCCTTGTACACACATGAGCGCGCACATGTTGACCGCAGAAGGCAGCCGATGCGGTGCTGCTAGCAGAGGCCCTCTAGTACGCGGCTGTCCTGCGCGCAGGTGGGCTGGCCGGCGCGGCAGCCGGGGAAGCTGGAGACGGCGCTGAGCAACAGCTTCCTGGTGTCGTCGGTGGTGCTGCGGCGCGGCGCGGCCGGCGGCGCGCCGCCCGAGGAGCGCCTGATCGGCCTGGCGCGCTGCACCAGCGACCACGTGTTCAACGCTACCATCTGGGACGTGCTGGTCGACCCCGAGTTCCAGGCGCGCACATGTCCTCAGGGCAGGGCTTCCAAGGCACTGTGCACAGCTCCGCATTGTGAGGCTGTCATGTGCAGTGCATGTGAGCAAAGGCAGCACTGTTCAGTTGGATGCAGTCACAGACATCCCTGTTGTATGAGAATCAGAATAACGCCACCGATGGGCATGAGGGCATTCTCAGACATCCTCACACGTCGCTACATGATTGAAATTGTGTTGCGACTATTGATGCAGGGCAGGGGCATCGGCAAAGCACTGGTTGCTGAGATGGTGAAGGCGCTTTTGCGGCGAGACATCGCCAACATCACGCTTTTTGCAGATGCCAACGGTGAGTGCTTCAACCGTCCACATAGTGGTCAGCGGTTCCTTTCTTTGAGACAAAAAACCTGCTCGCTCAAACACACAAAGGAACACTGCAGCTGTTTCTGAGTGCACGCGTGTCTGCGCCGCGCAGTGGTAGAGTTCTACGAGGCGCTTGGCTTCGAGGCCAATCCGTCAGGGGTCAGGTTTGCCCCTGCTACCAAGGCTCGCCCACCAGGCAACATGCATGAGCTGCAGTGCTGGACATCATGCATGTCACCACTTGTGACTCACCAGCATACACGCCTGGTTTGCAGGGGGATGTTTTGGTACCCCTAGCTACCCGGCTGCGGTCACGCGGGCGCCGCGGGCTCGCCGGACGGTCTCCGTGACGGGGGCACTGGTTTGCATGGGTGCCCCGCAAAACACGCACTGGAACTCTTGGAACATGCGGAACGCTGTGGTGGTGGTGCAAGGCAACAGAGCCCGGCTGTGCTGCCCTTGCAGCCCGGGCTGAAGTCATATGAAAAACTTCAAGCGCTCGTCGGCCCGCATCGCAGCGTACACGCTCAGCACCTGTGCAAGCATTGGCTCTCGTCAGAGTGACTGCAGAACCATGCGATGACAAGGCAAACCCAGGTGCTAAATATTTAAATATGGTCAGCAGACAGGGCGAGCCTGGTCGCCGCTCTCCACCGTGACGGGGCCCACGGTGACGGAGACGTATTTGCCCGCGCTGCTGGGCCGCAGGGACACGCTCTCCTCGTGCACATGGCCCAGCACGCCCTCCACCGCGCTGCGCATGGACGCGGCAAAGCCGTCGCCGCCAACGCCGATAGCTGTGCCGCGCGTGCAGACAAGCGTCAGCCCTCCTCTTGCCTTGCAAAGCTCAGACGCAGACTAAACGTGAGGCAAATGCATGCACAGCTGCTGCTGGCAGGCTTTAAAGCTGTCACATGCACAGGACCGCTGTGCCTACTGCCCTTCCGGCCTGCAGAAGCGGGGAGTTGACCAGTGGCGTATCCCACAGGCACCTCAACAGCAGAGCACACTTAGTCGGCGCGAAGCCGACTGGTATGTCCGAGGGCCGGGGGCAGGCTCCGCTGGCACCTTTGAAGCTTCTACGAGTGGGGTATGTGTTGACCCGCTCATCCAGCGCGCGCCAGGTCTCTTCTGACGCGTCAGAGCTCAGCACAACGTTCTTCGTGTTCGCCACGCGGCCCGCGCTCTTGCTGACGTCTGCACATACCACGCACGATAAGATGGTCAAAGAGTGTGCACAGGATTTGCTTGATGCGTATCTCCTGCACTTGCTCACTGCTGCACGACCAGCGCGCTGCAAGGTAACTACGGAGCGGGCCAAGACCTGCTAGACTCTTAGTGAGGGCATCAGCGACGCTGGCCTTCTGCTGCACGCTGTCCCTGTTCCCTTGCCGCTGCCGACCCGGCTCTTCGCCAAACCCCCGAGCGCAACGCGGCACCACAGGCTGCTGCCGCCTCCGCGTCGCAAACCGGCACGGGCGGATGCAAGTAGGCACAAGCCGCAGCATGAGTTGGTCCACGCTATGCTAGACTGTTGAATCAACGGCAGCCTGGACAGACCTTGGCCGAGCTTTTTGTAGCGTGCCTTGCGCTTGGTCAGGCAGGCCTTGCTATGATCTCAAGCGGACACAGCCCGCCGCTGCCAGCGGCAGGCTGCCGCCGATAGGTTCCTCGTCAGGGTACACAGCAGGCTGAAGGGTGCAGGCCGCCGGGCAGAGCAGACCAGCCTGCAGCGTACGATGACCGCCGCGTGGGCGGTCGTGCGCCGCAAGCACGGCCGGGTGCAGCTGGGGCTGTCTCTTCAGCTGCAGCGCGCTCTGTTCAAGCAGGCCGTCCTGGCGGCAGGGTCCCTATGCCAGTGAGGTGTGGGGCCTGCAAGCTCACTGGCGATGCGAAAAAGGTTGGGGCGCGGCTCAGCATCCTGCATGCCCACTTTGTGAAGATCCTCCTGCATGTCCCTCGTCCGAGGGACATGCAGGAGGCTTTTGACAAACTGGGCATGCAGGGTGCTGAGCCGCGCCCGGCCCTTTCGCGCATCGCCAGTGAGCTTACGCAGGCCCCACACCTCACTTGCATAAGACCCGGCCGCCGGGACGGCCTGCTGAAACAGGGCGCGCTGCAGCTGCAGCGACAACCCCAACTGCACCCGGCCGAACTTGCGGCGCACGGCCGCCCACGTGGCGGTCATCGTACGCTGCAGGCGGCCAAGGGCGGCGCCGATGCCCTACGCCGAGGAGATCTCGACGCCCAGGTACTTGTACTTGGGCACCAGTTCCAGGTCGGCGCCGCCGCACGTCCACTCGGAAGGCGCCCGCCGCCTCGGCGGCGGAGCCCGCCGTGGTGCGCAGCCCGAACACCACCACGCGCGGCTTCTCCGCGCTCACCTCCATGCCCACGCTGGACAGGAAGCCGGGCGCGCAGTCCAGCAGGCGCTGCAGGCCGGTTGTCGAGGTGGAGAGCAAGCAGAAGTCGTCGGCACAGTCCAGGTCGGTGCAGTCCACGCCAACGCGCCCGTGCCGAGCACCTGCGGCGCCCGCATAGTACGCCCCGGGGGCAGGGCCCAAGCCAGGACATCCAGAAAGAGGCTAGAGAGCGTGGGGGCTCAGCGGGCAGCCCTGCTTCACGCCACTGCCAGAGAGCAGACTGCCCCCGCGACGCCCACCAACGAGCACGGCGTACTCCACTTGAGCATGCAGAGCACGGCAGCCAGCGCGTGCCCTTGCTAGCCCAGGCTTTGCAACGGTTCCCATAACAGCGGACACGGTCGTGCATGCCCTTTAACCTTTTGAGTCCAACACGCAGCAGAACAGCTGCGGGTTGTGGCTGCGGGCTGCCCCGGGCGTGGTCGACCAGGTGCTGCAGGCTGAGCGCTCGGTGGATCGTGGACAAGTGCGGCCAGGCCGGTACTGCTCGCTTGCGTAACCCCGTCGTCCTCAGCCTTTGGCTGACAAGATTCAGTTTGGAAAAAAAAATAGCCTAACACGCCTGGGTGCGCCCACTGGGTGGACACTCAGAGCCCTTCCTTATAAGCTTGAGCGCCTGTCAGGCTTTGCTTCGCCTGAGGCACGCCAGACACAAGCATACTGGCTAGTGCTAGCCAGCATGGATGCAGCCAACGCGGCGCTGGGCACGCTTATCTCCGGGCGCCAGCGCAAGGACGGCAAGGACTGGAAGACAGCGTATGAGTACATGCAGGTCTATCTGCAGGTGGGCGGACTGGCACTCTGGTGGGCAGTTCTTGTCGCACACCCACTGCCTGCCCGGTTGCTGAGCAGCTGTGGGATGCGCAGCGCCTGGACCTCCATGACCGGCTGGACGAGCTGAGCGTCATCCATGTGGCCGGCACAAAGGGCAAGGTGTGCTTTGATTTGATGCAATCAGCGTGAGTCAAAGTGGGCGCCTGCGCAATTGCTTCAATCAGCGTGAGTCACAGTGGGCGCCCGCGCATACCGCCGGACCAATCGGCCGGCCAATGCAGGGGTCCACCTGTGCTATGGTGGAGAGCATACTGCGGACCTGCGGCTACAAAACAGGCCTCTTCACCTCACCGCACCTGTGGACCGTGCGGGAACGCATCCAGATTAACGGGTGTCTCCCAGGTTGCCGCTCTCCCACTGCGCGCTCTGCTTGCATGTTCCGCAACGCTTGTCTGACGGCAGTGCCGCCATAGGGCGGGCGCTGTTGACATGTCTGTCACCCAGTGCTGGCTGCCCACCGGCAGCCTCCTGCCGGCGAGCGCGCACTCCCCGGCTGTGAGCTGTCCGGTCATAAGCTTTTCTTATTTCACTGTGCCCTGCTTGCTCTAGCGATGGCAGGAGCATTCTAACCTGCCTACACAACAGCAAGACGGGTAGGATGCCTCGCGGCGCCAGCTTGTTACCCCCGGCCGCACCGTACCTCTGCATGGGCAGCCTGCCGGGATACCGAGATTGGCCAGCTGTGCATTGTGGCATGTGTCGCAGGGCGGCTGTGTTTGTCCGCGATAGGTGCTTACACACCACTGGCCCTGATGCATGCGCCTCACTGTGCATGCAGACAGACTGACAGCGTCGGCGGTCAGCGCGCAGGCTGCCGGCCTCAGGCCGCGCGCGCCCGCGCACGGCCGGGCACAGCTCCCGGCGCCTGGAGGACCAGGCAGGCCGTGTGCGCCTATCTGTGCGCTGAGCCATGAGGCGCCCGCGCGCAGGCGGCCGGTCGCGGAGGACGTGTACCTGCGCGCGTTCTGGCACTGCTTCCGGCGCCTGGAGGACCAGGCGGACGAGATGGTCGGCAAGGCCGCCTACTTCCGCTTCCTCACCCTCCTCGGCGCGCGCCCGGCCCCGCTCGCGCCCAGGCTGCCTGAGTGACTGGTGCCTGGCGCCCTGCTGCTGCAGGACACCTGCATTGTTTGTCTAGACGCCAAGCCAAGATCAATGGCTGTGCGTTGGCAGTGCCCGCGCTTCTTGAGCCCTTGGCATGTGCACTTTGACTGTGCTCATGGCGCTGCTCACCAGCCAGTCTGGGGCGAACGCGGTCAGCGATGCAGTTAGAGGCTCTCCCTGTCAGGCCAGCGACCTCTCGCTCGCCCAGTTTCTGTGCATCCAAGCAGCTGGCCGGCGCGCTGACGCGCGGGGGCGCAGGCCCGCACCTCTTCATGACCCTGTGCCACATGCCGGTGAACACCGGCGCAGCTGACTGGCGCGCTGACGCATGGGGCCGCACGCCTGCGCGTGTTCCCGGCCCTGTGCCATACCCTAACCCTGTAGAGGGCGCGCAGGCCTGCACATCTTCCTGGAGCAGGGCGTGGACGTGGCCGTGCTGGAGGTCGGCCTGGGCGGGCGCCTGGACGCCACGAACGTCGTGCGCGCGCCGGTCGTCTGCGGCGTGGCCAGCCTGGGCTTCGACCACATGGAGGTGCCGCCCGGGCGCGGCCTCCACCGCCTGCCCTTAGTAAGCCTAACCCTACCCCTACCCTTACCTTGTCCTATTATGCCTGCGCGCGGCGCCGCCAGTCTGGGCTCCGGCCTCATGCAGGTGCCGCATCGCTATGCGAGCTTCGCGGTTTGGGAACACCTGATCGCTCATCAGACGGCAACGGCGGCACGGCGGCCGACCTGAAGGCCCTAGCTGGGGCAGGACAAGCTGCCATGATGAGTCATTGGGCGTGCTTGATATGATACATGGTCTGATACATGCATGCGGTCGTGCATGTGGCCGGCACAGCCCTAACCCTATGAAGGGAGCGCAGGTCCTGGGGCACACGCTGCCGGAGATCGCGGCGGAGAAGGCGGGCATCTTCAAGCGCGGCGCGCCTGCGCTGACCGTTCCGCAGCGGCCGGACGCCATGCAGACGCTCGTGGTGCGCGGCCGCGCGCGCCCAGGCCCAGAGTCCCTGAGCGTCCTTTTGGTTGAGCAGTGTCGGTCTGACGCGCCAGCGCCGCTGTGCCCAGCGGCTCGCATGCTGTCAAGAGGGCATGACGAGCGCGCGCGCGTGTGACGCCTGCATGGCCTCCTACTCTCCGCCGCGCCCCCGCAGTTGCTCCTGGCGTGTGTGCGCTTGTCCCTGGGAGCCTGCTGTCCCCGCGTGCGACTCTGTCTAGCGGGCACGCGTCAGGATGCTATTCCTGCGTTGCACAGCCGTTGGATGCCTGGCTGTCCTGCTCCATCCCTTGCCCTGCCCTGCTACCTTCAAAATCGCCGATCGACCGTGAATGTGTGTGAGTGCAGGAGAAGGCCGCGGCTGTGGGCGCGCCGCTGGGCCTGGCGCCGGCACTGGCCGAGTACGAGGCGGGCGACGCGCCGCCCGTGCGCATTGGCCTGGCCGGCGAGCACCAGCGCGGCAACGCGGCGCTCGCCGTCGCGCTCGCGGCCGCCTGGGAGGCGCGGGCGGGCGTCGGGGCTGCGCCCGGGCAGGAAGCGGCGCCGGCAACGGCGGTCGCCACACCCAGCGGCCTCGGCGCCGGCGAGAACCCTGCGGGGCCGGCTGCGAGGGACGGCGCGGCCCCAAGCGCGCCCGTAGACGCGGGCGCCGGTGGCCGGGGCGGGCCGCAGGGAGCGGAGGCCGGCGGCCGCGGCGGCGCGGCGGCGCGCGCGGCGGCAGTAGCGGCGCGCCGGCTGCCAGACGAGTACCTGCGCGGGCTGGCCGCGTGCCGGTGGCCGGGGCGCGCCCAGGCGCGGCCCAGCGCACATGTGAAGGGGGGGTTGGATTAGGGTTGGCCGCGCCCAGGCGCGGCCCAGCGTACATGTGAAAGGAGGTTTTGGATTGGGGTTTGGCCGCGCCCAGGCGCGGCCCAGCGCACATGAGAAAGGAGGGTTTGGATTGGGGTTTGGCCGCGCCCAGGCGCGGCCCAGCGCACATGTGAAAGGAGGGTTTGGACTGGGATTGGCCGCGCCCAGGCGCGGCCCTGCGCCGGAGCACGCTCGCGGCGCGATTGCTGTGCTGTGTGCTGCCTTCGCGCAGGCGCATTGGCGCACGATGCATCGCCGCATGCCCGGGCCAGTACCCGTGTGCAAAACCACAATTTCACTGAGACGAAAAGAACAAATGTGCTGTGCTGCAGGCCAACCAGGCTGCCGAGCCTCAGGCGCGCGCCAGGCTCCGTGCACGTGCTGGCGCGCGCGCCGAGTCCCGCGGTGCCGGGCCGCGCAGGTGGTCCATGACCTGGAGGGCTGCGCGGACGCGCCGGCGCCGCCAGAGAACGGGGCTTCTGAAGGCACCGCCCCGGGCGCGGCGACGCCGCCGCCGCCGGGCGCGCCGCCGCGGCTGAGCTTCTACCTGGACGGTGCGCACACGGAGGAGAGCATGGCGACCTGCGCGGCCTGGTTTGCCGGTGCCGTCGGCGCGGCCGACCCTAGACCTGATCGCCAGGGCCAGGGCGGCAGCGGCGCCGCCGCAGCCGGCGGCGACGTCCAGCGCGTGCTGCTCTTCAACTGCATGCCGGCGCGGGCCCGGCCAGCCCTCGGCCGAGCCGACTGTGCTGGCGCAATCATGGTGCCGGCTTTGTCAGACTCGACCCGCCACCCATGGCTGCTCAGGGAGGCCCGCACCTCTGCAGCACCGCAGTCGCGCTCCGTCGCCGGCATCCCCATGGCGCGTTGCAGCGACGGCGCTGCTGCCTGCCGCTGAGCAGCGCCCCTGGCTCCGCGGAATATCCCGGGGACGCCCGTCCGCTGGGTCGCCCCCCTTGGCCGCACTTACACAGCTACCCAGTGTATGATGCGTAGGGCCCTCACAGGTCGTAGGGGCCTCAAAAGTGGTAGAGCCCAAGGGCCTTCACAGGTTTGTGGTGCCCAAGGGTCCTCCAAAGTTGGCACATGTAACTCAATTACTCCGGGCCGCCGGCAGGAGCGCGACCCGCGCCGGCTGCTGCGGCCGCTGACGGCCACGCTGGCGGCGCGCGGCGCGCCGGTGCCGCTCGCGCTGTTCGTGCCGGCCGACTCGTCGTACGCCAAGCTGGCGCCGGCCGCGGGGCCGCCCGACCTCTCCTGGCAGGCCAGCCTGCAGGCGGTCTGGGAGACGGAGTTTGCGGGCGCGCCGCGCCCGCCGGTGAGCCCGCGCCCTGTCCTGTCGAGGCATTTCGCCGCTGCCCCTGTGCATGCGGCCGATGAAGGGACGCCCGGCCCGCTTTCGCGCGCGCGTGGGAGGGGGGGGGGGGGGGGGGGGGGGAAAAGACCAGC
>JAABUV010007018.1_pt1 | contig 11995 bp, 8 predicted proteins | sample 5559971 | NCBI WGS metagenome assembly JAABUV01 (sample SAMN10711881, study PRJNA513362) | rock metagenome | isolation source: Antarctica rocks | place: Antarctica: Victoria Land, Knobhead nord | collected 2015-12-19
AGCAGACATATCGTAGTATGTTGTGAATGTGAGTCATCTACTACGATGCAACGCAATGTGTACTTTAAGATTAATCTCAAGCGAGACCTCAGTTCAGAAGGGCAGTGCAGGCATGTCTATATATAGACTGATACCTCAGCTTGTGCTAGTACTCTAGCATGAGTCGTTCATATCACTTTACTTGTTTGCTTGTACAGATTCTTTCTGCAGCGAGCTGAACATTGCTTAAGCGTTGCTGAGCTTGTTCAAATATTTCTTTGACTGTTGTTTGCCTTCGATTAATTTTTAAGATTAACTCTAATCAGATGTGATAAGACTGAGTCAAAAAGATTATTTTTTGTAAATAGAAACAATGTCAACAAAGTCTTTTATTGTTCTGAATAATGTCTTTCTGCGACGTAGTATCTGATTCAACTGATCTAAAAACTGATCATTTTAATTTATGTTTTATAACTATTACAGACAATTGATTTAAGTCTATTCAGATATTTTCAAACATCAGTTGAAGTAATATATCAGCAAATATCAGCTCTTTAGATGTCACAAGCTTATGAAGTTTATATTTCTTCTTCAAAATACTTCAAATAATAGCAAAACACATCAATATATACATCAATCAAAGTCACAGATGAGAAAAAGAAAGAGACTTTAAAGTCAAATCATTTTCAAACACAGAGAAGCTAAAACTGAATATGTACTTTGAAATACACATTTATATGAATCTTCATAAAGAATTTTAAGTTTCTGACTATTGAAATATGAAGTTAAATAAGTCTCTTCATTCATTAATTCAAGAAGCAATGATTCTGAATAAATGTGAAAATATTGATTGAAATTTGTTGTTATGAATTTGCATAAAGTGAATCATATGAGTGTATTTTAACTAGAAGTTCAAAGCTAAAGAAGAAAAAAGATGTTACAAATGTATCAAAGATTAAATTCTAATCAATTTACAATGAATGCTAGTGAGTTCACTGCATATTGATTAAAGCTAGTCAATGATTTAGTCAAGATCTGACCTAGATCTGACTCAGATTTGACTCAGATATGACTCAATTTCTTTTTTCTTTCTCAACATTTTTTTCATTTACATTATATTCTTTCTGTGTTTCATCTTGTTTTCTTCAAGTTTAACGTAGTTTCTGAACATTACATAAATAAAAGTTCTTGTATCATTCTTTTTCTGTATTCTTAATGTTCAGTTATAATTATTTCTAAAGATTAAGCATTATCAATCTCATTCTTTACTGATTGAATCATTTAAACATGATTTCAACATTATATTACATCTGCAATTTGTAAAGAATGACAGAGACAGATTTTAGCGCTTTTAGTGATCAATATTTCAAATATTCATTTAATCTTATGTCTCAGATTTGCGTCACTTGTAGCTGATGCATATTCATAAAAGCGTCAACATCTTTAGAACTTCTAAAAGCGCAGTATGCATCTTTGATGTTTGATTCAACAAACATGATTCTGACACTTATAGCATTAATAGTTGCAACGTTGAATAATTAATTTGACTATTTAAATAATAGTTATTTGATTTGATTTGAATTTGATTTGAATTCATACATTCTTGTGACATCAATTTAGACTCAACTCATGAGAAAAACTATGCTATGTATATTGAACAAACAAAATTCTCTGAGAAAGAAAATCGCTCATCAACTACACAATGACTTCACATCATCAAAACAATAAATTGACACTGTGTTATCAATAATGAATCTATAGCTTTTATTCAGCGCGTGATGCTTGAGTAAATTCTTATGAATGTTTATGCTGTTTGTTGTAACACATCATCTTTGTTCTGCTTTTCATTGATGATATTTTATACAATAATGTTTCGATTCAATTCTCAATTTGAAGATGAAAGATGTTTCTTTGCACTCGTAATGCTCATGATTGTAACGCAGAAACTGTGTTCTCTTGCTCAATGATTATCATTCATTGAGCAGAGAAATGTGTGATGAAAGAGAGATGTGCATGATGAAAAGATAAAGTGTGATTGTATTGAATAATTCTTTTCTTCTTTTGATTTGACTTATGTCACGTAGATGTTGAATAAATTGTTAGTATAAATGTGCAATTGCAATCATTCGATGCTTAGTTGATCGATAGTAAAGATGCATTTTGATTGTTCTCATATGCTCTTAATTTTTCACGTAGATAGATGTATAACTTGACATCAAGTAAAAATGATGAGTTCAAGCTTTTTCAATATATCAATGTAATCGACGAGTCACTACTTCTTCAAGCACATGTAGTCACAAACTCAAGACTCATCATTTGATTCATTTATTTTATCTGATATTTTTTCATCAATTACTTGATGACACTGTTGATGTGATGAAGATGTTTTAATATCGACGCAGTCAATGAGTTGCAAATTCTTTAATCACTTGTAATCACGACTTTCAGACTCTTCGTCTGAGTCAACTATTTTACTAGTAGTATCTTCTCATCTTTTACTGACATTGACATGTCATTAATTTTCTTCGTAGATTGATTGTGACTGTTAGAGAGAAATGTTGTTGTATGAATGAAAACTTTGCATGATGACTTTTCTGATCATGCAACATTCTAACATCGTTTAAACTGCGTTGAATTGAAATCTCTTGACTCTTCTGACTTCTATTTAAAACAGAATAGAATTAAAAGATTTGTAATCAACATCATGTACAGATGAATCTTGTTGTTTATCAAAAATATGTTATATATATTGCATGCAACATACATAAAGCACAATCTCTATGCTGATTTTTCTCTTAGACTCAAGAGATTACTCAGAGAGAATTTCTCGTAACAAATTCACAGTTCAAGATAAACAAGATTTCTCACTGTTCAGATTTTGACAATTTACTTCTTAAGCATGAGTTGCAAACGTTTCATCTGCAATATGCATGTGTATTGCAGTCGATTTCTTCTTTAATCACATCAACATGCGCTACTGTTCTTTCAAGCTATACAGATGATGTTTTCAACTAGAGATTAACTTTATCATTAAGACATTTGAGAGTCAGAACTCAGTGAAGAAATAAGATTCTTAAGATCGACAATCATCATTATTGTATATCATGTCTTGCAGACGCTCGCTTTGCTTGAAAGCATGCAACTCATCTGTTTCACATTATCTGTAGAAATCTCTCTCATGCAGATCAATCATGTCTTGCAGAAATGTTTATATGCTACACTTTTAATCAGGCAGCGTAGTTCAATCATTCTTTATTAATTTGCTTGTGTTTCTCTTCTCTTAACAAAGTCTTTTTATCAGCATATCATTCTTGTATAGAATGTTTATGTCTGAACGTCTTTTAAATGATATTAATGAGACTTTCAAGTTTGCTCATGTTGAACTTAATGAGTCTTGTGAGTTGCTCATGTCGTAGTAACAGACACGCAGTCTTAACAAGATTTATACGTAGTTAGCATGTAAATTTAAAGAATGTTCATGATTTAAGTTCTTTCTGCTAATTGTTAGAGATCAGCATAGAGTGAATCATATGAATGTCATTTAACTAATAAATAAATGCTAAGAAAGAAAAATATCTACAGAAAAGAACTCGATTCTTATATGTGTGTTTCTCAGCTCTGTGCTAGACTCGATTGAATTGACGTCTTACACATATGATGCAGAGTTTCAATGACATCACTTCTAGCTTGAATGCTCATTAGACTCAATTAGAATGAAATCAAGATGAAGATTAGAAAGAATAAATGAAGATTAAAATTAGACGAAAACTAGAATCATAACATTACTCTTTCTTTCTTGACTATTCATGTTCGCATGAATGTTATTTCTTAGTGCGCTTTTCTTGAATATTTGATATGAAAGTTATCAATCATCTCTTGAGCGTTCATTAACTCGTCATCGTCAGCGTTATATCAGTTGAGATCATTGTCATAGCTCTTTCATTTGACTCGATATTGAAGTCATCTTCAATATCATCGAGAGTTCAATATATCGTCGATTTTTCATTCATTTTCATCGTTTATCACTATTGATCTTGAGAGTTCATTCTTCTGATCAGACAGAAAGTCTTTAACGACGAGATGAAGAAGCTCTGAATGAAATACATCATGTATATGCATAATGTCTGATAGTTTCAATTTATAGAAAAAGTCAACAGAGTCTGTGATCTTGAATGAATCAAGCATCTTGTCATCTAGCTTTTTGAAGAGTTTCGCTGTAATGATGTTTCTTTCGTTCAGAAACATCTTTGATTCAATCTTATAATTGATTTTCTTTCTATGCTTGTTAACTTGTTTCATCATTCGTTCTCGTGTTTTGATCAGAGCTTCGTGAGCGAAGTTTAACATCTTGTTCATGTGATTGAATATATTTTCAACTTTGATGATCTGCAAGCGTTCGCAAGTGCTTTCATACTCGATGATGTCAGAATCAAAGCTCATATGAGAATGAAAGCTCTTATTCATGAAGAAGAGAATCAAGAAGATGATTGAAAACAAGATGTTATTGTCAACAAACTTGATCATGAGCAATCACTTGAATCAGTCATTCTGCATGTATGAACAGAAGAAACAAAGATATCTTTCAACATTCTGATTGACTCATTTGCTTTAATCGTTGATTTGAAAGTGATAAATGATGAACAATTGAAGAGAAATGCTCAGTCATTTGCAAAGAAACTTTCAGAGAATGAAGATAAACTGAGAATCTTGATTGAACACAATGAAGTTTGATAAATTGTGAAATCAATATACTCATTGAAGCAACATTTCAGCTGTTTTTTCAAATGTGATATCTTCATCATCAATGATGCAAGAGATATAATGTCTTTCTTTTAATAATTTGCAAATGACAGTCAGAATAACGTTATAATTGTATGAATCAGATAAATCAATAATGAAGTTCATGACTATGTTTTATCATTGCTGTTCAAGTATTGATAGAGATTGAAGCAAGTCATTTGATTTATTTCTAAATGTCTTTGAACGTTGACAAACATAGCAGTTTCAAATATATCAATCTACTGTCTTTTGCATGAATGATTAATAGTAATTTCGTTTTATGATCTTTACAGTTTTAAGAATATCAGAATGATTCATCGATGACTGATCATGTACTTCACGAATCAGATTCATTTGTAGAAGTTCATTGAACGAGACTCATAACTGATTATCATGATACAAGATTTCATTCTGAACATGACAATTCTTTAATTTGATATCTTCACATTGTATCTCATCTTTTGCTATTGCTTCGCGAAGTAGCGTACAATTCTATTAATCTTAAGAATCTGTTTATAGATTGATTCACTGATGTTCTTCTTTAGATCAGCAATCTTCATTCAATTCAACATCAGAATAATGATTTGTTGATAATGAACGCGCTCATCATTGAGATCTCTGAGCACGACGTTGACTCAATGAGTTAATGCATCGATCTTGATGTTTTGTTTATCTGATCAATACATTATCTTAAAGTTAAAGTCAGCGAGCTTTTGTACTCAGCGCATCTATCATTTGCTTAGCTCTTTGTCTTTCATCAATAAAATGAGCGCTTAATGATCGATGAACATCTTGATAGAAATGTCAGTTAACTTCAGTTTGAATCGTCAGTGTTCAAATGCTCAAATGATGATCAGAAGTTCTTTATCATATATTTCGTAGTTGCATTCAGCAGAAGACATGTTCTTGCTATAGAAGACAATTGAATGTAGTACTTCTTCATCATCATATTGAGAGAGAACTTCATCATTGACGTAGTTGAATGAGTTAATTTCAAGAATAGTCTCACAAGTTTAATCAAAGTGACGTAGTATAAAAGTCTTGATCATACATCTCTTCATATGATTGAAGATAATTTGACAAACTTCATTTCATTCAAAAATGATTTTCTTTTGAGTAAGTTGAATCATTGAACGAACAATCTTCGAAAAGTTCTTGATGAAGCGTTGATAGAAATTGCAGAAGTTAATGAAGAACTGCATCTGAGTGAGATTATTGAGTGTAGATCAATCAATGACTGCTTGCATCTTTCGCGAATTCATCTTCAATTCTTTGATTGATATCAAGAGTTCTAGAAAGATAGTTTTCTGAACATGAAACTTGCACTTGTTGATGTTTATCTGTAGATCAGCTTCTCGTAGTCTATTCAAGATTAATCATACATGTTGCTTGTGTTTCTTCAAGATCTTGCTGTAAATGATAATGTCATCTAGATAAATCTGACAAAACTGATGTAAATACTTGAACAACATGTCGTTCATATAGTGTTGATAGAACGCAGATTCATTGATTAATTCAAAAAGCATTACATGATATTTGTATGAATCAAAGAAGATAATAAAGATAGTCAAATCTTCGCTATCTGAGTGCATGTGTAGTTTGTTAAATGTGACAATGATGTTCAATCGAGTCAGATACTTACTTTCTTGTATATGAGTGAAAGTCTCGTCTATCAATGACAAAGAATAGTGATTTCGTTTGATCAAAGCATTGAGCTTTCTGTAATCAATGCAGAAACGCAAGCTATCATCTTTCTTTTCAATGAACAAGATGAGCAAGATGTATGATGCAAAGCTGAAGAAAATGAACTCTTTGTTTAAATGATTGATCAGATACTTCTTTATCTTTTGAAGCTTGTGATTGAACATCTGATATAGTCTGCTTCAAGAGAGTGTTTCTTCATCGATCAACTCAATTTTGTGATCATAGAAATGATGCAATGATAGTTAATCAATCATTGCTCGATTGAAGACATCTAGATAGTCGTGATATTCAGAGAAGAGCTTGATTTTGACTTACTTGAGAGCTTCAGCATGAGAAAGCTCATGCAGATTCACTTCTTCAGACTTGTTTTCAACAGTAGTTATGAATCAATCGATTTTCAAGACAATAACAGCAAAGATTTTAACGTCTGATCATTTGACTAACATTTTATATGTCGTTGTCTTTATTATTGATATGTTCATTGAACTGAAAGAGAATGATTTTAGACTGAACGTCGACTTAGAATTGATGTTAGTCAAAGTCGCGTCACGTTGTTTTAACTGTTTAATGAACTTCTTGTTTTGACTGAATTGAAAGATAACGAAAGTGAAAGATCTCTTCAGTATATGAGTAAAAGTTAAGCTCTTTCGTTTCGTGATTGATTTATTACTTGAGAATAGAACAATCAATTTCTGACTAGTAGAATTGAAGTTCAAAAATTGAAAAGAATTAATTTGCATATCAATTACTAGATCAATTTTGTTCATTCATGTTTTTTCAAGAATCATTTGATGTTGATTTAATCAAGTGATCAACATAGAAGCTGTGTCAATTGTATGATCTTGAACAGTCAGATTCAAATAAATGACATGAGTAATGAGTTTCTTAGCATAATGATCGTCGAATTCTTGAATTGACTTCGCTTTGATTAAAGTCAGAGACTTGATTTGCAACTGATCACAAACAATCTGCGTAATCACTTCATCAATGAACGAATAGTCAGCAGCTTCGATGTCAATCAATGATTTCAATGAGTAATCAATTTCATTGCTAGAAAGTACACATTCAATAGTCAAAGATTCAGAAGCAAAAAAGTCATCTGACATGCTCATCATTGAAGAAATTAACACATCTTTCATCACATTTTTGATGAAAGTCACTAGTTTTTTGTCTCGCTATTCTTGAAACAAGACATTTTCTCATTCTCTTTATTCTTCGAAATGACGATTTCATGTAGATGAGAAGTGAAAGTTTAAAAAGTCAAGATGTTGATCTTGTTCTGAGAGCAATTCTTGAACAAGTGACTTGAGATCTTGCAAATGTAGCAGATGATAAATGATTTCGCTCAATCAGACTCAGAAATAGAAAAGATGATAAACTTAACATAATTAATTATCAAAGTCATCATTGACAATGAAGTAGCACATTTGTCAGATACGACAGTGACTTTGATGATGACAATGCAACGTTCGCTGCGTAGCTGATAGTTGACTCGCTGTTTATTATTCACATCTTGAAGAAATTTCTTTAAACAAGAAAGTGAAGTAAAGTTCTCTGAACAGATTGATAAAGCGTTCTGCAAGCAATTGTTGATTTTATTCTGAAGATCATTCATCAAAGTGCAATCATCATAATTGAGATAGTTGAATAACTTCATAAAGTTGAAGTAGAAGACATTGAAAGACTTGTTTGCTTGTTTCAGAGCATTGTATTCACGTTGAGACTTTCAATTTTTATTCAGTTCATCGTATATTTCTTTCAAATGATTGAATAGCTTGTAGATTGAAGTGAATGAATTCAAAGAATCAAAACAACGTCAAGCGAAGATGTGCTTTGCAGCATCATCTTCTAGTCTAGACATCATGTAAATAATACAGATGATCTCATCATTGAATTAATCAACATTGACAATCAGCTTGTCATTCATCTTGTTTCTTCAATCTTCTTAACTCGATTCGTCTTCATCAATGAATATAGATGAATTCAAAAATTTGTAGAATCAATGATGATCATTTGCGAATGATTTAAATAATGATTTGAACATCTCTCATCGAGTATGATTCTCAATAGAAGCTTGCGACTCGATATCTTGTTAAGATAAATGATTCGTAGTAGATCGAGACTCAGTAGACTGTCGAGATTGAGACTGTTTCTTTTTAAGTTTCAACATTTTCTCTTGTAGTTGAATGTTAATCTCTTCTAGAATGTTCATTATCATGCGATTAATCTCTAGCTGTTTCAATCTCTGAGTATGTTCAACTTGTAGAATGATTCAGTGCTTATTGCATTTCAAAGTCATGTCTCGTTGATCTCTTAGCTCATTTAACATCATGATGATCTTGTTCAACTGATTAAGAACTCACTAACGTAGTTATTCTTTGATCTTGATGTTTCATGAGATTGCGACATTCTGAGATTCAACTGAAATATCAAAAGAAAGAAGAAAAACTCATTTATTTGCAATGCTTTTAAACAGACAAGTCGTTCAAGATTCGACTGATTCAAAGTCATGTGTTATGATAAAAGATTGAAGATGAAAATACAGATAAATATGTAAGTATGTAGTGAGTAATTTGATAAATTTGAGTAAATTTGATGAAAGTAATTCAAAGAATTTCTTGCAAATATTCTGAATAAACGAAGTAGATTATTTCATATCATCTACACGTCAATAACAGAATAGTTGATAAGCATTTATCTACTGTTAGAAGTCAGCATAAAGCGAGTCATATGAATGTCATTTAACTAATAAATAAATGCTAAGAAAGAAAAATATCTACAGAAAAGAAATTGATTCTTATATGTGTGTTTCTCAGTTCTGTGCTAGACTCGATTGAGTTGACATCTTACACATATGATGCAGAGTCTCAATGACATCATCTTTAGCTCAAATGCTCACTAAACTCAATTAGAATGAAATCAAGACGAAGATTAAAAAGAATAAATGAAGATTATAATTAAATGAAGACTAGAATCATAACACTAATCATCTTCAATCAATTAAACGCGAGAGTGTTCTGTCTCAGTTTTCATCATTGCGATGACGAGATACTGAATTGAATGATTTTCATAAGCGATTTCTCTCGTAGTTCTGCGTTCTATTTGACTTTCTCATCTGCGTGCAGATTGCTTATAACATGCACATTGAGATTATTGAAGTTTGTGTGATCACGAAAACTCTGCATGCGATCAACGCACAACGCTTTATCATCACGCAGTGTCTTGATGTCATTCAAACTTTTGATAATTTCTAGACTCTACTGTAGCTAAACAGTAAATTCATAGTCAGCATTATGTACAGATGAGTTTCATTGTTGATCAAATAATAGATATTTACACAGTTTAATATATGTGCTGAAAAAGTTAATGAAGAAGTCAATGAAGAAGTTAATAAGATAGAAAATCATGTAAAATGTTCAATATGAAGTCACGTAGAATGTACAATAGAATCATATTTGATGCTCGATAGAGAACAAAGTTGATTCTAACTCATATGAGTAATGATAGACAGCTCTGACTATCATTGTTTTTGAAGAGAAAATTAAGCGAGAACTTGAGAACAGAGAGCTGACTATCATTGTTTTCAAAGACAGACTATCATTTAACTTTCTTGATCGATTTTCTTCAAAATTTCAGGTCTTATTCGTTTCAGTCAGTTGTATTCTCGAATACAATATCGAACTCAACGACATCAATTTGCATTTTTAGAAAAATGTTGAACATTGAGATTTTGACGAGTTTTGCTAGCGCGAATCAGCTTGAACATCAAACTCATCGATTTCTCTCGCTCGAATTGATTCATGCGCGCTGACTACTTCACATACTTTGAAAGACATAATTGTAGCTCTGAGTTAGTCGAATTCAATGCTTCAAAAATAATTGAATAATGTCAAGATTTGATCTAGTAAATAAGATTGAGAAGATTCAATGCGCTGATTGACCAGTCTCTCGCCTGTCACCACCTTTCCTCGCTCGAATCAACATATGCGCAATGACTATCTGACATACTTTGAGTGACATAATTGTAGCTCTGAATTAGCTGAATTTAATGCTTTCAAAATAATTAAAAAATATTGAGGTTTGACTCAGAAATCGAGGTTGGCGAGGTTCAAAGCGCTGGTTGATCGATCTCCCGTCTGCCACCATCTTTCTTCGCTCGAATCAACATATGCGCATTGAGTACTCGAACTTTCGATCGAGCTTTCTATCAAACTCTCTACATGCTTCAAAATGCATATCGATCGAGCGCATAACACACGTCAAACAGTGCTTCGAACACATGAAGGATCAGCTTGACTGAATGCTATCGACAAGCGAAAAAAGAGTATGAAAGATGGTAGAAGAGATGATTATCTCATCGTCATCGTTACGTCGTTGTCATCAATTACGCAATAGTCAGACGGGGAACAGAGAAATAAATAGGCAGTTTTCTTTCTGTTTCTACTCTTCATTTCTTGAGTTTCTCGCAGAAACTCGCTTTTGCCTCACTCACTCACTTCATAGACTCAGTCGCTTAGAGAAAGTGCTTGACATCTCAGAGCGACTTTCAGGGCAAAATTTGACCCTAGAAATCGTCAGAGACTGTTAGGTTTGCGCAAACAAATATAATATATATATTCACGGTTCAACTGAAATTGAGACTCGATGTTCAATCGAAATTGAGATTCGATGTTCAATCGAAATTGAGATTCGATAGAAAATCATTTCTGTTTCACAGCTGCGAATAACTTCATCATTGATTCAGAATCTATCGTTTCTTTGATTACTCGACATTGTGTTGAATTATAAAACAAGTCATCAAGAACTTCAGTTTCGCTTCATCAATCATTGATATAGAGGTTTGTTACTGCTTCGTTCATGCGATGATCTACTGACTTAGAATTATACCTAGTAGTAAGTCTGCTTCAATGACATTCTTCGTCCGTGCGATGAATCTATCGAACCTCATCGCCTCATTCACTAGAAAGTCGGCATCTCTCACTCAACATAATAAGCCTGCTTCAATGACACTCTTCGTCGATGCGATGAATTCATCGATTTCATCGTCTCATCTACTAGAAAGTCGACATCTTTCACTCAACATAGTAAGTCTGCTTCAATGACATCTTTCATTCAACATAGCGAGCATGCTTCAAAGGCATTTTTCATTCAACATAGCGAATCTGCTTCAAGAAGACATTTGAATTTGATTTGAGTTGATAAAAAGATTGATAGAAAGACTGACATCGAGTTTCTACATCGATGCTATGAACTACACTACAAGTCATAGAAACATGACTTTTAAAGAGAAGAAGATAATGTTACAAGTGTGTCGAAATTGAATAAAGTTTTCTAGTCAATAATCTCTAGAAATTTCGGCACATGATTAATTTCTAGCTTCGACACTCTATTCAGACTCTTTCGCACTCTAGCAAATCTACTCAGTTCTCTTTGTTTCATTCTACTATAAATACAGTTCGAATTTGTCTTTGCTTTCTTCTGTATTCTTACTATTCTAGTCATAACTATCTTTAATGATCAAACATTCTATTCA
>JAABUV010007019.1_pt1 | contig 11995 bp, 7 predicted proteins | sample 5559971 | NCBI WGS metagenome assembly JAABUV01 (sample SAMN10711881, study PRJNA513362) | rock metagenome | isolation source: Antarctica rocks | place: Antarctica: Victoria Land, Knobhead nord | collected 2015-12-19
AGTGATGTTTAATCTTCAACAAAGAAGATGAGATTTGTTTGTTGATTGATTTGATTCTTGAGCAATTCACGAAGATTCTTTATCGTCGATTCTCTTAATTGAATTGAACAGCTTATTTTCACTCGTCTGTTTCATGAGAATGAGTTGATTCTCTTGATCGGTTTGAACTGTGCGTACTTAGTGAGCAATAAGTTGTCTAGCGATTCAAACAGTCTTGTCGTTGATTCTATCAAACTCTCTAGTGTTGTTCAGTCTTTCGATTGCATCGATCATCAGGTAAACGAATTTCTTTAGACTCGTTCTGTCTGTACGAGTATGTTGAATGAATAATGAGATCAGTATTGTGTGATTAACGAATTCTTAATATAATGTCAGAATCGTGTCTAGATGAGTCAATCAGCGAAAGTCAGAATTGAATAGTGCTTGATCTTTAAAGATAGCTATAACTGAATATTAAGAATACAGAAAAAGATTGATACAAGAGCTTCTATTTATGTAACGTTCAGAGACTGCGCTAGACTCGAAAGAAATGTGTTTGTGACACGAAAAGAATGTGATGTAGATGAACAAGATGTTGGTGAAAGAAAAGAGTGTTGAGAAAGAAAAAGAGTGTTGAGTCATATCTGAGTCATATCTGACTAGCTCGCTGATTAGCCCTAATCATTACGCAGAGAACTCGCTAGCGTTCACTGCGAATTGATTAGAGCTTCAGTCTTGTTCAGCCTTGACTTCAGTCTTGTTCAGCCTTGACTTCAGCCTTGTTCAGCCTTGATACGCTCGTAACATGCAATAATCATTGATTGATCATATGAAGTTGAAATCTGAAACAATGTATTCATCTTAAGTTTGTTGCAAGTCATATCTTCGTTGAGCAACATCATCAGAGTTCAAGATCTTAATCAAATCGTAGAGTTAAATGCTATAATGTGTTAGTAAAGCAAGACAACATGTTGAAGACGTAAGTGATCATGATATTAGATGATCTTGCTTTCAGAAATGAGCATGAAGCATATTTCATTCATAATTCTCAATGATTTTCTTTCAAAGTTCAACTTTTATAATAAACAGCATTTCTGCATCTGCTATCTTTTTATTGATCAAATCAACGCGATTCTTCAATCTCAGCTTCTTTCATATATATATAAAAGAGAATCGCGTGATTTTAGAATCTTCGTTCTCAAGAATTCGAAGTATATTCTTGTCAAACAGATGAAGTAAATAAAGTTCTCTGATTCAATCATGAAACTCATCACTTGTGTTCACTTAAGTATTTCTGATTATCTGTCATGTGCAAAGTTAATTATGCAAAGTTTGTTGAATTATGTTGACATAATATTCATCTTGTAGAATTCAATGAATATCTGATATCTTGACATCATTATGAGATAGTTCAAGAATTCTTTTCTTGTGATCTTTGAGAAAAATAACTGATTGAGACATGATGAGATTGAATATCATTGTACATCGACAAATGTGCAACTTGCATTTTAGCAGAAGCTTTAAAATTTAATGCAATTGACGTAATCAGCGATTTATTACCTATTTAGTTACTTTGTACATCACATCAAAATATTTAATTATCTTTGACATAATTATTTGTAACAAACATAGAAAGAGCTGACAATGAGATTCATCTGTACGTGATGTCGACTACGAATCTTTTGATTCTATTCTGTGTTCGAATAGAAGTCAAAAGAGTCAAGAGATCTCAATTCAACGCAGTTTGAACGATGTTAGAACGTTGCGTGATCAGGAAAGTCGTCGTGCAGAGTTTTCACTCACGCGACAACATCTCTTCTAACAGTCACAATCAATCTACGAAGAAGATTAATGACATATCGATGTCAGTAAGAGATGAGAAGATACTACTAGTGAAAAAGACAATTCAGGTGAAGAGTCTGCGAGTTGTGACTACAAGTGATCGAAGGATTTGCAACTCGTCGACTGCGTCGATATCGAAACGTCTTCATCACATCGATAGTGTCGTCGAGTAATTGATAAAAAGATATCAGGTAGAATAGTCGTTTCAAGTATTGAGAGACGTGACTACAGTGCTCGAAGAAGTAGTGACTCGTCGATCACGCTGATATACTGAAAGAGCTTGAGCTCACCTTCTTTACTTGACGTCAAGTCATTCATTTATTCACGTGGAAAATCGAGAGCTCAAGAGAACGATCAGAACGCATTCTCTTTCATCAATCAGAGTCAAACATCGAACGATTGCGACCGCACGCCTATACTAACAATTCATTCAACGTCTACGTGACACAAGTCAAATCAAGAGAAGAAAAGAATTACTCAGTACAATCACACTCTATCTTCTCATCGTGTGCGTCTCTCTTTCATCACATATTTCTCTGCTCAATGAATGACAATCATTGAGTAAGAGAACACAGCTCTACGTACGTTACAATCACGAGCATCACGAATGCAAAGAAAACGTCTTTCGTCTTCGAATCAAGAATCGAATCGAGACATCGTTGTATAGAATATCGTCAATGAAGAGCAGAGCAAAGACGATGCGTCATAATCAAACAGCACAGACACTCTCATCAAGAGTTTACTCGAGCGTCACGCGCTGAATAGAAGCTATAGGTTCATTACTTGATAACACAGTGTCAATCTCATTGTTTCGACTGCGCGAAGCAGTCGTATAGACGACGAGTGATTTTCTCCCTCAGAGAGTTTTGTTCACTCGATATAAGTAGCATAGAGTTTCTCATGAGTCGAGTCTAAATCGATGTCACAAGAGTGTATGAATTACAATTACAATTACAAACATAGAAAGTTACAAGTGAACAGAAAAAACTGTCACTTTGTTACATTAATGTTTAATAACTGTGATTAATGTAACTTGAAGCAGTTGTGATTCATTGATTTGTTTATTATATGTTGAAAGCTTCTGTTCTTGTGCAAATCTTGATTAATTCTTTCTGCTTTGATCTTACTTCTGTTCAATTGCTTGAATCTCATTTACACTCTCTTGCTCAGATCTTGCTCAGATTTTGCTCAAATTTTGCTCAGATTTTGTTTAAATCTATTTGCTTTGTTAACATTTGTTGACTTGAGAATCTTCTTGCTCAGATATTTTGCTCAAATCTTGCTCAAATCTTGCTCAGATCTTATTTAGATTTATTTGCTTTGTTAACACTTGTTGACTTGAGAATCTTCTTGCTCAGATATCTTGCTCAGATCTTACTCAGATTTATTTGCTTTGTCAACACTTATTAACTTGAGAATCTTCTTGCTCAGATATTTTGCTTAAATCTTACTCAGATCTTGCTCAAATCTTGCTCAGATCTTGTTTAGATTTATTTGCTTTATCAATACTTGTTGACTTGAGAATCTTCTTACTTAAATATCTTGTTCAGATCTTGCTCAAATCTTACTCAGATCTTACTCAGATCTTGTTTAAATTTATTTGTTCTATCAACACTTGTTGACTTGAGAATCTTCTTGCTCAAATTTTGCTCAGATCTTGCTCAAATCTTGTTTAGATTTATTTGCTTTGTCAACACTTGTTGACTTGAGAATCTTCTTGCTCAGATCTGAATTGAGCAAAATATCTGAGCAAGAAGTATATTTTGCTTCTTGTATTCTGCTTCTTGTATCATGCTTCATACTCACGCTGTAATCATACTGATATGTGTATTCTGCTCTGAATCATTCATAATCACTGTGTTATCTGTACTCATAATGTCATGTTGTTTATAATCATGATGATCTTCTTCTTTCAAGTTGAATGATGATGATGATTATGTATTTTTGAACTGAGTTAATCATGTATGATTTGTTGATTATGACTTCTGATCTCTAACTTATGACATGATCAAGAGTAAATATGAATTGACTTTAACTTGTGATACTTGATTGATGATATTGCACGACATGATATGTTACAAAGCGTGTCGACATTGAATAGGTTCTAGTCAATAGACTCTAGAAATTTCGATATGTGAACAAGAAACAGCGATGTTTCGAATCGAAATATGCTGAAACATTTCATCTATTCGAGCTTTAGCAAATCAACTACTTCGTCTCTTTGTTCGCTCTACTATAGATTCAGCTCGAAACTGTCTTCTTTCTTCTGTATTCTTAGTTTTCTAGTTAGAGCTACCTCTATTGATCAAACATTCTATTCAGCTACGCACTATCTCGCTGCAGTGTGATTAGATTCTAGGCATGATCTCAACATTAAACTAAGAATTCGTTAATTCTACGATATGAATATCAATATTCATTCAAGACACTCGATGAACAACGAAACGAGTCTAAAGAAATTTGTTTACCTGATGATTGATGACTTCGAAAGACAGAACAACATCAGAAAGTCAATAGAATCAACGACAAGACTGTTGAATTGCTAGAGAATCTATCGCTCATTCAGTAGCATCGATTCACTCGATCAATAGAATCAACGAGAACATATGATCGTTGATTGCTAGAGAATCACAAACTCTTTCTCTCTCAAAAAAGCTCGTGAATCAGTCGAGTCAAAATAATCTGTGTCATCAAATTCAGTTCGACTCGATTCGAATTCAGATCAATTTAGTGAGTCTGCTACAAAGATGCTGTCAATGCAATGATCTATCTATTCACATCGCTCTATCTATCAGTGAATCGATCTATCTCGTGTTTCTGTGTCAACTAGTGAGCCTGCTTCAATGACACGATCAGAATCGATCTCTTCAATGAGCTAGTCGATTCTCTTCTAGTGAGCCTGCTACAAAGACGCTGTCAATGCGATGATCTACCTACTCACATCACTCTATCTATCAGTGAATCGATCTACCTCGTGTTTCTGTGTCAACTAGTGAGTCTGCTACAATAGACATTTCGATGATCTGAAAGATCAATAGAAAGATTGGTAGAAAGACGAGCGTCGAGCTCTACGTCAGTGCTATGAACTACATTACAAGTCATAGAAACATGACTTTTAAAGAGAAGAAAGTAATGTTACGAAGCGTGTCGACATTGAATAGATTCTAGTCAATAGGCTCTAGAAATTTCGATATGTGAACAAGAAACAGCGATGTTTTGAATTGAAATATGCTGAAACATTTCATCTATTTGAGCTCTAGCAAACCGGCTACTTCGTCTCTTTGTTCGCTCTACTATAGATACAGCTCGAAACTGTCTTCTTTCTTCTGTATTCTTAGTTTCCTAGTTAGAGCTACCTCTATTGATCAAACATTCTATTCAGCTACGCACTATCTCGCTGCAGTGTGATTAGATTCTAGACACGATCTCAACATAATATTAAGACATTTGCTTTAGCACTTGAGAGAATATCTCATAGCATTGCTGTTGTTTGCAGCTATTCAGATACTTCATAGCATTACTGTTGTTTATTGTTATTTGAATACTTCATAGCATTACTCTTGTTTATTGCTATTTAAATACTTCACATAGCTTAAACTCATAATATTTTTCAACTTTTGCAAAAGATGAATGATATGCTGAAAGCTTAAACGTAGATTCAGTTCATGACATTCTTGTTCTTCAGAATAAGCTTGAGAAGAAATTAATAAAAGCTTGAGATTTTCTGAGTTCTGATTCAGTGACGTCTTCTTGTTTCTGAGTCAGACTGTTTTGATTCAACGCGTTGCATAATCGTAATTATATGTGATTAAAGTTGATGAATTGTCTCTTTTAAAGAAGATTTCAAGTAATATCTTCAACTTGATTCTGATAACAAAGAAATCAACAAAATTCAATTCTGAATCTCTTCATCATATTTAAGCAAAATAGAAAAAAATGCTTCTTTGTCTTAAGAAGTTCTTCTCTTGCAAATGAGAATGATCTTGATTGCAACTTAAGATTTTACTTGTTGAATTATCAATGCAACATATCTGTTTAAAGCTTGAACATTTCAAAGCAATCATTGTATTTGTTTAGAATTTTAGCTCAGAACTCTTCTTCTTTAAAAAGAAGACATTCTTCAACTCTTGCAATTGTATTGTGAACGTAAGAATTTAAATTGTTCTTGACAACATAGTATTTAAAGTCAAATCTTGACAGTTAAAGAATTCAGACTTGAATTCACTGTAGATTCAAGTGAACGTTTTTCATAACTTGAATGAGTGTTTCTTGTTAGCTCAAGCGAAAAAAGCTGTTGAATGAAAAGATCATCAAAGCTTGAATCAATGATTTGAACTTTCATAATCTCGTTGAGTTCAAAAGATTCATCTTTCTAATATTTGTCAGATTTGATGAAAATTTTGTTCAAGACTCAACTTTGATCTTTTGTACTTTGTTGATTTAAACGTTCTAGAATCGATCAAATCATCAATCATAAATATTGTCAGCAGATTGAGTTAGCTAGTGATCTCAGTGATTGCATTCATGCGAGCTATATTTATGCTTTCATCAACTTCTTCAACTTTGATCTTGATCACGCTGCTCTTGACATTTATCTCTTGATGTGTTACAGCTGATCTTTTCTCTTGCTTCGAATCTGTTAAACGAGAATCGAGTAAAGTAAGAATTGAAGTAAAAATTAAATTCTTCATAACTTTGAACTGATTGATTATCTCAAGCAAATCATAGAAAGATAGATAGAGAAGTTCAGAGCGAAATTTGTTCAATTGCAGAACATTAAGTGAAAACTTCACTTGATGCTTGCTGTCTGATTTGTCTCTCTTCTTTAATAATAATTTAAGTGAGTGGTTTGAGAATTATAGAATCAAGACTAAATTCTTAAAGAAATGAAGTATAATCATTCAGATCTGAAAACAAAGCTTCTGTTAACAGAATAGTAAGATGTGTATATATATATATATACAAAAGAAAAGAGAAGAGCGAACGAAGTTGAAGTGAGTGAAGAGTGTATGCATAAAAAGAAAGAAAGAGAGAAAGAAATGAAGAATAAACACAGACTTTTTATCAACAAGATGAACATTCACGAATGAATGCTTGAAAATCTTTAAGTGATGAAGATCTTATTCACGCATGCAATTTTCTATTCATTGATAACGAATTTAATTCTGTCATTTTGATGATAGAATAGACTGAAATTGAGATGTATAAATTGAGTATTTCATGAATAATATCATGTTCTTCAACTCATCTCAAGAAATATCATCAAGTTCTACGAAATATTAAGTTCTAAATTCAAGTCTCTGAAAATTAATGATTTTCTTTCTGTTTTCTTGAGCGTTAATGAATAAATTGTTCTCTTGCTGTTTTCTTTCTGTTTTCTTTCTGATTCTTTCTTATTTCTTTCTATAGTGATCAAGAAATGATCACGAATTAAATGAGAGATGAATATCATGAGACTGCTTGCAACATTCTTACAAGTAATTAGTAAAGAGCAAAGATCAAGATCTGAGTCAATGATAAAAGAGTTGAGAGTGTTTTTCAAGTGTACATACAGATGTCATTTTGACTTGTAGATAAAAATTACGAAGACACACGTTTTACAGTATCTTTCTACAAGTATGATCATTGCATGTGTTCATTGTTTACTTTCTCTGTTGCTTCTACAGCTTTCTATATTGCATTTATACTCTATCTCTCAGCAATGTGACTTAACAAAACATGATCTTTAATCATCATAAGATTGATCATCATCTTTGATCAACAGTTAGATCAACTTTGATAGCAGCTTGATCAGATGAAGTATAAGTGCTTCATAACTTGCGCTGTCGTCGATTCGTTGAATTCAAATAAATGCTTATATGCTTAGTCATTAATGAGATTCTTCTATGAACATTATAAATCATAAAGATGATTGATCTTATAATGATTAAAGAAATACGACTCATCTTCAGATCTACAGTTAAATCTATAATGATAGAAGCTTAATCATTATGAGTATAAAAACTAATGTTTTAAGTATTAAGCTCAACTCATTAAGTCAGTCAGAAGAAAACTGTAATCTTTTTTCAATGTATTTACTATCTACTATTTATCTCTGACAGAGCAAGAACATGCAGAGCTGTAAACTCTGAAAGTCATTAAAAATCTTATGATTGATACATCTTTTTGTTATGAGTGTGTCGAGATTGAATAGAGTTTTCTAGTCAACAAGCTTTAGAGATTTTGACTCATGTTAAATCTCTAGCCTCAACACTCTATTCTAGCGCTTTTGATACTTGAGCAAATCTGCTTCGTTCTCTTTGTTTTGCTCTACTATAAATACAGCTCGAAACTCTTTTTGATTTCTTCTGTATTCTTAATATTCTAGTTATAGCTATCTCTATTGATCAAACATTCTATTCAGCTACGCACTATCTCGCTGCAGTGTGATTAGATTCTAGGCATGATCTCAACATTATATTAAGAATTCGTTAATCACATGATATCAATATCAATACTCATTCAAGCTACTCGATGAACAACGAAACAAGTATAAAGAAATTTGTTTTACCTGATAATTGACGCAATCGAAAGACAGAACAACATCAGAGAATCAATAGAATCAACGACGAGACTGTTTAAATTGCTAGAGAATCTACCGCTCATTAAGTACGCAAAGTTCACTCGATCAATAAAATCAACGATAAAGAATCTTCATTGATTGCTAGAGAATCAACTCATTCTTGTGAAGCAGACGAGTGAAAACAATCTGTTCAATTTCTTTCTCTCTTCGTCTTGAAAGCTCGTGAATCAGGCGAGTCAAAACAATCTGTGTCGTCAGATCAATTTAGTGAGTCTGCTACAAATGACGCTCTCGTAGTGAGTTTGCTTCAATGACACTCTTCGTCAATGCAATGACATATCTACTCTCATCGCTCTATCTATCAGTGAATCGATCTACCTTACGTTCACATGCAACTAGTGAATCTGCTTCAATGACAAGTCGATAGTTGATCTCTTTGATGAGCAAGTCGACTAGTGAGTCTGCTTCAATGATACTCTTCGTCAATGCAATGACATATCTACTTTCATTGCTTTATCTATCAGTGAATCGATCTACCTTACATTCACATGCAACTAGTGAGTCTGCTTCAATGACAAGTCGATAGTCGATCTCTTTGATGAGCAAGTCAACTAGTGAGTCTGCTTCAATGATCACTCTATCTCACATAGTGAGTCTGCTACAATAGACATTTGACGAGTTGATTTGAATCAATAAAAAGATTGATAGAAAGACAGACATCAAGACTCTACGTCAATGCTATGAACTACACTACAAGTCATAGAAACATGACTTTTAAAAAGAAGAAGATAATGTTACGAGTGTGTTGAAATTGAATAGAATTTTCTAGTCAACAAGCTCTAGAGATTTTGACTCATGTTGAATCTCTAGCCTCAACACTCTATTCTAGCGCTTTCAATACTTGAGCAAATCTGCTTCGTTCTCTTTGTTTTGCTCTACTATAGATACAGCTCGAAATTCTCTTTGATTTCTTCTGTATTCTTAATATTCTAGTTATAGCTATCTTTATTGATCAAACATTCTATTCAGCTACGCACTATCTTGCTGCAGTGTGATTAGATTCTAGGCATGATCTCAACACTTTTACAGCATGAGTTGAGCAGATCAGATCTTGATGATTTGATTTATGAAAGTATTAAATCTGAGTCAAATCTGAGCAAAATATTAATGATTTGATCTGTGAAAGTATTAAATCTGAGTTAGATCTGAGTCAGATCTGAGCAAAATGTTAATGATTCAATTTGTAAATGTATCAAATTTGAGTCAAATCTGACTCAGATTTGAACAAGATATTGATGATTTGATCTATAAAAGTATTAAATCTGAGTCAAATCTGACTCAGATTTGAGCAAGATGTTGATGATTTAATTTATAAAAGTATTAAATTTAAGCAAGATTTGACTCTTTGAGAACGCAACTTAGCTGATCAATTTTTGTGCTTTTTGCACATTTTACACTTCTCTTGATGTTTTTGCTTCTCTCACTTGTCGATGATTTGCTTGTCGCTTGTCATGAAGTTCAAATCATAAACTGTGTTATATTGATCGCAATCAATGAAATTATTGATGTAAAATCTGATGCATGTCTGATTTGCAAATACAAGATGTACATTACAAATTATATGCAAGAGATTGTAGAAGCAACAAGAGTCTAGAAGTCTTGAATTTTGAGATGTATTTAATGAAAAGTTCTGCACTTCATGCATGTCATGCATTGAATGTGTAACTTCTCTGTTTATTCAGCGCTTTAGTTTAAATAGCATCTCTGTATATCTTTGTGATCATTTCTTGAAATTGAGTCGTTGATGATTAAGCATGATGATAATAATTTATACTTGTTCTACACATTTTTCACTGCTCTTCATTGACTCGTTGTTTTGATAGTCTTTCTTCGACTCAGATTTCTGTATTCATACATTGTCTCTTCATCATGAGATTTCTTCACATCAGCTGAGAGTGTCATTCTTCTTGATGATAATATTTACAGATTTCTTGATCTTTTTCTCTTCACTGTATCTTTCAACAATCAAGAAAAACATGAAGAATTGCAGTTCTGTTGATTGAGACTTGCTGTTGAAGAAATCACAGTTGATTGATGTTGCTGAAGTCTGCATATGATTAACAACAGTTTTGCTGAAATCTAGATAATTTGCAGCTTTGCTTCTTGTCTTTAATGCAACAGCTTTTTCTTTCACACTTAAGATGTTTGAAGTCTCGTTGACAGCTTTCTTCACAATAAGAAACTGCAAAGCTTCGTTGTAAATGACTTTGTTTGCAATGTTTGATGTTTCTTTCTTTCTCAATATTTGCTGCATCTCTCTCAGTTTCTGACGCAGTTAATGCAATTCATTCTCAATCAGACTGTTTTCAATTCTAGAAATTCTTTAATGCTTTTGCTCTTGAATCATCAAGCACTTGTCAAGATGTCGCGTAAGTGAATTGTAATTCTTCGCTTCAAATTCACATGCAATGCATTTGCAAAACATTGAGTTCAAGTTTTTTGAGTCTTTGTGATCTTGAGTATGATAAAAGCAAAGATTTAATAGTCATTGAGTGTCAGAATCGTGCCTAGATGAGTCAATCAGCGAAAGTCAGAGTTGAATAGTGCTTGATCTTTAGAGATAGCTATAACTGAATATTAAGAATACAGAAGAAGATGAGTACAAGAGCTTCTATTTAAGTAATATTCAGAGACTGCGCTAAGCTTGAAGAGAATGTGTTTGTGACACGGGTAGAATGTGATGTAGAAAGAAAGATGATGTTGAACAAAGAGATGTTGATGAAAGAAAATAGAGGCTGAGCCAGATCTGAGCTAGAGGCACTGACTAGCTCTATTCAGTCTTGGTACGCTCGTAACATTACTCTCCCCTTCGAAAATTCATGTTCGCATGAATGTCGCTCGTTTGCTTGCTTTCTTATTGAGTTATTCCGGTACTAGCGTGGCTTTCTTGAGTATAGCGCATGAAATTCGTTCAAAACTTTCTCGAAGTCATCGAATTTATCTTTATCGACATAGTATCATTCATTGTCTCTATCTAGGCCTTTTCATTTGACCTTGTACTGTATTCGACCTTGATAGCGTCTGAAGTTCAGAATGTCATCTATCTTTCAGTGTTCATCGTCGTCGTCATCAATAATGATGAGTCTGAAGAGTTCTGCATGCTGTTCTGATAGAGAGTCTTCTGAATACGGTCGCAGTAGCTTCGAGCTGAACATCGAATGCAGATGCTTCATGCTGACTGATAGACGAAGGTGATAGAAGATCTTCGCTTTGACAGTGATCTGATACGATTCTAGTTGTTTATCTTTCAAATCTTTGCAGAGCCTCGTTGTCTTGACGTTTCTGAAAGATAGTCAAACTCAGTCATCTACTTCATAGATGACGTTTCGTCTATGTTTATTGACCTGAACTTCGATGATCAGCTTCGTCTTTTTCAATTGTTGACGGTCGAAGCTCAGTAGCTCTTTCATTTGAATGACAATATTGTCTGCTTTTCTAGCTTCAAGTCGTTCACGAGTTGTTTCGTAGTCAGTCGTATCTGAATCGAAACTCATTCGAGGGTGAAATTCTTTATTGAAGTAGAAAGAAATCATTGAGATGATCGAGAAGATA
>JAABUV010007020.1_pt1 | contig 11991 bp, 14 predicted proteins | sample 5559971 | NCBI WGS metagenome assembly JAABUV01 (sample SAMN10711881, study PRJNA513362) | rock metagenome | isolation source: Antarctica rocks | place: Antarctica: Victoria Land, Knobhead nord | collected 2015-12-19
GCGAACGTGTAGGCGGGTGTGGCAGACTGTGGTGACACGGGGTCCTCCTCGCAATGGTGAGACGTTGAATATCGCGACCATAGCGCACGGGACCCCGTGTGGCAACCTCATGAATAATTCAGGCTAGTGTTGTGATGTCACAATCGGGTCAAACCCTTAGCCTGTTGTGGAGGACCCTATGCGCATCTTACCGATGCCCCTGCGGCGGTATTTAAACACGGTCTACCTCTGTGCGCTTCTTCTGGTTGCCATGCAACTCCCCTCGCTCGTCGCGTGGCGCCCGTTTACCCGTGATCACTTGATTATTTTGACCTTAGCTACCATTCTGGCCTATGCGTGTGAACGCATTCCCATTATCATTACGCAAGCAGTTGAGGCGACGCCCACGATCACGATTTACGTCGCCGCTACCATGCTCTTGCCGCAACCTGTGCCGCTCTTTATTGCCCTAGCCGCGATGACCGCGGCGCAGCTTCCGCAGCCAAAAAAGCTCTACAAGCGCGCCTTCAATATCGCGAATACCACGCTCATAGTTGGTGTTAGCGGCATCCTGTTCACGCTGATAAACACGAGTGGCAGCAGCGAGATCCTGCACGCTGGACCTGGCGCTACGGGAGTGGTACTCGTCGTACTTTACCCGGTGATAAACTATACGCTGCTGTCAGGCGTACTCAGCCTAAGCACGAAACGCTCTATGTGGCGCGCGGGTTGGGACAATTTCCGCCATGTGGCCTTTCCCGATACCGCCATGGGTGTCATTGGTGTGCTCGCCGCCACTCTATGGCGCTCCAATTCTGTCGCCTTCGCGTTCTTGGTGCTCCTCGGGAGCGCCCTGTACGGCACGGTTCGCGGTACCCAACGTATCACGGAGGCGGAAGAGCGCGCTCGTGAAGCGTTAGTACGGGTCTCGATGGACGAGCGGACGGGCCTGCCAAACCACCACACCTTCCAGACGCGGTTGGTGGAAGAGACCGCGCGCGCAGACCCACGCCGCGGGGGGCACTCCCTCTCCGTGCTGCTCGTCGACATCGACGATTTCCGGCGGATTAACGACGCGTATGGTTCCCAAACCGGTGATGATGCGCTACGCGATATCGCCGCCCTGCTCAAGCGGTTGGTCCGCGTGTATGACGTTGTAGCCTATTACGGCGATGATGAGTTTGCCTTAATCCTACCGGAAACGGATATCGACGCCGCGTTAGAGATCGCGGCGCGCATTCATGAACAACTTGCGGAGCTAACGATCATGGAGGATGCCGCCTCTTTCCGCTTCACTGTCAGCATAGGTGCGGCGATGGCGCCGACGCATGGGGACAGCGCTCCAGAGGTGATCCGCGCGGCATATTGTGCCGTCCATGCCGCTAAAACAGCCGGCAAGAACCGATCGATTGCCACCGATGACCCATCCATCGCAAAGGAGCCAAAAGTAGCCACCAATGACCAAACGATCGATGATCAGAAGAATGGCGGCGAGGGAGGAGGTTTGGTCGTGCGTCTAAGTGATCATCGACGGTAGAACGACACAATCAGAGAAATAGATCCTATCCCACTTATGCCTCTTCTAAACGAGTGAGGGCCGAACGATACGCACGGGCGCGCTGTTCGTAAACCTCTGTTAAAACGCGTCGTATCACGTCGTCATTTATGGTGGGGTCCCCTTGCGGAGCTGTCGCTAGCGCATCCTTGACGACACCGAGATTCGGGAGCATCATGCGGATCATGTCGCGGATCAGCGTGTTGGGTGACACGTCTAACTCCGCGCACGCGTCCGCGAATTGGCGGTACTCGTCTTCGTCTAATCGAACGTTCAACCTGTACCATCGCCCGCGTTCCGGTTTCTTCTCGTTAAAATCCTGGGGCACAGTCACCTCTCTAGCATGATGTCCACTGGACATCACGGAATGTATCTGCTAACATGGCTACACGATCATTGACACAGGACCCGGCCGATCCCTCTACAAAAGTGGAGGTGACGGGCAACAAATAGACGGAGCATCTGCGGCAAGATAGATCATCCAACATCAACCATCGTCACGATAATCCGCTCAAACAGCTATTTATAAAATTTCAACGGACGGGATATCCAACTTTCCAGGGCAGGTATCCCGTCCATTTCTCGACCACTCACAGCTCTCTGTGTCTGGCCTGTCCCATTGTACCGCACCGATCATGGGGCATGTCACGGAGAGCGTCATATGCACGAGGAAGAGAGTAATCCCTCATGGCATGGACGCAAACACAACATCCTCCCCACTTGTTATCCGATAAAACGGCTGCGTCACCCTTCGGGCATATCCTGCACGGCTGCGCGCAACACGTTAGCCCGCTGCTCGTAGACCTGGGCCAGAGCTTCCATCACCTCCGTCGCCGTCACGCGATACTCGCCTGGCCCTGCCGACAGCGCGTCACCCACCGCGTCGAGGGTCGGGACGATCCTGGCAATGGCCTCGCGGATGACCGTATTCGGCGACTCATCGAGCTTGGCGCAGGCCCGTTCCAGCCCGCGGTACTCGTCCTCCGGCATGCGTACCGTGAAGCGAAACCAGCCCTGGCGGTCCGGCGTCACCGGCATAATGACCCCTTCTCTCTGCCCTATGCGACTCATCACCTTTTCACACACCATTGTACTCGTACGCGTGCCCCGCCCTGTTAAGTCTAAATTGAGTACGTCTTATTGACTTAATAAGAACATTGGTGCTACGCTACCTAGCAAGGCCGTCGCTTACACGCGGGAGAGTAGCCTTAAACACGGCCATAGGAAGAGGGAAGGAGGAGGTGCACACGGACATGTACATGGATGAGCAGCAGGCGTACACCTTAGCGGCGCGTGTCGAACGGATGCCGAGTTACGGCGTCCTTGAGGTGCGCCACGCATGGTCCGCCATGTGGGCCTGGCATGTCGAGGCCGAGGATCGCCGCACGGGCGAGCGCCTGCTGTTCCTCTCGGAAGACCAGTTCGACCGCCGCCTCATGATGGAGGCGGGACAGCCCACGACAGGGGAGATCACCACAGCCCAGACGACAGCCCACGCAGCCCACACAAACGAGCGCGCGGCCGCCACATCCAATAGCTAGCCGCGCGCTCAGGCCAACATTCGACACGAACATCAGGCCCGGTCCCTAACCGGGCAAGTTTCACGCCAGTTGGGAGACACCTCATCATGCTGCACGAGACACTCGCCATCGCCACAGCGGCGCATTTCGCCCTGACGCACCCTGCGGTCATCGCCGCCTTTCAGCCCGTCCTCGCGCTCGGCACCGACCCCTTCGCCGGGCTCGCCCAAGCCCTCCTCGATGTCGCCAACACGATCAAGGTGCCGTTCGCGGCTATCGCGTTCATCATCGCCGGCGCGATGCAGGCCTTCCACAACCCACGCGCCACCGGCGCGTGGATCACCGCCACCCTGGCCAGCGTGTTCATGTTCGGCGCGACGGGCGCGGCCTCCTATCTCCAGGCCAACATCCACTAGCCATCCGTTGATCGCGCGGCGAGAGGGGATGGCTACCGGATATTCGATGCCCGCCCCCTCCCGTCGCCCGTGTTTTGTCTAGCACCCGGAGCACCACCATGGCCCACGCCACACAGCCCCTACCGCCCGCCGCGGCCCCGGCACCCTCACGCGCCCGCGCCCTCGTCGGCACGGCCCTCCGCGTGACGTACCCCTACCTGCTCGGCGGCGGCATCGGCTACCTAGCGCTCACCGTCGTCAGCCGCGACATCGCCTTGATGTTCGCCGGCGCGATCCTCGTCCTCTATGGCGCGGCCCTGAGCAAGGCGTTGCAAGGGCAGGGGCCGTCCGACGCAAGTGAGAGGGGGACTGATGGCGCGCAATAGTCAGACGGCGCTCTACATCAACGACCCGGTGAAGATCGTCGCCGGCGTCTTCACCGTCCGGCAGGCCATCTACGTCGCCGGGATCGTGCTGCTCACCTACGGGCTCATCGACGCGACGAGTCGCCTCCCCTACGGCCAGTCGGGGCTCGGCCAGCTCCACCTGCTGCTCATCGTGGGTATCCCCGCGCTGTTGACTCTCCTGGTCGTAACCTTCGCCGGCAGCGGCACCGTCGAGCCCTACGCGCGCCAGTTCACCGGCTACCTGTGGCGCACCACCCTGGCCCTCCCGCGCCGCCTGGCCTATCGCGCCGCCCGGCTCGTCCGCCGCACCCCGGCCCCCGTCTATGGCCCGGTCCCCCATGACGGCCCTGGGCGCGTCGCCGACGCGGAGGCCGCCACCACCAGCGCGGAGCACGCGCCTAGGGCCACGGCGATCCGCGCCATCCCCGCGCCCTACGTCGCGCCGGTGCTCATGACGACGCCCGTCGCACAGACCCAGCGCGCGCGCCTCCTGGCCTGGCTGACCGTCCATCCGTGCGTCACGGACGAGGAGATCGCCGAGGGCGCCGGCATGAATCCCTCGGCCGCCCGCCCACGCCGACGCGAACTGGTCGAGGCCGGCGTGGTCCGCAAGGTGGACATGGACGGCCGTACCCGCGCCGGTCGGCGTGCCGCGCGGTGGGCCGTCGTGGAGACACGGGGGGAGGTGGCGCGTGGGTAGGGCGACAGACGCGCCCGCGGAACGGCGCGCGCGTTGGGCGTTATTCCGAGGGGGGCACGCGCCACAAGAGGGCGCGCGGACAGAGACACCGGCGCGTCCCGCACGCCCGGAGCGCGTCACGATCGCGGACGATGGGACGCGCTCCGAGAAGGGCCAGGATGCGTGCATCTGGCTCGAGCTCGACGGCATCCTATTGTACAGCCTGCCCGGCGAGCTGCTCGACGCGTTCACCGACGGCGCGGCCGGCGCCTTCACGCCCCCAGTCCCCTATAAAATCCAGTTCACCGTGCTCTCCACGCCGACCGCCGCCGAGACCGCCGTGGCCCGCGCCTTCGCCGACGTGGACCCGCCCACGGCCGCGCTGCGGGACCTGGCCGGGCGTCTGCGCGCCTGGTGGGAGGACTACCTGAGCGGGGAGTACGTCCCGACGCATCGCTTCCTGCTGGCGATCGCCGGCCCGGCCCGCGCGCCGCAGGGGACCACCCTGACCCGCGTCGTGGGCGAGATCGAGCGCACCCTGCACCGCCTGGGCGTCGCCGCCCGCCGCCTCGACGGCGCCGCCGTGCGCGCCCTGGTGGAGGAGTTCCCCGATCCGCTCGCCGACCCCGCCCACCGGGAACCCCTCGACGCGGTGTACACGCCCGGGCAGGGCGCGCGCTCCTGGGCCTGCACGTTCTACATCCGCGTCCCCGCCATCCCCACGCAGCCCGGCTGGCCGGCCCCGCTGCTCGCCTTCCCCGCCCCGCTGCGCCTCTCCCTCCATGTGACCGGCCTCGACCAGGACAAGGAGCGCACCACGGCCAAGAAGCGCGGGCGCTCCCTGGGCGACCTGGTGGTGGGCGCGGGCGCGCAGGGCCGCGAGGCCGACGGGGACATCGGCGACGCGCGGGCCGAGGCGCGCGCCCAGGCGCGCAAGATGCGCACCGGCGGCCTGGCCGTGGTCCGGGCCGGCATCTACGTGACCGTGTTCGCCCCCGACAAGGACAGCCTGGCCGTGCGCGCCGATGCGCTGTGGGGCCTCTTGACCGGCACGGGCGCGGGCGCGTTGGACACGCGGGGCGCGCGCGCCCGCGGCGTCCAGGGGCCGCTCCTGCGCGCGACGCGCCCGCTCGGCCGCAACGACGCGCCGCGCTACACGACCTACAAGATGTACGCCGAGACGGTGGGCAACGCGTGGGCCGCCATCGTGCGCTCGCCCGGCACCGCCGGCGGCGTGCTGATCGGCCGCGCCGAGGGCGACGGCTCCCTCGTCCACGTCGACCTCGCCGACCGCGCCTTCAAGAACCGCCTGATCGACGTGTTCGGCGGGAGCGGCCAGGGCAAGAGCTTCTTCGTGCAGAAGTCCATGATGCTCCCCCTCCTGCTGCGCGACGGCTGGGCCACGGCGGTCGATACCGTGGGCGGCTACGAGACCCTGTGCGCCATCGCCGGCGGCGAGACCGTGCGCCTGGGCGGGCCGCGCACCGCCGCCATCAACATCTGGGACGGCCCGCGCGCCACCGAGGAGGAGCGCGCCGCGCGCCTCTACTTCGTCGGCAAGGCCCACGAGGTCTTGCTGGCCGAGAGCGGCAAGGCCATCACCGGGCGCGTGCGCGGGCTCATCGACGCGGGCGTGACCGCCGTCTACGCCGGCCACCGCGACGCGACCAACCGCGACGGCACGCCGCGCACGGCGGCCGACCCCCCGCTCGAGCGCGACCTGGCGGCGTGGCTGGAGGCGCGGGCCAAGGTGCAGGAGGACCATGAGGACCGCCGGCTGTACAAGGACGTGGCCGCCGAACTGACGCCCTATGTGCGCGGCGGCCGCTACGCCCCCCTGGTGGACCGGCCCACCAGCTTCGACTTCGACACCCGGCTCCTCGCCTTCCACATCGACCCCAAGGACCTGGGCGCGGACACCCCGATCTACGCCTTCGTGATGTTCGCCATGACCGACATCGCCGACCGGCGCGACGCGTTCGCGCAGGCGTGGGGCCGGCGCTCCGGGCGGGGCACCGTGCAGCACCTCTTGGCAATAGATGAGGGGTGGAGCATCCTGCGCCACCAGGCCGGCCAGGAGTGGGTCGCGGGCATCGGGCGCACCGGGCGGCACTCGGGCATGGTCCCCATGTTCGTCAGCCAGAAGCTCTCCGACCTGACCAGCAACGCCGCCGCCGCCGGCTACTTCGACCAGACCAGCTTGCACATCATCTTCAACATGCACGACACCAACGACGAGAGCGGCGTCGATCCGCGGCAGTGGATCGCGGGCAAGCTGCGCCTGACCGACGGCGAGGCCGCGCGGATCGGCACGCTGGCCGGCAAGAAGGCCGCCGACAACAAACGATTGGAGTACGCGCAGATGTTCATGATCCGCACCACCAAGACGGCCAGCCGGCCGGTGCGCGGGGTGGTCAACGTCCCCTCGTCGCCCGAGGAGGCGTGGCTGTTCGCCTCCGATCCCGACGACAAGGAGTACCGCGCGCGCATGGTCCGCGCCGTCGCCGCCGACCCGGAGCACCCCACCGGCGAGGAGGTGTACCAGGCGGTGTGCCTGCTCGCCGAGGGCGCCACCCCCGCGGAGGTCTACGCCGCCCGCGTGGCCCCCCCGCCCGGCGCCACGGACGCCGCCGCCGCCGATCGAGAGACCGCGACAGCCGGGACAGGAGGTGCGACATGGACCGCCGCGCGCTAAACGACACGCGGGCGGACGGCCCGCCGGCGGCGACGCCGCTGACCCCCGTGGCGCTCCACGTCCTGATCGCCCTCGGCGACGGGCCGCTCCACGGCTACGCCCTCATGCATCAGGTCGTCGCGCGCGGCGTCCGGGAGGTCGCCCTCGCGCCGGGCACGCTCTATCGCCTGCTCGGCCGGCTGCGCACCGACGGCCTGATCGCGGAGATCGACCGTGCGGAGATCGACGGGCACCCCCTACGGGGCGGCGGCGAGACACGCCGCCGCTACTATCGCTTGACGGCACGCGGACGGCACGCGGCCCTGGGGGAGAAGCGCCGCGTCGTGGCCCTCATCGCGGCCATGGACGCCACGACCCTGCTGCGCGATCCGTGCGGCGCGGACACACCACGCCCCGCCCCACGGGGGCAGCGACCACGACCGGAGGAGACCCCATGCGCCGACTAATCGCCCCCCTGGCGGCCGTCGTCCTGCTCGCCCTAGGCTGGGGCGGGGGGAGCGTCCGCGCCGCGTCGGCCCCCCCGCCCACGCCGACGCCCGTGGCGATGCAGACGCCGTACCCGACGTACACGCCGGCGCCGGCCCCGACCGCGACGCACCACCCCACGCTCGCGCTCTCGGCGAGCCAGGGCATGCCCGACACCCCCCTCGTCGTCGTCGGCGCCGACTTCCCCGATGGGACGATCACACTGTACTGGGACGGGGCCTACCTGGCGCGCGGCACGAGCGCGGACAGCTACGCGCACATCGACACGCGGGTCCCCGCCACGGGCGCCGCCGCCGCGCTGGGGCCGCACGAGGTGCGGGCCGTCGGCCCCAATCGCACCTCGGCCTCCGTGTTCTTCACCATCGCGCGGACGTATCACCCCAAGGTCACGCTGACGCCCACGCACGCCCTGGTTGTGACCGGCACGGTGGTCACGGTGGACGTGTCCGGCTTCGCGCCCGGCCAGACCATCACGTTCTCGTGGGATCGCGTGGGAGGGACCGCGATCTTCGCGCACGGGAGCGTCGCCGACGACAACGGGGACACCAGCGCCGACCTCATCCTGGGCATCGACCCCACGCCGGGAGTCGGCACGCACCGCCTCTACGCGTGGGGGACCACGCCGACGCTCTCCACGTCCGCGTCCTTCACCGTGGACCCGCCGCCGCCGCCGCCGCCCCCCTGCGGCGGCCTGGGCTTCACCGTCCCCTTCATCAACTGGACCGTCTGCATCGACCCCATCGGCGCCCTCACGACCTGGATCGCCCATGGGGCCACCGCCGGGGCCAACGCCGTCGGCGCGCTCGTCGCCAAGGATTTGACCGCGCAGAAGGACTACACCCAAATCTCCCAGCTACAACTCGCCTTCACGACGATGCAGCAGCTCGCGCGCGACCTGTTCGGGGTGCTGTTCCTGGCCGGCGCGACGACCTGGTACGCGCGGCGCCTGGGCCTGGGGCCGGGCGGCGAGGCGGCCACGCAGATGGTCGAGGGCGGGCTGGGCCTGGCCGTCACCACCGCGCTCCCCTGGATGCTCCACCTCTATATCGTGACGGTCAACGACGCGTCGGGGATGATCCTGGCCGACCCCAACAACCAGGGCGGGGCCGCCATCGGCGCGCTCGCGGGCCACCTCGTCAATGCCGCCCTGCTCTCGGCCCTCACCGGCGATCCCGTGTTCCTCCTGGTGGTCGTCGGCTTCGTCGTCCTCTTCTTCGTGCTGCTCGTGCTCATCGCCATCACGCGCACCATCGGCACCCTGTACGGCGCGGCGGTCTACCTGGTTGCCCCCGTGGCCTCGATCTGCATGGTCACACCCCTGACGCGCTCGGTGGCGGCCGCGTGGGCGCGGCTGTGGTTTAGCCTGACGCTGTGGGGAGTGAGCTACGCCGTCGCGCTCGTGTCCGTGCGGGCGATGGTGGCCGCGTTCGGGAGCGACGGGCTGCAATCGCTGGCCCTGGCCCTGGCCGGCGCGCTCGTGCTCTACGGCGCCCCGCGCCTGGGCGACGCGTTGCTCGGCGGCGGGGCCTCGCGCGCCCTGGGCATCGGCAACGTGCCCCTGCTCGGGACCGCCGCCCGCATGGGCCTGGCGGCCGCCACGGGTGGGACCGCTGGCGCGGCCGTCGCGGCAGGCGGCGAAGGCACTGTAGCGGGGGTTGCGACGGCGGCCGCGCCTTCAGTGACGGAGATGCCTAACGCCAGCGTTACAGAGATCGCGTCGATCGCCCCGCCCATTAACGCAGAATGGGGGCTGATCGAATGAATGTGACGAGCGGGATCAAGCGGGCGGCGCGCGCGACAGGCCGGGGCGTGTACATCCTGGCCGTGCCCAAGACGGTGCGCCGCTCGACGGAGGAGATGCGCCGGGTCGAGATGTCGCCGGCGCTGGGGCTCGTGCTCCGCCTCTCCGTGATCCTCGTGCTCGCGGGGACCGTCCTGGCCGTCCACGCCGTCGGGCACCCTCTCCTGGGCCTCGCCCGCGACGCCCTGCTCCTCGTCGGGGCCGTCGTGATCCTGGCCCTCTCGGGCGCGCTCGCGCCGCAAGGCCGGCTCCTGGGGCGGCTCTTGCTGTCCTACGCCAAGCGGGAGAGCGCGCGCCGGGGATTGACGTGGCAGGGCCGCCTCTTCCGCGCCTTCGCGCGGCGCTTAGAACCTGCCACGTCGGAGAAGAAAGAGAAGGGGAAGACCGATGACCGTCAACGCTAACCAGAACGACCCGCAACGCCCACGCATCTCCATGGTTGTGGACGCGCAGCAAAAGTGGGAGTACCGCCAAGAGTTCAACTGCACCCCAACGGATCTCACCAAGTGGGGCCATCAAGGGTGGCGGCTCGTCGGGCCGCCGGTCATCGCCAAGATGTCGCTCGGGACATCCGGGCGGCTGCTGTACGTGTTCGAGCGGCCCGTGCAAACGCCGCAGCAGTAACGAGAGAGGAGTGCCGGTCGGGATAGAGGGTCCTGGCCGGACTCCTACACGCAAGAAAGGGAAGGAGACCAACCATGGCTGCTACGAAGCACGATAGAGACATCTTGCAGGCGCTCGCCGACGGGGAGGAGCGTCACGGCTACGCTATCATGGAGGCCGTCGAGGAGCACACCAGCGGCAAAGTGATCCTTGGCCCTGGCACGCTCTATCGCGCCATCGGGCACCTGCTGGACGACGGCCTGATCGTCCAGACCGACCGGCGGCCCGATCCCGCGCGGGAGGACGCGCGCCGGCGCTACTACCGCATCACCCCGCGTGGCCACGCCCTGCTCGCCCAGCCGGGGACGCCGCTCGCCCCGCGCGTCCCGCCGTATCCGAGTCCGACCCATCGGCAGTACGACGTGCTGCGCGTGCTCGCGGACGGCCAGGAGCGCCATGGCGACGCCATCGTGCGGGCCGTGGGGAGTTTGCCCGGCGTAGCCCCCTTCGGCCCCACTAGACTCTACGACACTATCAAGTACCTGTTGACGGACGGCTTCATCGTCCAGACCGACGTGTGCCCCGATCCGGCGCTGGACGACGCGCCGCGCGACTACTACCGCATCACCCCGCTGGGGGAGGAGGCTGTTCGCACGCCGGGGCTGCTGCCCCTGCCCCGGCGCACCGCCGCCCAGCAGCGCCAGTACGCCGTGCTGTGCGCCCTCGCCGACGGCGCGGAGCGCCACGCGTACGGCCTTATCGCGGTGCTGCGCGCGGACCCCGCCGGCACGGGGCGCGTCGGGAGCGGCACGGTCTACCGCACCCTCGACGGGCTGGTGGCGGACGGGCTGGTGGTCGAGGTCGGGGCGCGGCCCGATCCCGCCGTCAACCCCGCCGTGCCCCGCCCGCACTTTCACCTCACGGCGCGCGGGGAGGAGGCCCGCCTAGCCCTCGCCGCGTTGCCCCCCCACCAGCCCCACGGCGCGGTTCCCTGGCGCGGCGCGGTGTCCTTCGGGGTGACGTGGGGCGCGGCCACGGGCGGCCTGCTGCTCCTGCTGGGCGCGGGCGGCGCGGGCTGGGCGACGGGCGCAGTCGCCACGGTCGTCACCACCGGCGCGGGGTTGTTACGCCGCGACACGGCGGCGTAGGGCGCGTCGAGAGAACAGCGAGAGCGAAAGAAAGAGGACAGCCATGGCGAACGAACGCACATCCCTATATCTGCCCACCGAGACGAAACAGGCGCTCGCCGCGTATCAGGAGCGGACCAAGGCCGAGAATATGTCGGCGGCGGCGGACGACCTGATCCAACGCGGCCTGATGGCCGCCTCGGCGCACAACGTCGGCGCGTTGGCGGCGCCGGCCATCGAGGAGGCCGTCGCCCGCAAGGTGGAGGAGCTGCTGCACGCGCTCGTCGTGGGGCCGTTCCGCGCCGAACTGGCGGCGATCCACCACGAGGCGACGCTGGCGCGCCTGGAAGGCTTCGCCCACATCTGCAACGACTACGGCGCCGCGGTCGCCGAACAACTCGAAGCGGCGGCCGAGGAGCGCGCCACGGCGGCGCGCGCGTCGGGCGAGCGGGCACGGCTGCACATGCGCGTGGCGGAGGGGCAGGTGGCCTGATGACGACGCCGACACCGGGCATGTATGTCGAGGGCCGTTACGTGCCGGCCGGCCCGTGGGCCGCCCGGAAAATCGAGCGGCAAGTGAAACATCTCGTGGCCGACTACCGGGCGGGCGAGGCGCACGAGGAGCGCGTGCTGTTCGACGCCCGTGGCGACGTGGCCGACCAGGCGGCCGCGCGCGCCCTGCTGACGGCCGCGATCGGCCCCAAGGTGGTGTTCCACCGAGTCATCCTCGCGCCGGGGCGACGC
>JAABUV010007022.1_pt1 | contig 11991 bp, 15 predicted proteins | sample 5559971 | NCBI WGS metagenome assembly JAABUV01 (sample SAMN10711881, study PRJNA513362) | rock metagenome | isolation source: Antarctica rocks | place: Antarctica: Victoria Land, Knobhead nord | collected 2015-12-19
CGGCCGGTGGCGTGCATGTGCCGCGCGAGCGCGCGGCCCTGGAACGCGTCGCGCCACTGCGGGCCCCAGGCGCTGGCGTCCGCGCCGCGCGGCCGCCGCGGCAGCGCCGGCGGCTGCGCGCCGCGCCGGCTGCCCGTCGGCAGGCGCCCCTGCGGCCCGCTGCCCACGCATGTGAGCCCCGGCTTGAATCTGTCGGCGCTCACAGCTGCCATGAGCGCGGCAGCGCTGCCGCTCTGACTCTCTGGTTGCCTGCCAAAACTCTGAGGCCCGGCCGCTACGGTCTGCGAATGGTTTTGGCTTTTGGCGCGCGCCAGGTGCATAGGGGTGGGGCGCAGAGGTGCAGGGCGCATGGGGAGCAGGGTGCGCGCCCAGCCGAACGCGTCGCCTGCGTCGCGCAGGACGGACGCCGCGCCGACGCTGGCCAGCAGCTCCGCCTCGTCAGCCTCGTCGTCCGCGTGCAGGTCCAGGTAGGCGTCGTACCAGGCCGGCCACGGCACGTTCAGGAACATGTCGGCCACGACGGACCACTCCGGGGTCGGCCTGCGCGCCGCGCGCACGCCCCCGCTGCGCGCGGTCCCAGACATAGGGGCGGGCGCTGGCCGTGCGCGCTGCGGCAGCGCCGGCGGGCGCGGCCCTCCCGCGCGCCTTGACCGGCGGTTCGGCAGGCAGGGCAAGGGCAGGGTGCAGCATGCGGGCCGCCCTTGCGCTTCTGGGGGCCCGCGCCCATGGCCGTTTCGACACAGGGCTGATGGCAGCGCTTTCACGGCGGGCAGGAACAGGCCGGGGGCGCGCCGGTGCTCAGACATGTTCAGCCAGATGTTGTAGAGCTCCGTGCTCGCGCCCGCCAGCCTCAGGCGCTGCGCAGGCGCGGAGCCAGCTCAGCGCCCCCCCCGGGTGCTGCCCCGAGCCACGCCCGCGCCCTAACCCTATCAGCGCCCCACCCGGGTGCTGCCCCGAGCTGCACCCGCGCCCTAACCTAATCAGCGCCCCACCCGGGTGCTGCCCCGAGCTGCACCCGCGCCCTAACCCTATCAGCGCCCCACCCGGGTGCTGCCCCGAGCTGCACCCGCGCCTCCCGCACAGCGCAAAACCGCCCCGACCACAACCCTGCCAGAGACCTGCTCACCCTCAAGCACATTGACTGGTATCCAGAGTGAACTGATTCCCGTGGCGGAGGTGCAGCGCAAGCTGGGCGCTCGCCTGTGACTGCGCAGTGCGCTGTCACAGCACACATGTCACGCACGCCCGCGTGTCAGAGCGGGCGGGCCACGGGCGGCGGCGGTGCGCGCGCACGCATGCGTAGTCGAACCAGCGCGCGATGCCCACGCACTCCACCGCGCCGTCCTCGTACGCGACAGCCTCCGCCGCCAGGCCTGCTCGCGCGGCCGCCCGCAGTGAGCGCTCACTGCCCCGTTGCTGGGGTAAACGGACACCTAACCATAGCACGCACCCATGGAAGCGAGCGCAGCCGCGGGCCCCGCCGGCCCGCCCTGGGCGTGCGCGCGGCGGAGCCGGTACAGGATCCACTCCATGCGGCGGTACTGCCGCTCGATCTCGGGCGGCGCGTCCGGCGCGGCCCTGACCTGGGCGCACGGGGCGGCGGCAGTCATACACGCGGCGACGGTTGAAGGCGCGGCAGCCACGCGACATGGGCGCCCTGTCAGGCTGAGCGCGCGGACGCCTTGCAGCAGCAACAGTGACACAGCGCCCGCGGGACATGAGAGGCTGCACCTGCATGGCCTTTTTATAGAGGGTCTCGGGTTCAGCGGACAGCAGATGTCATTCTTGACACACGTGAGCAGGCCGTAGCGCGCCGCTAAGACAGCGCAAGGTTTTTCTTTCAGGCGTGTCCAGGCGGGGGCACTGGGTACAGTCACGGGGAGACCTGCAAGCTGGCGGCGACCAGTGGCAGCGCAGCATCAAGAGATGGTGGGAGGCCGCGCCTCCGTGATGTCCGGGTCCGTGATGGGCTCGGTGCCTGTCGGCCACTCGGGGTCCCAGCGCGCCTCCAGCGCTGCCAGCACCTGCTTGGGCACCTGCGCTCGCGCAGCACATCCCTCAGGCCAATTTCAGCACCGAAGCAGGGTACCCTAACACAAGCCCGCCATGTGCGCATGGCTGGTTTCCCGCGAGCGCACGCGAGCGCGCGCTTGCGCGAGCGCTCAGCTGCCGCCCGCGCGCCTCAACACCCTACCAGGGCGGCGCTGGCGAGCGAGGGAAGCGGTCGGGCGGGCGCACTGAGCGCAGGCCGCCCTGCGGCAGGGCGCGCCCTGCGGACGGCCCTCGGCGCGCGCATGCGCGCTCCAAACCCAGCCGCCCGCTCGCGCACTTAGCTGGACAGCACAGGGTGGGGTCGCTACACACTCTTAATGATGGCGGGACATGAGAGCAGACGCCGCGGGCGGGGCGCGCCGAGCGCAGGCCACCCTTGCGGTGGCGGGCCTCGTAGACGGCCGCCAGCGCGTCCATGCGCGCCTTGAGCATGGCCGCCGGCTCGCGCGGCTTGCCGCGCTCGCGCGGGTCCGGCGGCAGCCGCCCGCCCGCCTCCAGCACGTCGAGCGCCGCCGCGACGCGCGCGTCCTCCAGCACCTGCTCCTCGTCCTGCCGGGGGCGCGCCGGCGCCCGGTCCTCAGGCGCAGCGTTCCATTCAAGCGTGTTTGCGGCGCGGCGCTTGCGTGCATCTGACGCACGACAGCCCTCACTGCATCACTGCCTTTCATGGGAAAACCCTGGCATGAGCAATGCGCACACCTGGGTGTGCAACTAAGCCACATTTTGAACAAGGGTAAGACCCTACCCTACCCTATCTGAGTCGCCGCACCCCAGGGAAGTGCTCGTCGTCGGCGCCCATGTTCATGCTGCTCTCGCGCTCCTCGCCCGGCGGCTCGGCCAGGATGCGGCGGCGCCCCGCCGCCCCGCCCGCGCGCTGGGCGCCCCCCGCGCCGCCGGCGCCGCCGGCCCCGCTGGCGCCCGCTGCTGCGCCCCCGCTCACGCCGCCGCCGTCCTCGCCGAGGTCGCACTCGCCCGCGAGCAGACCCCGCCAGACTGCCTCCGCAGCCTGCACGCCAGGCTCCGCGGCCCCGCTGGCGCGTGGGCGCGCGCCGTCGCGCGCACCGGCGCGCGGCGCGCGCGGCTGCAGGTAGGGCGCGCGGGGCGGCGCCGCCGAGCGGCCGTCCCAGGACACGGCGTCCAGCACGCCGGCCTCCTCGAAGAACTGCCGCACGGCGTCTGGCATGTCCACGCTCGCACCCGCCTGCACACGGGCACACATTGACACATGCTGAAGGCCATGATTCTGTCCACTACAGGTCTGGGTCAATGCTTCAGCATGTACGCATATGGGCTGTCGCCTCATCCTCACCTCACGACAGCCGTGCTCGCATGTTTCCAAAAAACATGAAAAAAGGCTCAAAGTTGAAAGGGCACCAATACCACGCATTGGCAGCACTTGTTGCCTGCCCGTACTAGAACTGCGCGCAGGCACCCGCGCTCGCTCGCGCCTGGTCGAGCGGCTGACTCGCGCGCTCCATGGTCGCGCTGGCCGCCTGCAGCGCAGCCTGCAGATCGGCGCGCTCGCGCGCGTCCATCCCCGCCGACTGCTCCGCCAGCGCTGCGAGCTCCGCGGAGAGCCGCGCCTGCTCGGCGCGCAGCCGCGCCAGGCGCTGCGCCACGCCCTCGCCCGCCACGCCGTCGCCCGCCCCGCCGCTGCCGAGCGGCATGCGGCCGAGCGTAAGAGCCTAGCACAAATCCAAGTCGTTCGACCCGAAGGCTGCGAGCTTGAGCCCTTCCATCTGGAACCTTGCAGTGCTTGCAGCCAGGTCCGCTGGCGCGTCAGACTGCACAATTGGCTGCGCCTGCTCAGTGTGAAGCTGCGGCTTGCACTGCATGGCGCTCTTGCCTGCCCCGCCGCTGCTGAGTGGCGTACACCTTTTATCATCCTGTTACAACGTATTGCAGCATACACATGATGCACTATTTACCAACGGTCTGCAAGCTGTCTGCAAGCTGTGTGTCACTGCCGCTCAATGCAAGACACTCTGTCACATACCCAGTGCCCGCATATCAGCAAGCAAGTAAACAGCGCTTGGAGAGCAAACGGTTGTGCTGGCGTACCTCGGCATACTTGTCGCGCCGCCTGATGCCTTGGCACGGGAATGGCCATGCTTGCGCTGACCTGTGCAAGGATGCACAGAGACAGTCAGGTGAGTGACGCAACACAGTTATCCCGTCGCCATGGTGTTGCAGTTACCTGCGCAGATGCGATGGCTGGCGGGCAGCCGCAACTGTAGTGCAACGCCTGCATGCCCGCACTGCTTTGTTGACAGTGAGCCGCTTGCCATACAGGCAGTGGTGGAGGCAAGCGCTCCGGCCGAGGCCCGAACTCCGGGAGCCTGGGCCCTGCTGAAACCCCTGAGCAGAGTGCCAGCGCAGGTGGCAGAGGGCCAACGCGGAAAGGGAGGCAGCCAGGCAGAGCGGGGCGGCAGCGGTGCCCGATGTAGGAGCAAGCCATGGGGTTGCAAGGCTTCAGCTCCAACAGCGGCAGCTGCAGGAACTTGGCGGCGCTGATAGACGATGACTACGCCGGGGGCGTCGATTTGTCGGCGGGCGGGCCGCTGTCGTTCAGCACCGTGCGCGGCCGCACCTCGCGGGCGTCCCTGGACAGCGCGGACGCGAGGAAAAGCTCGCGGTGAGCTGGATAGGCAGGCGCTGTGCGGCCTGTGCAGGATGCGGGCAGCACAGCGACCTTCTCCTGGCCTGTGACCAGCCCTGTGCGGCAGGCCGCGCTGGCGCCGGCTTGAGCCTGCCGCATAGCAGACCAATGCCTGAGCGGTTTGGCCGCTAGGACCCATGCCAGCCTTGCTTGCTGAGCGCGGCGTGCTCGTACGCCCTTGTATTCAAGTATGGTCACAGTGTGGCAACACGGCTGCCCGCACGCCCGGCCTGGCTCGCAGAGGAGCAGGCGTAGCTGCCAGGCGAGCGGCGCGTGTGCATGGCCCGCGGCTCAGCCAGGCCGCCTGCCGCGCAGGGTCATATTCGTGTCCAACCACCTGCCCATCCGCGTGACGCGCAACGAGGAGACCAGCGCCTGGGAGTTCGCCTGGGACGAGGATGCGCTCATCGCCCAGGCGCAGGCGCGGCGCCCCCCAGCGCCGCCGTGGTTGCGCTCGCCGCCGCGGCCGCTTGCCGCGCGCTGCTGTGCGCCGCCGTGGTAACATAAGGGGCCTGTGCGGCCGGCTGACCCGCGCTGACGGCGCAGGAGGGCGTGGGGGAGGACACGGAGGTGCTTTTCGTCGGCTGCCTGCCGGTGGATATCGAGCTGAACGAGCAGGAGGCGCGCTCCCGCACACCTGTCTGGCACCACTCATGTCCGATCCTTGCGCGGATGCGCGTACAGCGGAGCGAGCACGCCGGCCTGCCCCCTTCCTTGCCTGCTGCGCACCTGCGGACAGGCAGCGGGGCGGCGTCCCTGCCTGCCTCCTGCGCGTGTTGCTGCGTTTCCGGAGGCGCAGCAGGGCGAGCAAGAGTCGCAGGCCTGCAGACCATGTGCATGCTCCTGTGTTGCGGAGGCGCGGCAGAGCGGGCAGGTGATGCAGGTCTGCCAGACCCTAGGGGTTGCAGCATCTAGCGTCACTGCAGCACGGCGCGCAGCTGGCCGCACTACAGCTCTCCACGGTCTTCAGCTGCTGGCAGAACCTGGGGGTCTGTAGAACCTACCGTGACCGGGGCGCCGCGCACAGATCCTTGCGCTGGAGCTCTTCACCGAGCACAGCTGCTGCTTAACCCTGTAGGTCTGTAGTGCCTGGCGTGACTGGGGGCACGGCGCGCAGATGGTCGCGCTGGAGCTCTTCACCGAGTTTAACTGCTGCGTCGTGTTCCTGGGCGCGGACTTGAAGGAGCGGTATTATAAGGGTGCGGCTCCTTGGCATTACCGGGTGCAGCGCGCACCGCTCACATAAAAGCACTCCTGCCCGATGTCAGCAGCAGCGCGCCTGCTGCGTGGCTCGCGCCGGGCAGTGCCATGCTGGCGCGCTGCGCTCATGCTGTGCCGCACTGTTCAGGGCCATCCACAGTGCGCCTGCTGGCTTGTGGCCGGCACTGTGTTGCGGCAGCCGGGTGCAGCGAGCGCCTGCATCGTAACGGGCAAGCGCGCTCACTCACCTGCGCTCTGTTGGGACCGTTGCAGGCTGCACTGCAGAGCCTCTCTCGTAGTGGAGGCAATAAAGCGTAGTGGAGGCAATAAAGCGCGCCCTCTGCACACCCTATAGGCCTGCCATGGCAGCCGCCCTGCCACTGCCCGCCTCCGCGTGCGGGGGATGCTCTGTCAAGAGCGTGCCGAGCAGACTCAGGTCCGCCGGCTGCGCGGCAGGCTTCTGCAAGCAGCAGCTCTGGCCCCTCTTCCACTACCTGCTGCCGCTGTCGCCTGCCAGCAGCGGCCGCTTCGACCCGGACCTCTGGCAGGCCTACGTCAAGGCCAACAAGGCGCGCCGCGCGGCCCGCGCAGGGCCCGTCCGGCCCGCGCCGGCGGGCAGCCTGCATCCGACACCTCTGTGTCGTGCCGAAGCGGCAGAGTGGCAGCTGCCTATGAGCGGGCCGGTGCCCGAGCATGTCGACCCGCCTGTGGCCCCGCTCTGCATCTGCTGCAACTGCGGCGGCGCCCTGGTCTTGTGCTGCGCGGCGGGCGCCCGACCAGCCGCGCTGAGCGCGCGCGCGGCCGGCCGCGGGGCGCGCGCAGGCGTTCGCGGACAAGCTGGTGGAGGTGGTGGCCATGGACGAGGACTACGTGTGGGTGCACGACTACCACCTGCTCGTGCTGCCCTCGCTCGTGCGCAAGCGCTTCCACCGCCTGCGCCTCGGCCTCTTCCTGCACTCGCCCTTCCCGTCCTCGGAGGTCTTCCGCACGTTCCCGCGCCGCGAGGAGCTGCTGCGCTCGCTGCTCAACGCGGACCTGATCGGTGCGGCCGGCCGCCCTGTAGCCCTACCCTACCATACACCCTACCCTATTCCCTACCCTATAGCGCGTCTGCCCGCTCCGACTTGCCCGCCGCCGCCGCAGAGGAGGACTCTGCCCCCAGGGACACGGCCGGGCTCACTGGCGCGTGCGCGCGGGCCGCACGCGCTGGCGCGCGCACCCCGCCGCGCGGGGCGCGCGCTGGGGCGGGCCGGCCGGCGGCTGCGCGCGCGCAGGCCTGGTCGTGGTGCAGGGCAGCATGCACGCCGCCGGCCTGTGTGCTGGGTGGGCGGGCGGAGACACAGCTGCACCTGCCATCTGTGCCTCGTCTCCTGCAGAGCACCCCCTGATACGCCGTTTTTTGCATCTTCAAGCGAGTCGGGCCGGTGCTTGCATTATGTATGAGGTGCACACAGAGACGGGGCCGCCGGCTTGCGCGGGGCGCTGGGCGCGCGACGGCAGGCGCGCAACAGCAGGCGCGCGCCTGACGGCGCGCGGCCGGCCGCGCAGGCTTCCACACATTCGACTATGCGCGGCACTTCCTGTCCTGCTGCAGCCGCATGCTGGGCCTGGAGCACGTGACGTCGCGCGGCAGCATCATGCTGGAGTACTACGGGCGCAACGTGGGCGTCAAGATCATGCCGACCGGCGTCAAGCCGGAGCGCTTCCTGTCCGGCTTCGCATGGCAGGACACCATCTGGCGCCGCGGCGAGCTGCTGTCGCAGGCGCGGCGCGCTGATCATCCTGCCGGCGCCGCTGGAGACAGGGCCCCGCGTGTGCAGCAGCTGCGCGTGTGTAAACAGGCTCGCGGTGTGCGCCAGGCAGGCAGGGCTTTGCAACACAAAGCACGAGGGCCCTGGCTCCCGACTGGAGCTGGAGTCATCTGCACCAGCTGCTTACAGGCGCCCAGGGTGGCAGGGAGGCGTCCCTCCCCCGGCCGGACCGCGCGCGCGCATGGCTCCAGGGCCAGGCGGCGCTGGTGGGCGGCGCGGGGCGCGTGGCGGCCGCTGACGCGCTGCGGGGCCGGCTGCGCGCGCAGTTTCAGGGCCAGACGGTGCTCATCGGCGTGGACGACATGGACGTCTTCAAGGGCATCGAGCTCAAGCTGCAGGCGCTGGGGCAGGTGCTGGACCACCACCCTGAGTGGCGCGGCCGGCTGACGCTGCTGCAGGTCACCAACGCGCCGCGGTGCGCGCCCGGCCCGCCCCCGGCTCCCAGAGCACGTCAGCCCGAGGCTCAGGCTCAAGGCGCCGATGCGCCGCGGTGCGCGCGCGCCGCGCGCGCCGCGCGCGCGTCCGCTCCGCCGTCCCAGCCCCCGGCAGCCGAGCTACAGGTGCAGATCTCTTGCGCTACCGCGCGCGCGCGGTCGCCTGCGCCGCGAGTCCTGCCTGCGCCCCTCAGGCGGCCTGATCCAGCGGCCGCCGCCGCGGGGCGCGAGCATGTCGCGCCAAGTACAGGGCCCACGCCGCCGTGCACCCCTCCTTCGCTGGTATTTAAAATATATTGTAGCTGGTAAGCGGGTCCTGGTCCCGGCCAGTGCGAATGTGAGCGCATGCTCTCCGGGTACGTGAGGCTCGAGGCGCCCGCGTCGCGGCGCAGATCGAGCGGGAAGGACATCACTGAGCTGCACGACTACTGCGCCGAGCTGGTCGCGCAGATCAACGCAAAGTATGCGACCGTGGGCTACGCGCCGGTCGTGTGGCTGGAGCGCCCGGTGCGCGCAGCGTGACATTGAATCGGATAAGAGGCGAACCTGAGTGTAAGCACGCTGCATACTGCGGACGTGAGCGAGCTAGCATGCGCGGATGTCGCGCCGCGTCACTGGCTGACGCATGGGGCGCGCGTCAGCTCTCCGTGCGGAAGCCTCAAGTGGAGCAAACAAGCATGGGGCTGGGTACAGCTTGCGCTGACGGCCCGGCTCACGCGCGTGGGGCGCGACGCATGCCTGAACTGCCGTGAAGCGCACCGCCTTGTTGCTGTCCACGTCGCTGCTGTTGCGGACCGGACAGCACGGGAGGCACTTTCACGCGTGCCGCCACACCACGCTGCGCGCGCAGCGGCCCGCGCTCTGCCGTCCTCTGCGGCTCCCTGCCGCCGCGCCCGCACTCCGAATGACGGAGCTGCCGTGACCATTGCCGTGACCCTACCCTGAGCCTATATCCTCACTCCGCCGCGGCGCGCGCAGGTGCCGCTGTACGAGCGGATAGCGCTGTACAGCGTGGCCGACGTCGCGCTGGTGACGGCCACGCGCGACGGCATGAACCTGGTGCCCTACGAGTACATCGTGTGCCGGCAGGGCATGAAGGTGCAGGACGAGCCGGTTGGGGGCCCCGAGCTATGCGGGAGTGGCGGTGGTCATGGCAGACCGGCGCAGCCTGGCAGGCCCGCCTTCAATGACCCTGACGGCCTGAAGATCCGGATAGGGGCAACGGAGCGGGTGAGGAAAGGGTTTGCAGTGCATGTGATCGTCAGGTCAGCTCGGCGCGCGCGCGCGCGCACAGGACGTGGAGGCGAGCGCGGCGCGCGTGAGGACCCTAGATAGGAGTCGCAACGCGCGTGAGCATAGGGTTGGCTCAACGCGCGCGCGCGCGCGCAGGATGTGGAGGCAAGCGCGAAGAACTCCATGCTGGTTGTCAGCGAGTTCGTCGGCTGCTCGCCCAGCGTGAGCGGCGCGCTGCGCGTGAACCCCTGGTCCATCAACAGCGTCGCGGACGGCATCTACTCCGCGATCAAGATGCCGCTGGCCGACCGGCACCTGCGCCACGACAAGCACTGGCGCTACGTCAGCCAGCACACCGCCAAGTTCTGGGCGCAGGCGCGGCCCCCGCGCGAGTCGCCGCCCAGGCTTGCACGTTTTGGCTTCACAGAGCGTGAGCGCTGTCGTCAAGCTCCACTTCCTGGACTCTGGTGTCAACCTTGAAAGGGACTCGATGAGTGCGGCGCGACGCTGCATGCGGCCACCCGAGCATGGCGAGGCAGCTTGGCGGCAGGTGCAGCAGCCAGGCAGACGCTCCGAGCAGCCCCGAAACTCAGGCAGGGGCTCTGAGCGGCGCTGAAGCTCAGGCGGGCGCGCCGCGCGGCACTGGAGACGGCCCCGGCATCTGTACGTGCTTGAGGGCCTCTGATGTTCGTGCGCGCGCGCAGTCGTTCATGACCGACCTGCGCAAGTTCACGCGCGAGCACGGCCGCATGAAGACCTACGGGCTCGGCTTGGGCCTGGACTCCTTCCGCATGATCGCGCTGGCCGAGAACTTCCGCAAGCTGGACGCCGGCGTGCTGCTCTCCGCGTGCCAGCGGTGCGGCCGCGCGGCCCCGCCCCCGCTCCTGCGGCGCGCGCGGCCCTGCCGCGGTCCAACCCCCGCGTGGTCGTGTGCTTGCGGGGCACCCCGGCGAGCTGAGCGCCGCGGTGCGGCCGTCCGCCCGCCCGTGCTGGTGCTGCAACTCAAGAAGCCACCAGGGGAGGACCCGCGCTCACTGTTCTCGCGGCGCCGCCCTGATGTTGCACGGCTCTAAGCAGTGCAAAAGCTACTTGCTTGACTCGCATGCAGGGCACTGAGCGGGCCGCCGCGCGCGCGCAGCGCGAACAAGCGGCTGTTCCTGCTGGACTATGACGGCACGCTCATCCCGGCCTCGTCCATCAACAGCCAGCCGACCGCCGAGGTGCTCGCCGTGCTCAAGGCGCTGGCGGCGGACGCACGCAACGTGGTCTACATCATCTCCGGCCGCGGGCGCGCCGAGCTGGGCGATTGGTTCGAGTCGGTGGTGCGCGCACGCGCTAGGGTTGGGTAGGGATGCTAGGGTAAGGTGAGGTAAAGATGCGCGGACGCGCCGCCCAGCTCGAATGCCTGCTGCACGACCGCGCAGTGTTGTGTCCTGCCAAGCTGACTCTCTCAGCACTTGGCACCACCGGCTGCAAGAGGGTGCGCTCGAGGATGCCAGCTGCGTGTCGCTGCTGCCTGGCTGCGCCGGAGCGCACACATCATGCGGTGGCCTGCATCGGCGCTGGAGGGTGAGGCGTTCCGCCTGCACAGCTGGAGCGCGCACGTTCACTCGATCTGAGGGTTTCCAGCCCCGCTGGCCGCAGGAGGGCCTGGGCATCGCCGCGGAGCACGGGTACTTCTTCCGCGCGGCCGGGGCGACGGGCTGGGAGTCGCGGCACGACGGCGACGACGCGGCCGCGCACGCTTGGCGCGAGATGGTGCTGCCGATCCTGCAGGCGCGGGTTCCTCAGCTTGCGCCCTACCCTAACCCCAACCCTGACCCACCAGCTCGCGGAGGCGGCGCTGCTGACTTTGCAGGCGGCGGCGGCTCCCTGTCTCAGGAAGGACTGAGCTTGGAAGCGTGCTTGTTAAAGGTCGGTCCGGCGCGCGCGCGCGCACGCTCCGCCGCGGCCGCCGCGGCGGGCCCTTGCGTCCCGCAGGCGATAGCGCGCCCGGAGCGCCCCTGCGCGGTGTGCCGCTGCCAGCCGGTTCCGTTGCGTTTGAGGGAGTGCGCGGAGCTGGGATGTTGCGGATGGCTTGAAGTTGCTGCGCGGCGCGCAGGTGTACACGGAGTCCACGGACGGCAGCAACGTGGAGGCCAAGGAGAGCGCGCTCGTATGGCACTACCGGGACGCCGACCCCGACTTTGGCCACTGGCAGGCGCGGGACCCCCCAAGCCCAAGCGCCTGGGCCCAGTGCAAGGGCGCGGGTGGACGAAGCCCTCAGAGCTGCCAGGGCCGCTAGCTATCTAGGTACTCGGCAGATGCCCGAGGGAGGCCTGCCTTCAGCGTGACAGGGCGTGCTGAGCGGCTACAGGGGAGGTGGCAGCCGCCTGGGTCACGCAACCCAAACCCTGACCCTTCCCGACCCCGGCAGGCCAAGGAGCTGCTGGACCACCTGGAGGGCGTGCTGAGCAACGAGCCGGTGGAGGTGGTCGCTGGCGCGGCGATCATCGAGGTCAAGCCGCAGGGCGTGTCCAAGGGCGGCATCGTCGAGCGCATCCTGACCGACCTGTCGCGCCGCGGCCCGCCCGACTTTGTGCTCTGCATCGGCGACGACCGC
>JAABUV010007024.1_pt1 | contig 11986 bp, 14 predicted proteins | sample 5559971 | NCBI WGS metagenome assembly JAABUV01 (sample SAMN10711881, study PRJNA513362) | rock metagenome | isolation source: Antarctica rocks | place: Antarctica: Victoria Land, Knobhead nord | collected 2015-12-19
GCGGCCGCTTCCGCGGCGCGCTGCGCGGCCGCGCCCGACCTGCCCGCCGTGCTCATCGGCGCGCTGCTGGACATGCTGCGCGACGCGCCGCGGCTCGCGGTGCGCCGCGCCGCGGCCCCAGCTCCCAAAGGTGCAGCGCGCGGGCGGGCCATGGCCCGTGGCGGGCCCGCCGCGGCGGCCGCTTCACACCGCCTGGCGCCGCTGCGCAGGCGCTCGCGGATCCGGCCGCGCCCCTGGACGAGGGCGGCGCGTCCCATGCGGCCGTCGCCCGGCGCTGCCTCGGCGCCCTGCTGGCGATCACCCCCCCTGCTGCCGGCGGCCGCGCCCCGCTCCGCGCAGAGCAGGCCGCGCGCTGGCTGCTGGCTGCGCACCACCCCGTGCTGGCGCCCGCGTCCGCATCGCCGTGGGCGGCCGTGCGCAGGCGCGGCGGCAGCGCGGCGGACGCACTGGCGCGGTCGCCCGACGCGGCGGTGGGCGTGCTGTTGGGCGGCGAGGGCGCCGCCAGCGGGCGCCCTGCAGAGGAGGCCGCTGGCCAGGCGGCGCTGGGCGCCGCGATGGCGGAGGCCGCCGAGGCGCTGTTCCCGGCGGTGCTGGCCGCGCTGGCCGTGCAGGCCGACCGCCGTGAGCACGATGCGCTGTCGCTCGACGACATCAAGGTCTTCCAGACGCCGCCTGGCGCGTGGCCCGCCTGCACGGCCAGCAGCGTGCGTGCAAAAGGTGTGGCCTGCACTGGGGTGCTAGGGCCCCGGCTGCGGTGCAGGCGAGGTAGCGCTGGAGGTCGACATCAACGCGCTCGGCGCGCCGGGCGCGCTTGCAAACGGGAGCGGAGCGAACGGCACCGCCGGCGCGCACACAAGTGCGCGGCAGACAGCCAAGGCGAGCGCGTCCGGCCGAGCGGCGGCCGGCGCGGCTGCCGGCCGCGGCGGCGCGGCGGGCGGCGGCCGCGGCAGGACGGCTCCCGGCAAGGCCGCCGAGCGCAAAGACCCCGCCGCGGAGATGCGGGAGCGGCAGCTAGCGCAGGAGGCGGCGGTGCGCGTCGCGCCCAGTGCGGCCCCTCTCGTCCGCCCGCGCATGCGGCGCTGGATGCGGGCGATGCCGCGCAGGTGCGCGCGCGCGTGGTGGGCGTGCGGGACGGGCTGGCGCGGGGCCTGCGCGCCCTGGCCGGCGCCGCGGTGGGCAACCTGGCATTCACCGCGCAGCGGCTGGAGGCCTACGCGGCGCTGGTGGTGCCGCTGCTGAGCTCGCCGCTGGTGGGCGAGGGCGCCGCCTTTGCGGCCGCGCACGCCCTGGCCGCCAGCCTGCCGGGCGCGCTGGGCCGCGACGCGCTGGCGGTGGCCTGCTCGCTGCGGCTGGTGGAGCTGGGCCAGGGCGAGGGTGCGGCCCGGCGCGGCGCGGTGTGTTTGCAGCGTGGCTTCCGGGCGTGGCTTCCAGGCGTAGCAGTCGGCAGTGCTGCCCAAGCTGGCGGCCCGGACGCCTTGGAGCCCAACCGACCTGTGTGCCGCGGCTGCCAGGCGCCGTAGCGGAGGCAGGGATGCCGGAGCGACGCGCGGTCGTTGACACGGTGCACGCGCTGACGTCCGCGACGGCCGGCGGCCGTCCGCTGCCGGGGCCCGCGTACGCATTCGTCTTCCCCGTGCTGTGCGCGGTGTTGAGCTGGCCGGTGCACACGCCGCTGCACGAAGAGGCGCTGGCGGTCCTGGCGCTGCACGTGGCGCCGGGCGACCCGCTGCCGCGCGCCGCCATGCTCGCGCTGCTCTTCCACGTCCTGGAGCTGATGCCCGCGTACAGGCGCGCCGCCCCCGCCGGCCCGCGCCGCCGGGGCGCAACCCCCTGCATGAGGCTGCGCGTCGGCGCAGCGCGCCTCGTGACGCAGCCTCACCACGCCGAGCTTGCGCTGGCGCAGGGGCAGGGTGCAGCCGCTGCTCGACGACCTGTGCGCGGGCCTGAGCGAGGCGGAGCTGCCGGCGGCCCTGGCCGGCCTGCAGGCGGAGGCGCCGCACGTGCGCGGAGCGGCCATCGCCGCGCTCTCCAGCGTCCCGTTCCTGGCGGATGGTGCGCGCGCGCGCCTTGCCGCGCATCTCTGGAGCGCGGCGGCTGCGCTCAGCATGAAGCGGGGCGCAGGGGAGGCGCTGGCCTCGCCGGCCGTCGCGGCCGCGCTGTGGGTCGCTCGGCACGACGCGGACGGCGCAAACGTCACGGCGGCGCGGCAGCTGTGGGACGAGGTGGACGCGGACTTGACGCCCGCGTATGTGGCGCCGGTGCTGGGCCACCTGCGGCACGCGCACGCAGACGTGCGCGCGGCCGCGGCGGCGGCCCTCGCGGGCGGCATACAGGTGGGGCGGCAGGCCTCGCGCCGCGGCATGCCAGGCGTCTGCATGAGATCAGGCGCTCACCTGGGCCGCCGCAGGAGCACCCGGACACGGCTGGCGACGTGCTGCGCGGCATCCTGCGCACCTTTGCGGAGGCGGCGGGCGTCAGCGCGCGCAGCGGCGCCGCGCTCGCGCTCGCGGCCTGCGCCGCGCACACCAGCGCGCGGGACGTCCCGCACGCGCTGGACTTCCTGCTGGGGCAGGCAGTGGCGGACCCGTCAGACGTCGTCCGTGCCCAGATGCTGGACGCCGGTGCGCGCTCGACCCCAGCCCCGCGCGGTCCGCGCCGCTGTGCGGTTCGCATCTGCGCCGTGCAGCGCCTGGCGCCATGCCGAGCGCCTCTGACGCCGTGCGTTGTCCTGCTGTCCAGGCGTCGCGCTGGTGGCCGCGCACGGCGGCGGCGAGGGCAAGAACGCCATGCTGCAGCTGTTTGAGGGCTACCTGGAGCGCAAGGTCCTGGAGGACATGGACGAGGCGGCGTACGACCACGTGCGCGAGGGCGCAGTCGTGTTCCTGGGCACGCTGGCGCGCCACCTGGAGCCCTCCGGCCCCAAGGTGCGACCGGCCGGCGCTGACGAGCCGGGGCCGCCCCTCACGACCCCGCCGCGCAGCCGTGCCGCGCTGCCGCGCGCTCCGGGGCCCGGGCCTCCCAGCGGCCCCGCACGGGCGCGCGCGGCAGGTGCGCGCCATCGTGGCGACGCTGGTGGAGGTGCTGGCCACGCCCTCGTCGAGCGTGCAGACGGCGGTGTCGGCCTGCCTGACGCCGCTCATGCCCGGCCTGGCGGCCGACCCCGCCTTCACCGACGGCCTCGTGCAGACCATGCTCAAGCGCCTGCTGCAGGGCCAGTCGTATGGCGACAGGTGGGCGACCGCGCCGCGCCCTGCACCCTGCCTGCAGCGCTTGCTGAGATCGCTCCCGTGCAGGGCATGCAGGGCGTGCGTCACGAGGGTGCTGTGGGCGGTGTTCGTCACCATTCACTGCCTCACCTGTCGGCGGTGCAGGCGCGGCGCGGCCCTGGGGCTGGCGGGCATCGTGAAGGGCCTGGGCATCAGCGCCATCAACGGCTACGGCATCCTGGACGCGCTGAAGGCTGCCATGGACGACCAGGGCAACGCGGGCGCGCGGGAGGGCGCTCTGCTCGCGCTGGAGTGCCTGTGCGCGAGCTTGGGCAGGCGCGCGCTCGGCGCCTGCGTCGTGACGCCGCAGCCCAGAGCGGACGCGCCAGCCTGCAGGCCATGCGCCATACGTGCCTGATCGTGCCGGCTGGATGCGCGCTCGGGTGTGCTGCTTGTTGCTCGGAAAGCTTGCAGCGACAGAGCGGGTCGGCTGCGCGCGGGCGCAGGCTGTTCGAGCCCTACCTGGTGCAGATCATGAGTGAGCTGCTCAAGTGCTTCGGAGACGTGTCGGCGGCCGTGCGCGCCGCCAACGCCGCGCTCGCCCGCGCCGTCATGGTAAACCTATCCAGCCAGGGTGCGGCCGCCGCCCGTGCGCTGTGTGTTCAGGCGCTCGTCCGCAGGGCGTCCGGCGCTCACCCCGGCCGCGCAACGCGCAGGCGTGAAGCTCGTGCTGCCCTCGCTGCTGGCGGGCGTGGACAGCCGCGCCTGGCGCACCAAGCAGGGCAGCGTGCAGATGCTGGGCGCGATGGCGTACTGCGCGCCCAAGCAGCTGGGCACCGCGCTGCCGGCGGTGGTGCCCAAGCTGTCCGAGGCGCTCTCCGACCCGCACCCCAAGGTCCAGCAGGCCGCGCGCCAGGCGCTCAAGGAGGCGCGCCCCCGCCCTGCTCCGTCACACGCTCGCGGCTCGGCAGCTGGCAGGCTCTGGGCGTGCATCTTGTGTATAGAGGTGACGCGCCGCTCGCGCGGGGGCCTGCGCAGGTCGGGTCGGTGATCCAGAACCCGGAGGTGCAGCGGCTGAGCCCGACGCTGCTGGCGGCCATCGCGGACCCGAACAAGCACGCCAAGACGGCGCTGGAGGTGCTGCTGTCCACGGTCTTCATCCACGCCGTGGACGCGGCCAGCCTGGCGCTGATCGTGCCGGTCGTCCACCGCGGCCTGCGCGACCGCTCGGGCGACGCCAAGAAGCGCTCCGGCCGCATCGTGGGCACCATGTGCGCTCTGATCAACGAGCCCAAGGTGCGGCGCGCCGCCGCCTGCTGGGCAGACGTGCTGAGCGCTGCCGCGGCGAGCACGCGGCCGCAACCCGCCTGCGCGCGCGCGCAGGACATGGCCCCGTACGTGCCGCTGCTGATGCCCGACCTGCGCGCCGCGCTGGTGGACCCGCTGCCGGAGGTGCGCGGCGCGGCCGTCCGCGCGGCCCCTGTCCCGCGGAGCTGCCCTGCACTGCGTTGATGCAGGGTCGCTGGCTGTAAGCGGCCCGGCCCGCAGGTGCGGGCGACGGCGGCGCGCGCGCTGGGCTCCCTGCTGCGCGGCATGGGCGAGGCGATCGGCATGCAGGACCTGCTGCAGTGGCTCCTGGCCACCCTGAAGTCGGAGGTGCCAGCCCCGCTGGGTGCAGTGCGCGGTCCGCGGCCGGCCGCAGTCGGCCGCAGTGGCTGCCTCGGCTCCTGTCGCATGCAGCAAGCTCAGGGTGGCCCGCGCGCGAGCAGGGGAGCAGCGTGGAGCGCAGCGGCGCGGCACAGGGCCTGGCCGAGGTGGTGGCGGTGCTGGGCCCCGCGCACCTGGACGCGCTGCTGCCCAACGTGCTGGCCGCCTGCGTGTCGCGCAACGCGTACGTGCGCGAGGGCCACCTCACGCTCTTCAAGTTCCTGCCGCTGGCCATCCCCGACGCGTTCCAGGCGCGCCGCCGCCGGCCGGCCGCGCCCGACCGGGGCGTTGCTGCCGCGCGCTCGCTGTTGCAAACGCGCTGCGGCCCGGGCGGCGCGCAGGAGCACCTGGGGGAGGTCCTGCCGGCCATCCTGGACGGCCTGGCGGACGAGGCCGAGGGCGTGCGCGACGCGGCGCTGGCCGCGGGGCGCACCGCTGTCGAGCTCTACGCGCAGGTGGGCTCCGTGCTGACGGCTGCGCGCGCTGCACTGCCATGCATCGTGCTGACGCGGCGCTGAGGCTGTGCTGCCGCGCCAGAGCGCGCTGCCGCTGCTGCTGCCGGCCGTGGAGGCAGGCATCGTCAACGACAACTGGCGCATCAGGTGGGCCCGCGGCACTGCACCCAGCGTCTGCACGGGCCTCCGGGCCGGCGCACCGACCATGCTGCTGTGGCGCGCAGGCAGTCGTCCGTCGAGCTCCTGGGAGACCTGCTGTTCAAGGTAGGGCTGCCACCCCGCTCCTGCAGGCATGCAAGTCTCGGTACTCGGAACTCGCAAGGCGAGGCAGCCAAGCACATGCGCGCATGCACAGCGCGTCCTGCCCGCACGCAGGTCGCGGGCACGTCGGGCAAGGTGCACATCGACGGCGACAGCGACGACGAGGGCGCGTCCACAGAGGCGCACGGCGCCGCCATCTCGGAGGCCCTGGGCTGGCAGCGGCGCAACGAGGCGCGGCGCTCGCATGCCAATCCGGGATGCCGCCCGGCGGGGCCGGGCCGCGGTGCTGAGCGGCGGCGTGCCGGGCGCAGATCCTGGCGCGCGTGTACATGGCGCGCAGCGACGTGGGGTACACCGTGCGCGCTGCCGCGCTGCACGTGTGGAAGACCGTGGTCACCAACACGCCGCGCACGCTCGCCGAGACCCTGCCCGCGCTCATGGCCAACATCATCGCCTCGCTCGCGGCGCCCGGTGCCGCCCGCGCGCCGCGCCCCGGCATGCGGGGGCCGCGCGTGTGCTGCATGTGGGAGTGCGGGATGGGCTGCCGCCCCGCGCCCACGCGCGCGCGCGCGCGCGCCAGGCGAGGAGCGCCAGCAGATGGCGGGCCGGTGCCTGGGCGAGCTGGTGCGGAAGATGGGCGACCGCGTGCTGATGCACATCATCCCCATCCTGCAGCAGGCGCACGCGCGCCCGCCTCGCGGGGCCGCCGCCGGCGCCCCTGCGCAGAGCCGCCGGGGCGCTCACGCGCGCGCGCGGCGGGGCGCAGGGCATGGCGTCGCCGGAGGCCTCCACGCGCCAGGGCGTCTGCTTCGGCCTCAAGGAGCTGCTGGAGAACATCACCTGGGCGCAGCTCACGGAGCACCTGTCGCAGCTGCTGCCCACCGTGCAGCTGGCGCTGCTGGACACCTCGCCGCCCGTCCGCCAGGCGCGCCCCGCCGAGCCCCCTGCTGCCCGGCCGCGTGGCCGGCGGGTGCGCCGGGCTCTGACGCCGGCGTGCGCGCAGGCGGCGGGCGCGGCGTTCAGCATCCTGTTCAAGGGCGGCGCCGGCAGCGCGGTGGATGCGGTCATCCCGTCGCTGCTGGCCGGCCTGGAGGGCGACGCCAAGCAGGCCGGCCAGGCGCTGGAGGGGCTGCGCGTCATCCTGGGCGTGCGGCCGGGCACGCTGACGAGCATGGTGCCGCGCCTGCTGCGCCCGCCGCTGCAGGCCACCGCGCTGCGCGCCCTGGGCTCGCTCGCGGAGGCCGCAGGTGGGCGCCCGTGGCCGGACCGTCCTTGCAGGCGGTGGCGCATGCGCGCCATGGCGTAGCGCGGGCTGCTGTGCTCCTGACCTGGCATGTGGGGCGACCGCGTGCAGGCGTCGCCATGCACGCGCACCTGTCCCAGATCATGCCGCCGCTGCTGGCTGTGGCAAGCCAGGACGGCGACGCGCCGGGCCCGCTCGCTGCGCGCGAAGCCCTGCGCAAGATTGTGGCGGCCGTGGCAGAGGATGGGCTGTACCTGCTGATTGCGCAGGTAATGAAAGACACTGCGGCCCGCGGGCTCGCTCTGTGTCCTTGCGTCGTGCGGGCCCCGGCAGAGAGGCGTCCAGATGCGGCGCAATCTGTTGGCGGACGTGCGCCAGCCGCGGCTGCATGCGCCGAGCTCCTCACGCCGTGCGCGGCCGCGCAGCTGGAGAAGGGGCTGGAGGATGCGACCAGGAGGCGCGCCGCGGCAGCCGCGGTCGCGCTCTTCTGCGGCAGCACCCGCCTGGACTTCCAGGAGCATGTGCCCAGCCTGCTGACGGCGCGCGCGCCCCGGCCCCGGCGAGCCTGCCCCCGGTGCAGGCAGGCTCTGGCCGAGCGCTGCCGGCGCGCCGAGGGTGGCCCGCTCGCGTGTCTGCGCCGAGGGCGGCCCGCTCGCGCCTCCGCGCTGGGGGGCGGCTCACCCGCGCATGCGCGGCGCCGCGCAGGCGCTGGTGGGCCTGATGATGGACGAGGACGCGGCGACGCTGCAGGCGTGCTGGGGCGCGCTGGCCGCGGTCAGCGCGTCGGTGCCCAAGGAGGTGCAGCCGAGCTACGTGCGCTGCGTGAAGGAGGCCGTCGGCACGGCGCGCGAGAAGGAGCGCCGCAAGCGCCGCGCGGGCGCGCTGCTGCTGCCGGGCTTCTGCCTGCCCAAGGCGCTCGCGCCGCTGCTGCCGTTCTACCTGCAGGGCGTCCTCCAGGCGCGCCCGCCCCGCCTTCACCACCCTTGCTCCTGCTGTGGCCGCCATGCCGAGGCGGTCGCATGCAGGCGCGCGCGCTGAGCGTGCGGCGGGGGCACTCAGTGCGGACGTGAAACCCCCAGGGGTCGTCCGCGGAGCTGCGGGAGCTCGCGGCCGAGGGCCTGGGCGAGATGGTGGAGGTGACGAGCGAGGAGGCGCTGCGGCCGTTTGTGGTCCAGATCACAGGCGCGAGGCAGCCCGCCGGGCACCGAGTCTGTCTCCGTCCTGTCCTCCGCGGCTCACGAGCGGCCGCGCATGCAGGCCCGCTCATCCGCATCATGGGCGACCGCTTCGCCTGGGAGATCAAGGCCGCGGTCCTGCGCACGCTGGGCCTGCTGATCGCCAAGGCCGGCGCGGGGCTGAAGCCCTTCGTCCCGCAGCTGCAGACGACGTTCCTCAAGTGCCTGGCCGACCAGGCGCGGCCTCCCGGCGCAGCCCCGCTGCCGACATGCCCTGCGCCTAGTGCTGCAGGAGCCGGAGCAAAAACGATCTGCAGCGCATGCGCGCGCTGCCGACCGGGGGCGCCCGGGAGCGCAGGCACGCCAGGTGCGCCAGAGCGCGGCGGAGAACCTGGGCGAGCTGACGCGCATGAGCATGCGCGTGGACAACCTGGCGAACGACCTCGTCGCGAGCGCCTGCGCGGCCGAGCCGTCCGGCCGCGAGGCCTACCTGACCGCCCTGCGCGGCCTGCTGGCCACCTCGGGCGCCCGCCTGTCGCCGGCCGTGATCTCCAAGGCTGGCAACGCGCTACGCCAGCTGATGGACGGGGCAGGTGCCTCCCCCGCTGCCGCGCTGGCCGCACGTGTGGCGGGCCTCCTCTGCATGGGCGCCGGGCCTGAGAGGTTGTCGTCTGCAGGGTTCAGCCTGTATTGGCACAGCGCGAGCGCAATGCAAGCATGGGCAGTGCAATGCTGTGAGACCTATGGGCTGCGTTTTGCTGGTGCAGGTGAAGACGCGGCACTGCGAGCCGCGGTGGCCAGCTGCCTGGGATGGTGCATGCGGCACTGCTCGGCGGAGGAGGTGCAGGACGTGCTGGATGCTGCGCTGAAGGTCAAGGTGCCATCGAAGTGGGCGCGGCTGGGCAGCGCGTTGACGCTAGCGGCCGTTGCAGAGCACGCTGCGCCGCGGTGCAGACCCGCCTTGGATGCGCAGTGTGTGTCGCTGGTGACATCGGCATGCAGCGTCACGAGCTGCCGAGGGTCCGCCTTGCAATCCGCCATGCCATCATTGCTAGCACTGGATGTGCCGTGCGTCACCTGCGCCTGCTGTGCGTCGGCTGCATATACTGGGCTGCTGGTTGGAAGCGCATGGATGACACCGTGCTGAATTGCCAACTTGATGAGGATTGCGCACCTTGGCACGCACCTCTTGACTCTGCGCCGCACGCAGCCTGGGCGAGGCCGGCGCGGTGGCGCACGCGGTGGAGGCCGCGCTGCAGCTGGCGCGTGACGAGGCGCACGCCGTGCGCCTAGCGGCCGCGCACGCGGGCGGCCACCTGGCCCTGGCGGAGCTGCGCGGCGAGCTGCCGGCGGGGGACGCGCTGGCGCCGCTCGTGCCGCTTTATGTGTGCCTGCTGGGCACCGACCAGTCGTCGGACGTCCAGCGGCAGCAGCTGCACGTGCGGGCCGCCTTGCCGCCCTGCTGCGGCGTTGGGCACTGCGCGCACGGCCTGCATGCCCGTCACTGCGGCCGGCATGCGGCGGTGCACGGGGAGGGCCGCATGCGCGCAGGTGCTGCGGACGCTGACGCTGACCAGCGAGGATGCGCTCGGGCCGTTCCTGGGCGAGCTGGTGCCGTGCATCGTGGGCCTGGTGCAGCAGACGCTGGGGCCCACCAAGCTGGCGGCGGAGAGGACGCTTGCGCGGGTCCTGCACGTGCGCCACGCCCATGCTAGTGTCGCGCTGCGCTGTCCTGTGGTTGAAACTAGAGTTTCAACAGGGCATAAGCTGGTGCGTGCGCGCGCCAGATGGACCAGGGCGCAGCCGTTGTGCAGGAGTTTTTGGGCTCGGGGGCTGCCGGATCCATATCACGCATGTACCTCACCGAGGCTGCGCAGCGCCGCCTGAGCCGCCTGCCGCTGTCCGACGAGGAGGACAGCAGGTTTTGAGCGGCTTTAGGACTGGTAGGGAGTTATCTGTTTCATTTGCATGTCTGTACTCATAGAACACGCACTCTCCACGCCTTCTCCGCTCAAGGCAGCCTGTCAGCCCGATGAATGCACATTGCAAGGTTTCCTGCTCTGCAGCGCCCTGACATGCACGCAACCAAACTGTCATAGCTCGCCTAGGGCGCCCCACTTCTATCCAGCGTCTGGAGCAATGTGCATGTCTGCAAGGCGCTCGCCCAGGTCATCCGCGCGCCCCAGATCGATGCGCTTGCCGCGCTGGCGGTCGCTGGACGCGCCGCGGCTGAGGCTGCCCTTCTGGCAGGCCAGCGCTGCCGGCCGCTGCCACCTGTGATGGTCGACCAGGTGTTGCATGCGCTGCGCGGCGCTGCAGTGCATCTGGTCGCAGCCCTGCACGAGGCAGGCATACACCTGCGCCCGCGTGCATGCAGCGCCTGAGCGCCCCCGCATGCAGGCACCACTGGAGCGGCACAGCCGGCGCCGCATGCGACGCTCGGCGGCAGGCGGTTCGCACCGGGCGCTGCCGCGCGGCCTGTGCCGCGAAGAACGAGTCGTGGACCTCCGTTAGGTGGATGTCGAGGAGGTGGGCGGACGCAAGGGTTGCGCGGCACAGGCTGCAGGTCAGGGCGCTCTCCCCGGCCTCCCTGGCGCAGCAGAGCGCCGCGCCTGAGGAGGCGCTCGAAGCCAGCCAGCGCACACGACACGCACCGCCACAAGCAGTGTTGCCTCACGAGGGCGCCACCGCGCGTGGGCCTCGGCTTCCAGCACGCCGGCCAGCTCGCCCTGGCTGGCGGCCGCGTCGGCGGGCGCCACGCGGCTGGCCGCGTCCCACTGCAGCCGCCAGGCCGCGTCGCCCTCCTCAAACAGCTCGGCGTCCACCGGGAGGCGCCGCGGGCCGCCCAGCAGGCAGGGGAAGCGGTGCGTGAGCTCCGGTGCGGCGTCACGTCCACCGTCCTGAGCCGGCGTGTCCATCTGGGCCCCGGCCTGGCCGCAGCGCAGCGGCCAGCAGTTCTGCCTCCCTCACAACGGCGCTCGCGTCCTCCGTGGGTGCGCAGGGGGCAGCCTGCCGCTGCTGTGCCTCCAACAGTGCAAGCTGCTGAGCCTCCTGCGCTCCACACCAGAGGCATCAAGCGCTGCACGGCTTCCCGCTCTGTCGGGTGCACAGTCGAGCGCGCACCAGGGCGTGCGCCGCGCTGTCGCAGGCGGCGACAAAGCCGATCCGAGCCCTGTCGAGCTCAAGGATGAGCTCGGGCGTGGGCGTCTCAAGGCCCCTTGTAGCAGCAGCCAGCAGTTCCTGAACACACGCAGTCCATCTTGTCGTGTGTGAGCACCGTGCCAAACACTGTGCGAGTTACCGGCGCAGACCAAAGCACCTCAAACGCGGCGCTCAGCGATGGGCATGTCGTGTTCGCGCTTGCCATGCTCAAGCACACAGGCCCCTCGTGCGCAGCCACCTCTCAGCCTGGCTCATGGCTATCGCATGTGCGCGTTCTGCAATTGCCAGGACGTGCATGTTCTGGCATGCATGTCTGATGCGAGGGTCCCGCGCACATAAGCGCAAAGCGCAGCGTGGGCACACATGAAGTGGAGGAACAGGAGGCAAAGCCAGTCATCAGCACGAGGCGTAGGCAGGTGTCCACGAGCTCGAGGCCTGGTGGGCAGCGCTCGCTGCAGTCGCTGGCGCCATGGATGCCGCTGCGGCCGCAGAGGACGCTGCTTTGGCGAGGGTCTTTGCTGTGACGCTGCGTGATGGCCCTGCAGAAGGACACACAGTCTACTTGCGGGGCCTGGCCCAGGTGATCGGGCGCGCCTTGCGCCAGTCTGCGCGCCAGGCAGCCTTGTCGCCGCGGCAGTCAAGCACTCGCGTGTGGGGGCCGCAGGAGCTGCTGGCGGAGCAGGGCGCCGGCGCGCCGGTGCGGCTGTGCAAGGACAACCTGGAGCGCGTGGTCATGGCGCGCCTGATGGAGGCGCCCAGCGAGCAGTGGCCCGTGTT
>JAABUV010007027.1_pt1 | contig 11983 bp, 10 predicted proteins | sample 5559971 | NCBI WGS metagenome assembly JAABUV01 (sample SAMN10711881, study PRJNA513362) | rock metagenome | isolation source: Antarctica rocks | place: Antarctica: Victoria Land, Knobhead nord | collected 2015-12-19
TATTCTAAGTCCGACTGTGTCCGAGCTCAATTCAATGAGTTCGTTAAGCGCACTGTTCAACGATGCTCAACATCGTTTGTTTTCTGATTGCAGAAATGTCTGTTTTGAGCAAATTCTACTCGCGCACTAGGAATCACGAATGGTCATATGACAGTCAGGTCAGGTCTTGCCTCAGTTCTCAAACGTGCCAACGTCGCTAAGCCCCTTCGGGTTAGCGCTCTGCTGACTTCGCAGCATACAGGCGGCACGTCTGAATGCAAACCTCTGTAAGATAGGTTGATCTGCGTTAATTTGGTGACAGCTCGCACAACTTGTCTCGTTAACTTTTGCAAGTCACAACATTCTTGTTTGCGACGCGATCATCAATGCACAACATGTAAATCATAATGTATGTGAACTTGCGATAGTACTTTCACATATGCTCTATCTGATGTGTTTAATTTAAGTATCAATAAAATTCTGTAAGATTGATAAGTTGCATCGTTGCATCATTGAGTCAACTGCGTGCAATAATTCAAGTAGTTGAACAACGCGATCAAGAATATGCTAGCTTTGATTTTTTGTTCTTGTTGTCAGATATTTCATGATCATATCATTGATTGAACTTAGTTGAACTTGTATCGTGTTGTGTGATGAAGATTTGATTCAAACGTTCTTTTTGATGATTGAGAAAGTGCGCTAAGTTGAAGCAGTCAACTGAAAAGTGACTGATTATGATCAAATCATGCAAATCAATCTCTGATGAATATGTGCATCAAACAATTGAAAATCGATTTCAACTGATGTCAAGAATTCAACAGATCAACACTTTTCATTTACTGTTAAAGAACAAGAAGAATGTGATTCTCATCATCAGAATTGAATTTGAAAAGAGCATCATTTTTCAGATTGCACTCTTGATGTTCATTTTTGCTAAAACAGCATTGATCATCATGTCATTGAACACTTTAAAGAATAAGCAGTGCAAAAAGCTAAAAGACATTAGTGATTGTAAACTCTTTGTATTGAATGAAGATAGTCACAGCAGTTTCAATATTGCATTAATTCATCAAGAAAGTTTCACTCATCATAAGTTTTTAGTTTAAGCTGAAATTCTTCAAAAAATGTTAATGAATCAATGTTCACAAGTTCAAAGATTGTGATATTCAAATTCTTCAATAATGAGATTTTAAGACATGTCAGTTTTTTTGCAAATTTATGTCTGTTGACTATTAATGAGATGCACTTGATATTGAAGTGAAGTACATTTCATTCAGAGTACTTTGATCTTGAAGTGCTTCATGCAAGATTGTCTGTAAGATTTTCTCTTTTGAGTATTTTTGCAACTGTTGATGTGAAAACATTAATCATTGTGAAAAATTAATGCAATTTTAGTTCAGATATCAGAACCATTAAAACTGCATTGAATCATTCTGAAATATATATTCAGATTAACTCACTTCAAATGTTTGCAATCAGTATGCTTGATCTGCAGCATGTTTTATCTGTGCAAGTAAATAATTTATTGAACATTCTTAAGATTATTATTTTCATGAATTTCATAAAGATCATCAATAACATCTGTGCATTAATGCGTTGCTGAATGAATCAACTGTCATATTCTTGTGACTTCAAGAACTGAGTGACATCTTTTTTTTTGACATGATCTTAACTGATAAGACTAAAATTGCAATCTCTTTTAAGAAATTATTAACTGAGAATGCAATGTCTTGAATTTTAATTGCAATAAATGCTTATGAGCTTAATATTGACAATTCTGATGTAGTGAGAATTTTGCAATGATTACTATCAAGCAGTATGTCAAAGCTGTATCAGCATCTGAGTTGAGACATACGTTGTGATAATAATCAGATAAATTTTACACTTCTACATTCTTTTTGATGTATAGAACTTAAAAGTGAAAAAAAGATGAATGATTAAGACAATACAGATCAGAAAGAAACAAAAATGAGGTTTAGAACAAAAAAAAAAGTGTGACTTGCATTGATTCAGATCGACGTCATGATATGAAAGCTAAGCTTTGAAAATTATTGAATGCTTCAACAAGCAATGATTGCATTCACAATATGAAACTAAACTTCTTTCAAAATAAAGTTTATCAAACTTCAATTTATATAAAGTTCAGATCTTGTTATTCTAGTTGTGATTTGAATTCTCAAATCTTTATCACGAGTCACGATGAGCTGATCAAAGATTCAGAGAAAGACTCACTTTGTCATTCATGACTATGTCATCAGCTTCAAGAGTAATGAGCAGAGAAAATTCTCAAATGTTTCTCACTGATTATATGAATCATTGTTCATCATTAATAATGCTTGATAGTATATTAGAGTCTTTGACAAATTGAGCTGAATATATTCATGATGAATTGAGTCTGTGACGCTGAGTTGAAAATGAATAAAGTAATCTTTGAATATATCATCTCGAGATTATAATCATATTAAAACAGAGTCACAGTATGAGCTCTGATGCAAGCGAGATTTTTGATGAATGAAAACGAGTTAACAATATAAAAAGAAATAGAATTTCAAATTTGAATGCAAATGATGCTCTGATGAATTTCAATAATTAAAGAAACAGTTAATTCATTTCTTGTAAATATGATAAGTTGATTGAAGATGCAGCAGACACAGTGAATAACTCACGAAAGTGAATCAAGATGAAAAAGTCATCGACGAAGAGTGTGAAGCTTAAAGAAAAGATTCAATCTTTGATGTTAAATGAGTCACATGATAAAGCATTGCAATCAATCAGCTCTGAGCAGACATCAATGAAGAATGAGCAAAAGCTTAAAACTGATGCAAGTAATTCAACAGATACATGACAGTCTTGTAAGATACTTCAAAAGATAGAAATCAATAGCATGATAAACAATTCAAGAGAACTTTCATCGTTAAAAATGACAGAGCGAAAAAGAAAGCTTTTAACTAGATATGAGAATTAAAATTGCATGATGTCGATTTATTAATTTTAAGCGCGAAGATTTCAGTCAATAAACAAGTAATTGCATGTTTCAAAAAGATCTGTTGAAATAGTGAAACTATCTGATATGTTGATAATTGAATTAATGAAATTAATAACTGCTTCTGCATCATCGTCAATGATATTGAAAGATATGACTTTCACGTCATGCTGCTGATTGTACTTCAAGATGTTCTCATCAAGTCTTTCAAGTTTCATGATATAAAATTAACAGTTGAGTGAAGTGAGAATTTATCTTGACTCAATCTGCATAACGACGTGAAAGCTAAATTGAGCATCATGCTTCATATGTCTTCGACTGCGAATTTTGATGCATGCTTTTCTGCTTGTGATCTTTCAAAGCAAGATTTCATCACGCTCTTGAGTTTCAGTAAATAAGATTCATTCAGAACTCAATTCTCAAGTATTTAATCATTGTTTTTTGTGAAACTAAATCACTTGCGCTGAAACGTTCTCAAATTGTTATTCAATAGCTTAAAAAGTTGATTCAGTTCAAAATTGAAATCTTTGATGCTTTGTAAATTCATCAGACTGTTGATCAGCATGCACTCTTGAAGTCATGTCATCGCGATCGTTGAATCAGTTAAGTGAAAAATATATAATAAAGTCTGCTCATATTTAAGTGTCTCAGCAATCTCTGTCTGAAACATGACAGTCGTATGATGCAGCGCGTAGCGAAGAAAATCAATGTTTGCATACTTAATTGCATATCGAAGAATTAAGTATGTTTCAACATGAGCACAATGTCGAGAGATAAAGTACAGATGTGATATAGAGAGCTTCAAAATCAACAAAATGAGCATAAACACATGCAATGATCAATCTAGTAAATAGATAAATTTAGAAGATAGACTAAATATAAATGACTAGATAAATAAATAGATAAATAAATCTGTCTTTATGTAGATGCTCTCATCTAGAAAAGAGGTGAAAAGATGAGTAAAAAGATGAAGAAGAAAACTTCGCTCAGAAAATCTTTATAAATGATAGTCAATATTCTCATGAACTCTGAAGATGCAACTGAGTCATGCTCGAGAAATCTCTATTAATAGTAGTAAATGTTCTCATGAACTCTGAAGATGCAACTCAATAGCTTTGCTTGAGAAATTTCTATCAATAGTAGTTAATATCTTCATGAACTCTCGATGCAATTGAATTAATGCTGTTTCATGAATCATGAAGAAATGAGACTTCGTCTTACGACAACAGTAGTTCTGATAATTGTTGAAGTGTTTATCACATGCTGATAATTCAACGATGACTTTAGTCATGAGTGAAAATCAATGAATTCTATTAGATATTGAATTTAACACTTGAAGTCAAGAATCAGACTTATTCATTGTTTGCATTGAGAGTCAAAGCAGAGTTTCTTCAATTCTTCGATGATCAAGCTTTTCACATTGCAAGTGTTTGATTCACATACTCATCATTTGAGCTTGATAACTATGAATAATTAATTCTTCAAGAATCTGAAAATCATTCAACTGAATGACATGAACTTGATGTCATTTATCTGTTGCATACTGCAATGTTGAAACATCTGATGATTCAATGTCATCTCAGTGAATCTTATGAATTAGTTGCAGCATATTCAGATGAAGATGTCATAAGTTAAGTTCAGTCAATAATCAGTCAAAGTGATTGAACGACTGTTTTAATATGTCACAACGTAATTTTTTGACAAAACAAATGCAAGATCAAGTCTTGAAATCTTCATATATGAGTTGCAGTACATGATGAAAGATGAAATCATTCACTTTTAAATTGAATTGACGTGTGTAAATATTCTCAATGATTTTGATATTGTTGAATGTTGTACTCTCGTTCTTCATGATCAATTTCAAAGAAACAACTCTCGTTTTTTCAGATTCAAGTTTTTATAATGTGAGCATTGTTGTGATTTAAAAATATTGAATTTCATCGCTAAGTAAAACATTTGATATATAAAGTGCTTGAATGACAGACTCTATGTGATGAAGATGAATTTGAAATAGTAAAATGATTAACTCTGCTGTTTGAAAGTCAACTTGCAAAAGAATGTACTTCGTGATTCATGTTTTCAAGCAGTAAACACTTGACAATCTCTGCTGATGACAGTAAACTGCTACTGAGATGTCACATGTATTATCTCATTAGCTCATTGTTGAACTTGCGATCAGAAATGATGAGACAGAATGTGATTGATCTGAAGACTCATTGATCACTCGCTCATTCATTGCATTTACTCTTTGTAAATTCAAGATTATTATACATGAAGATATTATTAAAGACTTGATCTATTACTTGAACTCTTCTTTCAACTTCAGCGATTAATGTTTTCATTCATTGTTGAAGTGTGATGTAAAATGCTATGAGTTCAAGCTGATATAATGTATCTAGAACTCATAATCTTGCACTCTCTTGATACAGATAAAGTTTCATCATAGTCTGAAAGTTGATGAATCAATTGAGTCATATTATATGAGTAAGAATGATGAATATAATTACAATATGTTGCATGAAAGAATACTTCATCGCTATTGTTGATGACTTTCATAATCATGTTTTCTGACAGATGACTTCAATAAGTTTAAGTCATTGAAAGATCAGCAGCTCAATAGTGAGCACAGTTTGTTTGATTAAATTCAGCGATTCAAGCTCTGTCATCTTGATGAGTGATTGAAATGATTCAAAGACATCATGTTTCATCAGAGTTTTAATCTTTTGTTGAAGTGTTTTCATGATTCAATTTCAATCTCATTTTGAAAACAAAGTATTTTTTCTATTCAATAACTTGCAAGAAATCTTTACAGTCTGACAGATCAACATAAGCAAAGTTTAAAAACTGATCATGCGCTTTGCACATAGTATGTTGATGATGATTTTCGCATAAAGTGAATAAAAAGTCTCATACAGATCATCTCATTTCTTGAAGTTTCTTTATTATTATTTGAAGTTTTTCATACTGCATGCATTGACATCAATGTTTTCAACTTCATTTGTTAAAAAACATGATAATAGAGAATAAATTAAATGCAGTGAAGAAAGCATCATTGATTTCTGAGAATAATCAATGCAAGTGTTTAACTAACTTCGTCTGATTATGCTGCTCTGAAAAGATTGCAAAATCTGATCGACTTGAGCTTGTTGACAAAATGATCAATGAGCTTGTTGATAATGTCATTGAGAATAAAAAAGATCTTTTTGATGATGTTATTATCTGAACTGCTCAGTTTTTATAATGATAAGTGTTAGTTATTGCTAATGTTGTTGATTGATGATAAAACTGCGTGACGCAATTTTGCTTTACATCAATCAAGTTTATTATTTCGACTAAATACAACAACAAAAAGATTTGAAGTTTTAGTCAACATTACTCTAACAATGTTAAGAGTTGTAATAACTATCAGAATCATAATACAATTGTTTCATCAACTTAATTCTTTCAAAGATCATCTTGAAAGCACGTAATGCATTCAATCAATGTTCTTCAATCTTTCTTCATGCACTCACTTGATCATTCTTTAGTATGATATTTGCCTGACTTTGTACAACAGAATCATCTCAACTCATTTGACAGATCAAGACTTAACTGACTGATGATATCAGTATTAACTGTGTTGATGAAGAAAATTTGTATGATATAGATTCAAAGTGATTGACAAGTTTGAAAAAGATAAGAAACATTGCTGTTTGACTTACGTGAATCATCATCAGATCACTTCATTTATCTGATTCTTTATTGTTGAATGTTTCTTCATCTTTACACATTCTTATGAATCAAGACAGCACGATTTTTTACATAGTTTCATCATAATCAGAAGTTGATTCATGAAATATTTTAAATCTGATGACTTGAACATCATCACGTCAACATGAAACAGAAACAAAGTCATCATAGATTAAGATATTATCTGAGATTCATAATTTCTCAAGATCATGTATATGATCATTCATGATTCACTCACAAGAACACACATTCACTCATCAGTCAATAATATGATTATGAAAATCAGATACAAGCTTTGTGCATTCATGAGTATTTTCATCATCAAGTGAAACTGAATCTTGAATGATATTTGCTTCATGATCACTTTCAATGTACTTCAATATATTCATATCAATATGTTTAAAGTATGTTGCATCATCAATCTGAGCATACTTTGCATAGTAGAAATAGAAAATTAAATGTATCTTTTAATCTGATTACAGACGAATGTATAAAACTCAATACTGTAAATTCTAATGAATGATCTGCTGAATCAAAGAGAAGTACATAGTTTGAAATCAGTCTTTGTTTGACTGTTCATTTCATTTACATTGATGATGAAGATATAGATCGAATTTTTCTTCGATTAAGTTTTCAATCTTGAACTCATAGAATTCTTCAATCATCATCTCATTTCACAATCAACTAAAAACATCTTTCATGATCAGATTTTCTGTCTCAACTCAGTTGTTTCATGTTGAAGACTCTGCAATCTTGTTGATGATTACTTTTGCTTAATTGAATTCAAATGATCTTAAAAGACTTGATTTGATAGAACGTTTTGCATATACATCATGATCATCATTCTCAACTCATGATCTTGACTTTAAACATCATTATAGTGTAGATTGAGAACTCATCTTGAATGCAATCAGATCGTTGCAATGTTTTCAACATTGACATAGTCAATTTCTTAACTCAGTTGAATTAAGCATTTTGACTTGTAGATCAAAGTGATCAGCAAGATGAAGAAAATGTTTATGATAAACATGCATCAGACTAGTTTCTTCGAGATTTGTCTTTATAAAAATTCTCAGTGTGTTGATACACTTCATCTCATTCATCATGTTGATGATTGTGAATGACTTTCTGCAAACTTTCTTCAATATTGTCTTAAGAATTTCGCTGCATTTACAGTCTGAAGTCTCTTCAATTAACTCATCATTCTCATATGTTTCATCGAGTACTTTTTTGTTTAGTATCTCTTTATTGCTGTCGCTGTTACTCATTGATTTCACAACTTCATCAGCATTGATCATCATATTACTGTCTTTCTTATTTCATTCAATCTTATCTTTATTCTTTTGATTAACATATCATATTCATTTTCAAGATAAAGATACTTTATTGAATATTTCATGTTTTGAAAAAATTAATCTTAGCAAGTTCAATTCAAGAGCAATTAATTTCTCACTTGATGACATCATCTTTATTAATAGCTTAATTGCAATATCATGATTCATTCTTTTCAAGTTCTGTCAATCGCTAGTAATGATTTAACACATTAATTCTTGATCATTCTTTACTTTTTGAAGTTTAGTCATAATGACTTGAATAATCATTGTTGTTGCTTTCTTAAAATTGTATCATTTAAATATCATCATCATTGCATTGAAATAGTTTTCTCTCAGTTGATTGAATGATCAGTCATCAACGTTGTCTTTTCATCTCATTTTAATCAGATGCACATACTTCTCTTTATGATTTTGATTGCTCAACGCTCGCTGACGAAGTTTCTTCAATAGCGAGATGTCAATGACTTTCAGTATCTCAATCTGTGTGAAAAATTTTGTTCTTCAAATCTTTCTATTCAACAAGACAGCTCAGATCTTTGATAAAATCTCGTTCATGAATTTCAAATTCTCTTCAACAGTCTGAAAAAGATTTTGCAACTCATTAAATTGCTCAATGATTTCATCTTGTGCAATGATTCATTTATTTATCATAATTCTGATATTTGCTTCTGATTTGATCATCATGCTGCTGATAAGATACTTCACTGAGATATTGATTATCATCATAACATTTTCTTTTGAAGCATCTTGAAAGATCTCGAACAACATTAATGTAACTGCATCTGACATAACTATTTAGACTGAATGATAAGCTTAAGAATGAGAAATGACATTCAACAGATAAAGCGAGCGAATTAAAAAGATAGTCAGAGTGAATTATGAGAAGCAATCTGTCAAATAACACGACTAAAAGAGATCAATTAAACAGACATGTTGATAAGATGAAAAGAGAGAAACAAGATTAACAAAGCAAGATGAAGATTAACAAGATTAACAACAACAACATGATGAGTGAATATATTAGTTAGTAAGAAGAATAATATTAAAAGAAACAATAACAACAATTACAATAACAACAACAGAATAGATTTCATTGTATGATGATTTATATCAATAGTTTTCAAAATAATAAATTTTTGAAAGATGTTTAAAAAATAGAAGAAAAGCATTAAGTGATTGAGCGAGTTAGTTAATTAAAAGATCAGAAGTAAAAGATAAAATATTTCTATCATTTTGTTAGAAAATATTTTTATTAGAACAGCTTTATATTTAAATCTCTTTCTTTGAATTTTAATGCACATTTGAATCTTTTTTCTTGAATTTCAGTGCACATTTAAATTTAATCTTCAAAAAATCTTTAAGTTCTTGTAATTTCTGACACATAAATTCATTCAAATTCTTTCTCAACTCGCTAGTAATTCTCAACTGCTCAAATACAATTGTTTTATCTTACAGTTACTTCATCATTGTGCACATTGAGAGTGACATGATACTTGATGTTAAGAAAATAAGTATCTTCGCTTTGTTAATTAATCATTATCGTTTATTGATTATTTCATTCAGAAAGTATTTTCTCATGTAGCTTCTGATTCTGCTCAGTCAGATGAATTCAAAAATGATGCAGAATTTTCTTAAGTGTTCAAAACTGTGTTCTCTTCAAATAGTTTTATTAGCGCTTTTCACATTGTTGATACATCTCAATTCTTCAAGCTCGTTGAGAAGAATGAAAAGATCTTAACAAATGTGATTAAGAAAGTTGTGAATAAAACTCTTAAGAATGTGAGAAAAAAAGAGACAGAGATTGAGAAGAAGACTGTAACTTATGAGATTGATTATTGAGAAATTGAAACAAACATAGTAACAAAAGATAATGATGATTTGACAGTTGATGAAATAAGAAATAAGAAGAGTAAAAAGAAGAAGATGCTCAAAAATCGCAAGCAGCATAAGAAGATCAATGAAAAGTTTAAGAAATTCAAGAATGATTTAAATGAAGAATTCAATAATGAGATTGATAGTGATAAGAAGAATAAAGAGAAAAGAATGCATTAAAAACGCAAGCAGCACAAGAAGATTAATGAAGATTCTGAGAAATTCAAGAGAAATTTAAACGAAGAATTCAATGATGAGATTGATAATGAGATCTTAAATAAGTCTGATGATGATGTATTCAACGTTGAGAAGAGCGAGATCACATTAATCAACAAGAAGAAGAAGATCATGAAAAAATGTAAAATGAGAATGATCAAGAAATCGTTTAATCTCAAAACAATCAAGACAAAGTCAAAATTGAAGTTTAAATCAAAGCATCATCACAAAACTGTCTTGAATAATGAAAAGAAGAAATTCAAGAAGAAGACTCATCTTAAGAAGCATCAAATTAATAATTTTTTGCATAATTCATTCACAATTCTGCATAACTTTCATACAAATCATTATGTTCTGTTCAACTTAGTTAAACAGAATGTCAAGCATTCTATCATGAGCAGATTCAAATCATTTAGTCAGTATGATAATTTCACTTTGTACATGAATTCTAAGCTGTCTTGAACTGCTTTCGATGATGAAGTTTTTCAATTCAAAATTCACTTGAATGATCATACTGCAATCATAATTCTATCGACTTTTGCAATCAAGAAGTTGCATGAGAAATATTTCATTGATTTTGATAGCACAAGAATGATTCACGCAATTTGTGTTTCTTTGAAACATGCATACAAGAAGAAAATGCTAGTCAATGATATCAACATTGATGAGAAAGTAGTGACTGAAGTTGTTTACTATTATATGTGATGAAGAAAACTATATTGCATGATGAGCAAGAAGAGTTTAGATGCGAATCTGTATCAAATTCAATTGAGCTTCAAAAAGTTCAAGTGTGATTAGTTTGAATTTAAGATCAACTTCAAGATCATAATTTAATATCAAGCTGATTTCAAGCAAGACAACATCTTTGATTCAACTTAAAATTGAAGATGTGTTTAAATGATAAATGCATGTCACGCAGTTTTGTCAATAAATTTTCTTTAGATAGCAGTTTTGATAGCAATGTGAAGCTCTCTTTGATCACTTCATTCTTTCACTTCGTGACTTTGTAGAATAGTATCTGTTGCTGAACATGAAAGATCTTTCTTTTCTTATTGTATTATGAGTTTAATGAAATGTTTAAGTTCTGCTCACTTTGTAGATCAATCACACTTCAATCAAAAAATGACACTCAACTCATTGTTAAATGTGCTTTTGCTAAGATTAATGATGCAGACTTAAAATATGTGAATATCTTATTAATACTGTAAATTACGTCTGAATTAAATAAGATAATGACAAAGTTCGATATTATTTCAAATTAACGCAGATCAATCTATCTTACAGAGATTTGCATTCAGACGTGTCGCTCGTATGCTGCGAAGTCAGCAGAGCGCTAATTCGAAGGGGCTTAGCGACGTTGACACGTCTGAGAACTGAGACAAGTCAGGTCAGATGTTTTCTGTCATGCTGACGTCAGATGTTTCTACTTGACAGTCAATAAGACAGCTTATATATATATTACTAAGGCTTTTAACCAATCAGAGCTCAGAAATCGACTAGTTCTATTGAGCTGAGCGTTCTAAAAATTTCGAAGTTGCAGACGTCTGAGAACTCGAAGAAAACAGAGACAACAGAGCAATTTATAGTGTAATTTCCGTCTCTTCTTCATCTCTGTCACGATTCTAGCCTTGTCAGACTCAGTCTTCTAGTTTTACCAGGTCTATTCTCGCTTCGTCACCTTGACTAGTCTCTATTGAGCCTAGCGTCGACTGAGAAACACACATATGTAGTCAGCTTCTTTCTCGTAGCTATCTTTCTTTCTTAGCATTTATCTTCTAGTTAAATGACATCTCTATCTGACTCGCTCTAGACAGGTCTCTAACATTAGATAAATGCTCATCATCTACTATTCTGCTATCGACGAATAGAC
>JAABUV010007028.1_pt1 | contig 11982 bp, 14 predicted proteins | sample 5559971 | NCBI WGS metagenome assembly JAABUV01 (sample SAMN10711881, study PRJNA513362) | rock metagenome | isolation source: Antarctica rocks | place: Antarctica: Victoria Land, Knobhead nord | collected 2015-12-19
GTTTCATCAGCGCCGGCAGGGTGAACGCGGCCAGGGCCAGGGTCATCAGCCCGGCGATCACCGACTGCGCGTCGGTGCCCGCGCCGATCAGGTAGAACGCGCCGGCGTAGACCAGCGCGGCGGCGGGCTTGAACACGATGAACGCGATCAGCCACGCGCAGGACTTGGACCACCACTGCCGGCCGAGGTCGGTGTTGGTCGCCGACGCCGCCAGCGGCAGGGTCGCGGTGAGGATCACCAGGATCGCTCCCCGCAGGACCAGCACGACCGCCTGGGCGAGCGCACCGAGGATCGCCAGCATCGCGATCAGCAGCGTCAGTGCGCTGGCTGCCCCGCCGCCCAGGGCGGTGGTCAGCGCGACGGTCTGGCCCACGGCGGTCATTCGGGCCCCGAAGTCCCCGCCGGCGGAGCGTTGCAGCAGCCAGGTCGCGAAGCCGTCGCCGGCGGCCACCAGCGCGGCGACCGCGGGAACCCCGACCGCGGACACCACGAGCAGACGCACGACGGAGCCCAGCAGGTCGACCCCGGTGCGCGCCCGGCGGCTCCAAGCCATCCGGGCGGCGCCGATCAGGACGGAGGCGACCGCGAACAACCCGACGTACCAGGACAGGGAGCGTTGCAGTTCCCCGACCGGGCCGGTGGTCGCGGACAGCGAGGGGGCGGGGACCTTGTCCCAGAAGGTGAACAGCAGCCGGATGGTCTGGCCGACCGCCTGCTGGAAGGAGTTGATGACCCCGGCCCAGCCGGCCTTGACGATGTTGCTCGGACACATCTGGCCGATACCCGGGATGTCGCAGACACCCGGCGCGGCGGGCAGTGCATGGATCGCGGACATCGACGCGCCGGTCATGTGCTCGACCAGGGGATGAATCCCTGCAGGGACGGCAGGTCCGCGGCGGGCGGGTTGGTGCCAGTGTCCGGGAGCAGCAGCTTCCAGTCGCCGTCACGCCACACGACGGTGTCGGTGGTGACCGTCAGGCTCCCGTCGCCCGCGGCGCGGGCGAGCTGAACGACGGCATGGTCGGGGGTGTAGGAGACGATGTTGAACCCGGCGATCTGGGTCAGCTGACCCGGGGTCGGTGTCACCTGCCCGTAGGCCGCCCGCTGCTGCAGGAACGCCGCCCGGCCAGGAGTGTCCGCGACGGAAGCCAAGGTGGCCTGCCGCCAGTTGTTCACGATGGAGTACCGGGAACTGGTGTCGGCCGTTGCGATCAGTGCTCCGATCGGGGTATGGGCGTAGCCGGACATCACCGTGTCGGTGTCCACCTGCGGGCCCGCGGTCGCGCTGACCGGCAGGGCGAGTGTCTTGACGGTGACCCAGCTGACCGGGGGCGCGGTCCGCGGCAGCTGCTGGTCCCCGCCTCCCGCCACTGGGCTGGTGGTGGTGCTGGCGGTGGCCGGGACGGTCGGCGTCGGGACCTCGGCGGCCGCGGTGGTGGTTGCGGTGGTGGTCGCGACGGTGGTCGCGACGGTCGGTGTCGCCGCGGGCGTGGCCGGCCCGGTGCGGGTGATGACCACGATCCCGAGCACGACCGCGACCACGAGGAACGCGGCCGCGATGAGCACGCCGGGACGGGTCCAGGGGTTGCGGGTGTCGGTGCCGTCAGCCATGGGTCTATTTGGTCAGAGCGTTCAGCAACGGCCCGGCGGAGCTGCCGATGATGGCGGCGACGAGCACGACGACCATCCCGGTGGCGTGTTCCCCGCTGCGCCCGGTCCGGTGGGCCAGCGCCAGCGCGCCGGCGGCGACGATCAGGGCGATGACGCACACCCCGGTGAAGCCCCAGGCGACCCAGCCCATGAGCGTGACCAGCCCGGCGGTGCCCGGGGGCTGCTGCGGGTGGGGGTTGAGGAAGTCCGCGCCGAGCACGGCCAGCGACGACAGGGACAACAGGACGGTCATGACAGCGGGTCTCCTCGCAGGTCGGTGAGATCGCGGATCAGCGGGTGCAGGGCCGGGGGCACGGCCACCCCGGCCGGGTCGGGCAGGTCGAGCAGTTCCGGCTGCCAGGGCAGCCACCACTGGGCCGGGGTGATCCCGGTGAGCAGACGCACCTGGTCACCGAGGTGGCCGGGCAGCCGGCCGGGTGCCGCGGCGACCAGGACGACCCCGGCCAGGTGCAGGTCGTCGGGGACGTCGCGGGCGGCCCACTGCCGGCACGCCGCGCGGGCCCGGCGCAGTCCCTGGGCGTGGGCCCGGGCGACCAGCAGCACCGGGTGCGGTCCGCCCTTGGCGGGGTCCGGCCAGCGCCGGTGGGCGTCCGCCCCGCCGGGGACCATCGCGGCCAGGGTCGACACCCCGGCCCCGCCATGGACCCCGAGCCACCACCACCGGGCCCGGGTCCAGTCGGTGTCCGGCCCGCCGAGGTCCGCGCGGACCGGGTCGGTCCACACGGGCACCCGGTCGCTCGCTGGTCCCGGGCTCACCCGACCCGGGGTCGGGTCGGCCCACATGCCCAGGGGCCGCGCAGCGCCGGTGTCGGCATCCGTGTCCGGTTCGGTCGGCGCGAACGGGCCGTCGGTGCGTCGGCGGGCCGCGCGCCGGCGGCGCGGCGGCGCTGTCCGTCCGCCCATCCGTGCCTCCCGACCTGGATTCACAACAGTGAATGACTGCGGGCCACTGTAGGCACAGCGGGTCGCTATCTGTCACACGGGTGAAAGTGCGCGGGTGTCGCCGTCCACGCCGGTCCGTCCCCGGTGATCACCGGCCCGATACCCTCCGGGCAGGCGGCCACGACCGCCCGACACCGCTGTCGGGACCCGACCGCGGACGCACGGTCAACACGGGGAGCGCATGACCGGCCAGGACGAGGCGTCACCGCCACCGTCCGGGCCGCCTGCGGACCTCACGCCTGCTCCGGCGGACCCCGCGGACCCTGGACAGCCGGCACCGGCGGACCAGCCCCCGAAGCCGTCCGGCCCGTCGCTGCCAGTGTTCGCGGACAAGCTGAACTACCTGTTCGCCCACGTCCACCCCGCCGGCAGCCGGGAGCGCAGCAACGAGGACGTCGCCCGGCTCATCGCCGACCGCGGCGGGCCCACCATCTCGGCGACCTACCTCTACTACCTGCGAACTGGGCAGCGGGACAACCCCACCAAACGGCACCTGGAGGTCCTGGCCGAGGCGTTCGGGGTCTCCCCGGCGTACTTCTTCGACGACGCCGTCGCCGAACGGGTCCAGGCCGAGCTCGGGCTGCTGCACTCGCTGACGGACTCCCCGGTCCTGGACATCCAACGGCGCTCCGACGGTGTCTCCCCGGGGATGCTGCGGGCGCTGAGCGTCATGTTGGACCAGGTCCGCGAGCTGGAGAACCTGCCACCGGTCCAGGACCCACCGGACGCGGCGGACCAGCCGCGCCCCCGGCGCCGGCGGCGCCGGTTGGACGATTCACCGCAGTGATCATCATCGTGTGGTCGGGGCGGTAGCCGCCCCCGCCTAGCCTCATCAACGGCCGCGGGACCACCCCGGCCGGGAGGTCGAGGTTCACGGCGGTGAGGCTGAGGCAGCTGCGGGACCACTACGGGCCGCTGGTGGCGGACGTCCCGGTGCCCGACCCGTTCAGCCTCGAGGACTTCCGCCGCGCGTTGGCCGCCCGCCGGGGCCGCCCGATCCATCTGAGCCCGCTGCCCGCTGACGTCGACGCCCACTGGGACGCCCCCTGCGGGCTGTGGCTGCCCACCAGTCGGGCCGATCACATCTGGTACTCCACGCTCGTCGGCCCGTTCCAGGCCGAACACTCGGTCTTCCACGAGTTCGCGCACCTGCTGCGCCGGCACCTGCCCCGCGCGTTGCCCGCCGAGCTGGTCGCCGGCCTCACCCCGCACCTGTCCCCGCAGACCCGTGAGCTGATCACCGCCGGGCGCGGGCGGACCGAGTACAGCGACCCCGAGGAGGCCGAGGCCGAGGCCATGGCCACCCTCTGGCGCCACCAGATCCGCCGGACCAGACCCCACACTCCCACCCCGGCGGACCGCGTCGAGGACCAGTTCGGGTGAGCGGCCACCTGGCCCTGTCCCTGGTCCCGCCGGTCCTGTTCAGCTGCGCGGCGCTGCTGCGTCTCCCGCTGCCGGGTCGCCACGGCGGCTCGACCGGGAGCTGCCTGGCGCTGACCTGCTTCGCCGTCGGGCTGACCGTCAACGTCGACCCCGTCTACGCCGCGATCGACGGCGCGCTCGGGGTCCCCAACATCGCCGACCTGATCGAACACACGGCCGTGATCATCGGGGCCACGGTCCTGCTCGGGGTGCTGCGCGCCGTCCACGTCCCCGGCCGGCCGCGGTTCCCGCTGGCCCTGGTGGTCACCGCCGGCGCGGTCATCGCCGCCGCGGCCGCGCTGTTCGCCGTCGCCCCGCTGCCGGTGGAGGCACCGGAGTTCACCGACCGGTACGCCGACCTGCCGGCCATCCGGGGGTACTGGACCGTGCAGGTCGCCTTTCTCGGCGTCGCCCTGGTCGAGCTGATCCGGATCGCCGGCTACGCCCGCCGGTCGCGGCGCACCGCCATCCGCGCCGGGTTCGCCCTCGTCGCCGCCGGCGCCGGCATCGGGCTGCTCTACTCGGCCAACAAGCTCACCGCTCTGGGTGCGGCCGCGCTGAACCCCGGCGGGTCGGTGGCCGCCGTCACGACCGCCCTCGACGAGCCGCTGCTCACCGTCGGCACCCTCGCCGTCGGGGTCGGTCTGCTGCTGCCGCCCGCCGCCGCGGCCACCCGGCGGGGGTGGGAGCCCCTGCTCTACCGCTGGGACGTCCAGCTGCTCCGGTCGTTGTGGCTGGAGCTGTCGGTGGTGAACCCCCGGCTGGTCCTGGCCGAGATCCCCACCCGGACCGAGGACCTGCTCGACGGGGCCAGCCTGGCGATCCGGCGCTACCGGATCGTGGTGGAGCTGCTCGACGCCGCGGCCGGCCTGCGCAACTACGTGACCCCCGCCGTCGATCGGGCCGCGCTGGAGGCGGCGCACGGCCTGCGCGGCCCACGCCGCGCCGCGGTGGTCGACGCCTGCTGGCTCACCGCCGCCCGGAACCGGTACCTGGCCGGGTGCCCGCCGACGTACGGGCGGGCGGCGCCGCTGGCCGACACCCGGTCCGGGGAGGACGAGGTCGCCCGGCACCTGCGCCGGGTCGCCTGGTGTCGCCGACACTCCCGGCGGGTCACCCGGTTCACCGACCATCTGCCCGGCCCGGCGAGGGACCCGGTGGCCGCAACGGGAACCGGGCCCGTCGACACCCGGACCGAGCCCCAGCTGGCCAGGAGGACCACCCGATGACCACCACCGGCGGCGGGTCCGCGGACACCGCGACGCTGAGCGGCCCGGCGACCCCGGTCGCCGAGCTCGCGTCCAAGGTCCTCGGTCTCCCGCTCGGCCTCGCGACGTTCCTGGTCATCGGTGCCGCCAGCAGCTCCACCGTTCCCGCCGGGCTGGGCTGGGGCCTGCTGGGGGTCTTCTTCGCCGCCGTCCTGCCGTTCGGGCTGACCCGGCGGCTACGCCGGGACCGCGCCCGCACCGGGCCCGCGGCCCGGCGGGCCCGGGTCACCTACATCGCCGTCGCCCTCGCCACCGCGGCACTCGGCGTGCTCGTGCTCGCGGTCCTGCCCGCACCGCGCCAGCTCCTCGCCGCGACCGTCACCGTCGTCGTCGGCGCTGCCGTCGCCGGGACGGTCAACCTGGCCTGGCGGGTGTCCAGCCACACCAGCGCCGCCTCGGCGCTGGTCATGATGCTGGTCGTCCTGTACGGGCCGGTGCTGCTGGTCGGCTACCTGCTCATCGCCGTCCTCGCCTGGTCACGGATCGCGCTGCACCGCCACACCGTCCCCGAGGCGCTCGCGGGCGTCGCGCTCGGCAGCCTCGTCGCGCTCGTCGTCATGACCGCCCTGACCTGACAGCACGCCGGCCCACCGGCCAGCCGACGGCTTCACTCCAGTGAGTCAAACGCTGACCGACCGTCCCCCGTGATTCACTGTTGTGAATGGACGGGTGGGGGGTCGACGACGGTGCCCGGTAGCGGGGTGCTGGCGGGGGTCGGCGGCGCGGTCGTCGTCGGGGTGCTGAGCCTGGCGATGGTCGGCGGCTCACTGGATACCGGCGACGCAGCCGACACCGGCGACCCGGGCAGCGGCGGGGGAGTGGTCCGGGCCGGTTCTGTCCCGGCCGCCTACGTCGAGCTGGTCAACACCGCCGGTTCGGTGTGTGCGACGTTCCCACCCGCGTGGATCGCCGCGCAGCTGGACCAGGAGTCCGGGTTCGACCCCCGCGCGGTGTCCCCGGCCGGGGCGCAGGGCATCGCCCAGTTCATGCCCGGCACCTGGGCGGGCTGGGGCCGCGACGGCGACGGCGACGGGGTCAGGGACCCCTTCGACCCGGCCGACGCCATCCCCGCCCAGGCCGCGTTCGACTGCTCGCTGGCCGCGGACATGGCCGCCGCGCTGCGCGCCGGGCGGGTGGTCGGGTCCGTCCGGGACCTCGCCCTGGCCTCCTACAACGCGGGGGAGGGAATGGTGCTGGCCACCGGCGGCGACGTGTCCCGCTACCCGGCGGAGACCCAGGGGTACCTGACCCGGATCGCCGCGCTCGCCGCGACCTTCACCGCCGGGCCCCCGGCGGACCCGCCGCCGACCCCCGGGGTCGGCGGCAGTCTGGGGGTGGCCGCCATCGGCTACGCCCGGACCCAGCTCGGGGTGCCCTACTCCTGGGGCGGGGGGAGCCTGACCGGGCCGAGCGTCGGCATCGGGTCCGGCGCCCACACCGTCGGGTTCGACTGCTCCGGGCTGGTCCGCTTCGCCGTCTACCAGGCGTCGGGCCGGCGGATCACGCTCCCGCGGACCGCGGCCGCCCAGGTCGCCGCAGGCACCCCCGTCCCCCGGGCGCAGCTGCAGCCCGGTGACGGGATCGGATTCGCCGACGCCAGCGGCCTGCACCACATCGGGATCTACCTCGGCGGCGGGCAGATGCTGCACGCCCCGGAGACCGGCGGGCACGTCGAGGTCATCAGCCTCTCCGGCCGGTACTGGGCCACCCAGACCTGGCACCCGGTGAGGTTCGGATGACCCCGCCACCGCCCCACCCCGCGCTGGCCGCGGCCATCGCGGCACTCATCGCCTCCACAGCTGCGGGCTGCGCTGCCCAACCACCACTGCTGACCACGTCGGGCCTGTCGTCACCGGCAGCACCCACCGCTGCGGCGCCGGTGCAGCCAGGTGCAGGTGCGTCAGGGACCGTGCGTCCGATCACCGGCGCACCCGATGCACCAGCCCCGACCCCGGGAGCCTCGACCCCGGGAGCCTCGACCCGGCCGAGCCCGACCGCAGGTCTGCCCGGTACCGCGACCCTGACCAGCCCGGACCCCGGTGTCGTGGCCGTCGCCGCGCTCACCGTCGCCTACGGCGCCGACACCGTCACCGACACCAGCCCCCTGGACGCGCAGCGCCGCGCCCTGCCCTGGTTCGGCGGCGGATACGCCGCCGCCCTGCGCGCAGCCAACGACGCGGCCGCGGGACCGGGCGCGGCCTGGAACAACTGGTCGACCCACCGCGCCCAGCTGGTCGTCCATGTCGCCGCCGCGGCCGATGACCATCCCGCCGACACCCCGACCACAGCGGACCGCCAGTACCTGCTCACCCAGACCCCCACCGCCCCGGGGTGGACCGGGCCCGCGGTCAGCGTCACGGTGTACGTCGGGCTCACCCGGACCCCCGGTGGGCGTTGGCAGGTCACCGAACTCGACCAGGAAAGCCCATGAAGACCCCGCGACCAGCGGCCGCGGCCGCGCCCCGGTTCCCCGTCCTGCGCGGCCGGATCAGCGCAGACGGGACCGCCACCCTCGACGGGCGGACCGTCGCCACGGACACCCGGGACCCCGAGCGGGCACTGCTCGCCGCGGCCGCGGCCACCGCCGGGCTCTACGGCCACCCGGTCCGCCTACACCTCACCGAGACGGTCGGTAGGCCCCGCCATCTCGTGGTCTCCCCAGACGGCCCCGCGTACCCGGAGAGCACTCGCCAGCGAAGCCGGCGCACCCGCCGGGATCATCCCGACCCGGCAGTTCCGCCAGCAGGTAGTGAACCCCACCCCGAGCGGCTACGGCGGGTGGACCGGGACCCCGGTGACCTGGACCGACTTCCCCACCCTGCCCCGCCCGACCGCCGCCGGCGGCTGGCGGATCCCGACCCTGGAGCAGACCGGATGAGCAACCACCCCGTCAGCACCACCCCGGTCCGCACCCCGCGGACCCCACCACCCGTCAGCCCGGCTGCCCCGCCCGCCGATGAGGTCGAGCTGTCCGCCGTCACCGACCCGGTCCGGCCGGACGCGCCGGCGACGCCGCCCGCGGCCACGAGGCCCCGGCGGGGGCTTGACGTGGAGGACCTGCTCCCGGCGCGGCTGTCCCCGGCCGACCGACCGGCAGCGTGGGGGTGGCGCGGCCGGGTCGCCACCGCCACCGCTGGTCGACTGCGGGTCCGTCCCAACCTCGCCGAGCTGCGGCACCGGGACCGGCTCGAGGCGCTGCGCCGCCCGCTGGTCGGGGCACGGACCGTGGTAGTCATCAACCCCAAGGGGGGAGCGGGCAAGACCCCCGCGGTGCTGCTGCTCGCGGCGACCCTCGGCGCCCATCGGGGTTCGGCGCTGGCGTGGGACAACAACGAGACCCGCGGCACCCTCGGGCTGCGCGCCCTCGCCCCGGCCGGGCCAGGCGCGACGGTGTGGGACCTGCTCGCCGACCTGGACCACTTCGAGAACGTCAAGGCCCGGGTCGGGGACCTCGTCGGCTACCTGCGCCCTCAAGGCCAGGCCCGGTTCGAGGTACTGGCCTCCGACGCCGACCCGGCCCGGATGGCGCAGGTCGACGGCGTGCAGTTCCGCCGCCTGCACGAGGTCCTGGCCCGGTTCTACGGGGTACTGGTCGTCGACACCGGCAACAACGTCCGCGCCCGGAACTGGCAGGCCGCCGTGGACGCCGCCGACGCAGTCGTGGTCGTCACCACCGACCAGACCGACACCGCCATCAGCGCCGACTGGGCCCTGGACCACCTACGCAGCACCGGCCGGGCGCAGCTGGCCGACACCGCCGTCACCGTCATCTCCACGGCCACCCCGCGCACCGACCGCCGACACCGCGACCGCCTGGTCGAGCATTTCAGCGACCGCACCCGCGCCGTCGTCCAGATCCCGTATGACCCCGCCATCGCCACCGGACAGCGCCTGGACCTGTCCGACCTGCGACCCGCGACCCGCGAGGCGTGGCTCACCGGCGCCGCTGCCGTCCTGGACGGCCTGGCCCCCAGCCCGGAGACCGGTCGAGATGCGTGAGCCCTGTTCTCGACGAAGCGCAGGCGTTGTCATGTCGGCCGCAGCCGTCTCACATCGCCTCGGCTGCGGCCGTCAGTCGCCTTCGGACGGGGTCGGAAGCGAAGCTGACGCGGATGCCGGTGGTGATCAGGGTCCGCAGCTGACTGCGCGTCAGGCCGAGGACGTCGCGGACGCGCCGATACTCCTCGAGGAGGCTGGTGGCGAACATCGGCGGGTCGTCGCTGCCCAATGTCACCGGCACCCCGTTGTCCAGCAGCATCGGCAGGGGATGCGCTGCCAGGCCCGGGACGGCGCCGGTGGCGACGTTGCTTGACGGACACACCTCCAGGGCGATCCCCTTTTCGCGCAGATGGCTCATGAGCCGCGGGTCGCGGTAAGCGGCGATGCCATGACCGACCCGCTCAGCACCGAGGTCGCGGACGGCGGCCCACACCTGATCCGGCCCGACGGTCTCCCCGGCGTGCGGAACGCTGTGCAGCCCCGCAGCCCGGGCGCGCGCGAACACGTCGCGGAAGTCCGACCGGTGGATCCCGGCCTCGCTGCCGCCGAGGCCGAAGCCGACCAGACCGGCCGGTGGGTGGCGCAGCGCTGCGCGCAGGGTGTCGTCAGCGCCGGCGGGGCCGTCGCCGGCGGCGATGTCATAGACCCAGGCCAGCTCGACGCCGTGGGCGCGGCGGCCGCGGGCTGCCCCGCGGTCGAGGGCCTGGGCGAGTTCGTCGGCCGCGACCCCCGCCCGGAGGTGGGCGACGGGGGTGACCGTGACCTCGGCGTAGAGCACGCCCTGCGCGGACAGGTCGGCGCCGAGCCCGAGGACCAGCGCCTCGACGTCGGCCGCCGTCCGGAGCAGCCCGCTGACCGCGGTGTAGACCCGGATGAAGTGCGCGAAGTCGCTGAAGGCGTAGAAGTCCTGCAGGCCCACCAGGTCAGCCGGAACTCCTGCTTCGGGGTGCCGCGCTGCCAGCTCCGCGACGGTGTGGGGCGCCGCGGATCCGACCAGGTGCACGTGCAGGTCGACTTTGGGCCAGGCGCGCAGCTCCTCATCCGACACCGCTCGCGGCGGCCCAGCAGGACCGTCGACGCCGACCCGAGGCTCCAGGACGGGGTCGCAGACCACCGGTCGACGGTCACCCGGCCCCGCGGTGTTCCCGGCGGGGGCGGTCACCGGCTAGCTCGGGACCGGTGGCGTAGCCGCAGCGGCCAGTACGTCGTGGCCGACGAACCGGAACATCGTCTCGGCCGCCGGCAGGGGCCGCCGTGGGCCGGTGTAACGGTGTCGGGTCACCGACCACCGCGGGGAGTCGTTGTTGACGTGGACCAGGTCGAAGTCCTCCTCGGCGAACCAGCGGCTGGTGGTCGCGACCAGGCCCGGTTCGGCGCGGTTGCGGGTCCAGATCACCGACCCACCCGGGCGGCACAGCGCGGGTGCGTAGGTGATCGCGCGGCGGGCGTCCGGGGTGGCGAGGTTACCGAAGACCCCGCACATCAGGACGACGTCGGCGGGGACCGCGTCCAGGATCGGGTCGGTCCGGGAGGCGTCCGCGCAGCGGAAATCCAACCCGGCCACGTCTGCGTCGCTGGCGTGCTGTCGGCCGGCGTCGACTGTTGGTGCATCGAACTCGACGAGGACGGCCGAGACGTCCTCGGCCCGGGGATGGTCGGTCAGGACGCCGACGACGTCCCGACCCTGACCCGCGCACAGGCTCAGCAGCCGGAGCGGGCCCGGCGGACAGGTGTCCAACGCCGCCCGCAGCTCGGTCTCGACCGCCGCGAGCCGGCGGACCAGCGGGTCCTGCGGGTCGTCGTACCGGTCGTTCCAAGCCGTCCAGTCCATCCCGCGCTCCGTCCCCACGTCGTCTCACGGCCACGATCATCTGAACTCAGCCCACCATCCGGCACCGACATCGTCTCGGTCAGCGCACGACCCGCGTCATCCAGAAGCGCCACTGGACCTGGTGCAACAGACAAGGTAGGTTGTCTCCATGCGGATCGGTCGGCCCGCTCACCGCCACGGCGTGAGCGAGGCCGATATCGCGCACGCGGTCCGCACCGCGATGCGCCGGATCACCCTGGACGAGGACCTGACCATGCTCATCGGCGCCGGCCTGGACAGCAGCCTGCTCGAAATCGGGGTCCTGGACCTAGAGGGCGAGGACCCGGTCGTCATCCACGCCATGCCCCTGCGCAGCAAGTTCACCCGGTTCCTGTGAACGTGAAGGAGGCGACCATGCGCCACACCGATGAGGACCTCGACCGCGCCGCGGCCCGACTCGAGGTCCTGGCCGACAACCTGGACCCGGACACCGCAGCCGTCGAGGCCACCGACGACCTGCACCGGGTCGCCGCCGCCTCCGAGGCGGTCCGTGACGACGAAGCCCGGCTGCAGGAGGCGGTCAGCCTCGCGCGCGCACACGACCGGTCCTGGAACCAGATCGCCGTCGCCCTCGGCGTGTCCCGCCAGGCCGCCCGCCAACGGTTCGCTGACAAGATCCCGGTCTGACCCAATCCGAGACCGGTAGCCGGGTCTCCCCCAACGCAAGACATGCATAACCTACATTATCCACCAACGTTGGTTGGCTCCCCCTCCGGCAACGCGTGGCCAGGCGGGCTGGTGGGCGGACCCCGCCGTTGGGGAGGAAGTCGGGGACCAGGTCGACCGGTGACACCGGGTAGATCAGCAGCA
>JAABUV010007029.1_pt1 | contig 11982 bp, 11 predicted proteins | sample 5559971 | NCBI WGS metagenome assembly JAABUV01 (sample SAMN10711881, study PRJNA513362) | rock metagenome | isolation source: Antarctica rocks | place: Antarctica: Victoria Land, Knobhead nord | collected 2015-12-19
CGCAGTGGTGGGCGACGGTGCGCGAGCGCTTCGCGCACGTCACCACGCTGGTGCTCAACCTGGACAACGGGCCGGAGAACCACAGCCACCGCACCCAGTTCATCGCCCGCCTCGTGCAGTTCGCGGCCGACTCCGGCCTGACGGTGCAGCTGGCCTACTACCCGCCCTACCACAGCAAGTACAACCCCGTCGAGCGCTGCTGGGGCATCCTTGAGCAGCACTGGAACGGGGCCTTGCTCGACGCGCTCGAGACGGTGCGCCAGTTCGCGGCGACGATGACCTGGAAGGGCACGCACCCGACGGTGGCGCTGGTCACCACCGTCTACGAGCGCGGCGCGACCCTCACCAAAGCGGCGATGGCGGACCTCGAACCCCGTCTCACCCGGCATCCCACCCTGAGCAAATGGTTCGTCACCATCCACCCTCCACCACCCGTGCGGGACAACTAATTCCACGCGAGCCCCTTAGTGCCTTCAACCGGGGCGACTCGGCAGCGTTGCGCACATTCTTCCCTGCCGAGGCGGCGGGCCAGGGCGTTGTGGATTACTCTGGCGAAAAGTTCGTCTGGTACTCGATGACCGATGAACACATGGATAGTAGCAAGCGGCACTTCGTCGCATTCGACCTGCCAGCATTGTGGACGTATTTCGAGGAGCGTCATGCACACCAAGAGCGGCTACGGCTAGCAGACGTCCAGGTGAGTCGCCAAGACGCGACCGTTGCCAATCTCATAGTCAACTTCTACCGCACGGCGGATGATGTGCCGCCCGAGGCCGGGTTGACGCCCGGGCAGGCGACCGGCAAAGCGGTGATTAACTGTCGCAACCGGACAATCCTCGTGATGAGCCTGGGCATGGGCGGCGGCGGGGCGACACCTACCCCCAATAGGCCGTAGCCCACCACACCACGCGCGATAGCCAATGAGGGGATGTGCCCGAGGCGCCGAACTCGTCCAGGTAGCACAGCGCTCGGCCGGGCCTACGCCGTCTCGATGAGTGCGGTGAAGAGCTGCGTGAAGAAGCTGGTCAGGACACCTGCGCTCGGACCAGGGGTCGGACACGAGAAGGCACCGCAGCTGGCACCACAGCACAACCGCGCACGACGCCCCGGCCCCGCGTGGAATACCGCGTCGTCGCGCCGGTGTCGCCACTCTGCGGCCACGGAACGCCCCTCCGGCGGTCGACCACCCGCGCGGTCGAGCCGCGCCCAGGCGGGGGCACCGAGCGCCCGGCGCAGCGTGCCCCCGAGCCAGGTCGCCCGGATGCGTCAGGGGGCGAAGGTCACGCGGTCGTCCTTTCCCCGCCCCCCGCGCCTCGGCGGGTAATGCTCACGCCAGACGACCGGCTGCCCCTCCACGGCGGACGCATCCAGCAAGTGCGGGAAGTGGCGGGCCACGACCGCAGCGGCCAGGTACTCGGCCATATTGGTCACGGACGACCCCGCGTTGTCGTCGCGTTCGGCGGCGACGATCACCGGGCACCGACCCTCCTTGCCCGCCTCGGGCGCGTCGACTTCGATGCGGCACCGGCCGCCGTCGCGCCAGAGGCCCCGGTAGTGGTGGATGTCGTCGTGGGTCTTCCGCATGGGCCTTCCCCTCCTGGGGGGCGCGACCCGGACCGCTGGCGGATGGGGGGCGCGGGCACCGCGCTTGCGCCCGCGCCCCGCCCGCTCAGGCCGCGCGGCGCGCGCCGTCGGTCTGATACATCGGCGGCACGAACCAGCCCTCCGGGGTGTCCGGCGCGAATTCGAGGGTGCAGCGGTAGGAGCCAGCCGGAGTTAGCAGCACCGCCCGTGCCCGGTCCGCGCGGAGATCCTCGCCCGGTTCGAGCAGGTAGCCCCACGCGTTGGCCCAGGCGACGACGAGATCGCCACCCCGGACCTTGCCGCTGGCGATCGCGCCGACGGATACCCGGAGGTGGCGGAGCAGCCCGACCGGGTACCCGGCGATGAGGGGGCAGCCCGCGTTCGCCGCCGCGTGGTCGGCGCGGTACCACATCTTCGCCACCTTGCGGAGTCGCTTCATCCCGACAGGGCCATCTACGGCGGGCATCGTCCACTCCCTTTACACACCGTCGCAGGAAGGGCAGCCGATTTAGCCCCCCCCCACGACGCGATCAGTATTCCGTTGGCAACAAGAGCAGGGTCGCGGAGCGGTCGGCCTCGGTGATGATCCAGACCCGCGCGGCGGGGTCGTCGCCAACCGGGTAGCTGGACACGAGGCGGAACCCTTCGCGCAAGCTCAGCGCGTTCTCGCGGGCGTCCTCGGGCGGGACCACGCCCCAGTCCCCGGCGACGTGGCGGGCGAGGAGGGCGGCCGGGGCAACCCCGGCGGTGGCGAGGAGATCCAGCGCGCCAGGGGTGATATGCGTGTCGCCGAGGGAGAAGAGTGGGTGGGGGCGTTCAGCGGTCATGGCGGGCCTCCGTGGGGCGGTCGGCGCTCGCGCGGCTTGGTCGGGCGGGATCGCCGTCCCGCCCGTCGAGCAGGGCGGCGATCTCGGGCGGCACCGGCTCCCCGGCCAGCCGCGCCAGGTCGTCCCAGACCGTCGCCAGCGTGAACGGCTGCGTGAGCGGGGCGGGCACGCCGCCCGCCCCCAACTCCGCCACCAGGGCGCGCATCGCGTCGTCGATCGTCATCGCGCACCTCCTTACGCCGCGTCGTCGAAGAGCTCGGCCAGCGCCGCCCGCCCCCGCGCCCGCACCGCCTCGAGGTCGATCGCAAGCAGGGCCGCGCCCCCGGCGGGGGGCTCCGGCTCCGGTTCCGGGTCGGGGTCGAGGGGCATGTGGCGCGCGACCGTCGCCAGCGGGGCGATCACGCCGAAGGGCCAGCCTTCGCGGGCCGCGCGGCGCTGCACCGCGCCCAGGTGCTTGCAGCACCCCGTGTGGTAGTACCCCTGGCACGAACACGCCCAGCCGACCGGGGTGCGGGCGATGGTGTGGGTCGTCCCCGCCTCGCGCTGCGACGCGGCGCAGTAGCGGCGGGCCGCGACGATGACGGCGACCCGGACGCCGCAACAGCGGGCGCGGGCGCGGGCCTCGATCGCCCTGGCGACCTGGGGCTTGGCGAACTCGCGGACCATGCTACACTTCCTGTTCTGGGGCCACGCCCCGGTAGTTCAGCGGCCCCACGGGTTCTGCTTCCCGGCGTCTCCGTGGGGCCTTTCGATATCCTCATTATACACCCTAGCGTGTATCTTGTCAAGCGTTTTTGTTGTTCTGACCGGGAAAATCCGGGGTATTGAATGTTTCCCTCAAGCTGTATTGCGCGGATACACGCTAGCGCGCTATCATTGCGCCGCAGCATGAGCACGGCTGAGGGAGGGGGCAGGCATGGCGGGAACGACGCTCACCGTCGGCGAGGCAGCGCGGATCTTGGACATGGACCCGAGCGCGGTTCGCCGCGCCATCCTCCAGGGCCGCCTGCCGGCGACGAAGTTCGGGCGCGACTGGTCGATAAACGTCACCGACGTGGCCGCGTACAAGCAGCGCCCGCACCGTGGCGGCCGCCCACGCCGCGCGATCGCCGTGGTTCGGGAGGATTGAGGTTGCCCCCTACCGGTGGTGAGCCTGAGCGAGCCCTCTCATAATCGCGGCCCGCAGGCCGCACCATCGATCCTGAGGTAGGCGACCTAGTGCCCCCGCCGCACGCCCTACCGTCTGGAGCCACCGTCGCGTTGCCCTCTGCCGGGAATACAGCGGCCGGGGCCTCGCCCGGTCAAGGGTGCCATCCCGCAGGGACGCATAGCGCAGCGGAGCGCCCTTGACCGGGTGGGGTGGCTGCTACGATGGGGCAAGAGGGAGGACGCGCTACCGAGGAAACATCGCCGGGAGCATCGCGGACGAGGCCCATAGCCACCCACTTAGCCGCCCGCCAGGGCCACCGCAGGCGCGCGGGCCGTGCGTCGCGCCGCAGCGCCGACGGTCGGCCTCCCCGCTAGGTCGGGAGGCCCCGGAGCCGCGGCGTGCCCGGCGTCGGCCGCGCGACGATTCTGAGGAGCGGCGGCCAAGCGAGCGCGCGGCGGCGTGTTCCCCTGCCGCCCCCACGCTGGCGGCGCGGTCGCGGGGGATTCTAAGGGGGCACCCCCTTGGAACGGCACCGCAGGGCCAAGGCACACTCGCGCCGCTCCCGGTCGCTGCTTGCGTGAAGCTGCCGCATCCCCGCTGCCGCTGCGGCACAACGTCAACGACGTCCCTTCGCCATACCGGTGTACGTACATTAAGGGCGTGGCGCTGGTTCGTGACCTCCGTTGCCCGCAGGGGCCAGGGGGTTCGGCAGGAGGGCAGCAGCCGATGCGGCCTCGCCGCGTTCGGCGTCCCGTTGAGCGAGGAGTTCACGGAGCAGCGCTCGGCCGTCACCCCCAGTGTAGGGTACGGCGCGGCGCGGGACATCGGGCGTACGACGGATTCGCGCGGCGTGTGGCGCGGGGACGAGGCCCTGCGCGACCGCCTCGGCCACGCCATGAACCCCGACGAGTCGCCGTTGCCGACCCTGATCCGGGCCTGCGGCGGCGGAGGTGGCGGTGCCTGCCCGCGTTTCCTGGCACCGTAGGGGTAGCCCGTCGGCGTGAGCGGGCGGCGCGTGCGCCGAAAAACCGTCGCCCCGGGGACGGGACTCGCCGCCACGTCCGACGTTAATCATGGTGACAACGCTGATCAGGGCAAACGCCGCGCGAGCGGCGGACGCAAAGCTCATGGGGTCTCGGCGGGTCGGCCAACAGTGCCCCCGTCGAGACAGCCCGAGTTGCCGGCGTTCATCGGAGCCTTGCCAGCGTCCGCCCGCAGGGGGACGCCATGAGTGCCGCATGTCAGGAACCCCCAAGACGCCTCGCCACATCATCGGTGACACCGGCGTGTACCTGAGATGGCAGCATAACTGGTAGGTACGAGCGGCAGGTTGGGCGCTGGAAAGCCGTTTCGCGCTCGCCCGCGGGGTGATTTTCCTGCCACGCTGATGACACGCCGGTGTCACACATCATGGGTCACCCGATCTTTTGGTGATGCGGGGTCCGCAGTAGGGCGGGGTGACCCGAGAACGCCCATTCCGGGGCAATTGACGGGCGAAATCGCGCCCTCTGTGTCCCCAATCCCCACGCGTAGGGCCAACCAAACGCAAATCATCAAAAGATCGGGAGAGCCCGCATCATACGGCGAGACGTCGTCCGTGATTCGGGAGGCAACCCCAGTATAGGGTTGCGTCGATTTCGTGACGATCTGCTGGCCGGTGGCCCAGAAGTACCGCGCGCATCGGGGCCGATCGGCACTGGGCGTCTGCCCGGCCGGGGCCCATAATTGACCCCACGGGCCGCTGCCGTCACCGCCACGATTCCTAGTACTACAGTGGTAGTTATACGTCCGTACTAACCTCTTGAGCCGTGGTGGTTCGTGACGAGGCAGCGTTCGTACTGGTCTTACCCTCACGCCGTTCATTAACTACCACTGTAGTACTAGAGGGTGTTAGGCACCTTTCAGTGACGACTGTGCATCCGATATGCAGGAGAGAGGCGACGGCCAGCGAATCGCGCACGCCAGCGGGCCTGTATGGCCCGGCGGCACCGGGGTGGGGTGGCAGACCCCCGTATCGCCGCCTCCACGACGAACTGGCAGCATTCAGATCGACAACCGGCAATCAGAGGTGCCTAAACACCCTCCAGGGTGCGCGCCCGCGCGGACACGCTGTGAGGGCTGATGCTCTCTCTGACCGCCGCCCGGGCGGCGGTGTAACGCCCCAAGGTTGGGTCGGACGCGGTAGGCAATGCCGGCGGCGAGAGGAGGCCGATGACGACGACCGGATATGGCGGGCACCCATCGCTCAAAGGTGGCCTGGCGGGCACTTTGGGACTGCTCCTCGCCTCGCTCGGCGGGGTGCTCCTGACGGCCTTGACGAACCTCCTCCTGGTCAAGGTGCTGTCGGCACCCGACTACGGGCGCTGGGGCCTCTTCATCCTGTATACGGGCTACGTCGGCGCGCTCCACTGCGGCCTCCCCGACGGGGCGCTCGTCGCCTGGGCCGGCGGTTCGTGGGAGGAGCACCGGGCCGAGATCGCCCCGGCGTTCGGCTTCTTCCTCGCCCAGCAACTCGCGGTGGTCGCGCCCCTGGCCCTCCTCCTCGCCGCACTGCCGGCGGGGTGGGTCGGCGGTCGGGGGCTCTGGGGCGCGCTCCTCGCCTACGCGCTCCTGTTCAACGTGCTGACCTTCAGCCAGTTCGCCCTCCAGTCGTTCGGGCGGTTCACGCCGCTGGCCCTCTCGCTCTGCTTGCCGCAGGCGGCGCTCTTCGCGGCGACCCTCCCGCTCGCCGCGCGCGGCCGACTGACGTGCGGCAGCGTGCTGGTGGCGTTGCTCATGGCCACCGGCCTCGCGGTCATCGTCGCGACGCGCCCCGTCCTGGCCTGGTGCGACCGGGCGACGTTCTCCCGCGCGCGCGCGTGGGCGATCGGCCGACGTCTGACGCGCGCCGGCGCGCTCTATCTGGCCGGAAACTTCCTGCTGCTGCTCGTCTTCGGCCTCGACCGCCTCGCCGCCGCGCGCGCCTTCAGCCCCGCCGTGTTCGCCCCCTACGCGCTCGCGTCGCTGGTGACCGGGACCCTCTACGTCGGGCTCGGGGCCGCCACTGCGGTGCTCCTACCGCTGCTCGCGCGGCGCGACCGGGCGCACCTCGCGCGCGCCTACACGTCGCTGCGGTCGGTCATCATCCTCACCTGGGGACTGGCACTCGCGGCATATTTCCCCGCGGCGGCCTTGATCGGGGCGTTCCTCCCGCACTACGCCGCGAGCCTACCCCCGCTCCGCCTCCTCCTCGTCTCGACCGGGGCGGGGGCGGTGATCCGCTCGGCCCACTACACCTACTATCGCATCGCCCGCCGCCAGGTCGCGTATCTCGTCACGGGCGCGGGCGCCGCCATCGCCACCCTCGGCCTCCTCGTCGCGGTACGCCTGACGGCGGGCGGGTTGACGGCGTACGCCGGGGTCGCGGTCGTGGCGACGGCGTTGTGGGCCGGCGTCAACGAGGCCGTGCTGCGCGGGTATATCGACCGGGTCGGGTCGGGCCTCGTCCGCCCCGGCGGCGCATGGCTGGCCTTCGCGGCCACCTTCCTGGCCCTCTCCGGCCTCCCCCTGCCGCCGTGGCCCGCGCTGTCGGCCTACCTGCTGGCGGCGGTGGCGATCGCCACCGCCGCCTTCCATCCGCTGCTGAGGGCGATGATCGGCGCGGTGCGCGAGCGTGCCGCCGGTCCGGCTTCGCCGGGCTTCGGCGCCGCCCGCGATCGCGCGCGGCGTGGCCTGCGCCGCCGGTGTCCCCTCGTCCCTGGCGGGCGCGGGCGGGCGGATGCCACCACCGCCCCCCCACGGCGCGACCCGTGGCGAGGGCGGCCACATGTCGTCGCAGCCGGGCACACCGCCCACACCGTGGCCATCGCGCCCGGTCACCGTTCCGACGGGAGCGGCGGCGCGGCGGACGGCGGCCTGGCGGCATCGGCCGCTCCGCCCCTCGGCGGGGGGGGCGCCGTCGGGCGCGCGCGCCAGGGGCCGACGATACAGGCGGGAGGTGGCACGGGGCGGCCGCGGGTCGCGGTGGTCATCCTGAACTGGAACGGCTGGGCGGACACCCGGCGCTGCCTCGACGCGCTGGGACGCGACCGCGCCGACTGGTGGCGGGCCGTGGTCGTCGACAATGCGTCGACCGACGGGTCCTGGGCGGCGCTACGCGCGTATGCCGACCCGCGACCGTGGATCACGCCGCTCGCCGCCGGGGGGAACCGCGGGTTCGCCGGCGGGCACAACGTGGGGATCCGCCGCGCGCTGGCGGAGGGCGTCGACATCGTCGTACTCCTCAACAACGACGCGCTGTTCGTGCCGGGCGGCCTGGCGCGCCTCGTCGCGGCCTTCGCGGGGCGGCCGGAACTCGGCCAGGTGGGGCCGATCGTCACCTATCGCGACGCCCCCGACACCGTCTGGTGGGCTGGCGGGGTGTACCACGCCTGGGCCAACGTCACCCGCCATCCCGGCATGCGTCGCCCGGTCACCCCCCGCCGGTCGGGCCCGACCGGCTACGTGAGCGGCTGCGCGGTCGCCGTTTCCCGTGCCGCCCTCGAGACGGCCGGGCTGCTCGATGAGGGCTTCTTCCTGAACTTCGAGGACGTCGATTGGTCGCTCCGCATCCGCCGGGCCGACTGGGCCGTCGAACTCCTGGCGGAGCCGCTCGTCCATCATGCGGTCTCGGCCTCGCAGGGGGAGGGCGGCGCGACCTCCGCGACGCAACTGTACTATTACTGCCGCAACCCCTTCCTGCTGACCAGGCGCCATGCCACCGGGCTGCGGCGCCTCGCCCACCGCTGCGGCTTCCTGGCGATCGATCTGCCGCACCAGCTCGTCCGTGTCGCTCGGGCGCCCGGGCGGCGCCGGGCGCTGCTGGACGCCTGCTGGGCGGGCGTCCGCGACGGGTCCCGGGGCGTGGAGGGGCCGCGCCCGACCCCGTGAGCCGTCATGGCGCGGGTCACGGCGGGTCGAGGCAGCGGAACTCCCACAGCGCCGTGCCGCCGTCGTCGTCCCGCAAGGCCAGGCACGGGTCGCGCGCGAACGCCCGGGCGTCGTAGGGCGCGTCGACCAGCAGGTACCGCACCCCCAGGCCGCGCAACGTCGTCGCCCGTTCCCCGCCGTCGGCGCTGGTGAGGCGTTCGATCGCCGCGCGTCGCGGGTCGGGCGGCGCACCGCCGGGGATGTCCGGGTCGTCCGTGAGGAGGACGGGGCGGGTGAAATAGTCGCGCGCCGGGTTGAGCACCACCCCGCGCGCGAAGCCGGGGGCCACGTAGAGCGCCCAGGGGAGGGGCAGGATCAGCCCGGGGCGGCGGTCGGCGCGCGTGATGTCCTCGGCCCGGGCATAGACCGGCGGGTAGGTGCCGGGGCGCCACTGGCCGCCCAGCCCCCACCAGAGCGAGGGGGTGTACGCCGCCACGAAGAGCACGAGCGCGCACGCGGCCCCCACCCCGACCGGACGGGGGCGCAGACGGTGCAAGGCGCGCGTGGCGAGCCCGGGCATACGGGCGAACGCCGCCGCGTAGAGCAGCGGGAGGAGCCCGGTCCATTTCCCCGACTCGCGCAGGGCCCGGAAGCCGGGGAGATGGAGGAACAGGGCCGTGTTGAATGGGGCGAACGGGGGGGCGGGGCCGAACGCCAGGACAAACGCCACCGCCCCCGCGAGGGTCAGCCCGGCGAATCGTCGGCGGTCCCGGCCTCCCCCCCGGACGACACCGTCCCCGAGACCCGCCGCGACCAGGAGCAGGAGGACGACGAGCAGGGCCACCCAGCCGGGGCGTTCCCAGTCGAGCGTTTGCCCGACCCCGCCCCGCCAGAAACCGTAGAGTCCCAGGGTCGTCGCCCCCGTCCCCAGGGCGGGGATGGGCGTGGGCGCGAAGGCGAGGAAGTCGCCGGGTCCGATCGGCGGGGCACCCCCCGGCCCCAGGCCCGGCAGGACCCACCAGGCGACCGCGGCGAGGTCGAGGGCCCCCAGCGCCGCGAGCCGCCGCCCCCCGCCCGGTATGCCGACGGCCGCGAACGGCAGGCCGAACGCGAGGAGGGTGCCGAGCAGGACCGCGTGGTGCGCGCTGCTCAGCGTGGCCACCGCCCACCAGCCGACCGCGGCCGCCAGGGCGCGGCCGCCGCGCGCCTCCCCGGCGACCCACGCGAAAGCGCGGTGCCAGACGAGCGGCGCGACCGCGTAGCCGAGGAGCAGCGTCCACTCGCCCGCGGCGAGGCGCTCGTAGACGAACGGGTTGGCCGCGTAGAGGGTACCCGCCGCCAGGGCACCGGGTTGTCCCACGTGCGCACAGGCGCGCGCGGCGGCCCAGAACGCCAGGGCGGGGATCGCGACGAGGAGGAGGCGCTCCACGAACGCCCCCCCGCCCGTCGCCGTCGTCGCCTCGAGCGCCAGCAGCAGCGGGGCATGGTTCCACAGCTCGCCGCGCCCGATCTGGCTTAGCAGCCGATGGAACCGGGGCACGAAGAGCAGATCGTAGCGGAAGAGGTACGTCGACGGCGAGCCGACGCGGAGCACGGGGCCGACGACGGCGAGGCCGAGGATGAGCGCCGCCAGCGCCGGCAACCAGGCCGCCGCGCGGGGCTGGCTACGGGCGCGGCACGAAGGTCTGCGCATGGAATACCTGCCCCTCGCCTTGCGGGAACGCCACCAGCAGGTAGCCGGCGACCCCCGGGTCCGCGGGGAGGCTGAAGGTCCCGGTGTAGTCGCCGGGTGCCCCCGGGCCGCCCAGGACAACGGCCTGCGTCGCCACCGCGGGCGTGGCAAGCGCGGCGAGGTCGGACGCCAGGACGATCGCGATGTCGCGGGACGGGGCCACCTCGTCGTCGAGGACGCCCCAGCCGAAGAGCACGATCCGACCCTGCCCGAAGGGCAGCAGCCCGAGCGAGGTGCGGACATCGCCGGTCGTCGCCGTCCACCCGAGCGCGGTGCCGCCCCGCGCGGCGAGCGGCGCGAGCAGCGGGCCGACGGTCGCCCAGGAGTACCGCAGGTCGAAGGCCGTCGCGAGCGGGGAGGGGTTCAGCGCGCGGACCCGGTCGCGACGACTGCCCTCGAGCAGGTCCCCGCCGAAGAAGTCGCGCGGCCCCGACCAGCCGACCGTGACGGCCGGGTCGCCATAGACGATGGCCTGCCCCGGCCCCGCACGATAGAAGGTGAAGGGATCGCCGAGCCAGAAGAGGAGCCCCCCGCGCGACACCCAGTCCCTCAGGGCGGCGTAGCCATCCTGCGCCAGGACATCCGGGACATAGCCGACCGCCAGGACGAGCGCGGTGTCGGCGGGCCCGGCGACGAAGCGCGCCAGCGCCGCCGCGTCGAGGCTATCCACCCGCTCGCCGTACCCCCGCAGGCCGAGTTCGACCGTCACGTGGTCGCCGATCCCCTTCCAGCTCGTGCGGGAGGTGAGGAGCGGCTCGTACGCGGGATCGTAGAAGACGCCGACCCGCCGTGGCCGCGGCGGCGTGCGCAGGGCGACCGCCGAGACGCGGAGGGGGATCGGGTAGGGGTTCGACCCGGTGACCGTATAGGTCAGCAGGGTGTCCCCATTCGCCGTTGTCCCGGCAGCGTGCGCGGCCAGCGAGACGGCGACCGGCGGGGCGGGGGCGACGTACAGCAAGAATTCCCCGGCGAGCGCGAGGGCGACGACGAGCGCGAGCACGACGAGCGCGAGTCGGAGCGGGGCGGTGCGCGCGCCCGCTCCCGGCGGGGCAGGCCCGGCGGGGTCGCTGCCCCCCGGAGTCGGCGGGGGGGGGGGCGGGCGGCCTGCGGCGGCGATCCGCCGTCGGGGGCGCCCGGTCGGCCACCGCCACGCGGTCGCGAACAGGTGGGCCACGGCCGCGCCAAGGCCCGTTCGCGGGGGGTTACGCACGCCACACCTCACCTGGTAAACTGGCTCCTGATCGCTGTCGCGCCCGGGACGATTCGACGCGCTTCAAACACGCGGGGGTCCCGCCACGCGACGGGTGTGGCGACGACGTGTCCCGGACCCGCCAGAATGGGAACGCCGTGGCGCGGCCGGGCGTGCGGGGGGCTACCCCGGGCGAACGGCCGAGGGCGAGAAGGGGGGACGGGTGGTCGATCGATGGGCTCACCGATTGCACACGGGGGCCATCGCCGCCGCGCGGGCCGCGTTCCGGATCGGCGAGCGTTTTGGCGTCCACGTCACCCCCAATCACTTCTACTACCCCATCCCCGATACGCGACGCTTGTCGGACGCGCTCTTCGCGCGGCGGTCGGCGCTGGTCGGCGTCGACTGGCGCGAAGCGGAGCAGCTGCGGTTCCTGGAGGAGGTCTGCCGCCCTTTCGCCGACGAGTATAACGCGTTCCCGCACGGACCGACCGCCGATCCGCGCGCGTATTCCTTCGCCAACCCCTTCTTCAGCGGCACCGATGCGCTGGTGCTCTATGCCCTCGTCCGGCACCAGCGCCCGCGGACGATCCTGGAGATCGGCGCGGGGCAC
>JAABUV010007030.1_pt1 | contig 11980 bp, 11 predicted proteins | sample 5559971 | NCBI WGS metagenome assembly JAABUV01 (sample SAMN10711881, study PRJNA513362) | rock metagenome | isolation source: Antarctica rocks | place: Antarctica: Victoria Land, Knobhead nord | collected 2015-12-19
CGCGCGTCATCCTCGGTCGCGTGACGGTAGCCGTCGCGGTAGCAGGTCAGGCGGCCAATCGCCGCGTCCAGCAGGTCCATCACGCGGGCATCCTCGGCCGGCTCCGGGTCGATGACCACCTCGGTCAGGCCGATGGGGTCGCAGGATCGAAACGTGACGTGCATGGTCACGTCGTCGCTGGCACCGAGAGCGGGTACAATAGGTGTGGCAACGGTTGTCCTTCCGTCGTGCTGCTCATGCGGGCGGGGGGCTCTATCCCCCGCCCGCATGTCTTATTTATTTAGGCCCCGAACGCTTCCTGTAGCGCGGCCATGCCGGCCGGGCGCGTGATCGTCGCGGGCCGCTGCCGCCGCCGCGCCTTGTTGTGCGCCTTGTATTGCTCCTCGGCCCGTTGGTACCACTGCTCGGCCTGGAGCGCGAGCACCAGATGCCAGCAGCGCATCCCTTTCGCGCCCGCCTCGCACGAGCACTTGAGGTGCAACACGTCTTGCGTGTGCGTGACGCCTTCCCGCGTGCGGCTCTTGGTCTCGAAGATGTACCGGCTGGTCCTGCGAATGGTGGGCTTGGCGTCTGCCGGGGTGGTCGCGTGTGTCATGTCCGACGCTCCTCTCGTACCCTCGTCGTCCGTGAGAGCCATACGCCCCTCACCCTCTAATCATACTACATGATCGTTTTGTTTGTCAAGGTAAAAATGCTATTTATGTGATGACAAAGCTAATACATGCACGTTATCACGGTTGATTGTAAGCGAATTGCATCTGTCGCCGTCTTTTCTCCGCGCGCCGCAGCGCGTGCCTGTGTGGTGGGCACGCGACAGAACGCGACTGTTCGGGTCGTGGAGTGGACACGGATGCGCGGGGAGGCACGCGCCACACAGAGCCACCTGGGGGTGGGAGAAAATAAAGGGCGTTGCCTGCGGATAGCGCACGTCTTTCAGGGCGAAAGGCTGCGCGGCCGCGACGGCACGCCTAGGTAGGACCTCTGGGGGATGGCGGCATGAGGAGAGGTGGCCTATGACTGAGGGGAGAATGCTTGCCCATGCGTCCGTCTAGCGACAACTCGTCCTGCCGCCGCACATTCAGGCACGACAGACGCGTTGCGCGACGCGAGGGGAGGAGACCGGGTGCGACGCCGATGGATGAGCTGGGTTATCGCGCTCTGCCTCGCCGTGTCGTGCGCCCTGGGGCCGGCCCCGCGGTCCGCGCGCGCGGTCGGCGTCGCCTCGATCAACTCGGGGGGGCCAGCGGTCGGCTCCTTCGTCGCGGACACCGGCTACAGCGGCGGGAGCGCCTACAGTTCCACCAATCCCGTCACCACGACGGGGGCCACGAACCCCGCCCCGACGGCGGTCTACCAGAGCGAACGCTTCGGGAAGACCTTCAGCTACACCTTCTCCGGCCTGGCGACCGCGACGCCCTACACGCTGCGCCTGCACTTCGCCGAGATCTACTGGGAGCCGTGGGCGGCGCCCCCGGCGGGGTCGGCAGCCGCGTCTTCAACGTCGCCGTGAACGGGACGCCAGTGCTCTCCAACTTCGACATCTACGCCGCGGCCGGCGGCGCCAACATCGCCCTGGAGCGCGATTTGAACGTCACCTCCTCGACGACGGGGACGGTGACCGTGGCCTACACCACGATCACCGACAACGCCAAGAACAGCGGCATCGAACTGCTCGCTAACGCACCGACGCTCAACGCCACCCCCGAGTCGGCACCCCCCCACACCACGCTCACCGTCGCGGGGAGCGGCTTCACGCCGAACGCGGTCGTCACGTTCTATTGGGACGCCGCCGGCGGCTACCAACTCGGCACGGCCACGGCCGACGCGTCCGGCCACGTCAGCGCGTCCGTCACCACCCCCGCCGGGGCGACCGCCGGCGCTCACGCGATCGTCGCGGTCGATAGCGCCTCCAAGAGCGCGCGCGCCGGAGCCGCCGTCGTCGCCGGCGCGTTCGGGGTGAGCGCACCGGCCTCCGTGGCCTTCCCCGCCGTCGCGCTCACCGGCGCGGCCCAGGCCACCACCGTCGCGCTCGCGCCGCTCACGGTGACCGACCTGCGCGGGAGCGGCGTGGGCTGGACCCTGAGCCTGCAAGCGCCCGACTTCGCGAGCGGGGCGGGGCACACTCTTCCCTTCGGCGGCCTCCAGGTCGCGCCGGGCGCGCCCACGGCCACGGCGAGCGGGTCCACCGACGCCGGGGGCCTCACGGTGGGCGCGCCCGGCGCCCTCGGCGGCGCGGATACGACCCCTGGGGTCACCCTGTCGAGCCCCCTGACGCTGCTCACGGCGCCGAGCGGGCAGGGGTTGGGTCAATACGGAACCAGCGCGGCGCTCACGCTCACCGTGCCCGCACGCGCCTACACCGGCAGCTACAGCGCCACGCTCGTGCTCAGTGTGCAATGACTGGACTGAAAGGACTGTCGCACCGATGATCGACCATCTGACGCGGGGCCACGCGCCCTCCTCCCTCTCTCACCAGCGCCGCCTCCTGGTAGCGGCGCTGGCGCTCGTCGGCCTGGCGCGCGCCGTGACCGCCAGCGCGCCGCTCCCCGTCGCCCACGCGGCCCGGCCCCCCGCCCGCCACACGACAACCCTTGCGCGCGCCGCCCCGGCGCCGGTCTCCGTCACGCCGCCGGCGCTCCCGGCCCGTCACGCGGCTGGCCGGTCGCCGCACTATGTCCGGCCGCAGCACGCGCGGCGCGCGGCGGCGCACGCGCGCGCGCCCCGGCGTGGTCCCCTACGCGTCCCCCTGCCGGCCGACCTCGGCCGCTGGGGCCTCCTGCCCGCCGTCCCCGGCCACTCGCCGCAGGCGCGCTCCTGGCTGCTGCTGACCGTCCCCCGCGGCTATACCGTCCACACCGCCGCGCTCCTGCTCAATGACACGGCGCGGCCCCTCCCGCTCCACCTCTTCGTGGCCGACGGGCACAGCGGCCCCGATGGCGCGTTCCGCAGCACCAACCTGGGGGAGCCGGTCCACGGCGTCGGGGCCTGGCTGCGTCTCGACAGCCCGGCGCGCGTGGTCGTGCCGCCGCATAGCGCGATGCGTCTCCCGCTCACGCTGATGGTCCCGCGCGACGTGTCCGTGGGCCTGCACGCCGGCGCGCTCGAAGCGCGGGGCGCGGCCGTCGCCGCCGGGACGGCGAATGGCGTCCACCTCTCGATCGCGACGCAAGTGGGGTTGCGCGTCTATCTGACCGTGCCCGGCCGCGCGGTCGTGGCCCCGGTGTGGTCGGGGTTGCGGTGCGTGCACGCCGATGGGCACGTCCTGTGCCATGTCACGCTGCTCAATAAGGGCACGGTCCCCCTCCACCCGCAGGGCCTATTCCAGATCCTCACGCCGTGGGGAGCGACCGCCGCGCGCCTCTCTCTCGGCAACGCGGGCGAGTTGCTGCCCGCGGATAGGCTGGACCTCACCGCCACCTGGGCGCACCCCACGCTGGGGCTCTATCACGTCGAGGCCGCATTGAGCGCTGCCGACCGCCACACCACACAGGCCACCGCCGTCACCGTCGGCCCGCCTTGGTGGACCTGGCTGCCCCTGCTGCCGCTCGCGCTGCTCGTCCGCGCCGCGTGGCGCGGTCGTCGCCGCCTGCGGAGTCGCCTGCGCGCGGCGGCCCACGCCTGGCGCACCGCGCCCACGACCCCACTATCGGCCCCGTGACCCATCGTACCCCGCCGTGACCGCGCCATGTGGGCCGGCCCACATGGGGGAGCGCGCATGGCCCGGATTGGCCCCTACCACCGGGGGATTGCTGTCGCTCCGGTTTGCCCCTACCGTGAGGGAGGACAGAGCGCGGGCGGCGCCTCGGCACGGAGCGTGCCCGCCATCCCGCCACACAGAGAGTTCACTGGAGGTTCGCATGTCACTCTTTTCCGCGGCGTCCCCGCGCGGACGCCGCGCCCTCGTTGCCGCGCTCGTCGCCGGCGCCGCCCTGCTGGCCCCGGCGGCCGGCGCGCACGCCGCCACCAGCGGCAACACCACGAGCACGATCACCGTTAACCCCGGCACGCTCAGCCTGACCGCCCCGGCCAGCGCCACCTTCCCGGCCGTGACCCTCACCGGCGCGCAGCAGACGAGCGCCTTTACCATCGCCCCCATCGGTGTCGTTGACGCGCGCGGTACCGGCGTCGGCTGGACCGTATCCGCCCAGGCGGCAGACTTCGCGACGGGCAGCGGGGCCCACTACATCGCTTTCACCAACCTGACGGTCGGCAATAGCGCCCCCACCGCGACGGACAGCTCATCGTCGCCCGCATCAGGCATCACCCAGGCCACCGCGGCCCCGCTCTCGGGCGCCGACACCACGCCCGGTACCACCGTGTCGAGCGCGGGCGCCCTCTTGACCGCCCCCGCCAACCAGGGCCTGGGCTCCTACAGCGAGAGTTCGCCCGACACGCTCAAGGTCCCCGCGAGCACCTATGGTGGCGCGACGTATAGCACGACCATCGTCTTCCAGGTGCAGTAAACGACCGCACCAGGACATGATGCGCCAGGACGATCAAGGGACGATGTATGGAGGTAGTGTCGATGATGGACATGGAGGTAGTGTCGATGATGGACGATGAGAGGCGCTGGGCTCCGGCCGACCGACAGCGCCAGGGGCACGCAGAACACGCGGTGCGACAACACATCACCACGGTGCTGCGGCAGCTTGAGGAGAGCGAGCGGAGGGTGCTCTCGCTCTCCTACGAATACAGCTTGACGATGCGTGAGGTGAGCGAGGTGCTTGACATTCCTGAAGCCCACGCCGCGCAGATGCACGCGCGCGCGATGCAACAGATCCACGCGTCTCTCAGGAGCGTCTAAGGGCGACCGTAGCGATCCCATCGATGCCGAATATACCGTCATCGATGTTCCAGCGCCCGAAGCGCCCGCGTCGTGCGCGGGCGCGATGAGTACCACATGCGGGAGTCATGGACACATCGGTGTCCATCCACGATCCCTGGACACAGGGAGCGCCCGACGCGCCTATGCCATGGGGTCTGACCGTCGCGGCAGCTACGTCGACATCCGTGCATGACATGCGAAAGGACGGGCAGCATATGACGGTAGGGCCGATCCACATCCTCCTGGTGGAGGACAACCCTGGCGACGTGCGGCTGCTGCGGGAAGCCGTCGCGGAGGTCCCGGTCCACGCCACCGTGAGCGTGGTGGGCGATGGGGTGGAGGCTTTGGCCTTCCTCCGGCGCGAGGGGTGGGATGCGGCGATGCCGCGGCCCACCCTCATCCTGCTCGACCTGAACCTCCCCCGCCTGGGTGGCCGTGAGGTGCTGGCGGCGATCAAGGGCGATCCGGCGCTGCGCCGCATCCCGGTCGTGGTCCTGAGCACCTCGGACGCCCCCGCCGACATCGCCGCCGCGTACGGCCTGCACGCCAATGCCTACGTGACCAAACCCCTGGACCTGGAGCGGTTCTTCGCCGCCGTGCGGGCGCTGGACGCCTTCTGGTTCGGCGTTGCGCACCTGCCACCGCTATAAGCGTAGACCGACACATCGGTCCGACGCGACTGGACGTGAACGCGGTGGTCCCTGTGGCAACGGTGACCGCGCTCATCGTCGCGTCGCGTAGGCACAGAGCCAAGCCGTGAGGCTGGCACACTATCCGAGTTTGCGGTTAACGAGCGGTGTGTGCCTGCTACCCTCAAGCCGGCCAGGTGATGTGATCGCTGCGGCCACCATTGTCGATGCTCATTCCGTATCCTTAAATGGGCTTATCAATGAACAACGTATCCACTTTTCGCGCCCATTCGTGCGTAAACGGGGCACAAGATCGACTACGTTATTCTCTGGCGGGCCCTATTACCTGCTTGGAAGCGTCATGTCCGGAAGGAAGCGGACGCACCTGCTTCCGCCTGCTTGTATCTCTAGGCTTCGCGAGCAGTTAACGGTGACACGTTTTCTTGTTGTTGGAGTAGACTACACACTTGATCGGCTTCTTGGCAGGGTGCTTGGCCTTGGGTGGTTTGGGCAGCGCGCCATTGAAGCCACTGCTGGGGCCGCTACCGCCGCCACCACCGCAGGCTGCGCACGATTCAACGGTAGCGAGCGGCTGGTCGGTCGTGTTGTAGCCATTTTGTGCGTTGATATTGTCCAGTTGGGTGCCAATGGCCAAGCAGTCCGCTTGGCCGTAGGTCTCGCTTGAACCAGAGATCGCCGTGTCATCGTTGTTGTCACGCACGGTGATGATGCCGGCACCCATGCTGTTGGCGTACGGCGGGCGCAACAACTCCCAATACCCACCGTAGCGGTACACATAGCCGCACTGGATGTTGCCCGGACGGGGCTGAGTGAGCGGGAACATCTCATAGCCGTTGTTATAGCCTGTGGGTGTCACACGCAGGAAAGCATTGCACAGCCCTGCGGCAAAATAGGACAGGTTGCCCAGCGGGCCGTGCGTATCCGCACCGACGGTGATCGTTTCATACGTGTTGATTTGATCGACGCGGCATGTGTAGTCCCACTGACCGACATTCTGGTCGTGCGGCGTGGCCGCGTGAACGGGTGAGGACACGCCACTCGGCGCGATCATGGTGAGCGCGAGGACAAGGATGATAACGGCGAGGGGTGCACGGCGGTTCATGAACTGGGTATCTCCTTCTGCGCTGGTAAACGTTGGCTATTGTGCTGGGCTGCACACACCTCTGGCCCGTATGCTAATACCCACGAGCGCCACCACTGTAGCACGTTATTGGAATCCCGTCATAATGCGCCAACCGTGGCCGTTGTGCATGGGACACCGTCAGCACGAAAACAGCGCAGCGCCTGACTGCTGCATGACGCAGTTAAAAGACCATGTCGTGTTTCGTCAGAATCTTAGCGCCAGGCCAATGGGTCCCCGCCGAGGCGTCCTACGACCTGGTTTCTGCACAGTTCCTGCACCTGCCGAAGAATCCGCGCGAATCGCTCTTTCGTGTCCTCGCCGCCTCGGCGGCACCGGGCGGCTCCTTGCTCATTGTCGGCCACCATCCCTCAGACCGACAAACCACAATCCCGCGCCCACCGATACCCGAGCTGTTTTTCACCGCCTCCGACGTAGCCGCCTTACTCGATCCGCACGGATGGACATCACCGTCAGCACGGCCCGTGCGCGCAGCGCCACCGACCCCGCAGGCCGTACCGTCACCATCCACGACGCGGTGCGACGGGCGCGGCAGCGCGGATAGCGCGTCGGCACGTCCGGTCCCGCCCCGCCGATGCCGTCGACACCGACCACTCACCCGTCGCACCGGACGAAGCCCCTGGGGGCTGTGGTGGCTCGGTGACCATCAAAACCAGCGATCCCGCTCGCGGTTGGCGGTCCGGGTCGCCTCGCCCCGCACGCGCTCCACGTCGGGGTCCATGAGCACGTAGCGCGTCGTCCGCTCCGCGTAGTTGTAGACGTGGCCTTTCTTGCGCTCGTCGATGCGCGGGCTGCCCTCCTGGATCGCCCGCATCAGCGCCTCCTTGTCGGCCTCGGGGTGCGTCCGGGCCAGGTCGCGCGTCACCATCCAGTCGAGGCGGTGCAGGTCCGTGAGCGCGGCGTTGGGATATCGCTCCAAGAGCCGCCGCGCCCGATGCGCGTACTCACGGCCCAGGGGTGACACAGGACCGGCCCCTGCCGGGGGCCGGGTGAAAGCCTCCCGCCCCGCGGCCTGGTCGCGCGGCGGCTCCGCGCCGTCACGCTCTCCCGCCCCGGCGCGGCGGCTCTGTGTGGCCTGCGCGCGCGCCCGGTCGAGGATCGCCGGGGCCTCGGGGGCACGCTCGCCGCCGGCGTCGTGGAGCCTGGCGTAGGGGTGTCGTCCATCCGGCTGCGTGTGCTCCTCCTTCCGGTTGGTGAAGCCAGCTAGCCTCCCCATGTGCCGCCAGTTGGCCGAGCTCATGTCGCCGTCGTACCGCGCGGCCAGGTCGCACGCCACGGCCGTCCCCTCCTCGGTGGAGAGGGGCGTGTCCGACACGCGCACCCACGCCTGGAGATTGCCGGGGCTGGTCTCGACGACGGCCGCCGGCGTGTAGCCCTCGGCGCGCATCCGCTCCACCGTCGCCGCCGGCACGTCGTCGACGATGTAGAGGCCGCTACTCCCGGTGGGCCGGATATAGATGTCGCGGCCCTGGGCGTTCATCCCCTTGAACCACCCGACCGCGGCCTCGACCTGGGCGGGCGTCCACTCCCGGCGCAGCAGCATGGCGTCGTTCCGGCGGTCGTACACGCCGATGTCGTACCGCTCCGCGCCCATGCCGGCGAGCTGCGCCTGGACCGCCTCGGTCGTGCGGTCCCCTTTGCGTGCCCACCGTGTCGCGGATGGCGCCGGCGCCATCCGCTCCGTCCTATCCGTCCTGTCTAGCTGCTCTGGCTGCTCTGGCTGCTCTGGCTGCCGCTCCTGCGGCTCGGCCAGCGCGGGAGCCGGCCCGCGTGGGTCGAGCGCGGCCAACTCGTCGCGCAGGTGCGGCCGGGCACCCAGCTCACGGCCCACGTCCACCCGCCTGACGCTGTCCAGGTGCTCCACCTGCGCCACCAGCGTCGCGCCGAGCGGCCGCCCCGCGCGATCGACGAACCCGTAGCGGCGGCCGTCGTCGGGGTGGACCCCCAGCGGGGCGCGCACCGCCGGCTGCGCGGCCTCGTCGCGCGCCGGGCGCGGGTACACCTCGACCTCCTGGCCCCGCGTCGCCAGGCGCAGCAGCGCGTGCAAGTCCTCTGACGGCACGGGCTCGCTGGTGAAGACCCAGAGCCGCCCGCCCTGCGGCGCGCGCTCCACGGCCGCGTCGATGCCTTGCAAGGCCAGCCGCTGCCGCGCCTCCTGCAACGCGGCGATGCCATCCTCGGGCGCGCGGTGCGGTCTGCCGTCGTCGTCGTAGGCCGTCCTGTAGCCGTCGTGCGCGACGAGGCCGACCGTGGCGCGATCCTGGCCGTCCCTGAGATAGAGCCCAATGGACGCCTCCCCGCGCAGGTGCGCCCGCGCGGCGTCCGCGGTGAGGGGCGTCGCGATCTCCTCGGTCTCGCCGCTGGCGGCGAGACGGGTGTGGCCCTCCCCGCCGCGGCCGAACCGCGCGGCGTAGGCGTCGGCCGTCGTCCGGCCGCTCGCCGGGTGGGCTGTCGTTCGTTCCGCTGTGACCATTGTCCCGTCCTCCCACTACGCCCACAGGGCCACGTCGCGCCAGTCTTCCCCGTCGTCGTCGCCCTGCGGCGGCTCAGGGGGCGCCGGTGCGGGCGCCGTCGCCGTCCCTGTCCGTGTCGCCGTCGCCGTGCCTGCGTTGCCGTCCTGCCGCTTGCGTTTGATCCCTTGGAGCTGGGCGTCCAGCGGCGGCGCGGATCGCGTAGGGTGCGTGGGGTCTATGGCCCGCAGTGGCGTCGTCCTCGCCCGTGTCGTCGGAGCCGTCGCCTCCGTCGCGACCGGCGGCGCGGTCAGGGTGAAGGCCACGGCCGGGACCGGGAGCGGCGTCGGGCGCGGCGGCCCCGCCGGCGGCACGGTCGCACCATCGGGCAGGCGCAGCAGCCCCAGCCGGCGCACGCGCGTCGAGAACAGGCCCAGCCGCTTGCTGTACCACCGCACCTGCGTCACGACCACGGGCGGCCGGTTGCCGCTCAAGAGGAGCATCTTGGTGGTGGGCATCCGCGTCACGTCGCCCGCCGTCATCAAGGGCTGGCTCGTCTCGCTGTACCCCTGGTTGCCGTGGTCCACCAGGACCGCGCCGCGCTTGCGACTCACGCCGGCGTTGGCCGCGAGCACCGTCGTCGTACCGGTCTGCTCACTGAACCACTTGGCGTCTTTGTCCGTGGTCTTGGCCAGCGCGATCTTGACGTTGCACGCGCCCATGATGATCTCCTTGCCCTCCGCGCCGTACAGTTCCTCCAATTGGGCGAGCGCCTGCACCGCCAAAATGAAGCCCATGCCCGCCGAGCGGACGGTGGTCATCCACGTCGGGAAGTTGTAGATCGTGCCCAGGTTGCCGAACTCGTCGCAGTAGCCCAGTATCTGGCGCGGCAGCATCCCGCCGGGCGAGCGGTCCGCCACCTCGATCACCTCGTTGAACAGCTGCGAGAAGAAGCAGGCCGTGAGCGGCCGCAGCTCCTTGCTCATGCGCCGGTCGAGCACCAGGAAGAGCGCGATCGGGCGCGCGTCCCGGTCGGCCATCTCCGCGAAGGGCACCTCGTCGCAGCCCGTCGTCGCCTGCACGCGCGGGTCCGCGATGACCTGGAAGCGTAGGGGCAGCTCGATGAAGATGGAACCTTGCAGCTTCTCGTTGCGCTCCAGGTCGCGCTTAAAACCCTCCATGGCCTCGCGCACGTCCCCGGCGGGGCTGTCGCCGAGCGTGCCCATGATCGTCGCGCTGCCCAGCATCAGGAACTTGCGGACGTGCGTGAGCGTCGCCTTGCCCCCCTGCGTGGCGTTCAGGTGCAGCACGACCGCCGTGATGAGATACTTGGCTGCGGAGTCCCAGAAGGGCTCGCCGGTGCTCTCGCCCGTGTTGGCGATCCACGTCTGCGCGAACACCATCGCGTCGAGGGCGCTCTTGATATGCGCGAGCGGGTTGTAGCCCGCGCTCGTCGCCGGTGAGACAACGTTGACCACGATCACGCGATGGGTCCGCGCCAGGGCGGCGTAGGTCCGCTCGGTCAGCTCACCTTTGAGGTCGGTGGCGACGATGCTGCGCACGCCGCGCAGCCGCCGGCGCATCAGCCGGTGCTCGGCCCGGTTCAGCACCCCCGCCGCCAGGCGCCGGTCGAGGCGCACCCGCGCGCGCGCGCGGGTGCGCCTCGTCAGACTCTTTTGTAGCCGCTGCAGAAGCTTCGTCAGCGCCGCGCCCCGCCCGATGCCCCGCTCAAGCAGCAGATTGGTGATAAACAGGCCCACGCTTTTACCAGCACGCGGCGGTCCCACGACGAGGGCGCTCTGATACTGCTCTAACCCGCGTAGGGCCAGTAGCTTGCCGTTCAGCTTGCCCAGGATGATTTGGGCGTCCCGCGTCGTCGCCTTCAACTCGCGCAGGTCGCGCCACGTCCCCAGGGCCGCTCCGCCCAGCGCCTTGGAGGGCTTGAGTTTCGCCATGCCCGTGGTCACATACCACAACGGCCGCGACAACAGCAGCACCACGAGGAGGAGCGCGCCGCCCAGTTCGCCCATGACGGCCACGCGCAGCAGGGCCATGTCCTTGCCCGCCCGATGGATGCGCGCGTATTGCCGCTCCGGGTCGCGCGTCCAGTCGCCCCAGCTCACCAGGCGCGGCGATACCTGAGCCGGCGTGCCGCCCTTGGGCATGCTGTAGAACCCGCCCCCGCCCGCGCCGCGATTGTGTGCCTTGAGGTAGGCCCCCAGGTAGATGCCCGCGTCCTCGGCCGGCCACGCCGCCGCGACGTACGCCTGGTGGTAGCGCACCGTCGCCTCGCGCACGCCCCGCTGATACCAGCCGCCCGGTCCCAGCGCCACGGCGGCCACGGCCGTCAGCGCCAGCGCGATCACAAGTAGTAGCTTCCGCATCGTCTTTCTCCTCTCCTACTCGTGCCCGGCTCCGGCGCCGGCCGTCTCTGCCGCAGCGTCGGCCGCGCGGGCTTGCTGACGCCTCCACTTGGCGTAGCGTGTGTTCCTCTCTCGGATGTGATCCCTGACGCGATCCAGCGCCCCCCTGTCGCGCACAAAAGCGTCGTCGTCCATCAGCTCCACGACGACCTCATCGCGCCGCTGGCGACGGCCCAGCCGATAGCTGCCCATGAGGGCGAGCGTCAGCAGAGGCAGCGCCCCCAGCACCAGCGCCATGATCCATAAAATCCCCATCTCCATCTGCCTTCTCCCTTGCCTCTGCGTCTCTGTGCGTGTGTTCCCTCGTGGTCATTCCGCGCGGACTAACGCCGCGCCGGCTAGCGGTCGCCGCGCCCGTCGCGCTTGTCGTCCGCGCGCCCGGTCTCCGGTCGGCGGCGCCGGCGTTGCCACGGGTCCGCCGTCCCGGCCGCCTCGTCGTCGCGCCCCAGTTCGGCCGTGAACGCCTCGACGAGGCGGCCGCCCCCGTTCAC
>JAABUV010007031.1_pt1 | contig 11980 bp, 11 predicted proteins | sample 5559971 | NCBI WGS metagenome assembly JAABUV01 (sample SAMN10711881, study PRJNA513362) | rock metagenome | isolation source: Antarctica rocks | place: Antarctica: Victoria Land, Knobhead nord | collected 2015-12-19
CATCCCCACCATGCCAGACCATCGCCTACAGCCGCTGATCCGACAATTCGCCCATCTGCTGGCAGCACAGCCAGTCTTCCGCGAGATGTTCGGTGCTGTTTGAAAATGAGGGGAGGCCTGAGCCTTCAAGGAGGATTTTGAGCGATGATGCGCCAAGGCTGGCCGACGGCGCCGCGCGCCCTGCTTCTGGCCATGGTGGTTGCAGGAGCGTGTGCCCCCCTCCGTCCGTCGGCTGCGGCCGGGACCACCCTTTTCGCCGATCTGGGCGGCACGGGCGGCATCGACCGGATCGTCGACGGTGCGGTGGCCCTCTTCTTGGCAGACGACCGCATCAAGCTCGATTTCGACAACATCAACCCTGACCGGCTGAGGCTGCGGCTGAAAAGCCAGCTTTGCCAGGTGACGGACGGGCCGTGCGACTATAAGGGCCGGACCATGGAGGCGTCGCATGAGGGCCTGGCCGTGACCCAGGCGAAGTTCAACGCGGTCGCCGAGGACCTGCAAACGGCAATGGAGCGGGCTGGAGTAGGATACTGGACGCAAAACCGGCTGATGGCGCGGCTTGCGCCGATGCAGCGCCTGATCGTCACCCGGTAGTGGTCCGGAGCCCCGCCGTGCGCCGCGCTGGCTGGACCGTCGTTGTTGCATCGATTGGCGGCGTCGCCACGTCGGTTGCGCTCGCGGGAACCATGGCTTCGGTCGTGCAGAAAGGCCGTGCTTTCGCAAGCCGGCAGTTGGACATCAGGGTTGGCGACAGCATACGTTTCCTGAACGAGGACACCTTCATCCACCATGTCTTCGTGAAATCAGCCACGATGAACTACGATTCGGAGGAGCAGGAACCCGGCCAGTCGATCGATGTCCGCTTTCCGGTGGCCGGCTCTTTCAACGTTCGCTGCGAAATCCATCCAAAGATGTCCTTGCAGGTGGATGTCCGTTGATGCGGCTTGGGTTCTCAGTTCCGGTCGCCTTGATGTCCATCAGGGCAAAAATCCTGATGGGCTGCCTCGCGCTGACGACCCTCACGGCGGCTCTGGGCGCATACTCCCAGATCGCTCAGCGGCAACTGGCTGGCCTGGCCACCACGATCTACGACGACGCCTTCATGGGCGTCAGCTACTTGCGGTCAGCCCAGGTCCACTTCGGCGAGCTGTCGCGCCAGACTGGGTTGGGCCAGACTGGGTTGGGCCAGACTGGGTTGGGCCAGACTGGGTTGGGCCAGACTGGGGAAGCGGGCCTTGATCAGCCCGCGGTCGCCGCCATCCTCGACGATCTCAGCGTGGCGAGCGAGCGCGCCATGTCGGCCGCAGGCAAGCAGGAGGTGGACGCATTGCGGTCCCGGATCGCCGCCGCCTCGACCGGAGACCTGGCCTCCATACAGGGCGAGTTCGAAGGCGTTGTCGAGGCGTTCGCCGATGACGGGTTCCGCTACAGGCACTCCGTCGGCAAGATAGTCGCCGCACAGGCCCGACGAACCTGGATCGCCATCATAGGCCTGCTGTCAGCGGCGGTGGTCATCACCGTCATTGTCGCCAGCCTGATCGCGCCGCCGATCCGGCGGGCTGTCCGCATCGCGCAGGCGATCGCCGACGGCCGGCTGGACAACGAGATCGCCGTTTCCGGGCAGGGCGAGACCGCCGACCTGCTCCGTGCGCTCGCGGTCATGCAGGGCAACATCGCCGCAGCGATGGGCCGCATCCACCGGCTCATGGCGGACCAGGCCACCAACCACCAGAGCGAACTCGTGGCGCAGCATGCGAAGCTGGAGGCGGCGCTCGAGAACATGAGCCAGGGCCTGTGCCTGTTCGACAGCAACGACCGCCTGGTCGTCGCGAACCGCCGGTTCGCCGAGCTGTTCGGCGCACCCGAGCTTGGGGCGTCCGCGGCGGCCGTGCTGAACAGCAGCGGCCTCGTCGGGCTGATGAAGCTCTCCCAGGCCGACACCGCCGCGGTCTTCTCATGCAGCTTGCCGGACGGGCGGAACATCGCCGTCACGCAGCGCCCGATCCGCGCCGGCGGATGGGTCGCGACCTATGAGGACACGACCGAGCGCCGGGCCGCCGAGGCAAGGCTCACCCACATGGCGCAGCATGACCAGCTCACAGGGCTGGCGAACCGCGCCGTCTTCCAAGAGCACATGCGCCGGGTTCTCGGACATGCCCCGGCCGACAGCGCCGTCGCGGTGCTTTGCCTTGATCTTGACCGCTTCAAGGCCGTCAACGATGCGCTCGGCCACGCCGCGGGGGACACGGTGCTGCGCACGGTTGCGCAGCGCCTGCGCGAGTGCACGCGGGACACGGACCTGATCGTCCGCATCGGCGGCGACGAGTTCGTCATCGTTCAGGCGGCTGCCAACCAGCCTGCGGCGGCCACGGCCCTCGCCCACCGGCTTGTCGCCGCCCTTTCCCAGCCCGTCGACCTCGATCAGCAGCAGGTCGTGATCGGGACGAGCATCGGCGTCGCGGTGTCCGAGGCCGCCAGCGACACGGCGGAGACGCTCCTGCGCGCGGCCGACATCGCGCTCTACCGTGCCAAGGCCGACGGGCGCGGCACGATCCGCTTTTTCGAGGCAGCGATGGACGTGCTCGTCCAGGCCCGCCGCAAGCTGGAGCTCGAGCTGCGGAACGCTCTCGCGCTGAAGCAGTTCGAGCTGTTCTACCAACCCCTCGTGAACGCCGAGCAGGGCGGCATCGAGGGGTTCGAGGCCCTGGTCCGCTGGCGCCATCCCGACCGCGGCCTCGTCAGCCCAACCGCATTCATCCCGGTCGCCGAGGAGATCGGCCTTATCGGCCCGCTCGGCGAGTGGGTGATCAGCAAAGCCTGCTTCGACGCTGCGAAATGGCCCGGCTCGCTCAAGGTCGCCGTCAATCTCTCGCCGGCCCAGTTCCGGCACCGCTCCATCGCCGAGCACGTCCAGGCCGCGTTGGAGCTGTCGGGCCTGCCCGCTGGCCGGCTGGAGCTGGAGATCACGGAGTCCGTCTTGCTGCAGGACGACGCCGACGTCATGAAGACGTTGTTCGCCCTACGGGCGCTCGGGGTGCGGATATCGATGGACGATTTCGGGACCGGGTATTCGTCCCTCAGCTACCTGCGGCGCTTTCCGTTCGACAAGATCAAGATCGACCAGTCCTTCGTCCAGGGGATGGTCAAGCACGAAGACTGCCGCGCGATCGTCAGGGCGGTGATCGGCCTCGGCCAATCGCTCAAGATCGCCGTCAACGCCGAGGGCGTCGAGACGGCAGAGCAGTGGGACGCCCTGCGGGCGGAGGGATGCGACCAGGTGCAAGGTTTCCTGTTCAGCAAGCCGCGCCCTGGCGACGATGTTTTGGGAATGCTGGCCGAGCACGGCAACGCGACAATCGTGCCGGCAGAGCGTGCCGCACAGGCTCGGCATATCGGATCGGCGTAAGCGGATAGTTGCTGCGCTGAGCTGGGTTCCCTGCAACGCCATTCGAATGTGGCTATTTCAGCTACAGGTGTTCGGTCCGTGCTGTCATATTCGAAGCCGATTTTTAGAGGGCGCCGCGCGTGGTTGCATTTGGCAGGATAACTATGGATTGCACGTCAGGGCACAGGATGGTGCGGGGACGCATTCAGCCCTTGCTGCTGTCCGGCATCGCCCTGGCTGGCCTTGGTGGCTGCGCCGTGTCCAAGGTCCTTGTTCCATACGGAGTCGAAACGGGACACACTTTGTCAGCCGCGGACTACGCCCATCTGCAAAAGGTTGCAGATGCGCTTCCCGGCCAAGTTGACTTTTACAGGACAAAGGATCAGCCCCCTCCAATCCAGTCCATGCCGCTCGTGGGGTATGCATACGCATTCCGTTCCGGCGTTGACGTGAGCAAGCTGGGCGAGGTCATCATCGGGCCGTTCGCAGGTGAGCCTGGAGAGGCTGCAAAGACCGCCGCAGACCTGCCGGGCAAACTGGCCGGGCGTCTTGCAGGCGATGGCTTTTCCGCGAGGGTCGGGCGCCCGGACACCCCGGACGCATGGGTCCTGTCCGGAAGCGTCACGAGGGCGGACATCGCGGGGCACGCGATCGATGCTGCAACGCGAACGCAGGTCGAGGCAACCCTTAACCGGAACGGCGCCGTGCTGGGGGTGCTGCAGGTGAATGCGACCGTCCCCGCTTCCGTCTCCATCAGCCCGGTTGTTCAACTGCTCTCGCTTGCATTGCAGGACAGCCGGGCCGGAGCCGTCAGTGAGCGGATCAGCCAAGTGCTGCAACGTGCCAAGTCCGGTCAGCGGGAGGCTGCAACCGGCAACAGCGGCATGGAAATTCCAGCCCCCGCAGGCATCCAGTATCGTCAGGCCCCTGCTTCCTAGGCAGGCCTCTGGAGGCTTGCGCACCAATAGGCCCGAAGCGCCCACCAAGGCGTGAGCGGCGACCTTGCGGGGACGGCTGCTAAACGCAGGCGACGTTCCAGCCTCACGGAGGTTGCGCTATGGAGTGTTCCATGATTCGACTCGTTGCAACGCTTCTCGCCCTGTCCTGCGCCACTGCCGCCGCGCAGCCCAACCCTGGCCTGGACGCGGCGGCGCGCCGCTACCCGCCCTTCGTGCTCGGCGGCAACGTCCGGGCCACGAACGGCTCCCCGCCCTATGCCCGCGCCTGCCCGGCCGCCGGCGCCCGCGTGGAGCAGCGCGGCGGCCCGGCGTTCGAGTACCTCGGCGCCGCGGCCAACCCCGACCTTTGCCGTATCCGCGTAGGCTCCGACGTCATCGAGGGCTGGCATGCCATCTGGCTCACCGACTGGCCCGGCGTGGAGCAGGCCGCCCCGGCGCTGCGCCGCGTGATCCAGGGGCGCACCGGAACCGTCGCCGGCTTCGACGTGCGCATGGCGCCGGGCTCGCAGTGGCACGACCTGATACGCAACGAGGGCATCGAGGACATCAACCTTCTCGGCACGGTCTACCACGCGCTCAAGATTTCGCACTACCGGGAGGGCTTCGAGGGCAACACCTACCGTTCCGTCTCGACGGTGTGGAAGGACATCCCGACCGGCGTCATCCTCTACGCGACCTACAACCACATCGCGGGGCGGCCGGAGCTGGACGATCCGCTGATTCCAACTGCGATCATCCCAGCGCCATAGGCGATCACCCGAAACGCCGGGTCAGAACCCAAGCTCGTCGAGCGCCCGGTGCGCCGCGCGCCGCAGCGCCTGCTCCAGGACGGCCAGGAAGTCGCCGCCGTTGGTCTCGGTCGTCCAGGGGTCCATGGTGGTCGAGATCAGGAAGTCGACCCCAAGCTCGCCGGCCGGCTGCACCCCCATGCGCTCGGAGAATGCGTCGACGAAGCGGTGGCCGTAGACCGCCGGGTCGAAGCGCGAGCTGGTGAGGATCAGGTCGAGGCCGTTGAAGTCCGTCCGCGGCTCGATCATGCTGCACAGCGAGAACACCCGCTCGTTGAACAGGTTGGCGCGGGCCAAGTCCGTGTTCAGGCCCGCCTCGGTGCGGAAGTTGAGCGAAAAGGCGAGGATGACCTGGTCCGAGCCGAGCTGGCTGAACAGCTCCCGCGCCGCCGCGTCCTCCTGCAGCAACTCGCTCAGCACGTGGTTGTCCAGGTCCACGAACTGCCGGATCAGGGCGCGCTCGGCCGCGATCTCCGCCGCCCGGCCGTGCGCCCGCTCCGCCGGCGTCCGGTTGAACAGCGTGATGGTGAAGCGCGGGTCCTCCAGCGTCCGCAGCCGCGCGAACATCCGCTTCGAGGTCCAGATGCACTGGCCCAGTATCCGGCCGTAGCCGCTGCGGTCCGGCCGGATCACCCGGTGCGCCAGCCACACCGCCGCCGCCGCCGCCCCGGGCTTGCTGCCCTCCACGCCGTAGACGCCGACGGTCGGCTCCGCCTGGCTGTGGAACACCACCGGCGCCCGCAGCGAGATGGCGTCCCGTATCGCCGCGTTGCGGTAGCACAGCGCGCCGGCGGGGTAGGGGATGTAGCCGCCCTTGTGCGGGTCGACCGTGATGCTGTCGGCTAGGCCCAACGCCGCGTACTGCCGCTGCACATAGGCGCTCATCGCCTGGGTCGGGATCTGCTTGCGGCAGTCCGGCTCGCGTTCGTCGCGCAGCATGGCGCGGAAATAGCCGCCCCAGGCCGCGTCCGCATGCACCGCGAAGTTGCAGCCCTGCGCGCGGAACCGCTCCCGCAGCGCCAGCAGCCCCTCCAGCGGGTCGACCGCGCTCTCCTCCGTGCTGCCGACCACCGCGACCACCGCGAGCAGCGGCATGCGCCGGCGCAGCAGGATGTTCAGCGTCGCTTCCACGTGCTCCAGGTCAAGCCGCGCGTCCTGGTCGACCCGCTGCACCAGCAGGGCGTTCTGCCCCATGCCCAGCAGGGTCGCCGCCTTGGGCCAGGAGTAGTGCCCGGTGGCCGGCGCCAGGAACACCGGCGGCTCCTGCACGTCGGGCATGAAGTTGCGGTAGAAGCCCATCAGGCCCGTGTTCTGCACCGCATACGGCACCAGCGCCTGGGTCAGCGCCTCGGGCGTGATCCCCAGTGCCTCGACCGCCGCCGGCAGGCCGGCCACTGCGTCGATGTCGAGGTTCAGCAGCGTCCAGGTGTCGAGCTCCAGCAGCCGCGCTGTGCCGCCGCCCCATATCGGCACCTCAAGCCGCCGCGCCGCCGCCAATGCCGGCGCCCCCCGGATTGCCGCCCGCAGCCCGACAGCGGCGAACTTCAGGTTCCGCGCCGCCCAGAGCGCCTCGATGTTCGCGACCGTGCCGCCGCTGGTGATGTGCCCCCAGGGCCTCACCTGGCCCGGCGCCGGCGCCTGCCCATCCGGCGGCACGTTGTAGCCCAGCATCCGGCACAGGTCGTTGCCGGCCTCGATCTCCAGCCGCGTGGTGACGGGGGACGCCTCGGCCGCGACGTTGTTCTGGTTGTACAGCAGCGCCGCGAACAGCCCGACCGTCGCCGGCATGGCCTGGTCCCACAGCATGTGGCCCTGGTAGCGCATGCTCGCGAACGGCGCGGACATTTGAAGCTTTTCCAGCAGCTTGGCCGTCTGGGTCCGCAGCCGGTCCACCCCCTGCTGGAACTCCGGCGACCGGCGCAGCGCCGCGGTGATGTGGGTCGGGTCCTCCGGATGGAACGCCCGGCGGAACGCGGCGTGGCTGTCCAGCGCCTGGCCGATCAGCTCGCGCAGCAGGTCCAGGTTCTCCGCCTGCGGGCCGAGGAACCACGCTTCCGGGATGCCCTCGCCCGCGCCCTCAAGCCCGAGCGGCGCCCGCAGCGTCCGGTCCCACGCCGCCCGCGCCTCCTCGCGGCGCTTGGCCAGCGGCAACGGGGTCTCGGCGGCAGGCTGCTGCAGGGGAAGGGTCAAATTCGTTGCTCCTATGCTGAAGATGGTGGCCGCGGCGGGATTCCCACCCTCGGCGGCGCGCCGCATCCCCATGCGGCCTCCGCCGCTGCCTGGCCTGGTAGGAGCGCTTATGGCCTAGATTTTGATGAGCTCTGCGGACGGCGGCGGGGCAGGCGAGGCAGCCACCGGCGGCGCCGGGCAGCTTAACCAGCGGATGTCGCGCGCACAGAGGAAGATCGAAGCGTTGTTGAACCCGGTGATGAAGCCGCCCACGCCACCGAGGACCGCAAAGGATGTCACGATGCCGGTGACGACTTTCTGGAACCGGGTGAGGTTGAGGGACCGTCGGACCTCGATCCGCCGCCCGTCCCAGAACAGTTGGTCATCCTGGCTGATGCCGAGCCGCCCGAGGTCCTCCAGACCGACCTGCTCGACGCCTTTGGGCCAACTGGCCGAGGGCTGTCCGCTCATGGCGGCTGTAGCTTCGCTAACTCGTCAAGGCGTCTCTCGACCTGTTCTATCTTATCGATGATCTGGGTGATGGCCTGGTCGTGCTTGCCGATGGTTTGCTGCAAAATCCGGACAAGCTCGATCGTTGCGAGCAGCTCGTCGATCGTCGTTTTGGCCACTGCTCAAGAGAGGCGGCTGAGCAGGCTATCCGCGTTGACAGACAGTGCCTCGGCTCCGGCCCGAAGGTCGCGGAGCATTTCGGTCAGGCGTTGGTGCTTGGCCTGGCTGATGCAGGCGAGCAGTTCGGGGCTGGACGGCGCTGCTGGCCTCCCCACTGGGACCATTGTCGGAAGGCCGAGCTTTTGCATGGCCTGGGCTGTCCGGGCGACTGCGTTCTTCGCAGCGACCTTTTTTCTCGTCTTCAGCTTGGTCGACGCATAAGGGTGGGAAGCCATACGATCCATCCTCTAATGCCTTATAGACTAAGCATGCGGAGCCAGAAAAGCTAGATGCCGTGTCAAGCCGGCCCAAGCTGCTGGGGCCCAAGCTGCTGGGCCCCAAGCTGCTGGGTCAAGGTAGCGCTCGACCATCGGCCCCCATACGGCTGCCCCTTCCGGCTCAAAGAACAAGCGGTGCCCGTCCCCGTCGTAGGGACCGGTCTGCTCCAGGTCGGCTTTGCCGCCGCCGGCGACGAAGGCGCCATGCAACGCGGCGGCGACGGAGGGCGCAAAGTAGCTGTCGTTGGCGGCATACACTCAAAGCATCGGCGTCGCGGCGGTCGCGCCATAGCGCGCGGCGGCGTCGGCCAGCCGCTCCGGGTGGCAGTTCCGGTTCGGCACGTTGCCCTGGTGCCCGCCGCGCCCGCCAGCCATGACGACGAAGGCGGCCACCTTGGGATGCGGCTGGCTGTCATAGGCGATGGCGCCCCAGCCGCCCGCCGAGTGGCCGACCACCACGGCGCCATCATGGCGCACGAACGGCAAAGCGGTCGCGTAGTTGACGACGGCGTTGATGTCCCGCGCCGTCTCAAGCCCGGCCCGAACGTAGTCGGCGTCGGCGCAGTCGCCAAAGCCCTCCGCCCAGGCGCCTCCGGTCGCGCCATAGCCCCGGCGAAGCGCGAACGCCACCACGTAGCCGCGTTTGAGGAACCACTGCGCCGCCTCCTGGCTGCAACTGCCGAGCTGCATCCGGGGCCGGACGGCGGCGTTGGGCGGCGAGCCATGGTTGATGATCACCAGGCGCCCCGGCGCGTCGCCTGCGGGACGGCATACCCGCGCTTGGAGCTGGATCGTTTGCCCGGTGGCGTCGGTGACTGGAACGGAGTGGAGCTGGTCTTGGGCCGCACCGACTCCGGGTCCGGTGGCGCACGCGCCCTGGCAAAGCAGGGCGGCAAGAAGGGCGGCTTCGGCGGGCCGGAGGACGCTGCCGGGCCGGGTCACGGGTCGGTCCATGGAGTCCCTGCTGTCTGATCTGGATGCGCGCAGGGTCGCTGCGCCACGATAGCCGCTCTTTGACCATTCGGGAATTGAGGGCGCCACCGCTCGGTAGTGGGTCAGTTTGACCAGGGCGACATGGACCAATATTCTGGCGCGTCGCCCTGGATCGCCACGTCGCAAGCGCTCCTCGCAATGACGAGAAGGGCAAATGCGATTGCCCTGATGTTGCCGCTCTAAAGCCTTGCCCGACCAAAAGCGGTGTGCTGAAACAGGCCGAGGCCATGCGAGCCGTCGCTGACCTGGCGCAAAGGGAGGATGCGTTCATGCCGCGCCTGGCCCATTGGGCACGCCTGCACCCGGACAAGCCCGCCTGCTGCTTCCCCGACCTCGGCGCCGCCGTCAGCTACGCCGCGCTGCACGCACGCGCCGACCGCGCGGCGCGATGGCTGGTTGGCCTCGGCCTCGAACCCGGCGGCGCCTTCGCCATGATGATGGAGAACCATCCAGCGGTGTTCGAGCTTGCCTTCGCGGGACAACGGGCCGGGCTGTATTGGGTGCCGCTGAACACCCACCTGAAGCCGGCCGAGCTGGCCTACGTGCTACGCGACAGCGGCGCGCGTGTTCTGGTGGCAAGCCCGGCCCAGGCGCACGCCGCCGCGACCGCCGTGGCGGCCATGGATGATCCGGCTTCCATCCGCATCTATGTCCTGGACGGCTCGCAGCACAGCGCTGGCCACTACGAGGCAGAGTTGGCCGGCGAGCTTCCGGCGGCGCTGCCCGTGCGCCCGGTCGGCCGCGACCTGCTGTACTCGTCGGGCACCACCGGCCTGCCAAAAGGCGTGTACCGCGCGCTGCTGCCCGCCGAGGAGCGGGACCAGCCGCGGCCGGCCGTGGGCGCCCTGCTCGCGTCCGGCTTCGACGCCAGCACGGTCTACCTGTCGCCGGCGCCGCTGTACCACGCCGCCCCGCACCGCTTCACCCTGCACGCAATCGAGCAGGGCGGCACCTGCGTCGTCATGCAGAAATTCGACCCGGAGCAGGCCCTCGGCCTGATTGAGCGCCACCATGTCACCCACGCGCAGTTCGTGCCGACGATGTTCGTCCGCCTGCTCGCCCTGCCGGAGCCGGTGCGGCGCGGCTTTGACTGCACAAGCCTGCGCCGGGTGATCCACGCCGCCGCGCCCTGCCCGGTCCCGGTCAAGGAGGCAATGATCGCCTGGTGGGGGCCGATCATCTATGAGTACTATTCGGGATCGGAGGCCATCGGCGGCACCGGAATCGAGGGTGCCGATTGGCTGCTGCACAAGGGTTCGGTCGGCCGCGCGACCCACGGCACGGTCCATGTCACCGACGACGACGGCCGCGAGCTGCCGCCCGGCGCGGTCGGCACGGTCCGCTTCTCCGGCACGCCGCGGTTCGAGTACCTGAACGCGGCGGAGAAGACGCAGGCCGCCTATGACCGCAACGGCTGGGCGAGCTATGGCGACCTCGGCTGGCTGGACGCGGACGACTACTTGTACCTGAGCGACCGCCGGGCCGACCTCATCATCTCCGGCGGGGTCAACGTTTATCCGCAGGAGGTCGAGGACACCTTGGCGCAGCACCCGGATGTCGCCGACGCGGCGGTGATCGGCATTGCCGACGCCGAGTACGGCGAGCGGGTCAAGGCCGTCGTGCAGTTGCGCGAGGGGGCGGGAACGACGCCGGAGGGCCTCGTCGCCTTCTGCCGCGAGCGTCTTGCGCATATGAAGTGCCCGCGCAGCGTGGACATCATCGACGCTCTGCCGCGGTCGGAAACCGGCAAGCTGCTGCGGCGGGTGCTGAAGGAGCAATACCGCCCTTCTGGTGCGAAGGCGGGGTGACGCCTTGTGGCCGGAGCTGCTGGAGCGCACGGATTGCCGCGTCACCGGCGTGCTCACGGATGTCGGCAGCACGGTGCTGCCAGCAGGCGCCCACAGGGCGCGCTCCTGACCAAAGGCGCAACCGGCTTTCGCGCCTGTTTGGCGGCTACAGCCGGGCGAGCAGCTCCGCCTTTTTGGCCGCGAACTCCTCTTCGTTGAGGATGCCCTTCTGGCGCAGCCCAGCCAGCCGCTCGATCAACGCGAGCGGGTCGCTGGCAGGCGGGCTGCTTGGCCCGGCGCCATGAGCCGGGGCTGCGTGAAACGGGACCACATGCGATGGGGTTGCGTGGGGCGCGGCATCCGCGTCGACCGGCTTGAAGTCAGCCAGGCGGAGGTTGCCCATGTCGCTGGAGAACATGGGGGCCTGCATGCCTCCGCCCTGCTGCTGCGAAACGCCGAAAATCCTATGGTCGCCCGTGTCGTAGAGGGTCAGCCGGCCATTCTGCTGGATGGCCAGCCGTCGGGCAGCCGGAAAGTGGGCGTAGCGGAAATCGTTCTGCGCGCCGCTGGACGCGGGCGTGCCGAGGCCCTCCGGCCACCAGTCGCCAGCAGGGACGCCTGTTCCAAATGCGGGCGTCCCAAGCCTTGGCATCTGGCTGGCAAGCTCTGAGCACAGGGCGTCCACGCGGTGCTTGAGGCCCTGGTTGAACATGTCGCCCACCATGGTCATGCCGCCGCGTGACCATTGGCCCGCGCCGCCCAGCTCCGGGTGGTTGAACTGGGCCATGGTGCCGCCGCCGGACGCGAGGGCTTGGAGCACGGCCAGCGCGGCCCCCGTGCTGACCCCGTGGCGCTGGGCCGTGGCCGCCAGCGTCTGGTGCGCCTCGGGTGTAAGGTCGGGCATTTCGATCCCTACTGACTCTGGACGCCTGGCGCCGCCGGTATCCTG
>JAABUV010007032.1_pt1 | contig 11977 bp, 15 predicted proteins | sample 5559971 | NCBI WGS metagenome assembly JAABUV01 (sample SAMN10711881, study PRJNA513362) | rock metagenome | isolation source: Antarctica rocks | place: Antarctica: Victoria Land, Knobhead nord | collected 2015-12-19
GGGGTCGGGCAAGACCTACGCCGCCAAGGGCCTGGTCGAGCGCCTGATGGACCGGGGCGGGCGCGTCTGCGTCGTCGACCCGCTCGGAGTGTGGTGGGGCCTGCGCGCCGGGGCGGATCGCATCAGCTCATCCGGCTATCCCGTGGTGGTGTTCGGGGGCCGCCACGCCGACGTGGCCCTGGAGGACACCATGGGCGCGGCACTCGGCCGCTTAGTCGGCACCCACCCACTCGCCTGCGTGGTGGACGTGTCCGACCTCGGCAGCAGCGCCGCCCGGCGATCGTTCATGACGGCGTTCGCGGAGGCGTTGTACGAGGCCAACACGGAGCCGCTGCACCTGGTGCTGGACGAGGCAGATTTGTGGGCGCCGCAGCGGGCGCAGCACAGCGGGCAGGCGCTGCTGGGCCGGATCGAGGAGATCGTGCGCCGCGGCCGCGTCCGGGGCTTCGTGCCGTGGCTCATCACCCAGCGCCCGGCGGTGCTGCACAAAGACGTGCTGAGCCAGGCTGACATCCTGGTGTCGATGAAGCTGACCGCGAGCCAGGATCGGGAGGCGGTTGGGCGCTGGATCGAGGGGCAGGCCGACCGCGCCGAAGGCAAGCGCATCTTGGCAGCGGTGTCCTCCCAGCCTTTGCCGGTATAGACCGACCAACTCACCCGCGGCATCTGCGGCGGCTCATTCGCCAGGAACTCCTCGCTCACCTCGACGACGAGCAGCATGTGATTGCCCACAATCGCGCGGTGCCGCTCGCCGTGATTATGAGGCAACCGCTCAAGCAGCCACGCAACGTCGGCATGCTCGAAAGGCCGTGACGGCTCGCATTGCTCGACCGCCCGCAAGGCTTTGAGAAACCCCCGCCCGGAACTGTCATCTGGGCGAGGCTTCGGAGCCATCAGGAAGGCAACCAGCTATCCTCAGTTCGGAAGAACTCGTTGAACGGTGCGAGCCGGCCGGTGCGCAGGTTCCAGTTCCGCCACAACTCCACAAACGCCAGGATAGCGAAGGATAGGACCGCCATAAGCCACGCCACCACATAAAGAAGGGATGCATATTCGATGGGCTGGCTTACAGCCTTCCAAACCCAGAGGCTAGTAAGTAGGACGCAGAACGATCCATAAATGCAGGCCCTTTGTTTGGCCCTTCCGCGTTGCGGTAGCAGGACAAGCCGCAGCTCCTCGGCAGTGACGCTAGACATGGAGAGGTAGGCCGCTTGCGGCTGGGCGCCCTTCAGCAAAGCGTCGGCAGCGGCGGCGCGATGGGCTGCGGCGCTGGCCTCGAAGTCGATCCGGTGATCCGTGCCCACCACGAAATGCCCGGCCAAGCGAGAAGCTTTATGGATCGAGCCAGCTATCCTTCTGATGCTGCCCCACTGGCGCCTGATTTCAGGAACGTTGGCCGGGGCCGCCAGATAGCCGCCCAATTTCCGAACGGGTGCAAAGATCCCCATGCCCCTAGTCCCCGATCATGGCCAGCAACCCGTTCAGATCGGCCGGGGCACCCTCCATGCGCCCGTCCGAGCCGTCCGGCTTGGCCCACAGGAACGTGGGCGTGCCACGCAGGCCGATGGCCTTGGCCGCGGCGGCGTTGCGCCGGAGCGCCGCATAGGCGTCTGACGGCTGCGGGTTAGACGGGTCCTGACCGGCCCAGGCCCGCCAGTCCGCCATCCAGCGTGGTGCCATGCCGTCGCGCGGCGTGACCGAGAGCATGGCGAGGGCGGCCGGCGTGCTATGCCCTCCCGTCTCGCCATCCGTGATTGCCACCGGCACGACGGCGACCTGCAACCGTCCCGCGTCAATCGCCGGCTTGAGCGTGGTCATCGCGCGCAACGAGAAGCTGCACAGTGGGTCCACGAACATGTACACCCGAGGAGCACCGTCGCGCCCCCACAAGCCGAACGTCGCCGCGGCTGCCGTCTTCACGGCCGAGCCGTCCACCAGCGCGGCACCTTCGCGGATGTCGATGGCCGGGACAACGCCCGGGATGGCGCTGGTTTGCGCCAGCGTCAGGTTCTCCCCGCTAGGCCCTTGGGCAATGCCGCGGATCACGGCGGCGCCGTGCGGCGGCACGTAGAACACCTGGAAGGCCGAGCCGTTCACCGCAAACGCGGTGCGCAGACCCTCCAGCTCGGACGGCGTGGGCAGTTCGTAGATCTTGGCGCCCGCACTGGCGACGGTCTGCAGTGCCGGAAGCCGGGCCACGTCCGTGGCCGGGAACTCGACCAGACCACGGGCGGGGTTCTGATCGGGAGGTGCCGCCACGGCGTTGACGGGCGGGGACGATTGGGCCGAAGCGGGACCGGCCGCCGGGGCAAGGCTGCACTGGGTCTGGGCAATCGCGACGGCGGGAGCAAACAGCAGGGCAGCCGCGAGCGAAGCCGCGGGAACGAGGCGGGGCATAATATCAAGTTCTCCTAACTTGAGGTGAGGACGCGCTGGTTCGCGGCGGAGCCGAGGCGGGCTGCGTAGTTGGCGTTGAGCTGCCCGACCGTGGTGGTGGAGGGCAAGTTGTTGTTGGTGAGATAGCTGGCAGGCAGGATGGTGGAGAGCAGAGTGTTGCCAGGAGCGGTGGCGATGGCCGCTCCGTTGGTTGGCCCGAAGACATAGCCAGCGTAGGTTTGCACCACAGTAGCCGGTTGGTTCGTGGCAGCCGACACAGCCGCAGCCGTGTCCTTGACGATGTAACTCGCCTCGACAGCTTGGGCTTGCGGGTTGGTGATGTCGGCCGCGGTGTAGCCCAGGCCATACTTCTGACTGGTGCCGAGGAGCGTAGGCGTGACGATCTGCCACGGGCCGGTGGCGGAGAAGGTGCCATTGGTTGTGGCGACGTTCTGGAATTTGCTCTCCGCTTGGCCGATGGCCGCGAGCGCTTCGGCGTTGACGCCGGTTTGGGACGCCGTAGCGACGGCGGTGGCGCCGTAGGACGTAGAAAGCATGGCCGTCATCGCCGAGGACTGGCCACCCTCGCCCGACGCGACCGAGGTGTCCGATCCAGGGCCGCTGGTGGATGTCGTACCATCGGTGCCCGGCCCAGTTGCCTGACCGGACTGGGATGAGCTGGCGGCAGGCCCGGCATACCCGTCCAGGCCCCGCTCCTGGTAATCCGGCTGGATGCGTTCGGGCTGATCGGGAGAGGTCGCAAGGTTAGGATTGCTGACCTGCCCACGGGCCGCCGGGGCGCAGAACAGCGCCGCAGTGAGGCCCCCCCGTAACAACACCCGCATCACTGGTACTGGTAGAGCACCTGATCACGAGGACCGAACACGATTGTGCATGTCGTGCCCGGCTTAACAGTCGAGTGGAATGGCGACAGGAGAGCCTTCGAGACATAACCGACGTTATGGCTGGTGAAGGGCACGATTTCGGCATAGCCAGCTACGGTGTTCATCGAGGCGGCAACGGCGGAAGTCGTGCGCCCGATCACGGGAGCGTCGGCCCGGGGCGCCGCCAAGATCGGCGACCATGTCGGGACGCTCATGCACACCAGCAGGCGCCGCGGTTGCGTAGGGGCTTGATGCGGCGTGGGAGGCAAGGTGATCGGCTTTCCCGGCACCTTCGCCGCGTTGCGCTCCTCAGCCATGCGGTCAAGAAAGCCGGGATCGACGGTTTGCGCGCGGCACGGCACGAGGGCCGTGGTCGCGAGGACGGCAGCAAGGCTCAGGCTGGTGATCGAGAGAGGCGTCATTTCACAGGCTCCTTTGACTGGAGCCTGTGACCCTGACCTCGACGGGTGCGAACGGGATCACCACAGGAGTCGTAACCGATGCGATGCTAATTGTGGCGTCCGATCAGGGCTTGCCCTCGTAGAGCGAGAGGTTCGGCCAGGCGGCGCAATGGATCTGCTCGTTCTGGGCGTACATCGCGTACTTGCTCAGCGGCTGCAGATGCTCCCAGCACGACAGCTGGCCGTCTCGCTGACCGCAAGGTCGCTGCCGTCACCCTCGCCAAAGACGGTGCGTTCCACATGCGTCGGCTTCAGCTTGCGACGGCGCTTGATGACCCTACCGTCCTCGCCGTAGTGCCACTGCGCGATGTACAGGCTGCCACCCGCACGCTCCGACACGCCTAGCGATACCTGAATGTTGTTGTCACATGCAGCCTTGGCGATTGTGCAGTCATGGTTCGACCCGGCCACGATCGAGTTCTCGAAGTAGCGGCCGACGAACTGCATCCCCCAGGCGACCGGGCCTAGCCAGATGTGGTTCGGGTATCCCGGCAGCCAGGTTTCCGGAAACACGACGAGCTTGGCCCCTGCCTTCGCGGCCTCCTCGATGTATCCAACAACCCGCCGGACCCCGGTTTCGATATCGAGGAACGACGGTGCAGCCTGCACCGCGGCGACCTTGAACTGCTTGGGCATGACATCCTCCGCTGTTACTCCCAGCCCGTTACTTAGCTTCGACCGATGGGGGGCGACAGCTGATCGACACCTGTTTCAATACGCGACCGAGAAGCGGTTGCGGTGATGCTGCGGGCGCTCGACCTCGTCGAGCATGGCGACCGCGTAGTCCTCAAGCGAAATGCGGCTTTGACCGTCGCTGTCCGTCAGCAATTGGTCTCCGCCGACGCGATAGGTGCCGGTGCGCGCCCCGGGCGCGAGCATGGCGGCCGGGCTCACGAACACCCAATCGAGTTCGGCCTCGCCGCGCAGTTCGTCAAGGAAGGCTGCGGTCTTGAGCGCGCCGTCCTTCCATTGGGCGGGGAAGTCGGGCTGGTCGATCAGACGCTTGCCGGGCACGACCTCCAGGCTGCCTGCGCCCCCCACGACCAGCAGGCGTTGGACCCCGGAACGCTTGACCGCTTCGATGATCGATCCCGCACCCGTGCCGCTCTCGTCCCTCCCAGGGTTGAACGCGCTGATCACCGCGTCGTGCCCCGCAACCAGCGACGCAAGCTCCGCCGGCCTGGTGGCGTCACCCTTCGCAGCCCTGAGCTTTGGATGCGTAGGCAGGTTGTCCGGGTTGCGAACGATCGCCGTGACCTCGTGCCCCCGGTCGAGACTCTCCGACAACACCTTGGTTCCGACCAACCCGGTCGCGCCGATGATTGCGATCTTCATGCTGCATTCTCCTTGGTTGATGGCGCAGTGCGCGCCGCACTGTCCATTCGGGGCACCTGGTCTGCGAGCGCCCGGCCGCTGAGCCCTTCTGCAGCGAGCGTGGCCGCGACCGAGTGCCGTTTGACAAGCCTTTGGGCAAAGGCCGTGTAGCCTGGGCAGGTGTTCAGCATGTCGATGCCGATGCCGTTCCCCCATCGGTAGAAAACCAGCAGGAAGGGATCGGCCGCCGTGAAGCCGTCACCTGTCGAGTAAGGACCCGAAAGCCTACTCTCGATGACCTCGAAACACTCGGAGATCGTCTGCCTGGCTTTTGCCCTGATGCCTTCGAACGCCTCGGGATCGTCGGAAAATCGCTGCGGCCGCCATAATGCTCCGAAGCCCTGTGCGTGCAGCGTCCCAGACAGCCAGTTCATCCACTCATAGACCCGCGCGCGGTCGAGCGCGGTCCGGCCCATCAGGTGCCGCTCCGGAGCCAGGTACGCGATGGCTGTAGCGATCGCCGGAACCTCCGTGATCACCTCGCCGTCCAGGGAGAGCACGGGCACGCGCTTCTTCGGATTGATCCGGGCGAACTCGTCCGTCAGGTTTGCACCCTTCGCGACCGATGTCTCGACAGCGCCGAAGGGCACAAGGATTTCGTGGAGCAGGACATGCGGCGCAAGCGAGCAAGCCCCCGGCGCGTACCAAAGCCTGACGTCGGGCACGGGCACAACCCTTCCTTGGATAACTAGGCAGATCGGTCTATCTACTCTCAGGACCGTTCTGTCAAACCGGAGGCGACATGCAGCAGAACAACGATGGACCTCGCGGGTCCGCCAGCCGCGACCGCCTGCTTGAGACCGCACGCCGGTTGTTCACGCGTCATGGCGCGTCCAATGTCGGCATCAATGACGTGACCGCCGCGGCTGGGGTCGCCCGGATGACGCTCTACAACAACTTTCCGTCCAAGGATGCCCTGACCGCAGCCGTTTACGAGGAGATGGCGCGCGCGGCCCTACAGGCGCTCAACGGGATGAAAACCGCCGGGCGCACGGACGAGGAGAACATCCTGGCGATCTTCGACCACTTCGACAGGAGCGAACAGGAAGCTGACTACCGCGGCTGTCCCTTCATCCATGCGAGCCTCCAGGTGGGGGACGTTTCAGGCCCCATCCACGCGATCGTGCAGTCCTACAAGCGCGCCTTGCGTGAGCACATCATCCAAGTGCTCGACAAGGGCCGCAAGAACCGCGGCGAGCTTGCCGACCAGATCGTCCTGCTGCTCGATGGCGCGGTCACCGAGGCCTACCTGAAGGGCGTGGCGGACCCGGTGGCCGTGGCGAAACGCGCCGCGGCGACGCTGCTTCTTTCCGCTGTTCCGGCCTTGAGCGCCCGAACGCGGCGCACGTCGTCTAGGTAGAGGTCAAAGACCGAACCGCTGGCATCCCGGCCAGTGTGTCACCGCGCAGCGCTGCAGCCTACGATCGGTTCCAGCAGCCTTCCCAAGACCTGAGTTTGTTATCTGTAACGGACCCAGGTGCTGCAGTTGGTGTGTCCGTCATTTGGCGAAGTGGTACATCTATCTGTGCTAGTCCATAGTGAACCTGAGAATCTGAAGGCGACGGAACCAAAAGCTCATTTTGCCACTCTTTGTCTAGTCTGAGATTGGCACTACGATTTAAGTCCGCCACGGGCGGTCTTATGGCTCCGGCGTGAACAGCAAGGCAGTCACCTGACGCAGCCAGTGTTGAGCAGGGTGGGCGTCGTTGCGGCGGTGCCAGGACATGACGAACGGCACCGGGTCCAAGTCGAGCGGAGGGTCAACGACGGTCAGCCAGTCCGCGTGGCCGGAGGCGGGGATCACGCCGGCCATCAGGGTCGCGATCATGTCCGACCGGGCCACCAGCGTCGGCGCGGCATACATCTGCGGCAAGGTGAGCGCGAGCCGGCGCTTGAGGCCGCGTTTCGCCAACGCCGCGTCCACATGGCCGAACCGTTCGTTCTCCGGCGACACGAGCAGGTGCGACAACGCCAGGAACGCCGGCAGGTCGAGCGGCAGTTCTGCGGCCGGGTGGCCACGTCGCAGGACGCAGACGAACCGCTCCTCAAACAGGGGCCGGATCAGGATGCGTCCCGCCTGGGTTGTCGGCGGCACGCCGATGGCTAAGTCCACCTCGCCTGCGTCGAGCATCGTCACCGCGTCGTCGCGCGCGGTGAAACTGCGGACGCGCAGGGTGATCGCGGGCGCCACCTCGCGCAGCCGCGCCACCAAGCGCGGGAGCAGTACGAACGTCGGATGTTCCGATAGCCCAAGCGTGAACATCAAAGCCGACGACCCGGGATCGAACGCCTGGGTGAAGGCGAGCGTGCGCTGGATGTCGGCCAGCGCGTGACTGAGCGGCTCGGCCAGGTCGAGCGCGCGCGGCGTCGGCTGCAGCCCGGACGGTCCCCGCACAAACAGCTCGTCGCCCAGCAATGCACGAAGCCGCGACAGGGCTGCACTCATGGCCGGTTGCGTCCGGCCGATACGCGTCCCTGCCCGGGTGACGCTCCGCTCCGCCATCAGCGCGTCGAAGGCGACGAGGAGGTTGAGGTCGATGCCGTGCAAATCCACGACATGGATGATCGCACATGCCATTACTCAATTTCAACCTCGATACCGGGGCACCCACCTACACCTCAGTAGAACGGGGCATCAGCAATGGGCGATGACATGACACAGGTGGGCGGCTTCTCCGCGCAGGATCGCGCGACGGTTGAAACCTTCTACCGCGCGTTTGCGGGTGAACCTGACCTGCTCGACCAGGTGGTTGCACCCGGCTGGCAGGACATCCCGCTCGCACCGGGACAGGGACCGGGCCCGGAAGGGATCAAGCCGTTGATTCGGGCCTTCAAGGAAGCCTTCCCGGACCTCGCCATCACCGTTCACGACATGATCGCCGAAGGCAGCAGGATCGGCGTGCGTGCCGAGATCACCGGCACCCACACGGGCACTTGGTTCGGCGTCGCGCCGACCGGCAGGCGCTGCACGGTCGCGCTGCACGAGTTCCACCGCATCGAGAACGGCCGTCTCACCCACACCTGGCACCTGGAAGATTGGTTCGGGTGGTTGAACCAGGTTGGCGCCTGGCCGAAGTCCAAGGAGAACGTATGATGAAAGCGGCACGCATCCACGGCTACAATACTCAACCTGTCGTTGAGGACGCAGCCAGCCCATCGATCGGCGCGGCTGACGTGCTCGTGCGTGTGACCGCAGCGGCGCTCAACCCGCTCGACACGAAGATGCAGCAGGGATTGATGCACGGCTTCTTCCCGGTCGAGTTCCCCTACACGATCGGCACGGACCTGGCCGGAACCGTCGAGCAGGTCGGGTCGGACGTCACGGGCTGGCGCACGGGCGACCTGGTGGTTGTCCGCACCGATCCGCCGCGCGGGGGCGCCTTGGCTGAACTGGCGGTGGTTCCTGCGGCCTACCTTGCCAAAGCGCCCGCCTCCGTCTCGGCTGTGGAGGCGGCGGGCGTGCCGACCGCGGCGGGCACGGCATGGCAAGCCCTGTTCGAGGTGGCGGGACTGACGACCGGGCAGACGGTGCTGGTCCATGCCGGCGCGGGCGGGGTCGGCAGCTTCGCCATCCAGCTCGCACGGCACGCGGGCGCGCGGGTAATCGCGACCGCCTCGGGCGAGGGGGTGGACATCGCGCGCCGGCTCGGCGCAGACCAGGTGATCGACTACCGGTCGGAGCGGTTTGAAGACAAGCTGTCCGACTTGGACGTGGTGCTCGACACTATCGGCGGCGACACCTAGCAACGCTCGTTCGGCGTGCTGCGCGCGGGAGGCACTCTCGCCGCCACGACATCCCCGCCTGACGAGGCGCTCGCAAAGGCGCACGGGGTCAGCGCGAGCTTCGTCTTCCACCAGTCAGACGCCGCACGTCTGACCAAAATCCTCGGAATGATCGACGCGGGCACGCTGAAGGTCCTGATCGACCGCACGGTCCCTCTTGACGCGTTGGGCAACGCCTTCGCGTACCAGGCGTCGGGCCGCGCCCGGGGCAAGATCATCGTCACGCTGTAGCCGAAGTCCGCCAGCCGAGGAGGCCGCCATGTCGGACCCGCAAACCGTGACCCGCGCCGCGATCATCACCGGAGCTTCGCGCGGCATCGGCGCTGCCGTGGCGGAACGGCTGTCGCGTGACGGCCTGGCTGTCGTGATCAACTACGCGCACGGCAGCGACCAGGCGGCGGCGCTGGCCGAGAAGATCATAGCGGCAGGTGGCCGTGCGATCGCGGTGAAGGCCGACGTTGCTGATCCCGCAGCCGTGTCGGCGCTGTTCGATGCCGCCGAGACAGCATTCGGCGGCGTCGATGTGCTGGTCAACAATGCCGGCGTGATGACCTTGACGCCGATCGCCGCGGCCGAGGACGAGACGTTCGACCGGATGGTCGCGGTGAACCTGAAGGGCGTGTTCAACGGGATGCGCGAAGCCGGGCGAAGGCTTCGGGACGGCGGGCGCGTCATCAGCTTCTCATCAAGCGTGGTCGGCCTGTACCAGCCGGGCTACGCCCTCTATGCCGCGACCAAGGCGGGCGTGGAGGCGATGACGCACGTCTTCGCCAAAGAGGTCGGCAGCCGCCGCATCACCGTCAACGCGGTCGCTCCCGGACCAGTTGACACGCCGCTGTTCACCCAAGGCAAGAGCCAGGAGCTGATCGACCGCATCGCCAGCTCGGCGCCGTTCGGCCGGCTGGGGGAGCCGGAGGACGTCGCGCGCGTCGTCTCGTTCCTCGCCAGCCCCGATGGCGGCTGGGTCAGCGGCCAGGTGCTGCGCGCCAACGGCGGCGTGATCTAGCCGCGTCACGTCGACCAGGAGCAAGGCTTATGTCCAGAACGATCCTGATTACCGGCGCGTCAAGCGGGTTCGGCGAGCTGACCGCCTACCAGCTCGCCGATGCAGGCCACGTCGTCTATGCCTCGATGCGCGGGCTGTCCGGCCGCAACTCCGGCAAGGCGGAGAAGGCCAGCGCCTACTCCGCTGCGCACGCAGTGGACATCCGCACGGTCGAGCTTGATGTACAGGACCAAGCGTCGGTTGACGCCGCGGTCGCCAGGGTGGTGGACGAGGGGGGGCGGATCGACGTGCTCATTCATAACGCTGGACACATGGCATTCGGTCCTGCCGAGGCGTTCACGCCGGAGCAGTTCGCCTCGCTGTACGACATCAACGTCATTGGCCCGCAGCGCCTGAACCGTGCCGCGCTGCCGCACATGCGGCACGGCACGGAGCCCCTGGTGGTGTGGATCGGCTCCACAAGCACGCGCGGCGGCACCCCACCCTACATCGCGCCGTATTTCGCTGCTAAGGCGGCGATGGACTCGCTTGCCGTCAGCTATGCTGGGGAGTTGGCGCGCTGGGGAATTGAGACGGTGATCGCCTCACCTGGCGTCTACACGAGCGGCACCAACCACTTCGCCCATGCCGACACGCCCGGCGACGAGGCGCGCGCGGCGGAATATGCGAGCGGCCCGACGCGCGACCTTGCCGAGCAGGCGAAGCTGGCTGACCTGGCGAGCGTGCCCGCGGATGCGGACGCGGCCGAGGTTGCGCGCGCCATCGTGCGCGTAGTGGCCATGCCTTTCGGCACGCGCCCGCTGCGGATCACGATTGATCCCGCCGACGGCGGTGCGGAAGAACTCAACAAGCTCGGCGACCGCGTGCGCGCCGCCTTTCTCCACAATGCCGGGATGGGCGACCTGCTGCACCCTGGGAAGCGGAGTTGAGACGGACGGGACCACCTCACACCGCTTACGGTGAGAGGGCCGCAACAGCGGGCAGCGGCTGACCTTCTGGTGTCTCCGCAGTGGCTGGCAGCACCAGATCGAGGCCGCGCTCGAAGGCAGCTTCGACATCACCGCCAAGCCGGAAGGTGAACCAGACCGTCAGGCTCCCGCTGCTGGCGCAAGGCCGCGTCGTAGGCTGCCAAGTTGGTGACCCTGTGCTTCTGCCGAGGGGTGTGTCAGCGGCGGTTGTGGTTCAGCTTGAAAGGCAAGGTGGGCTTCTAGGGTCAGGCGCAAGCTTCTTACGTCAGCCCACCTTGCAGCGCCACAGGCCACCTCCGTGCAACACGCTGGCGACTGATGTGTGCTGAGCATTTGAACTCCGTTCGCGTCGCCTGATTGCAAAACGGATCGGTGCTACTGCGCTTGTTCCTTTAGTTCATGAACATCGCTCTGCACGACATCAAGTTAGCATTAGCAAGGCTTCGCGGAAAGCAGCGGATCGGACCTCGGGTCTAGCAAAGAACTTCCGATGTGCCTCCTCGACGATCGGCATGGCCTGTCGGAGGACCGCCTCCCCAACCGGCGTCAAGGTGAGGGCCAGCGCGCGCCGATCGCCCGACGAGGGGTGCCGCACGACCAAGTCGGCGTGCTCCAGAGCCGCCAGCACCTGGCTCACCTGCATAGGCTGGACATCCATGAAACCCGCAAGTCGCCGTTGCGTGATTGTTACCTCTTCACGCGTCAGCCAGCCGAGCGCGATGAGCATGGCGAAGCGTAGATGCGTGAGCCCAGTGGGCAACAGCGCGTGTTCAAGGAAGCGCTGCCAGGCATGGGTCGCGCGTCATAACACGAAGCCTAGGCTGTCATCCGGCCCTTTCAGCGTAGCCCTGGTGAAGGAATCTTCATCGATCGGCATAGCGTCACCTTGTCGGGCGGTCCGAGCTATGCCGGGATTTGGGTGACGCTGTGATCAGGTGGCGTTCTGTGCTGGCGCGTTGATGACCTCGACGCCGTTGCGGAATGTGACACCCTGGACGACCTTAGCTCGACTTTCCGCAATTTCCGGTTTGTGCCGTCTATGTGGCGGTCCAGAAGATATCCTCGGCGGCGATGAATTCGAGGGCGCGATCGAGCGATAGAACCGCGCGTCCGAGGGGGCCACCG
>JAABUV010007033.1_pt1 | contig 11975 bp, 11 predicted proteins | sample 5559971 | NCBI WGS metagenome assembly JAABUV01 (sample SAMN10711881, study PRJNA513362) | rock metagenome | isolation source: Antarctica rocks | place: Antarctica: Victoria Land, Knobhead nord | collected 2015-12-19
CGCGCGTCGCGGCGCTGCTGCTGGACGGGCGCGCGGACCGCAGCGGCAGGGCCGCAGGCCGGCCGGCGGAGCCTGGGGCGCCGGCGTACGGCGACGAGAACGCTGATGCGAATCGCCGCGCGGACGTCGACCTGCCCAGCCCCGACCGGCCGCCGGCGGCCAAGGCGGTGTGGAACGTCGCGCCGCCCGGCGCCAGCGCCCTCGCCTCCGGGGGCGGCGGGCCGCGGGAGGACGCAGCAGCGCCGCGGGCGGCGGGCGCCAGCCCGGGTCCGGGCCCCAGCCGCGCGCCTGGGCGACGCGGCGTGGCCGCGGGCGGCAGCCGCCTGGGGCGCAAGCGCAAGGTGGAGGCGGAGGGGCATGCATCGGGGGGCTCTGCGCCTGTGCAGGGCGCGTGAGGTGCAGCTGACCTGCGCGGGCTGCGGACTGGTCTGATTTCGGCCCAGTGGGGCATTATTGACTTATACGAGCCTGTCTACTGCACTGTGTGCCAGCAGCGGAACATGTTTTGTAGAGCACCACAAATGGGGAAAAGGGGACTCGCCCAGGACACGCCATGCGCATATTTTCAACGTTGTTGGCTATCCATGGTACGGGCTCACATTCCTACACATACCCGCAACCTTGCACAACCGTCCTGCTCACCTGCTGCGCGCCTGCGGAGAGACCTTGCTATACACAGCGCTGCACTTATCTGAGCCCGCCTGCACGTGGCACCAGTCCCGCACAGCAGGCCTGAACAGGCCACATGCACTTCCATATTGCGACAGAATACAGGGAGGGGCAAACAGGGGCATACACGTGCACACTACACCGTCGCATCGCAGACCCGACCCGCCGCCAGCAGACCAGCGCGCCCGCTCAGCGGCAGCAGGGCGCGTCCCCGGACGCGCCTCCCGCGGCCAGCGCGGCCGCCGGGTGGCGCGCCGCATGCCACGCCTTGGAGCGCGACCGCGCGGCGTCCGCGTCTGCTGCCGCGTCTGGGCGCTGCCCGCCCGGCTCGCACGCCGCAGCCTGGCACTCGGCCTGGCTGCCGCACCGGCGGTCCCCCGGGGCCTCCCCCGCGCAGCCGCCGCCGCCGCCGGCCGGACGCTGCTCCGCCACCGCGGCGCGCAGCCGGCCCGGCACGCGCACCTGCGGCGTTCGCGGCGCGCCCGCCGCGCCGCCCGGGCTGCCGCCATGGCGGGCTGCGGCGGGCGCGGCGGGCGCAGCAGCCGCGCCGCGCACCGCGGAGTCGACCTGGAACCAGAACAGCGTGCCGCGCAGCAGCGGGATCGCGCGCACGCCGGTCAGCACGCCGCTGCCGCTCGCGCGCACGGCCTGGGAGCCGGCGCTGCCCTGCGGCGCGTGCAGCAGCGTCAGGGGTGGCAGCAGGACGTCGCAGCAGAAGAAGAAGCATGCACGCGCGCGCAGGTTTTATTCATTTGGCCTGGCAATGCATAGTGCGCGTAAGCTGGCGCTTGGCAAAAACAAGCCTGACATGCGACCTGACTATGCGGCAGCACAACCAACGACAGTGTCGGCGCGGCCGGCCAATAGAGGCATTGGCTGTCTTCCTGCAGAATGCTGGCAGCAGCAGACACGAACGGCGCACCAAGATGCGCGTCTCAATCACAGTCAGCACGCCGCCACAGCAGCCGTCGCCGCCGCCGCCGCCGCCATGGTAGCTCTGCGCCTCACTGCACTGGGTTCCCCACGTGGAGGCTGCGCCCAAGCCGTTCGCAGGCGCCCCGCCGCGGCTGGCAGGCGGCTGCGCGGCCTCCCGCTTGACGCGCGCCGCGCATGCGGGCGCGCGCGAGGGCGCCAGCGACCCTCCGTCAGGCCCTGTCAGGGTCTGCATGGGTTCCGCGCAGGCCGCGCGCGGCGCGCGGGCCAGCGTGACCAGCGGCGCGTACAGGTGGCCAAGGCCGGGCGCGGCGTGGCTGGCCAGCACGCAGCCCTGCGCAGCAGCGCTCCCCGCATGTCAGACTTGGCCTCTGGGCGCCTCCGCCGCCGGGGCGCGCGCGACGCCGCCGCTCGGGCGCGCGCAGCGCCGCCGGTCGGGCGCGCGGGCTACGGTTTGCTTTGCGGCTCAGCCCATCATTAGCCGCGGATTCTGCTACCTTCTGCTACCCGCCACACAGCCGCTAATGAGCTGATGCTGAACGCCATGGCGCCTGCTGGCCTGAGCAGGCAATCACGATATTTGTGCTGGGACCAGCCGCGCTGCCGCCGCTCGCGGAGCAGCTCAGCGGGGGCACGCGCCTGCACGGTGACGCGGCCGCGGTGGTGCACCAGGCACGCCACCGCGCCGCTGCGCACGCTCAGGTTGCCCAGCAGCGCGGACGCGCTGCGCACCGCAGCGCGGGCGCGTCAGCTTTGGCAGCCGCTGGGAAGCTGGCTTGGGCTAGCAGGAGGCATGCGCTGGTGGTGATGCAGCAGCCTTGGTTGCCCTGAACACCTCCTCAAACAGGACACAGCGGTGTTGTACCTGTGCTCGCCAAGGGTGATAGGGAGAGACTGATCGTGCGTCACAGGCCTGCAACATCCCAGCCACGACGCGCCTGAACACGAGCGCAGCATCGGCGCCGCGCGGGCACAGCAGCAGCGTGTCCTCGGGCGCCGCGCCGCCGCCGCGCAGCCGGATCGGCCAAGCGACCTGCACGTCGGCTGCCTCGTGCGCCTGCGCGGCCTCCAGCTCGATCGTGTCGCCGGGCCTGCGCACCGCGCCGCGCGTCAACCTCCGCACATATGAACTGTGTGCCTTCTTGCAGAGGACAATACCGGAGTCTACGCGAACAGGACGCAAGGAGGAAAGCGCGGGAGGTTTGCAGGCTGGCCTATGCACGCACGCGCCTGTCGCTGTCCCGCTGAAAACCTGCGGCTCAGCAAACCGCGGCGCGCTACCCTGCACACGCCTGTCGGGTGAAGTACACCTCACCGCCGCTTGCCACACACCAGCGGCCTGCCCCAGCTTCCTGCCCCGGCGCTGCTTCACAGACGGTCCTGCCAGGGCGCGACACCGCAACGCCAGGCAGGCACAAGCGCCCTCCTGGCAGTGTGACGGCGGCAGGCAGCACCCGAGCGGGCGGGCCGCACCGGCTCGCCGCCACCGCTGCGTGCAGGGTAGCGTACGCGCGGCGCCCGTGGCGCCCCGCCAGGCGCCGGCCGCCGGCCGCGTCGGCGGGCGTCGCCGCGCCCGTGACCAGCCTCCACAGCCGCGTGTCCGCCGCGAGGCGCCGAAAGCGCTGCGCGAGCACGCAGCCCCTGAGCAAGCTGCCCGCGTGAGCTTCTCGGCTGGCGGGTGGCGTGGACAGAGGAACTCCTTTGGCTCTGGTCGCCAGCTGGGTGAACGCGGCGAAAACGCATGCGCTTGAAGTCAGTAAAAACTACTCAAGCAGGGCGCACCCGGCACACGCGCGCGGCGAGGAAGAGGTCTGGCAGAGGCGTGAGGTGCTTGAGCACCTGCACGCGCCAGGGCGCTCGGCACGTTATGCGCCCCGCGCTGCAGCGCGGAGCCGCACACGCAAGCATCGCGTGCGGGCGCACCTCGAGCAAGCACCCGTCGTCCAAGTCCTCCAGCCGCGCCCGGCGCTTGACGCGCCCCATGGAGCTGGTGACGTTACAGAGCTGGTTGTCAGGTTCGTACTCGCTTACAAGCCAGTAAGTTTGAGCACAGTCTCCACCCGCTGCTCGAGCAGCGAGCCTGCTCGAGAGCAGCCCAGCTGGGCAGCCCTAGCACAAGGGTTCTGCTTGGGAGTAGTTTCTCGGGACCTGCCATCGCCGAGATGGTCGCGCTCACCACTCTGGGCGCTGCCATCGACAGTGGCGGTGCTGTGCTTGCAGGAGGTATATCTGGGCCTGTCAGGGCTGCGGGCTGAACTCCACATACAGCCACCGTTGACCGCGCCTGGGCAGTTTCCAGCAGCCCATGAGCGAGGGCCATAAGCGGCCAAGTGTCATGGCGCCATCAGGCGGCTCGCCCTCGCTGCTGGCGCGAGCGCGGGGAGTTTGGCGGCGCCTGAACTCGCCGGAGGACACGCAGGCCGCGCTGGCCGTTGCAGCGGCGCTGCTCTGCGCGGAGGCCGCACTGTGCCTCCTCATAATCTCGCGGGTGCCTTGTAAGTGACCCACCTTGCCCGCTTTGGCGTTGGTGCTTACGCTTGTCCCCGTGGCCGGCGCATGCTGCCAAGGCTGCCTACCTGCCAGTGCGTGGAACCACATATGGTCAGCCTGAAAGTCAGCGTGGCTTATGCTGGCGCCAGACACGCCGATCGACTGGGAGGCATACATGCAGCAGGTGGAGGGATTCCTGCAGGTGACCAGCCCTTCTTCGCCCACTGAGCCTGCCCTGCATGTGCCCGCGGTGCCAGGCTCTCTGCACGCAGGTGAGGCTGCCAGACCAGGCACAGGGCCGGGGCTGCTCCAAGCGCTTCACGTGTTGGATGCGCATGCACAGTGCACAGGCAGGCCTGGGCCCCGAAGCGCGAGGCGGCGGGTGCGCGGGGGCGGCGCAGGGCGAGCGCGACTACCGGGCGCTGAAGGGCGACACCGGGCCGCTGGTGTACCCCGCGGGCTTCCTGTACGTGTTTTCAGCGCTGCACTGGCTCACCGGCGGTGGGCGCGTGCGGCCGGGGCAGTATCTGTTCGCCGGCATCTACCTGGCCACGCTCGCGGTCGTGCTGTGGCTCTACATCAGGGCCAAGGCGCGCGCCCGGTCGCGCGCCCGCGCTCGCCCCCCGGCGCCGGCGCTGCTCGGCGCTCGACCCCTGGCAGAGCGGGCGCGCGCAATCGACCGATAAGGCCGCAGCCGCGGCGCCCCAGCGCAAGCAGCCCAGCAGGCCTGCCTGCAAGCAGGCAGGCCTCTCTGGCGGGGTGCACGGCGTGCCAGTGGGCAGTCGCTCAGCGCGAGCGCCGGCCCGGGGCGGCAGGCCGTGCCGCCGTGGGCGCTGGGCCTGCTGTGCCTGTCCAAGCGCCTGCACTCCATCTACATGCTGCGCCTGTTCAACGACGGCGTGGCGATGCTGCTCGCGCACGCGGCGACCGCGCTCCTGCTGGAGCGGCGCTGGCGCAGCGCGGCGCTCGCGTACAGCGCGGCCGTGTCGGTCAAGATGAGCGTGCTGCTCATGGCGCCGCCCGTGCTCGTGGTCATGCTCAAGGCGCGCCGCCCGCCGCGCCTGGGTTGGGAGTAGGCCGGATCGCGTCGCGCGCCCTTGCCTGCGGGCGCGGCGCAAGAAATCGCCATACGCGCTGCGCGCGCCAAGCTGTGGCGTCCGAGACCTGTCAGCCTCTGAAGAGCAAGTCTGTACCGGCAGGGCGGCTGCGCACCTGCTCCACACGGATTGTCGCTTTTCTGAAGCATTATCTTAGCGATCATGCTTGTTTGCTGCTTACAGCAATTAAGCAGGCGAAATTGTGTTTTACACACATGCGCAGGCTCTCGGAAACAGGGTGGTGCTGCCCGGGGCCAGGCCACGACGCTGCAGGAGGTGGCGCGCGCGGCGGCGCTCGGCGTGGCGCTGCAGGCGGTGCTGGGCGCGCCGTTCCTGGCGGCCGCGCCGGGCGCGTACGTCGGGCGCGCGTTTGAGCTGTCGCGCGCGTTCCTGCACACCTGGTCGGTCAACCTCAAGTTCCTGCCGGAGCGCGTGTTCCTGAGCCCGGCGCTGGCGGCCGGCCTGCTGGCCGCGCACCTGGCGCTGCTGTGGCTGTTTGCCGAGTACAGGCGCGCGCGCGCCTGTGCTCAGCAACCCCTTCCTGAACCTCAGCACAGCGCGGCCGTGCAGGCTGCGGACACGGGGGACGCTCTTTGGGCAGATGTCTGCCGCCAGCGCACCACTGCCCCCGCAACGGCCCGCCGTTATGTTGCGGGGAAGCCGCCTCGTGTGGCTCGGCATCACGCAGCCCAGGGCCTGGCCGCTGTATGGGCGCAGAGCCAGGCGCGGCCCCGGACCGTCCGGCAGCTGGGGAGCGCTCGCAGCGCGCCAGCGGCGCCCCGCCGGTGCAGCGTTCTCGGCCCGCGCGCTCACGCGGGCAGGCGCTGCGCGCGCGCCAGGTGGTGCCGAGCTGAGGGCGGCCTGGTGGGCGCGGCACGCGGCGCGCTCGCGCGCTCCCGGGACGCAGCAGGCGTGGCCGCGCCCCGGCTGCGGAGCACCATGGCGCCCGCGGCGCGCGCCGTGAACGGCGCGCCCGCGCGCGCGCCGGGCGGGTCCCCTGTGAAGGCCCCGCACCAGGGCGCCACGCCGGGGACCTCGCCTGGCGGCGCGCGGAGCGGCCGTGCCAAGGCGGGCAGCGGCGGCGGCGGCCTCGGCGGTGGCGCGCCCGGCGCGCTCAGCGCCGAGCAGGCGCTGCTGATCGTTTTTGCGGGCAACCTCATCGGCGTGGCGTGCGCGCGCTCGCTGCACTTCCAGTTTTATGCCTGGTGCGCCCGGGCTTAGCGCGAGCTGGGCATGACGCAGGCGACCCCCCTCCCTCTCCCCCCTGTCCCTGTGTGCCGACCAGCTGTGCGGCGAGGCAGCACCCCGCCTTGCCAGGCCGTGATGTGAGGGTGTGCCGACGCGTGGCTGCAGTGGCGGCCGGCCGGCGCCGCAGCGCGTGGGCCGGTGCGAGGGCGGGCGGCTGCGCGCGTGCGCGCGGCGCCGCACGCTCACACGGCCAAATGAAGCGGCGCGCTTTCGCGTCAGCCGGTGGCCGTGGTGGCAGATCGGCGAGTCTGCGTGCATGGCGCTGTGCTGTCGCCTGTGGCGCTCGTGCTGGAGCCACCTGCTCTGTGGGGTGCGAGCCGCTGCACGTGGTGTCAGGCACCATACTGGCCGCGCCTGGCGCAGCAACGCCGCGGCCCCCGGGCGCCGCAGGTACGCGCACAGCCTGCCGGCGCTGCTGTGGGCGACACGCCTGGACGTGGTAGTCAAGCTGGGCCTGTGGCTGGCGATCGAGCTGATGTGGAACACGTTCCCCTCGACGCCCGCATCCTCGCTCTCGCTCGCCGGCTGCCACGCAGGCCTGCTGGCCGCGCTGTGGCTGCTCCCGCGGCCGCCGCGCGGCGCCGGCAAGGCGCTGCAGGGGTAGCCGCAGCCGCCCCAGCTTAGCTAGGGCAGGGTTCAGCTAGGGCAGGATCGCGCGGCGCCGGCGCGCAGCAGGGCGGCGCGCCTGCGCCCCGCCGGCCTGCCCCGCCGCCTGCCTGATCGCGCCCGCGGCCGTCGCGTGCAGCCGGCCAGGCGCCGCAGGTGCGGGGGGCGGCGGCTGCGGCGGCGCGCTTTAGCTAGGGGTGTGCGCAGCGGCCTCCGGCTGCGAGCTGGCCTGCAGCAGCCGCCTGCGGAGGCGCCTGCGCCGGGAATGGTGGCTGCATGGGGTACCTGCGCTGTGCGTTAGGTAGCGCTGTCCGTCGGCGGCGGTGCGGCGAGGAGCAATGCGTCACACCCGCTCAGCATTCACCTGGGTCCTGTCTGGGGTTCAGGCGCAGACTCTTCAGGATTACTGGGCACCGTCAGCATGCCAGCCTTGTCAGACTAGTGTAGCTCAGCACGGCGCGAGGCCTGAGGCTGCAAATTTGGGTCAGCTGCAGCTGTCACTTTGCGGTGACCTGAGGGGGTGCTGCGCGCGGCTTGTGTCCCGCAATGCCCCGGGTGCTTGCACTACGCCCTGAGGTGACAGCAGGGGGACTGCCCACTGGCCTCGTCAGCTTTGTCAGGAACTGTCCAGGGATGCAGGCGCTGTCCGGAGCCCGCATGTAAGGCCAGGGCGCCCAGCAGAGGCAGACCGCCCATGCCACACGACGACCATTACAAGCTTACTAGCGGCGGCGGAGCCACAGCCTCCTGCCCAAGAGACGCCAAGAGTACACCAGCAAACGCACGAGCGCCCGCGCTGCATGAACTGCCGCCGCGCAAGACAGGCAGAGCCGGCAGCCCAGGAAACCGCACCAAGGACAGCAAATCCAGGTCCAGCAGGCGGCGCAGCCCCGCCACGCTGGCGCGCAACCTCCGCAAGCCTGGCCAGAGGCTCACATAGCATACGCGCGCAGCCATGCGTGCGCCAGGGCAGCCCAAGCTGTGAAAGCGCAGACGGACCGTGCTTTTGAGCAACTACGGGCCCTGACAACCGTGCCAGATTACCGCCGACCCAGGCACACGGGCGCATCAGCGCTCTGCAACAGCAACGGCTGTGTTTCATGAATGTGCTTCTGCCAGCCAGTCAAGGGAGCGCTGTGCCAACGGCGCAGCAGGCATAAAGGCAGAGCCCAGCTCGGGGCAGGGCCGCTGCAACCGCCCGCCCCGCGTGCCTGCAGAGATGCCCCATGCGCTCGTCTGAAACAGGCGCTCGGCAACAAAGCCCGGCGCAGCACCAGACAGCGCCTGCTGAAGAGGGCCGGCATGCAGGCCAAACATGTCAGGACACGGCCATTGGTGAAACCCTGCACCCGTGTCATGCCCGGGTGGGGTTTGTGGGGACAGGAGCGGACAAGTGCTGCAACGGGCACACACGGAAGCGCCAGGCGCAAGAGGGTAGGTGGCAGGGTTTGGGCCCAGGGTATTCAGGGCCGGACAGTGCATGCGTGCGTGGGCGCATTGGGCAGAGGAGCGCTGCGCGCGGCCTGCGGCTGTGCGTGGGCGCGCAGGGGAGCGGCCTGCGCTGCTGCGCCCCTGGGCGGCGCAAGGCAGCAGGAGAAGACCCTGGCCAGTGTGATGCAGGCAGAGGTACATACGGGTGGCGGATGCGGCGGCCCGGTAAGAGGCCGCCCTACAGGCGAAAAACCCAGGGGTTTTGCGGTGAACCTGAAACTACCTATGCATTGACCTACAAAGCCGGAGCCCAGCTCGCCCCCACACCCCAGGGGGCCCCACTGCAAAAGGGTACATGCGGCGGGCGGCCACGTTCTGCCCGCCGGTGAGAGCGCATGGTGCGGTTCTTGCGTGGCGGGGATTGCGGTCTGCGCAAACGCGCGCGCTTGCGCGCATGTGGCCATGCGCTGCAGCGCACTGCCCAGGTGTTGTAATGTACAAGTGCAGCCCGCCGTGGACGGGGCCCGAGACCAGACGCGGAGGCGGCGCGAGCCGCGTGTAGCAGGGCAGGGCGCAGTGCTGGGCTCCATGGGAGCTGCCACAGGGCGCCCCGAAAACCTGTGCAGCTGCCTCGCGCCCTCGTCGCTTGCGCGAATGAAATGTCCAATGAAATGCTACAGGCCGCAAGCGTGGCCATCGGGCGTGCTGGAAAATGGCGAGCGCGCCAGGCCGATGCTGCACACCCCGGGCACCCGCCCGTGCCTTCCCAACGGGGTGGCGAGGAGCGCGGGCAAAACCTCCCAGCCTGGCTTATTACGAAATACCCTGTCGGCACCCTGCCGTGGCCGCGCCGCCTGGCGCCACCATGGCCCTGAGACTGCCAGCTGATACGGCAAACCCCTCTACGGGCCCGCACATGCGCATTGATGGGCCGAGCCGGGCCATCCCCAGGTAAGCACCCGTGCTAACCGCGGCATAATGCGCCGCTGCAGCACGGCTTGCATGCGCTAGTGGATTAGCCCAGCCCCATCAGCAGAGATGGCCTGTAGCACAGGCACATGCTCTTGCGGAGGGATGGTGCTCACACCGCTGCCACACAGTCCGGCAGCAAGAGCTCGCGTTGCACGATCGGCGACCTCCGCGTATGCGAACTGCAGGCAGCATGCGCAATAGGGCAGCTAGGCTGCCCAACCTTGTGACTAGTATAACCCTTGCGAGTGCACAAACGTGTCGCTCATGTACAAATCCCTGGCGCGCCCCACCCGCGTGCTCGAGCGCCATCACGCGCCCACCGCCGCGCGCGCGCCTGCCGCCGCGGCCGCGACCGCCGCGGCCGCGGGCGGCCGCTCGGGCCCGCCGCTTGGAAGCTTGCACGGCGCGCGCGCATCCACGGCTGGCTCGGTCCCCATGGGGGGGACGGGCGGGGGCGCCCCGCCCTCGCCCGCCGCGCTCGCGTCCCCGGCAGGCCGGGCCTCTGTCGTATCGGCCTCCCCGGCGTCACGTGCGGCGGCTGGCGCCGCGGCAGGAAGCGCTAGGGGCGCTGGCGCAACCGGCGCGTCCAGGGGGGCGCCGCCGATGCCGCCATGCTCCATCTGCGCAGCCGCACAGACCCACCAGTCGCGCGCGTGTTGTGTGCCACCCTAACCATAGTTCGTTCAGGGCCTGCACGCAGGAGGAGTCTACGGTGCAGCTCTCAGCGCGCGGCCCATTGCTGATAGCGTGCGCCACAGTGTCAGCAGAGCGCACCGGCACCTGACGAGGAACACACTGTGTTCCTGACACCCAGGACGAAGCCTGTTCATGGAGGCTGGGCGGGTCGCGAACAACAGAGCCGCGCACAGGCGGGCCCGCAGGGCGCCACAGGGGTGCGAATTACGGCGGGCGCGCGCAAGCAGAGGGGCGCTCTTGCAGGCACGCAGAGTGCCACTGGGGCGGGGCATCAACCAGCGGACGCGCGCAAGCGGCGGGCCGCACCAGCAGGCCCACAAAGTGGAGCGCGTTGCGCGCGTTGGCGTGCGGGATGATGGCCATGTCGCACGCGGCGCCCAGCTGCGCCACGCCCGCCAGCTTGGCGGCCTCCAGGCGCGCCGCCAGCGCGCGCTGCGGCGGCGCCACCGCGCCCAGGTGCAGCAGCAGCGGGCGGCCCACCACGGCGCCCATCGGGATCTCGCTCCGCGGCCGGAAGCCTAGATGGACCGCACGAGCCGCGTCAGCCAAAAAGGTTTGCTGCACTGCGCTGCAGTTCTGTAGCATGTACCCAAGGTGGGCCTTAAACACACACGCCACAGCGACCGCCCGCCACAGGCGCACCGCGGCAGTGCTGCGCGGCGCGCGACCCCGCCCGAGCGCCGAGGCTCTGCCAGCACAGCGCACGTCCGCGACACATGCACTCCACAAGGCGCTTTCGATGTCCGATTGCACGGCGCTGCCTCCTGGAGCCCGCTGCGCGAGGCGCCAGGCGAGGCCGCAGGCGTGGGCGCGGGCGCGGGCGCCGCGCCTGAGACCAGGATCGCCGACGGCAGCGCCGCCGCCAGGCGCTGCGGCAGCGCGCCCACCAGCTGGAACAGCTCGCCGCCGCCTGCCTCCGCGCTGTGCACCGTCGCCTGTCCGACACCGCACACAATCGGTATGCTTTCAGTCTTCACCATGCGCACCCGTTGTGCTTTCCGGACTTCACCATGCGCAACCAGCATCCTTCCCGTCCTTCACCACGCGCAACCAGCATGCCTCCGGACTCGACACGAAGTCCTCAGCTGGCAGCCGCCCTCTAAGCAGAGCAGGGGCGCCGCAGGCCCAGAACAGCGCCGCAGGCCCAGGGCAGCGCCGCGGCGGAGAGCATGCGGGGAGCGCGCCTGCCAGGACACGAGCGACGTGGACGCGGGCAGGCGGTGCAGACCGCCGTCGATGTGCCCGTCGCGCCACCAGCCCGCCAGGCCCTCGCGCAGCACGCTCGGGTCGCTGATCGCGCGGCCGAGCGGCCGCTCGGGCGCCCAGCCGCCGCCGGCGCGCGCCAGCGCACCCGGCAGCCCCGCGCCCCCGTCCTGGGCGCCCTGCCGGCCGGCCACTGCCGCCGCCTCGCAGGAGGCCGCCGCGTCGCCGCCCGCCCCCAGGCGCTGCCCCGGGGCGGGTGCCTGCGACCCCTGCGCGGCGGCGGCCGCCTGGCCGCTGGCCGCCTCGACAGCAACGGCGGCCTGCGTGCAGAGCGCCTGCAGGCTGCCAAGAACAGCGGCGTCAGCCCCAACGGCGCCGCCCGCTGGCCCCAGCTTCAGCGCGGGCGCCGGCGCAGCGGACGCAGCGAGCGCGGCGCCAGCCTGCGGCACGTCTGGCGCGAGGGGGCAGCCGTGCGCGATGTCAGCGAGCGCAGCCAGGTGCTGCGCCGGCGCCGAGCGCGTCTTGAACAGGCCGCGCGGCAGGCGCGGCGCGGCGGGCGGGGACGCGGCGCTCACAGGGTCTGCAGCGGCCGCAGGGCCTGCGGGGTCTGTGGCGGCGCGCTCGAGCGCC
>JAABUV010007034.1_pt1 | contig 11975 bp, 8 predicted proteins | sample 5559971 | NCBI WGS metagenome assembly JAABUV01 (sample SAMN10711881, study PRJNA513362) | rock metagenome | isolation source: Antarctica rocks | place: Antarctica: Victoria Land, Knobhead nord | collected 2015-12-19
ATAGTGGATGGGCGACGCTGGTCAGCTTCTGCCAGTACAAGGCTATGTGGAGAGGCGGAGTCGTGGAGCAGATCGACCGTTTCTATCCCTCCACCAAGACGTGCCACGTCTGCGCGTACAAGAACGACGCGCTCACCCTCAAGGATCGGGAGTGGACATGCCCGCAATGCGGGACCGTGCACGACCGCGACGTGAACGCGGCCAGGGTCATCCTCGCGGCGCCGACCGTGGCGCCAGGGAACCGACCGGCCGTATCACGACCAGCAGCGCCATCACGATCACGCACGCTACCGCCGGAGCGGCGGAACGTCAAGCCCGTGGAGAGACCATCAGACGCAAAGGCCGTTGGCCGGAGCGCGGGACTCGACGAAGCGGGAAGCCCAGCCCTTTGTAAGGCTGGGTAGCTCACTATGGATTATTCACAGCCGATGCGACGCTTGTCGCGGCCCATTAGCGTGTGTGACCCAATTCCTCCCGCGCCTGTCATGGACTTCCTGAGAGGCTTTCCATGAACATCGCGCTCGTCGCGGCTGTCGCCGTCACGGGCAGCATCGCCGGGACCCTCGCCGACGCCGTCGCGGCGGCTTTTGCGCGCGATGCTACCCTGCTGCCGCGCGACCTCTGGCCCACGCGCACGGGCGGCCGCACCCTGGGTCTCGCCGCGAGTGTTGCGACGGCGTGCGTCTTCGGCGCGCTAGCCGCGCGGGACGCGTCGCTGCTGCGGCTGGCCGTGAGCCTGTGCGAGACCGCAGCCCTCGTCGCCATCCTCCTGGTCGACCTCCGGACGCGCCTCATTCCGACGGCGCTCGTGGCCCTGGTGTCCCTGATCGCCTTGGGCGGGGCCGAGGCGTGGCCGGACATCGGGCTCACCGGGGCGCTGACGGGCGGGCTCGCCGGATTGGTGGCGTTCGCCGCGTTGTTCGTCGCGGCCCGTGTGGCCTTCGGGTCCGGTGCGCTCGGGCTGGGCGACGTGTACCTGGCGTTTGCGATCGGCTGCGTCACGGGCTACCCGCTCGTGGCCTACGCCCTCGTATACGGCCTCTTCCTGGGCTTCCTCGGCGCCTTGGGCGCTTTCATCGCCCTGACCGTGCGGGGTAAGGAGGCGCTGCGTACGACCCTGCCGTACGGGCCGTTCCTCGTCGCGGGCGCTATCCTCACGCTCATGCAGGGGAACATGCTTAACTGTGCACTTTCCAATGTAACTCTGGAATACGACCCATTCCATCGCAACTCCGGAAAAGTGTGCGTCTGGCACGATGCCAGCAGAGAGAACTTACCCTGCTATCATTCGATCAAGCAGGTCCCTCACCTGCGGATAGTGCTTCAGCGTGGCCGGTGACTTCCCGACCAAGCGTGCGACGCCTGGTCGAGTCGGCGTGCGGCCCTGCCCCTGTAAGGTCGCGACGGCCTGCTCGACCTCGCGCAGCAGGGTCTGTTCGCGCAGGTGTGCCTCCCGTGCTACGATGTCGGGCCGCGCGGAGGCGATGTGCGCGAAGACGTCCTTGATGCCGGGATAGTCCGTCAGCCTACGGACGGATAGGCCCACCGCGTCGCCCACGGCGCGCTGTGTGACGCGCTCGTGACGCCCCTCCAGGATGCGTATGGCCGCGACGACGCGCGCGCGCACCTCCTCCTCGTCGTGGATGTAGCGTCGCTGCCGCTGCCGGACGCGGTCCAGCAAGCCCTTGACCTGTGGGTGCCGTCTCCATGGTTTCAGGCGAATACCGGCTCTCCGGCCCAACTCATCGAGCGTGAGCGGGCCGCGTCCGTCCGCCTCCGCTGCGGCGAGGACGGCCTCGAGCGTCGCCACCACCTGGTCCACGGTCGGGCGCACGGTGCCGCGCCGGGGGTAGAGTTGACGCCCCGCCGCATCGTGTCCCGTACCTGCCTGTGCCAGGGCGAGCGCCTGCCCGATGACCGCGCTCAGGCTGACGTCGAGGACGGCCGCGTAGCGCACGTAGCGCGCAAACGGCGCGGCCCTGATGGCATCCGACGCATATTCCAGGTTGGACACGGATGACCGATGGACGCCCAGCAGCATAGCCGTTTCTCCCATGGTCAGGCCGCGCTCCTGACGGAGGCGGGCGAACTCCCGGCCGATATGCCGGGGGAGATCGGGCGCGACCGTCGCGGGGGACAAGGGCGAGAGCAGCCCTTCCAGGTCGGCGACGTGCGTCTGTGCCTGCCGCAGACCATCTCCCGCGAGCGCTTCCGTAGGGCAGGCACGCAAATCCTGTCCGCACCGCGGACAGAAACCGATCTTGAGCGGGGAGGCCAGGAAAGGGATCATTCCACCGCACCGGCCGCAGCGGTCGCGGAGGCGACAGCGGTGGGGCGCACACCCCGCGAGAGTGACGAAGCGCCACGTCAAGGGGTAGTATGGATGATCAGCGAGACACAGTGGGCAGTAGCGGCGGGCGGGGGCGAGCGCTTGGGAGAGGAACTGCCCGACGGATTGCGGACGTGGCGACAAGCCGAAGCGCCGTCCCAGGGGGTGGAACGTCGTCGCCAGGAGCGCCTCCCGCGAGCAGGCGGCCGCTGTCGGCAGGTCGCCGAAGGACAGCAGTGGGTGATCCGCGTGTTTGTGCGACAGGCCCCGGTACAGCTGGGCCAGGGTCGTGAACGCATGGACGGAGCGGATGCCATTGGCCTCGGCCAAGCGGGTCATGTAGCCGGTCAAGGATTCTAGCCGCTCCGGGGGCGGATGCACCGCGAGCGCGTTGAAGGAGTACGTGTCGACGTCCGTGGTACGGCTCTCCCGTCCCTGGCTCTGGCTCACGCGGACGCCCCGGCCAGGGCCTCCAGCACGTTCACAACGGGGTGTGTCTGTATCCTCCGCTGCGTGGCCTGCAGGAGGGACGGCGACACGCACGGCAGGCCCTCCTCGATGGCCCGCCGGCTCGCATCCGCGATGAGGATCATGATGTCGCGCAAGATGCCGCCCGTCCACCGCTCGATGAGCCGCGCCGGCCCGTCCACCGGGTCGCCTCCCACGCGCCCGGCATCGATGCGTAGCAGCGAGAGATGCGACTCCCGGGGGAACGGGAGGAGGAGCTCGATGAAGGCGAGCAGGTCTTCCAGCCGCTCGCCTGTGTACGGACGCAGCTCGTGGTGGTCATTCCAGCGCCCGGCGACCTCGTCATCCCCACTGACCCAGCGCAAGGGGTGGCAGGAGGCGCAGATGATGGGGACGCGCCGCGTGAGGTTGGACATCTCCAGCAAGCGCCGGCGCATTTCGGGGCTGGTGATATGCTCGACCTCGTCGACGATGATCAGGTCGGTCCCGCACCGGTTGAGGTAGACCCCCAGTTGCATGAGCAGGTCTTCCTCGGTGTCGCGCAGCAGGTAGGTGCGGCCACACTCGCGGATCAGCCGCTGCAGCAAGGGTTTGGGCGAGCGGTTGTTCTCGGGCGCGTCGATCTTGATGATCGGCACGTCATTGCGGGTCTCCTCGACCCGCGGCAGGTGGCGCGCGACCAACCAATCCAAGTACGTCGTCTTGCCCATCCCCGACGGACCACCCAGCAGGAAATTGCGGCGCTGTCCCAGCGACCGGAAGCCGCGGACGGCGGCGACCTTGTCGTTGAGCGCGCGCAGGTCGGGCGTCAGGATGAACAGGAAGCTGTGCAACCACAGCAGGCGCTCCGCGCGCGACAACGGGCGGAACTGGTCCGTCAGGCGCTGGCGCACCGCGGCGTACCCGCGCGGGTCGGCCAGGACGGCGTGGGAGAGCTCAAGGGGGCGGCGCGCCATCAGGAGGGGCGCGAGCTCCCGGCGTCGGCTCGCCTGGTAGGCCCGTTGCAGGTTGGCGCGCCCGCGGCCTTCCAGATCGATCTCCCGGATGAATCGCTCCAAGGTCGCGTCCTCGCGCCGATAGTCGTCGTAGCCCCGGCGCACGGTGTCGAGATGTGTCCGCACGTCGAATGCCTCGTCCACGACGACTGTTTCCGGCGGGGTGTCGCGTGTCTCGTCACGCATCGGCGCCCTCCGGCTCCCGCCGCGGCGGGCCCGGCGTGGGCGCGCCGCCCGCGAACCGCGCCAGCCGCTCGGCGCGCTGCCGGTCGATGTCCTCCGCGGAGAGGGCGGCCAAGGCCCGCTCGATGGCGGCGGTGTCGTCGACCGCGCGCGGCGGGCCAGCGGGCTGGGCGCGGGCCGTGCGGGCGGCGCTGGCTTTCTCCCGTTGTCTGGCGGCAGTCAGCGTCCGCACGCCGTTGACGTACGCCAGCCAGTCGCGGCCGGCTTGCCCGTCCTTGGCCGCGAAGCGGCCGGCCAGGGCGCGCTCCCACTGGCTGACCCGCAGGTGCGTCCCATCGGGCAGGCGGAGTTCCTTGGCCGCGAGGTCGCAGACGTGCGCGCCGTCGTGGAAGAGCGCGATCCGGGCCAGGTTGTCCGCATCGTAGGCGATGCTGTACGCGACCGCGCAGCCCTGGCGGTCGACCCGGTCGATGGCGGAGAGCGCGGGCGACCAATACGTCAATCCGAACGCATGGACGCCGTGCGCGCCAATCGTGCGCGTGGACGGGCTCAAGGTCCAGAAGATGCGGTCGACCGCTGGGGTGTACGCCGGCACCTGCGGGAAGCCGCAGTGCTCCAAGGCCGTCGTCCAGACCTCATGCGGCGTCTGCCCGCCCAACTCGCTGTGCGGCGTGTGCTGATAGGCCAGGATCTCGTGATAGATGGCGGCATAGACATCCGCGTAGAGCAGGCACGCCTTCTCCGCCGCGCCGCGCAGGTGGGCCGGGTCCCGCGACCAGATGCCGCCGGGCAGGTGCCGGAGCTTGCCGGTCAGCGTCCCGAAGAAGCGCTCGATCAAGGCCCCGTAGCGGGCTTTGTACGGCGGGCGGAAGACGAGGTCGATGGTGGGGTAGCGGCCACCCGCGCCGATGGCGCGGGCCAGGTGCTCGAGGCTGTGCGAGTGGTGCGCCCAGGCGTTGTCGAGGAAGAGCATCTGTGGGATACCGTAGCACACCCAGGGACCCGGGAGGGCCGTGCCCACGCTGGCGGGTGGCTCTTTCGGCCAGATGGCGTGGCGCAGCGCACCCTGGATCGCGGCGATCCCCGGCGGATCGTGGCGCAAGGTAAAACCGATCACGCTGCGCGAGTACGCATCGAGGAGGACGCTGACCCAGAGCCGGTCCACTTGGCGGCGCGTCTCCTCGTCGACGCTGAAGAGGTCGATGAGGTGGTGATCGGAGAAGATGTACTCCAGGGGCAGGGAGGCGTGGGCCGCGAACGTGTCGAAGACCAGGTGCTCGCGCTCGTAGAACGCGTCGCCGTGCCGCGCGATGACCGTCCGTTTCCCCTCGTCGGGCTGCGCCCGGAACCACTTGAGGTACGCATAGAGCCAGGCGCGCGACGGCAGCGCCACCATGGTCAGGATATGCCGCGTCTCGGCGTTCGCCTCGATCGTCGCCATCGGCACGGTGTCGTCGAGCAGGTCATCGACGACATCCCGCGGGACCTGGCCGCCGCAGAGCGCGGGGTCGGGCCAGCGGTTGCCGGTCCGCGTGAGCGTGCTCCGGGCCGTGTGGTACAGCTCCAGCGGATTGAGCCAGAGCGGCTCGCGCGCGTAGAAGCGCAGGATATGCGTGTCGATGAAGTGGAGTTGGGCCGGGCTCATGCGCGTCCGATTGTGCGAGGATCGCCGTAGCGAGGCCGCGATACGGCCGGTATCCCCCGCACAGGCATCATACAGGCGGCGGTAGGCGTAGTATTGGCTCTTCTGGATGTCGATGGGATCGTTGAGCGTGTGGAGGTCCGCAATAGCCTCCAACGTGGCATCCGTCCGCCCGAAGGGCTTCCCGTCCGCGCGCGCCCGCGCCTCGGCGCGCGCGACCAGCGCCCGCACGGTCTCGACGGCCCGCACGATGGTCGTCGCCCTGCTGGTGAGGACGGGCGGCAGATCGGGCGTGGCGACGGGGGCCGGAGGTTGTGTGTGACGTACCCGGTCGAGCTCCGCGCGCACCGCGTCGAGGGTCGGGCCGAACACCGGCGCGTCGTCGGCGTCTCCGGCGACGAGCAGGCGTCGGATGCCTATGGACGTTCGCGCCGCCGTCACGAGGCTCTCGACGAGGACGGACATCCCCTCCCAATCGACCGCCACGATCCGCGCCATGTCGCCATGCCAGGACAGCCACCACCCAGGGCGTAGGTGGGATGCCCCAGGTGGGGCGATCGAGCGGGGGGGATGGGTGATACTCACCACGCCTCCTGAGCCTCCTGGGGGGAGGCGAGCCAGACACGCGCCGCGGGCGTAAGGGCGCCATTAATGAAGAGGAGGGTGTGCAGGTCGGCGTCCAGCACGCCGTGCCAGAGCAGGTGGCACACGGACGGGATGATGTCATGCGGGGGCAAGTCGACCTCCCGCGCGATCCGCGCGACCAGGGTGGGCAGGGGCACACGCAGGCCGCCGGCCAGGCAGGCGCGCGCGGCGCCGGCGACACACGCGCACGCGTACACAGAAGGGCGATACCGATACAGCGCGAGCAGATTGGCCAACTCCGCGCCCTGCGGGAGGGACCTTTCCGTATGGACGAGGTAGCGCCAGCCGCGCTCCGCGCACACGCGACGCGCCTCCTCCTCGCGGGCGAGCATCCGTTCCACCCGCTTCTGGGGGGGCGCCAACGCCAGCCCATCCGGGGCGCGCCGGTCGGCCTCCGCGACGGTCCGGCGCTCCGACCGCGTGACCTCGTGGATCTCGGTGGCGCCGTCCCGCAGCCAGACGATGAAGTCGGGCGTGTAGCGCCGCGTCGCGCCGTGGCGGTCGACCCACACGAAGGTTTCGGGTTGGCTGGCGTAATCGGTGACGCGGCGGTCGCGTTCGAGGCGCAAGAGCCATGCGCGCTCGCCGAAGGACTCGAACTGCACGACGCGATTGGCCTTGTTGGTGATAGTGCCGCGCAGGTTGCCCCCGATCGATTGGGCGCGTCGGACATTCCCCGGCGGTGGGCGACGTTGCAGTGACATCTCTCCCCCGACACGGCATCCTGGCCTGATATTCCCCCGCGCGGGGGCACGTACCATCGGCGCACCGCGTCTACCATATTAAACGATCAGGGGCCACGAATTGGCGGGGCATGGGCCCGCAACCTGGTACGGCCCCATCTCTAGCCCAGCGGCAACCAGCGGGGAGGATGTTTTTCCGGTGTTATGCTGGAATGGCTACACTTTTCCGGTGTTACAATCGGAACATTCCGGCGCTGTGGGGAGGTGGAACCCCTCGTCACGCTCATTCCATTCCGGAGTTGTGTTAGAAACAACACAACTGAGATTCGTGCTTTTTGGTGTAGAGTTGCGTCCGAAACGATAGTGACTACTCCCCACGGCTACAGCCGGGGGCTTCTAGGCTTACGCCAAAGACTGTAGTCCCAGTCTTAAAATGTTCAGCGCGGCATTGTGATCCCGGTCGAGGACCAAGCCGCAGCAGGAGCAGCGATGCACACGGTCAGACAACTCTTTGCGGGCGCGATGCCCACACTGGGAGCATGTCTGAGAGGTATAGGCGGGGTTCACGGCGACCACACGACGACCAGCATCTTCCGCTTTGTACGTCAGGCACGCGATGAACTGCCGCCACGCCGCATCATGGATGGACTTAGCGAGGCAGTGGTTGTGGACCATGGTGTTGATCGAGAGGTCTTCGACGGCCACGACGCCGTAGACATTGATAACCTTCCGACTCTCTTGGTGGGCAAAGTCCGCGCGCCTGTTGGCAATGCGCTCATGGATGCGCGTCACGGCCTTCCGGCGCTTGCGGCGTGCAGGCGTCGCGCGTTGCCCCTTTTCCGGTCGGGGTTCCTTGCTCAGTCGCCGTTGGGCGCGGGCAAGGTCGCGCTCATCGCGCCGAAAGAAGCGGGGGTTGGCAATCTGTGCGCCTGTCGAGAGAGTGGCAAACTTTTCAAGGCCCACGTCAAGGCCGACCACCGCATCGGTTGCGGGCAGCGGCGCGTCCTCAACCTCACAGGAGAAGGATACGAACCACTTGCCCGCGCTGGTGCGCCGCACGCAGCACGTCTTAACCGTCCCGTCAAGCGGGCGATGGATGATCGCCTTGATGTGTCCAATCTTAGAGAGGAATACCCTGGTTCCGCTGAGTTTATACCCCGATTGCGGATAGCAGAACGAGTCGTAGCGACCATAGCCGCGAAATCGTGGAAAGCCCGATTCTTTCTCGCCCGCTTTAACGCGTCGGAAGAACGCCTTGAAGGCCAAGTCGAGCCGGACGGCCACGTTCTGCAACACCTGACTATGCACGTTCGCCAACGATGGCCGCTCCACTTTGAGCGACCCAAAGGTCGCCTGTTGATCGTAGAGCGACAGCGTGTCGCTGCATTCCTCATAGGCGGTCTTGCGTTGTTCAAGCAGATGATTGTAGAGCCAGCGACACTCATTGAGCGTCGCCATCATCGCCCGCTCCTGTGCCGGCGTGGGATTCAACCGATACTTGAACATTTTACGCATACCTATAATATAGCACAAAATGGCGCGCTGGCGCTCTAAGGACGCCATTCATCCCCCTGGCACAGCCGGGGCCTTCTGACGATAAAGGTAACGACGGAAATGCTTTCGGGCAACTCCGGAATGAACGTCCCCGACGATCCCCCACGCGGGCGCTACTAGCGTGAACCCGGCCTACGCCCTGCCCACGTCTTCGTCCAGGGTGTCCCGTAGGTTCTCGGCCTCGGCCGCGACGCGACGCCGCAGCCCCGCAAGGTCCAGCCGCGCGTTCAGCGCCCAGTCGAGGAGGTCAAGCAACGGACCCGTCGGCCCCACGCTGTAGAGCCGTGAGATGAACTCCGCCTGCGGAAGCGTTCGCGGCGTACCCGCCGCAGCTCCTCTCCCCCCACCATCACGCGACGGCTGTCCCGTGGGTACGTTAGCGCGCGTCCCCGCATTGGGCGCCGCGAACGGGGCGAGCGAGCGCGCCGCGAACGCCTCCGCGTGGGCGGGGTCGGCAGCCATGGCCGCGCCCAGGGCCTCGTGCGGGGTGAGGTCGGGCTCCTCCCCCAGGGCCGCGACGGCCCGCGCGACGACCGCGTCGTCCTCTGCGACGCCGTACGCGGCCGCGAGGGCATGTACCGCGCGCGCCGCGTCGTCCGGTAGGGGGCGTGGCCGGGGCACGATCGACAAATCAGGGTCGTGTGGCGCGCCCGCCAGCGTGTGGGCGTCGGGCGCGCCGGACCCGTCGTCGCCTCTCCCTCCCATCTCGTCACGGTCCGCCCGTTCCGCCGCCGAGCCATCGCCCCACGCCAGGGACAGCGGGGCGTCGTCCTCGTCTCGCGCGTTTCGGGCCCGCAGCGACCGCACCTGATCCTCGGTGAGGGCCTCGGCAGTCGCCCGCTTCAGGAGCGCGGCCCGTTGCTCCGGGTCCATCACGCGCATGAGCTGGTTGCCGACCGTGTAGGAGATGCGACCGGCGAGGACCGCGTCCGACACGTCGCGGTCCTCGAGCAGCTTGAGGCGGTTGGAGACGCGCGTGTGCCCGCAGCCCAGATCGCCGGCGAGTTTGACGGCCGATTTGCCCGTCAGCGCCATGTACGCGCGGTAGACCTCCGCCTCCCGCACGGGGTTGACGTCCTCCCGGTGCATGTTCTCGGCGAGTTGCACGAGCCAGTCCTTGGCGCGCTGCTCCGCGCGCGCGGCCTCGGTGCTGTCGCTCGATCCGCGGACGACGACGTCCAGTGTTTTCAGCGCGGCCAACTCGGCCGCCGCCCGTCGCCTGCCGCCGACGATGAGGATGTAGCGGGTGCGTCCGTCGGGCAGCGTGCCCGCCTCGCGCACGATCACCGGCTGGATCTGCTTGTGCTCCTTGAGCGAATCGGCCAGCTCCCGGAGCTTGACCGGGTCGAACTCGCGGCGCGGCTGCTCGGGGTCCGGGAAGATCTGGTCGATCGGCACGGATAAGGCGCCCTGCAGGGGGGCCTCGACCGGGAGGTCGGACGCTCCCTCGCCGCCCTGCGGCGCCGCGTGCTGCGCGCGGCCGATGCGGGCGAGCGGGCGCTCCCTACCCAACATCGGACACCTCCTCCAGCACCCGACGGGCCAGCGCGCGGTACGCGTCCGCGACCGGAGCCCGCCGCACGACGCGCACGACCGGCTGCCCCAGCGCGTGCGCGTCCTTGACCGGCGCGCCCATTGGGATCGGCTCCGCGACGATCGCGCCGTAGGCCTCCCGCAGCGCCGGCAGTTGCCGGCGGTCGTGCCCGTCGTGGCGCAGGTTGTTGGGGACGATGAGGAGGCGGGACGCCCCCCCAGCCAGGACCTGCTCCTCCTGGTGCAGCAGCACGTCCGCGAGCGCGTCGAGGTCGGGCTGCGCGACCATCGTGGGGACGAGCGCCAGGTCGGCGGAGAGGAGCGCGCTCGTCGTCGAGAAGCCGAGGTCGGGCGGCGTGTCGAGCAGGATCGCGTCGTAGCGCCCCGGCTCGAGCCCGGCGAGGAGGCCGCGTAGGCGTAGCATGGCCGCCGCGTTCCCGCTGAGCGCCCGGCCTGCCTGGTCGATGGTCGTGTCGCCTGGGACGACGTGGACCCCTGGGAAGGCGGGCCGGGCCAGGTCCGCCAGCCCCTTCCCCGGATGCTGCAGCCGTGAGCCGATCGCGTACCCCTCGGGGACCGGCTCCTCGGGCAGCAGCAGGCGCGTCAGCGACGCCTGTCCGTCGAGGTCGACGATCAGGACCGCGAGGCCGCGCTCGGCCAACGCGCCCGCCAGGTTGATCGTGGTCGTGCTCTTGCCGCTCCCGCCCTTCCGGTTAACGACGGCGATCGTCGGCGCGACGGGCCGTCCCAGGCGCGCGCGTCCCGCCGTCGCGGGCTGTGCTACTACGGTCATCGCCTCACTCCCCTCCGCGCGCGTATCGCGCGCCCTCTCCTCATCATTGTCGTTCGCCGCAGGGGCCGCTCCGACCCCCGCCCGCCCCGTACCGGCGCCGTCCGCGCGCGCCGCCCCGTGCGGCGCGGGCAGGCTCAACGCCACGACGAGCGAGAACCGCCCGCCCTCGTAGCGCAGATCGGCCTGCCCGGGCGCGCGGCCCGCGCCGCCCGGCGCGTACCCGGCGACGCGTATCCCCACCCGCGCGCGCCCGTCGAGGGTCAGCAGCGACACCTCCTTCAGCCCCTTGAAGGAGGCGGTGCGCTCGTCGAACGGGAAGGGCTCGTGGGGGGCGTAGCGCGGCGGCGCTCCGGACGCGCGCCTGAAATCCGATGCGACGGTGCTGATCGCGCGCACCGCCAGCTGGGCCGGCAAGCCATACTCGTCGCGCAGCGCGCGGTACAGCCGCCGCTGCAACGCGACCGCGCCCGCCGAGCCGCGCGCGCGCGCCTCCTCCGCGATGGCCGTGCGCGCGGCGTTGCACGCCTCGAGGGTACGCAGCAGGGCGCGTCCCTGCTCCGGCCCTGGAGTGAGGTCGATGAGCGCCACCGCCCTGTCACCACCATCCCGCGCAGGCCCTCCGCGTGCCCGACCCACCATCGTCAGCCCTCCCTCTCCTGAACCCCTGGCCGGTCAGCCGACGACCCGCGGTCGCCATATGCTCCCTACATCTGCGTCACTATAGCATACTATTGAGATTATTGGTCAATAGGTTATGTGGATGCACGGGCTTATCCATGTGTCCGGGGTCGACCGTCGGGGGCGATTCTCGCGCGATGTCTCTGGTCAGTTACTGCCAGCTAAAGCAGGCAGCTTGCCCTCACTCACCGCCAGGGGCGGCTTTCGGGATTCCACGCTGGCTCGCCAGCGTGTGCCGGGCTAGGCGACAGGGCCGACTGATGGCGGCCCCTCCAGCCGAGACTGGACAAATCTGTTGCGGATATTGATGGCGGCATTACCGTCCGCGTGCATCACCTGCCCCCAGTGTGTGTTCGGCGTTTGAAAGCGGGGTCATGCACACATTTGATGATGCCGGTTGGCAGCCTGAGTGCTATCTATAGTGAGACCGCCTTCCATACAGGTTTGAGGAGGTCAGTAAGCCCTTTAGCCA
>JAABUV010007036.1_pt1 | contig 11972 bp, 13 predicted proteins | sample 5559971 | NCBI WGS metagenome assembly JAABUV01 (sample SAMN10711881, study PRJNA513362) | rock metagenome | isolation source: Antarctica rocks | place: Antarctica: Victoria Land, Knobhead nord | collected 2015-12-19
TCCTGTTGCTGCCTCTCTACGGGTTCTTCGCCGCCGCCACCGACGGGGTCGGCAAGGCGTGGATCGCCGACCTCGCCCCCACCGACCGCACCTCCGGCGCCCAAGGCCTCTACCAAGCCGTCACCGGCGGCGCCGTCCTCGTCGCCGGCACCTGGGCCGGCCTCGCCTGGAACACCACCGGCACCCTGCCCCTGCTCATCTCCGGCACCGCCGCCGCAGTCCTCGCCGCTGTCATGGTCGGTGTCGGCGGCCGGTGGACAGCACGGCAGGGAAACTCGTGAGGACCGTGCCGCCCACCGGGGACAGCCCGACCCCGACCGGACGACATCGCGGTGGACGCGGTCGGCCACGTTGCTAGGGCGCAGTGCCAACTTGCGCACGGTGGATGGACCCCATGCGCCGCTTGACCAGTGGGACGCGGGAGGTCGCGCAAGTTCGGGCTCGCAGTCACGGCCTTGATTGACGTGCCGGCCAGAAGATCCGCCACGATGCTGCGCACCACCTCGGCCTCCGCTGGATCCTCGACATCCCGCGAGGCCGTCAGGCGCCCGGCGTTGTCGCGCTCGTGCACTCGATGCCAGCCATAGCCCAGCGCTCCGTTCGGCCGGCCCTCCTCCGCTCGCTGCTGAGCGGCGCGCGCAACGCGCTCGGCCTTGATCTCACTCTCGGCGGTATCGAACTCCCCCAGCACACCCGCATACATGCGGCCCGCCGCGCTCGTCAGATCGAGATCCGAACCCCTGACGAGCGCCACGCCTATGCGGGCAGCGCTCAGCACCACGATGGCCTCGGCACGTTCGGTGCGACTCCGCCATAACCGGGAGAGCCCATAGGCCACAATCCGGTCCAGCTCGCCCCGCTGAACACTGGCGAGCAGCGCCGCGTAACCCGGACGGTGCGCACCCGTCAAAGCACTGATGTCGTTGTCAATGTTCACGCCAGCGAGTTGCCACCCACGAGCAGTCACAAGCGCCTCGCAGTCCTCGCGCTGACGCGACGCCCTTCTCCGTCGCTCGCGGATCCTCGGAGATGCGGCAGTAGATCGCGGCGCGACCGGTCATAGCCCCAACTTGCCCGCTGATGACCGACAGTCTTCCCTGGGGGTCCAGGAAAGACCGGGTCACCCGAGGACTTCGGGTCACTGATGGACGACCTGGAGCAGCGAGTGTTCAGCGTGCTCCGTGACGACACCGTGGTCTACTCCGGTCACGGCCGCGACACCAATCTGGGCATCGAGCGGCCCAACGTGCCGGAGTGGCGCGCCCGCGGCTGGTGAGCCTGATTGCTAGGGGTCGAGCGCTATCACTCGGAGGAGTCGGCCCGCGTTCTCCCGCGCAACCGCAGGAGAATGTCGAACGTGCCTACCATCAGTGCTACCGATCACGGGCCAGTCCGGCTGCTCAGCATCGACAACGAGGCGAAGTGCAACGCGTTCAGCGGTGACATGGCGCCGACCCTGCGCAGGCTGCTCGTGGCGGCAGACGACGACCCCGCCGTGCGGTGCATCGTGATCACCGGCACAGGCACCCAGGCGTTCTCCTCCGGACACGACCTGCATGAGGTGCTGGAGCACCCCGAGACCGCGGGCGACCGAGCGGCAAACGAGGCCTTCACCACCGCGCCGGAACTAGGGACACCGGTCATCGCGGCGGTGAACGGCGCTGCGTACGCGGCCGGGTTCATCCTGGCGCTGAACTGCGATGTGCGCATCGCCGGCGACAACGCCCAGTTCTGCGCAGTCGGCGCCAGGATCGGCCTGGTTCCGGTGGGTGGGCAGCTCAGTCGGCTGCTGAGCGTGGTCAGCTACCCCGTGGCTTTCACGATGCTCGCGACGGCCGAACCGATCGACGCTGAGGAGGCGCTCCGGGTCCAGTTTGTCACGCAGGTATGCGACCGATCCGAAACAGTGGACCGGGCACTCGGGCTCGCTCAGGTCATCTCCACGGCATCCCCGGCGGTCATCCGGGCGATCAAGACGGGGTTGCGCGCCACTCTCCGGGACGGCTTGCACACCGGGATGGCCGCGGAGAGCGCCCTCGCCCGGGTCATACGTTCACTGCCCGACGGCGACGAAGGCGTTCGTTCGTTCCTGCAGAAGCGGCCCGCGCAGTACCCGGACGCCCCCCTCGACCTGCAGGTCGGGCTGGACGCCGCCATCCAGGAGGTGATGGCGCCGGCTGCCATCGCGGCGACCCCTGCGCCGCCGTATACGGCGGTGATCTTCACGTCCGTCCTGACCGACGAGGACGAGCAGGGGTACGCGGTGATGGCCGCCACGATGGATGACCTGGCCCGGCAGCAGCCAGGATTCCTGGGCGTGGACACCGCCCGCGCGCACGTCGGGATCACGGTGTCTTACTGGGTGGACGACGAGGCTGCCCGAGCATGGAAGCGCCAAGCCGAGCACCTCGTGGCGCAGCGCCGCGGGCAGCAGGTGTGGTACTCCGAGTACCGGGTTCGGGTCGCCACCGTGCACCGCGATTACACCGGACCACCGGCCCGCTGACCCCGGCGACGATGCGCCGAACCGCTCACCGCAAACCGTGCTCGAGGGAGATCCGTCGCCAGTTGTCTATGATCGGCATTTCGGCATGAAAACGTGCTATCCGCGCATGGTTTGATGCCGAAACACCGATCATGAGTGGCGCCAGGACCAGTTTGGACCCCGCTCATGCCGGCCACCATGCTGCCGGAGAAGGTCGGCTACTCCGGCAAGTAAATATCGGCACGATCCCCAGCTACTCAGGACGTCCATGACCGGCATCCGGCACGCGGCCCTGCACAAGCCGGCTGCGTAGTCCGTTGCGCACGGCGGGCCATTCCGACTCGATGATCGAGAACACGACGGTGTCGCGCAGCGACCCGTCGGGCAGCACAGCGTGGCTGCGCAGCACGCCGTCCTGCTTGGCGCCCAACCGGGCAATCGCGTCCCGGGAGCGCTGGTTCATCCAGTGCGTGCGGAACTCCACCGCAATGCACCCCAGTTCGTCGAAGGCGTGCGTCAGCAACAGGAGCTTGCCCTCCGTGTTGATCCCGGTGCGCTGCGCCGACTGCGCGAGCCAGGTCCACCCGATCTCCACCCGGCGGTTGTCGGCGTCGACGTTGCACAACGTCGTCATCCCGACCGCCTCGTCGGTGTCGTTGCGCACCACCGCGAACGGCAGCATCACCCCGGCCACCAGCAGGCCGAGGCGCCGGTCAATCTCGGCTCGCATGGCCTGCGGACCGGGCACCTGGGTGTACCAGTGCTTCCGAGGCTCACCGTCTCGCGCCGCGACGACGAGTCCGTCGTGATCGGCATGACTTAACGGCCGCAGGGTCACCAGGTTCCCCCGCAGTGTCACCGGCTCCAAGAAACCCACGGGCGAACCTTATGACGAAGCCCCGGAAAGCCCGGTCATGGTCGAGGGCAACTGGTCGAACCACGCCAGGACACCACGTTCGTAACCGAGCCCAAACTCCAGCGCGGCACGGCTGAAGGGGTCGGTGTCCAGGGCCGCGTCGGCGGCGGCGCACTGCTCCTGGTACTCAGCCAAGCGCGCGGCATGCATTCCACGCTGGGCCGCCAGCATCTCGGCGAGCCGCGGTGCCGGCAGGTGGCGCCCGAATGAGAGGGTGAGCAGCAGCGGGAAGCGGATGGTCTCCGACGGCGGGTCCCGCTCGATCCACGCGGCGAACGCGGCACGACCGGCATCGGTAATGCTGTAGGGACGGCGATCTCGGCTGCCACGATCACCGGCACTGACCAATCCTGCCCGGGCCATTGCGGACAGCTCGCGGTACACCTGACTCTGGGTCAGAGTCCAGAAGTCCCCAATCACCAGCTGGGCGGTCGCCACGAGGTCCCACCCGGTGAGTGGTCCACGGTGCAGGAATCCCAGCAACGACGCCGCAGTGGCGTTCAGCGCTCGGTCGGCCATGGCGCCCTCCCCCTCCTTGTCGGCGGATGAATCCTGTGCCAGATCTTGACATTCCACAGTGTCAGGTTGACTGTAGGGCACACCCGCCCACCAGCCGAAGGGGTGCCATGCCTGCAGAGGGCCTAGTCCCGGTACCTGACCAGGAGCGCAAGCGCGTCGTGGATCTGCTCGGCGAGCGGGTCGGCGCGGGCCATCTCAACCTGGCGGAGTTCGACGAGCGGGTGACAGCGGCCTATGCGGCCACCACCCTCGCCGACCTGAATGCCCTGGTGTCGGATCTCCCCATCCGCCAGGCACCGATGGAGCAGGCCCCGGTGCTGAGCAGCTCGCAGCCAGGGGTATCCCGACCGCGAGGCCCGCGCGTCTCACCCGGCGCGGCCCAGCCGTGGGCTGCGTGGCTGATGACCTCGTTGATCACCACCATCATCTGGGCTGCCACTGCGCTCGGCGGGGGCGGGGACGGCTACTTCTGGCCGATCTGGGTGATCGGACCCTGGGGTGCGGTGCTGCTGGTGCAGGCCATCGCCGCCCGCCTGCGCTCACCCTCGCCCTGAGCGCCCGCCCGTGCGCAGAGCCTGGTCCAGATCTTCCTGCAGGTCCGCCACGTCCTCCAGACCCACCGACAACCGCACCACCCCGTCGGTGATGCCTACCCGGGCCCGTCCCTCGGCGCCCAGGCGGCGGTGCGTGGTCGTCGCCGGGTGCGTCACCAGGGACTTCGAGTCACCCAGGTTGTTGGAAATATCCACCACCTGCAGCGCGTCGAGCAACTGAAAAGCCCGGTCTTTGCCACCGTCGAGTTCGAAGGTGAGCACCGTGCCCCCACCCGACATCTGCCGTCGGGCCAGCTCGGCCTGCGGGTGGGAGTCCAGGAACGGGTACCGCACCCACCGCACGCCGGGCTGTTGTTCCAGCCAGCTGGCCAACCCCAACGCTGATGCGGTGGCGTGCCGGACCCGCATCGCCATCGTCTCCAGGCCCTTGGTGAGCACCCACGCGTTGAACGGGGCCATGGACGGGCCGGTGTGGCGCATCAGGTTTTCCACCGGTCCCCGGATGTACTCCCGGGTGCCCAGCACCGCGCCGCCGAGTACCCGGCCTTGCCCGTCGATGTGTTTGGTCGCGGAGTACATCACCACGTCCGCACCCAGTGCGCTGGCCCGCTGCAGCACGGGGGTGGCGAACACGTTGTCCACCACCACCTTCGCCCCCGCGGCGTGCGCCAGCTCCACCACCGCGGCCACGTCGACAATTTCCTGCATCGGGTTGGACGGGGTCTCGAAGAACACCGCCTTGGCCGGAGTGGACAGCGCCTGCTCCCACTGGGCCATGTCGGCACCGTCGACGAAGTCGGTGTGCACACCGAACCCGGGCAGGATCTCCCCGAGGATCACCGAGCAGGACCCGAACAGGCTGCGGGCGGCCACGACCCGGTCCCCGGCTTTCAGCAGCGCCGCGAGGCTGACCCACACCGCCGCCATCCCGCTGGCTGTGGCGAAGCAGTCCTCCGTGCCCTCGATCAGCCGCAACCGCTCCTCGAACGTCGCGACCGTGGGATTGCCGTAGCGGGAGTAGACGAACCGGTCCACGTCACCGGCGAAGGCCGCCTCGGCGGCGGCCGCGCTGTCGTAAACGAACCCCGACGTCAGGTACAGCGCCTCAGCGGTCTCCTGAAAACCCGACCGCGCCAACCCGCCACGCACCGCCAGGGTGTCCGGCCGCCAGGACCGCGGCTCGGTCACTGCTGCGTCCAGGGCAGTCCGTCGGCCCGCCAGCCGGCGGACCCGCGATGGCCAGCGGAGTCCAGACCACCCTCGAAGCCGTCAAGCACGTTGTAGGCCGCCGCCCCGCGCGCCTCGGTGAGTAACCGGGCAGCTGACGCCGAACGCTGCCCCGACCTGCACAAGAACACCACGGGCCGGTCCTGCGCTAGTGCGTTGACCGCCGAGAGAAACTCGGGGTTGCGCCGCCCGGCGACGTCGACCCATTCGACGAAACCGGCGCGGCGGCCCAACTCTGTCAGGTCGGGCACTCCGACGAAGCGCCACTCCGCCTCGGTGCGTACGTCCACGAGCACCGCCTCGGTGTCCCGGACCAGCTCCCATGCCTGCCGCGGGGTGAGGTCACCCGCATAACCTTCGCTCATCGTGTCTCCATCGGTCCTGGCGTGAGCACCCACACCCGCCTGCGCGGGGGGTTGCTGCGGCGTCGACGAGCCAGGTCTCTGTGCCGCTCTGGATGGACGAGTGCACTCTAACGCGACAGCGGTAGCAGGTCAGCGGGCGGTCCGGCCCGAGCCGGGGGTGAAGATCCCGTCCGGGAACACCCCAGCTGCCACCATCCGCTGCGACAGATCGCGGCCGATCTCCGCCAGGCGGGTGCTGCGTTCGCGTCCCAGCCGCACCCACGGCGCCATGGCAGCGCGGCTGGTGGTCTCCTCGATCTCAGCCCGCTGCGCGGTGCCGGCCTCGGTGAGCGATCCCTGCCCGTCCAGGATCCCGCGTTCTCTCAGCCCCTCCTCGGCGTCGGCCCACTGCTGCTCGCTGTATCCCCTGGTGAGCTGGGCGGCCTGTCGGGTGAACCCCCGGCCGGTCGCCGTGTGCGTGACCAAGGCCTGCAGCCCGCCGAGGCCGGCGCCCAGCAGCGCAGCCAGGTGCGCGTCGCCGCGGTGCTCACGCAGCAACGTGGTGCCGTGCCACAAATCGAGCAGCGGCTGCCCCGGCCACGGCAGGTCGGCATGCGCGGCGTACAGCGGGCGACCTTCCGGGGTGCAGGCCTGCACCGCCTCACGGGTGAGCTCGGCGGCCTCGGTGACCTCCGCGGCGTCGGCCGCAGCGCCGAGCAAGCGGCGCAGCGCAGCGTCCACCGCGGTGAGCCGCGCCGCCAGCACCGCCTCGGGCGTCGCCAACGTCCAGGCCCGGGGAATGTGTTTGGCAACCATCGTGGGGTTGAAGTTGTAGAAGGTGGCTGCCACCACACCCGAGCCCACCGCGCCCATCGCCGCCGCACGACCGGCGAAGTAGCACATCCGACCGGGCCGTAGACCCACCGCGACCAGGTGCTGCTCGGTCTCGGGGACGAAATAGGTCATCGAGTGGACGACGTCCAGGGTGCGTTGGAACTTGGCGGCGTCGGATGGCTCGATGGGGTCCATGGGGGGACCTTATCGCCGGTGTGCGACACGGCGAGCGCCACCGCGGAACATGCGGCACTACCGCCGACGTTGAGACACACTGAGTGCACGAGAGACGAAGGTGTGGTGCGCAGATGAGCGATCCAAGCGAGACCCCGACCGGGGCCAGGATGTACGAGCTGGAGTTCCCGGCGCCCGAGCTGGTGGCCCAGGACGGCCGCGGCCCGGTACTGGTGCACGCCATGGAGGGCTTTTCCGATGCCGGCCACGCCATCAAGCTGGCCGCCGAGCACCTCAAAGAATCGTTGCACACCGAGGTGGTGGCCTCCTTTGACCTGGACCAACTGCTCGACTACCGCTCGCGTCGGCCGATGATGATCTTCGACGGGGACCACTTCTCCGAGTACGCCACCCCCGAGCTCACCCTGTACGCGGTCCGCGACACCGGCGGTACGCCGTTCCTGTTGCTCGCCGGGATGGAGCCCGACCTGCACTGGGAGCGGTTCACCACCGCGGTGCGCTTGCTCGCCGAGCGTTTCGGGGTGCGTCGGACGATTGGCCTGAACGCCATCCCGATGGCCGTGCCGCACACCCGGCCGGTCGGGGTGACAGCGCACGGTCAGCCCACCGACCTGGTCAGCGACTACGAGCCGTGGGCGGGCACCGTCCGGGTACCGGCCAGCGCGGCGTCGTTGCTCGAACTACGACTGGGTGAGGCCGGGCACGAGGCCATGGGCTTCGCCGTGCACGTACCGCACTATCTGTCCCAGACCGACTACCCGGAAGCGGCCCAGACCCTGCTGGAGCACGTCGGCAAGGCCGCTGATCTGCAGTTGCCGCACACTGCGCTGGGCCCGGCCGCTGCGCGGGTGCGGGAGGAGATCGACGCGCAGGTCAGTGGGTCCGACGAGGTGAAGGCTGTGGTGCACGCCCTGGAGCGCCAGTACGACTCCTACGTCGGCTCCCAGGAGCGCACCTCGCTGTTGGCGGCCGACGGTGCGCTGCCCAGCGGGGACGAACTCGGCGCGGAGCTGGAGCGTTTCCTGGCTGGGCAGACCGGGGACAACCCTCCTGGTGACCCGCCGCGCGAGCCCTGACCGTCGACGATGAGCCGCGAAGTATACAGCCAACTGCTGCTGGAGGTCGCGGCCCCCACCAGGCTGGTCCTGCAGGTCGCCGCTGCGCACCACCCTGGTGCGCAGGTGGAGGAGCAGCTGACCCTGTCGCTGGATGGGGTTGTCCAGCGCGCCCAGGAGTTCCCCGGTCCACACCGGGGCAGGGTGCACCTGCTGGACTGCAGGCCCGGACAGCTCGAAATCTCTTACGCCGCCACCGTTTCGGGCCACGCCGACGAGGTGGCCGCAGAGGAGTTGGACGCGGTCACCTACCTACGGCCCAGCCGTTACGCCGAGTCCGACCGGTTGGCCGCGCTGGCAGCGGCTGAATTTGGTGGTCTCAGTGTGCCGGAGCTGGTGGCTGGGGTGTCCTCCTGGGTGGGTGATCGGCTGGACTACGTGTCGGGCAGCAGCGGGCCGACCGACGGGGCGGTCGACACGCTGTTGGCTGGGGCGGGGGTATGCCGCGACTACGCGCACCTGGTGGTGGCGCTGTTGCGGGCGATGGACGTGCCCGCCCGGGTGGTCGCGGTGTACGCGCCGGGGTTGTTCCCGATGGACTTTCACGCCGTGGCCGAGGCAGTGGTGGACGGGCACTGGCAGGTCGTCGACGCCACGCTGTTGGCGCCCAGGTCCTGCCTGGTGCGCATCGCCACCGGCCGGGATGCTGCCGACACCGCGTTCCTGTCCAATTACGGTGGCCCGGTGTACCTGCACAGCACGCAGGTGCGTGCCGTGGTGTCGGGCGATCTGCCCGGTGACGACGTGGCCGCACTGGTGCGGCTGTCCTAGCGCGTCACTGCCCGAGAACGTCACACGCCTGTCATCCCGCTGACCAGCAGGGTTCTTAGGATCGCCCCATTGTCATCCGTGCCTGTGTGCGGCGCGCACCGAGCCCAAGGCGGGAGGGATCATGGCCTCGCGGAAGACACCGGCACGCCTGCGGACGGTCCCCACTACCGAGCCACGCCTGGAGTTCCACAACATCCACGGCTATCGGCGGGCCTACCGCATCGCCGGGCAGGGACCCGCGGTGCTGCTCATCCACGGCATCGGGGACAACTCCACCACCTGGCTAGACGTCATCGCCCACCTGGCTAGACGTCATCGCCCACCTGGCGAGCAGGCACACCGTCATCGCGCCGGACCTGCTGGGGCACGGACGCTCCGACAAGCCCCGCGCGGACTACTCGGTACCCGCATACGCCAACGGCATGCGGGACCTGCTGGCGGTACTCGACATTGACGAGGTCACGGTGGTGGGCCACTCCCTGGGCGGCGGGGTGGCGATGCAGTTCGCCTACCTGATTCCGTGGTATTCGTGGAATCTGTCCCCGACCTGCAAAGCGACCGCCTGACCTGCGGATCTGCGTGACAGTATCGCGTGTCGTAGTTGGACGCAAGAGGACACGGAGTTACTCTGGTTGGACACGTAGTGGACACGCGGGAGGTACGGCATGGCAGGGGACAAGCGCGGATTCGGTCAGATCGTCCGCTTGCCCAGCAAGCGGTACCGCGCCCGATACGTGGGACCCGACGCTCACCGACACAACGCACCGACGACGTTCGAGAGCCGCGAGGACGCGGAAGCATGGTTGGCGGGCGAGCGGCGCAAGCTGAGCCGCGACGAATGGATACCCCCGCGCAAGCTGCGGGACGCGCCGAAGGCGACGACGTTCGGTGAGTACGCCGAACGGTGGTTGGAGCACCGCGACCTGAAGCCGCGCACCCGGGCGCATTACCGAAGTGTTCTCGACAAGGTGATCCTTCCGACGTTCGGCGAGCGTCCGCTGAAAGGGATCACCTCGGAGGCGGTGCGCGACTGGTACGCCACCCTCGATAGGAAGCGCCCGACGCGGCGCAGCCACGGTTACGGCCTGCTGCGCACCATCCTGGCGACGGCGGTCACGGACGAGAAAATCGCGGCCAATCCCTGCCACATCCGGGGCGCCGGCACGACAGCCCGAGTGAAGAAGGTCGAGCCCGCCACCCTGGCCGAGCTGACCACCATCGCAGCGGAGATGCCCGAGAAGTACAGGCTTATGGTCCTGTTCGCATCGTGGTGCGCGTTGCGCTTCGGGGAGCTGATCGAATTGCGGCGCAGGGATATCGACCTGCGCAACGGGGTGATTCACGTCCGTCGCGGTGCCGTGCGGGCCGGGGGCGAGGTCATCATCGGCACACCCAAGAGCGCGGCGGGAATCCGGGACGTTGCCATACCGCCGCACCTTCTGCCGATGGTCCGCGAGCACCTCGGCCGCAACATCACCGGCGGTATGGAGTGCCTCTTGTTCCCGGCAGCTGACGGTGTGAGCACGATGGCGCCCGCCACGTTGTATCGCGTGTTCTATCGCGCCAGGGAGGTCGCTGGCAGGCCTGACTTGCGGTTTCACGACCTGCGCCACACGGGTGCCGTGCTCGCCGCTCAGACCGGAGCGTCGCTCGCGGAACTCATGAGCAGGCTCGGGCACTCCACACCCCAGGCGGCGATGCGCTACCAGCACGCAGCCAAGGGACGGGATCAGGAGATCGCGGTTGCGCTGTCTGCGCTGGCAGAGGGAGTGGCGAAGTGAGGCCGCACTTACTCGTGTACTGCGACGGTCGCGAAGACAACCGCCACAAGCCCACTCCGTTGGGGCGACTCATCGACTGCCGTAGCGCCCCGGCGTCGACGGACGATGTTGTGCCGCTGGACGAGTGGAAAGAATGGGAAGAACTCGCCCAGCAACTGACACCGGGGCAGGCGTTGCCGGGCACCCCCGTGCGGGCTGGGACGCTCATCAACTGGCAGCCCGTGGCATATGTCGGCACTCTTGGTGTGGAACTATCGCGCCTCGAACTCGTGTCAAGGTCGTCCCGCAGCGGTGATCTGTGGAAGATCCCGTGCCCGCGGCGGCCGTGCAAGCGTAAAGCCGAGGTGAGCGATACGACACTGTGCAAGGTATTCGACAACTTCGTAGAAACTTGGCGTGACGATCAGGGACGGCCGATCGTTGCGTTGTCGGTCCTGGAGGATGCTGTGCGCGCTGGGTGGTGAACGGTGTGACAGAGCAGGACACGTGGGTTAACCTGTAATCGCAGCTTCCGCTGCATCTGTCTCCTGGCGAGGATCAGGGTCGGACGGGCTGGTACATCCACGCCCAGGAGTCCCCCCTGATGACGAAGCGCCATTTACTCACAATCGCACAGGGCGCCGAGTACGCCCACGTCAGCACCCGCACACTTCGGCGATATATCGCACAAGGCCGCCTTGCGGCTTTCCGTGTCGGTCCGCGCCTGGTGCGCATCGACGCCGATGAGCTGGACGCCTTGCTGCGCCCGATTCCCGTCTCCGGCGGTGCCCGATGACCACCGCCGGTGATGTTGCCGGCCCCGCCCAGCACCAACTGGACGAGGCCACTTGCACCGCGCGGACCGCCACCCACCAGAGTGTTCAGTCTGCTCAGAATGGTACGCCCGTACCAGTCATTCTGGCGTCGCCCACCGTCACGGCAGAATGTCCAGACGAGCCTCCCGAGGTGGTCGCACCCGAGTGGCCACCTCGTCGTGACTGGTCGGGCGAGCGGGAGGTGATCGCCACCGCCCTGGCTCTCACGGTCGGCCCGGCGGCCGCGGTGGAGGACGTGCCGGCGTTCGGTACCCCAGAGTGGGGCGCCGCCTCGCCCTCGGCCCGGGTGCTCGCAGTCCTGGTGCACCTGCTGGAAGTGCACGATCGGTGCGCGCGGGCGGAGTGGGTGTGCTGGGACCGAGCGCGCCAGGATGAGGATGCGCGTCTGACGGCGCTACGGGAGGCATCGCACGCGA
>JAABUV010007039.1_pt1 | contig 11964 bp, 9 predicted proteins | sample 5559971 | NCBI WGS metagenome assembly JAABUV01 (sample SAMN10711881, study PRJNA513362) | rock metagenome | isolation source: Antarctica rocks | place: Antarctica: Victoria Land, Knobhead nord | collected 2015-12-19
GGCGGTGCCTTTGAGGCGTTGCCGATCTGCTCACCGGGCATGCTGACCGAGGACGCCCGCTTGCTGGGGACCAGCAGCGGGCCGTTGCCCTATCAGCCCGAGCGACTGCCTGCCTCGCCGGGGCACCTGCCGGCGGACTACCCCCTGCCCATCCAGTGGTCGGGGATCCTGCCCGACGACGAGGGCCATCCCGACGACCTGGTGGCGCGGGTGCGCGAGGTGCTGGCCTACCTGTTCGGCGCTGAAGCGGCGCCGGCCATTGAGGCAGAGGCTATAGGCATCTTGCAGGCGGGAGGGCGCACGCCACGCGATCTGCGCGACTATTATGCCACCCGCTTCTTGGCCACCCATATCAAGCGCTACAGCAAGAGCCGCCGCAAGGCGCCCATCTACTGGCAGCTGGCCAGCCGGCGCAAAGGCTATTCGCTGTGGCTATACTATCACCGCCTCGGCCCCAGCACGCTCTACCAAGCACTGCAGGACTACGTGGAGCCCAAGACCGAGCTGGAGCGCGCCCGCCTGCGCGAGCTTGAAGCCCAACAGAGGTCAGCATCCGATGCCCGAGCGGCGCGGGCGCTGGCTGGACAGGTGGAGAAGAAGGCCACACTGGTCGATGAGTTGGTGCAATTCGGCATCGATCTCAAGGAGGCCGCCGACCGTGGCTTCGAGCCCGACCTCAACGATGGCGTACTGCTGAACATCGCTCCCCTGCACAAGATCGTACCCTGGCCTGAGGCGGCCACCGCATGGCGCGAACTAAAGGCCGGCAAGTATCCCTGGAGCACCATCGGTCAGCGCCTCGCCCGCGACACACGCTGAGCACGGCGTACCATCGGCGCTTTCAAAGAACAAGAAGAAGGGGTGTTGCGATGGCTGGCGTGAACAACCCACTGGGTGTCAAGGTGAAGGCCTGGCATGTATGATACGGTATTGAGTACAAGTCAGCCAGGCACTGTGCTTCAGCAGCCCCACGTTGGCCCACGGCGCCACCCCGATTGAAGGCAGCACGCGGCCTTTGCAGCAAGCACCGGAATTGGCGCTGCTGCACTGGAGGCGTGTATCGTACCCCGATGAAGAGACGGTGAAATGAGCAGTCCTGTTTCCGACCACCTAATCTCCCTGCTGGCGCGGGAGGTCAAACGGCACGCCGTGTTGGTGTGGTACGATCCTGGCGGCAGCTTTGGCCAGTTCGCACAGAGCGCCCAGGTAGAGCACGCCCACATCGTGCGCTTCACCGACAGCTATTATCGGCTACGTCACGAGATGGAGGAGGCCTATGCCGCCTTCGACCGTGACAGCGTGGCCACCCTGCCTGGCCTGATCCTCTATGTGTCGCGGGCACCGTTGCAGCCAGAGATGGACGTGCTGCGCGGCCCCTCCTGTGCCGGCGGAACCTTTGAGATGAGCCTCGCCGCGGTCGCCCGTGAGGCCCTGAAAGAGCGTCTCACCACGGCACGCCTGGATGCCCTGCTGGGTGACGAGCGGCTGACCCTGGATGATCTGGACCGGCTTGGCTCCGGCCCAGGGAACGATCCCTCGGTTGTGGGCTTAGTCTTTGGCACGGGGTCCGTTGCCGAGGTGGCCGTGCGCTATCTGGGTGACCCTACGTGGCGTGACCTTGCCAGGGCGTTGGACGAGCGCAAGGGCCGTAAAGACCTGGCCGCGCTATTCAGCACCGGGCTAGGCCTACCGGCGATGCCAAAGGCAAGCCATGATGCCCTGCGCCGGGCGTTAGCCCGCCATGTGCTGCTGGCAGCCTTCCGTGCTGGCCTGTCCCACGAGGAGCACCCGGTAGCCCTGGCCGCTTTCCCACAGCCCGCGGCGCCCGAACAGGTGGCTGCCTGTTCTGCTATCGCCGCGGGGATGCGCGACAGGGCATCCATGCGTGCGGCGTACGTGAGGTGGGCGACCGAGGCGCAGGAGGAGGTAGGCCTGGCGGAGCTGACTCTGCCGGTAGTGGCAGCTGAAGGGGAGACTTTCCCTCTGCAAGATGACCTCCTACTCCGCCAGGTGGTGAGTGAGACGCTGCGGGCCGGCGATGGCGGGCCGAGCGATGGCTGGACGGCCCTCCAGGAGCAGGCGCGCCACAAGGCGACCGGCTTCTGGGCCCAAGCAGAGGCGGGACGGGATGTCGCCTGGCACGTGGTTGCCTCTGTCGTGGACCTGCTGGCCGAGGCGAACCGCGTGCAGACGGAGCTACGCACCCTGCCAACTCGTGCCCTGCCCGCCGACATTGTGAGCTACTATACCCAGGAGGGACGGCAGGGGCAACCCGCGGGCGCCTGGTATCGTCTGGACGCCCGCCATCGCGAGGTTGAATACGTGGCTACGGGCCTGGCCGACGCCAGGGCTCACGACGACGTGGAGCCGGTGGTGCGCCGGGCACGGGAACGCCATCGCCAGGCTATCGAGATGCTGAACAGCCGCTTTATCGCTGCCCTGGAGACGGCCGGCTTTGTCTTCGGCAGCATGGCGGCGCAGGGAGATACGTACCACCGCCGCGTCCGTCCCGCACTCGACAGCGCGCTGGTCGCCTATCTGCTGGTCGATGCCCTGCGCTTCGAAATGGGCGCCGAGCTGTTCGCTAGCTTGCAGGGAACCGGCCGGCTGGGCGACGCGACGCTCACGCCGGCTATCGGCGTGGTCCCCACGATCACGCCCATCGGCATGGCCGCGCTGCTGCCGGGCGCCGACGAGGGAGTGGGGTTGGCTGCCGCCGGTGGCGATGTCGCAGCCATCGTGAAAGGCCAGGTCTTCAAGGACTATGCCGCACGCAAGGGCCTTTGGCAGTCTACCTTTGGTGACCGATTGGTCGACCTTAACCTGGGCGAGGTGCTGACCTTGCGCCCCGACACGCTCAGGAAGCGTCTTGTCGGCAAGACACTGGCGCTGGTGCGTTCTCAGGAAATTGATGAGTTTGGGGAACAGGGCAACCTCTACCAGGCACGACGCACCATGACCGAGGTGATTGGTGATGTCAAGAAGGCCGTTAACCTGCTGTGCAGCGCCGGCGTCGGCCGCTTCGTCGTCGCGGCTGACCATGGCCACCTGTTGCTGGAAGACCTCACCGAGGATCAGAAGATTGACCCTCCTGGCGGCGAGACGGTCTCTCTCCATCGGCGCTGCTGGGTAGGACGCGGCGGGGCAACAGCGCCAGGGCTGCTGCGCTTGAAGGCGGCAGACATGGGCATGGGGGGCGATCTGGAACTGGCTTTCCCCCGCGGACTGGGCGCGTTCAAGGCCGGTGGGGCCACCTCATACTTCCATGGTGGTCTCTCCTTGCAGGAACTGGTCGTGCCAGTGCTCAGTTTCACGCTCTTGGCCCCACGCGGCGTGAACAAAGAGAAGACCGGCTTCTCCCTGGGCTTTCCGCAGGGCAAGATCACCAACCGCGTGTTCACCCTCACCGCCCGTTTCGAGCACTACCAACACTCGCTCCTGGACGATAGCCCCGCGTCCGCTGTTCGTCGGGTACGTTGTGATGCGTGGGATGGCAAACGGGGTGTCGCCGTGGCCCTCTCCGCCCTGGCGGGCTTTGATGCCAGCACAGCTGAGATCACCCTCCAGGCGGGCCAAGACAATACCGTCACCTTGCTGATGGAGCCAGATATCGAAGGCGAGGGGACCGTCCGGCTACGCTTGCTCGACGCGGAGACCGGTGCTGAACTCAGCGCCCTACCGGGAGTGAGCTATGACCTCAGTTTCTGACGTGCTTGACGCCAAGGCGAACGCGGTGTTTCCCGGCAAGGTGGTGCGCAAGGACCTGGTGCGGCGGGTGAAAGTGGGCGCTAACGTGCCGGTGTATGTGCTGGAGTATCTGCTGGGCCGTTACGCCGCCTCCGACGACGAGGCGACTATTCAGGTGGGGCTACGGGTGGTCGATGAGACCATCGCCCGCAACTTCGTACGGCCCGACGAGGCTGAGCGCGTGCGCTCACTGGTTAAAGAGCGGGGTAGCCATACCATCATTGACAAGGTGCGCGTGCGGTTGCTGGATAGCGAAGACAAGTATTGGGCGGAATTGGTCAACTTCGGCCACAAGCACGTCCACATGCCGGCCTACTATCTGGCACAGTACGAGCGGTTGCTGCAGGGCGGCATCTGGGCACAACTTGATCTGGAGTATCGGGCCGACGAAGAGGCCTGCGGCAGGCAACGGCCCTTCTACATTACCTCCATCAAACCAATCCAGTTGGCCAGCTTCCGGCTGAACGAGTATCTGGAGGGGCGCACACAGTTTACCACTGATCAGTGGCTGGATCTGCTGATCCGCACTATCGGTTTCGAGCCCTCCCAGCTGAGCCGCCGTCTCAAGCTCCTGTTCCTGTTGCGGCTGGCCCCAATGGTCGAGCGCAACTTCAACCTGGTGGAGCTTGGTCCCCGTGGCACCGGCAAGAGCTTTGTCTACCGTGAGGTGTCGCCCTACAGCATCCTTGTCTCCGGCGGCAAGACGACGGTGGCTAACCTGTTCTACAACATGGCCAGCGGCAAAATGGGCCTGGTCGGACTGTGGGATGTCGTTGCCTTCGATGAGGTGGCCGGCATTGAGTTTTCCGACCGCACCGCCGTGCAGATCCTCAAGGACTACATGGAGTCTGGCTCCTTCAGCCGTGGCCGGGAGGAGTTGGTCGCCGACGCCAGCATGGTCTTTCTGGGTAACATCAACGTGCCGGTCGAGATGTTAGTCAAGACGAGCCATCTCTTCCAGCCGCTGCCCGAAGCCATGCAAGACATGGCTTTGATCGACCGCTTCCATTGCTACCTGCCCGGCTGGGAGGCACCCAAGATGCGGTCGGACCTGCTGACCGACCATTTCGGGTTTGTGGTGGATTATCTGGCTGAGGCACTGCGCGATCTACGTGCCCAGAATTTCACCGATGTGATCGACGGCCGGTTTTCGCTGGGCTCCCAGCTCAACGTGCGTGACGCCAAGGCCGTGCGTAAGACCGTCTCCGCCCTGGTCAAGCTGCTCCATCCGAACCGCGATGTCGGCGACGACGACCTGCGCGAATACCTGGCCCTGGCCCTGGAGTGTCGGCGGCGCGTGAAGGAGCAGCTCAAGAAGCTCGGCTCATTCGAGTATTACCAGACCGCCTTCTCCTATATCGACGAACGCACCATGCAGGAGCATGTCGTCGGCGTTCCCGAGCAGACCGGCCGTGATCTGCTCTCTCCTGATCCTTTGCCCCCTGGTTCCGTCTACGCTGCTGGCCTGGGAACAGATGACCGGGTGACCCTGCGCCGCGTGGAGGTGGCCGCCATGAGTGGCGCTGGCGCGCTACGCATCACCGGCAGCCTTGAGCGGGCGGTCAAGGACAGCATCGTGACCGCCTTCGACTTCATCCGTGCGCGCCAACGCGAATTGGGCGTCGAGCGGGAGCTAGGCGCCCATGACTACCATGTGCAGGTGATCGACCTCGCTTCCGGTGGAGAGGGCGACGGCATTGGCGTGGCCTTCCTGGTTGCCCTGTACTCGCTCCTCAAGGAAAGGGCCGCTCAACCGGCCCTGGTGATCCTGGGTAATATGACCATTCAGGGCAACATCATAGCCGCTCGTTCGCTCCAGGAGCCACTGCAGATGGCCATGGATAACGGAGCCAGGCGTGCCCTGATCCCCCTGGAGAACAAGCGCAGCTTCCTAGAGGTGCCGGGCGACGTGATGGAACGGGTCGATCCTATCTTCTACAGTGATCCACTGACGGCAGCGCTCAAGGCGCTGGGAGTGAGCTAAACGACTGCAGCCAGCCGCACGGCCGCAGACATTGCATGTCTGAACAACATGCGTCTGTTTCATCTCACTCGGACTGCTCCAGCAGCCTAGTTTCGCTCTGCCGCCACTTCCCGTTGCTCGGATGTCAGCACGCCCCGCCGCAGGTCCTGGGATGTGTGCCCTGTTGCATAATCGATCAACGACGTGATTTGATGCTTGACAAAGCTTCAATAGTGTCGTATTATGTATAAAAATGCTGCAGGACTTGACCTTATGCAGCAGAAGGGATCAAACGGGCAGGTTGGTAACATGGATGTTGAGACAGCCTTGTATGAGGCGTTGGCCGAAACGCGGGGCAAGACACTCGTGGATGTCCGAGCGTCCGTTCGTGGCGGCGAGATCGACTCTCTCGAAGGTGTGGCGTTGATCGTGGCCGCAGAGGTGCGCTTTGGCATCAGGATCACGGATGATGAGACGAGCACTTGGGTGTGTCGCTCCATCCCACGCCTAGCGGCGCTGGTACGCAGAAAGCTCAGCGATGGTTGAGCACCGTCAAGGAGGAGACAGCAGTGGAAGGTTTACCTATGCGACCGAGCGATGAGGAGCGCCACCAGCGGCTCGCCGAGCGTCTGCGCGAGGCACGTGAGTATCTGGGGCTTTCGCAGCAGTTCGTGGCAGACCACACAGCGATCCCACGGGTGGCGGTCTCGGCCATTGAGAACGGCAGGCGCAAGGTGGACGCTCTCGAACTCGAGGCGCTGGCCGCTTTGTATAAGTACCCCGTCACCTACTTCCTAGAGGGTGCGCTGGAGGAGCCCGCCAGCGTACGGGCACTGGCGCGCGAAGCCACCGAGCTGACGGAGCGCGACCGCGAGGAGGTGCTACGCTTCGCTCAATTCGTGAAGGCATACGGACACCGGGCTGCTAGCGGTGAGGTGTCCTCATGACCCTGCCTTGGTCGCGCGTTCACCTCATTGCCGCGACCGAGGCGACGCGCGCGCACGTCACCCTGGGGGTAGATACCTCGCGGCAGGTTGATCCCTTTGCCGCTCTGGATGTGGCCGGTGTTCTTGTCTTCCGACGGCGCCTGGATCATCTCGCGGGGCTGTACCTGCCTCCTGATCCCCAGGAGGGACGGGAGGTAGCCGCCGTCCTGATCAATATGGCCCATCCGCCGAGCAAGCAGCGCTTCACTGCGGCCCATGAGCTTTGCCATCACCGGCGCGACCATGCCGTCACACTTGACAGGGATACGGAGTGGCTGAGCCGGGGAGAGGAGCCGTTGTCCGACCGAGAGCGTCTGGCGGAGGCATTCGCCGCCTGGTTCCTGATGCCCATGCGACTAGTCCTCTCCACGCTTGGGTTGCTTGGCTTGGGTACGGATACGCTGAGCGCCGACGGCGCCTACGCACTCTCGCTAGAACTGGGCACGAGCTATGCTGCAACTGTACGCCACTTGGTGGACATGCGCCTCCTCTCGTCTAGGCACAGTGAGCAACTGCTCACGGTTCCACCACAGACGATCAAGCAGGAGATTGCCGGCCCTGGCGTCACTGCCGATGCCTGGAAAGACGTGCATCGTGTGCGCGTCTCACGGTCTACTGCCGATTCAGACCTCAAGGTGGCCGTGCTCGAAGGCGACGCCGTGGTGCTTGAGGTGCCCGAGACTCCATCAAGCGGCTATCTCTGGCAGCTCCCCGCAGCGCCAACTGGCCTGGCTCTCATGCGCGACGAGTACCAGGCACTGGACGGAGACGCTCTGGGGGGACGCGGTTGGCACCGCTTCCTCTTCCGTGTCGAGGCATCCGGCCACTTTGACATGGTCCTGGAAATGCGGCGGCCATGGCAACGGGGCACGGCGGCGCAGACTGCCCACGTCGCTGTGACTGCTCGCCCGCAGCCCACATCCGGTATTGTCCAGCCGGGCCTGCTGGTTGCGGCCTAAGGAGGACTACCAGCGTGCTCGACTTGCGCAACCGGCAGTCTCCTATCAAGGATCAAGGGCGCCGTGGCACCTGCGTCGCTTTCGCCGCCACCGCGGGCCACGAGATGCTGCGTGCCGATGGAGAGGATTTGGGCGAAGAGTTTGTCCACTGGGCGGCCAAGCAACGTGATGGCCTGCCTGCCGCAACGGAGGGGACGACACTTGCCGCGGCAGCCAGCGCCCTCGCTGAGGCGGGCCAGCCACCGGAGCGCCTCTGGCCCTACGACGAAGGCCGCGACCAGTGGGCGCCAACCTACCGGCCGCCCGATGAAGCCTGCGCCGCGGCAGCCCTGCACTGCCTCCGTGGGGGCCGTGCCGTGCAGCCCACCTCCGTTACTCTCCGTCATGCACTTGACGAGGGCCTGGCGGTGCTGCTCGGTGTGCGGCTCTACGCCACCTGGTACGCGCCATCCCCCGAGGGGCAGATCGCCCTGCCCGCAACGGGCGCCGTTGCTCTGGGCGGACACGCAGTGCTCCTGGTCGGCTATGACGGTGTCTCGACGGCCGTCGCCCACTTCATCGTGCGCAATTCCTGGGGCGGCGACTGGGGGGAGGGAGGGTACGCCTATCTTCCCTCCGCCTACGTCGACGCGCACGGGCTGCAAGCCTGGGGTTTTGCTGTGGAGAAGGGGGAGTCGCTCCCATGACACACCTTGTACAGGGCACCACGCTCACGGACGCCTGGGTCGTTGCGCTCGACCATCTCGTGGCAAGGGGCGGGGAGGAGTTCGGGCTCATCGTCGAGATGATCGATCCGGCGCCGAGCCACGTTGGGCCGGCCATCATACAGCACGTGGACGAACTGCTCGCCCGTAAGGACCACGATCCGGTGGCCACGGTGGCCAACACCATCTTCCCGGCAGGTCTGGCTGCGTCGTCGCCTGATCGGCCGACGCTCTACCGGCGCTATCAGGCCCTCCTACCGCGCCTTCGCCGTCTCAAGGGCAACAAGAAGGGTCTGTACTTCGAGCGCCTGATCTCGTACCCGCTACAGCCTGACTCCATACGCGCCAACCAGATCGAGGCAATCATCGGGGACCTGACCGCGCAACTGGCCCGGCGCGCCAAGCACCAGGGTCCGCTGGGCTCTGTCTACGAGGCCCAAGTCTTTGCCCCGGGCAAGGATCGCCTGCCCCAGGGCTTTCCCTGTATGAGCTCCCTGTCCTTTCAGCTCGACGGACCCTGCCTTCGACTAACCGCGACCTATCGCAACCAGTACCACATCCAACGCGCCCTGGGGAACTACCTCGGACTGGCACAACTACACAACTTCATCTGTACTGCCACAGAACTCGAACAGGGGCCGCTCACAATCCACGCGTTTCACTCGCAACTCGACCTTGGCAAACGTGAAGCTGCGGTGTTCCTGCAGGCATGTCTGCCTCTGACGACGGTTCCTGCACTGGTCTGCCAGAGTGCCTAACGCATTCCGGCCGCACGGGGACGATTTCGGGCAAGCAGACGGGAAACAGCCGCTCTGCTCCGTCCTCTGTGGCTTGAGCGGAGGGCGTGTAAGATTGAGCGTCAGCAGGAGAGCGAGCCAAAGGGAATGCTCACGGCTCAGTTCCGGCCCCCTGCTGACGGGCGCGCCACAGGTGCCAGCTAGCACCCCAAAAGGGACCAGCACGGATGGCAACCTGCTCTGCCAAGGCGTGATGCTTGCGCCGCCTCAAAGCCTCGGCTGTCAGCACGCCCATCCACTCAGCATAGGCAGCTGGCAAATTACTGGGCTCTGGCCCCGCAGCCAGCAGACTGTCCGTGTCCGTACGTTGAGACAGGGCGAAGGTTGTATCAACCAGGCGCGCCCACACCTGTTCCCATCCAGCGTAGGAGGCGATACGTACGTCAGCCGCGTTACGCGGGACATCGGCGTGGGGGGCCGCAGTCGCCTCAAGCAGTGGCCAGTGTCGCTGATAGATGTGCAGAGAGTCACTGAGGTGTGTGTAGGTGCCCACATCCACGCCTAGCCAGCCCGCCATAATCTCTTGCAGACTCGTGAACTGGACGATGTTATAAGGCAAGCCCCAGATGAGGTCGTTCGAGCGCATCACCTGCAGCCATTCCAGCCGCCCATCGCGAACCATGAGATGGCTGACCAAATTGCAGGGAACATCACGGGAGCGTGGCTCCGGGGCAGGTAGATCGCGATCTGCATCCCAGAACTGCAACACCACCTGGCGGCTGTGTGGTGTCCGCTGCAGGGCCTCATAGGCGGTCCTTATCTGGTCCAGCCGGGACGCTCCGCCAGATGGTTCGTGCCGCAACCGCGTCGTGGCCGCGGTGCTGAGTCGCGGTTGGCTGCCCAGGCGGTAGCCATAGGCGCCATGCAGACGGTGAGGGTCCGCGTCATCGGCATAGCGGGCCATGCGCGGGTTCCAGAAGCGCAAGAAGGAGACATCGTTGGCTCCCGCCAACATCCAGATCACCTCGGCAAGAGCAAAGGCCGGGTTCATCGGCCGGACGAAGACCAGGCGCTGCCGTGGGTCAGTAATGGTAAGAGCGACGTGCAGGAGTTCCCGTGTTGGCTGGTCACGGCTCTCCTGCAAGGCTCCCTCGCTCCTCAATCGCTCCGCGACCTGCCGCCACACCGCATCAGCGCTGTCACCTTCAATGTGAATCATGGAGGCGCTGCCGCCATTAGGGCGGGCCTAAATGGCAGGGGAACGGGACGGATAGGGCTCGGCGCGCGGAACTTGCGGCGTCCACGGCCCGTCCCGTCGCGGATCTTGACGTACTTGTGAAACTCGCACAGGCAGTTCTGGATATTGGCGAGGGATAACTCAACCAACTGCCCGCGCGAATCGCGCAGGAAGCGGAACTGCTCTCCTGTGCGGGCAAACTCAGCCTGTTGGTGGCTGCGCAGCCACTGCATCACCTCCAAGTCAGGGGCACGGATTCCGTCCCGTAGCAACAGGCAGAGTCCCCGTCGCGCACCTGGTCCAGCGCTGGCCCAATCATCGTGAGAATAGGGGAGGAGTGGCGTACCCCCCTGTGCCGTCAGGGGATAGAGCAGATCAACGAGCACCTGGTAGGCCAGGAAGTTGCCGAAGCCGTAGATCGCACACAACTTAGCGTAGACCTCCGCGGCAGACCGGCAGGCCGTGATGCGGCCATACAGCCTGGGAAACCCCGCCTGGAGTGTTGCGAAGATGAGGGCCACGCTCTCAATCTTGTCGCTCGTGCCGAGCCCACTGTAGGCGCTAACCATATAGGCGGCCGTAAATGGCGCTTTGTGCTCGACATCGCGTAGGCGCCGCAGCACACCGGCCATATGCTCAGGGTTGAAAGTCTCCAGGTGCTGGAACCCCAGAGCGGCGTGGGTTTCGGCACGGCCGATCAAGCGATAGAGCATGATGTTGAAGATCTTATCGGGAGTCGGTGCGGGGGTCTCTAAAATATGTCTGATAGCGTATTGCGTGCCGGGGTCAAGTTCGCGATACACGTTGGTGAAACGCTCGTGCTGTAAGATGGGGTCCATCGTCCAGGGTGCAGGCAGGTGCTGGACGTAGCGGCGATACCAGATGGCCTGACGCTCGCTCACAAAGCGCCAGAATAGATCCAGGCGATCTTGCTGGAAGCTGGTGTAGCTAATGAGGTCCGTCATGTGGTCTCCTTCATCGGCTGAAATGGTACCGCCCATGCGTTCAGGAGATCGGCCCACGTCCCTGAGAGTAGCCCATCATTGCTGAGCTCGCGGATACATACACCCCTCCGCCGCTCAGCCACGATGAGTTCGCGGTAGGCAGCGTCAAGCGTTACGTGCGCCTCAGGTTCCAGTTCGTGAGCCTTCAGGCTCCTTTGCCGCGTGAGATAGATGATCACAGGGGCAGGGAGGTCATGCCAGAAGGGACGCTCTGCATCGACAAGAGGCCAAGCAAGGTTGGGCGACAGGTGGCTACGGACATATGCATAGGTGCTCCACCAGTAGCGATCCAGAATCACAGCACCGCCACGATTGAAGACTGGAGTAAGGCGCGACTGAATGGCGTCAACATGAGCCGCAACGTGCAGAAGCTGCAGCGCAGGTGGCGCGATCATTGCCGGCGCGGGCGCATCTGTCACTCTGTTGTGATGAAGACGATATACCCACTCTCCCAGTGTGCCAGGATGATTGCCTGGGAACGCGCCATGATAGAGTGAAAGTGCAGGAGAGACGCTAGCATAATAGCTGGCCAACAAGCGGCCAAGAGTCGTCTTGCCACAGCCATCCACACCCTCGAAGATGACGAGGCGCGGCAAAGCCACAGTGTCAGACAGGGTTTCGTCCTTG
>JAABUV010007041.1_pt1 | contig 11963 bp, 15 predicted proteins | sample 5559971 | NCBI WGS metagenome assembly JAABUV01 (sample SAMN10711881, study PRJNA513362) | rock metagenome | isolation source: Antarctica rocks | place: Antarctica: Victoria Land, Knobhead nord | collected 2015-12-19
CGGACCCTGACCAAGCGCGCCGCCGACGTCCTGGCCTACTTCGACCGCCCAGGCACGTCCAACGGCCCCACCGAGGCCATCAACGGCCGCCTCGAGCACCTCCGCGGCTCCGCCCTCGGGTTCCGCAACCTCACCAACTACATTGCCAGATCACTGCTTGAGAGCGGCGGCTTCAGACCCCGACTACACCCTGGATTGTGAAGAGCCAGTAATCCAGCAACGCCGGCACGAACTTCTGCCCGAAGATGGTGTACGCCGCACCCGCGCCCACCCAGTACTGCTTGCGCTTCGGGTGATCGGCCGCGAACACCACACCGCGGGCGGCGACCTCGGGCTGACAGACATCCCATCCCGAATTTTGTCAAGCGGCGACGGTAGCTGTGTCGGTGTTGTGGTGTGCCCAGGCGGTCTCGCTGGTGTGCTCCCGCTGCAACGTACAGGCCACCTCGGCCATGGCCGCACCGAGATACTGCATTTCCGACCGATTCGATGTCGGGCTGTGCGCTGTAGAGGATGCCTCGGGCACGGGGCGCTCGGTGGTGTCCTCAGCCATGCCACGATCCTTTCCCTTACCCTCCCGGCACACGCACCGATCAACGTACGGTCAACGACCCTGCGGGCACCATGGGCACCCCCGTATCAGCACCAACGGCACCCCATGGAGCAACGACCCGGCTGCGCCGTGCCGGCAGCCGGGTCGTTAGGGAGATGGAGAGGGAATCAGTGCGCGGCGTTCATACCGTGGCAGTCGCTGTGGCCGGCACCGATGGTGTCCTGCCGGGCCCGGAGGTGGTCCGCGCGTTCCTCCTCCGACAACCCACCCCAGATGCCGTAACGCTCCTGCCCCTGCAGGGCATGCTCGCGGCACATCCGCAGCACCGGGCAACAGCGGCAGATCGCTTTCGCCTCCACCACACGGCGCCGCCGATTCTCACCGCGCTCATACTCCGGGTGAAAGAAAGTGCTGCTCTGCACACCCTGGCACGCAGCCCGAGCCTGCCACTGCCAACGGTGTTCCACAGAACCAGGAAGCCGACGAAGACCCGCCACGATGCACCACCCACGATGAACTGCTGCACTCTCGAGTTGGCGTCAACCCCGTGGTCTGGAGCCTCAGCGACGTCACGTTAACCCCACAGCACCATCCGCACAAACTCTTCACCGACCGCGTCACGAGCCCCACCGCATCTGGGTGGGTTGTCAGCCGGAGGAACGCGCCAAGCAGCTACGGGCTCGACGCCCCGCCGTGTTGATCCCCCTCGGTGCTACCGGGTTGTTGGGGTGGCCGGTGCGGCAGCGGGCTCCTAGCATCGGCGTATGCACCTGCGGGTGCATCCCAATCCGGGTTGGTTCAGCCAGTAGCCGACGCACCATGCTCGACGCACCGGGGGAGTTGTGATGGCCACCGATTACGACGCACCCCGCCTGCCAGCCCCCGACAAGGAACTGCCCGAGCCAGTGGTGACCCAGCTCACCGCACCGGCAGGACTGCAACCCACCCTCGAGCTCGGCGACGAACCCGACGACGACGAATTTTTCGAGTTGCCCGGGGCGGACCTGTCCGGGGAAGAGTTATCGGTCCGCGTCGTCCCCCCGCAGCCCGACGAGTTCGTCTGCTCCCGCTGCTTCCTCGTCCACCACCGCCACCTCCTGCACACCCCACCCGCCACCCCACCGGTCTGCCGCGCCTGCGCGGTGTAACCAACACGGCGCTGAACGCCGCGACGTACCTCGACATGGTGCTACGTGACCGACCCGCGCGGTTGGCCGTTGAGCTCCTGGGTCTCCGACCTGGTGCCGCACCTGGCCTACGGCGTGGTGACGGCGCGAGTGCTGGCCGGTTCGGACGAGTGAACAGAGGAAGGATCGAATCATGCTCAACGCGGAGGAAGCCCAGAGAATCGTCGCCGCACCGTTGATGGGCGAGGACGGCATCAAGCTCGGCACGGTGCAGCAAGTACTGGTCAACGGGTCGAACGGCGAGCCCGAGTGGTTGCTGGTCGCCGTCGGCACGCATGGTGAGACGCGTCGCGTGCTGCCCGCTGATCAGGCCACGCTGTCGGATCACCGCGTGCGGGTGCCGTACTCACGTCAGTTGTTCACCGAGGCGCCGCAGACCGTCGCCGACAACGACGTGCCGAGCCCCGAGGAGGCAGCTGTGCTCTACCGACACTTCGGTGTGCACCAGCACGAATAGTCGGTCGCCGATTCTCGGACGGTGTGGTGCGTTGGTGGGTGGTAGACCACAGGTGAGTTCCGCACCCGGACGCGGGGCTACGCGCCTGCTGACGCTTATCTCGGTGAGATATGACCGCTGTGCAGTCCACGCCCGTGATCACGCAGCCGTATCCGGCTCGGGAGACGAAGAAGGGCAACTTCATCGTCCGCGCCATGCACACGACCGATCCGAAGCGATCGGGATCATGTACATGACGACGTCGTTCGCGTTCTTCATCTTCGCTGGCGGCATGGCGATGCTGATGCGGGCCGAGCTTGCGCCCGGTCTGTTCGGGGTTCGGACGCCGCGGAAGCCGTTGACGTCAGTCGCGACGAAGCCGGGGCAGGCGGCGTTAAGGAACGTCTTTGGCGGCGCGTAGGCGACGGCTGATCGAATGGCCTATCGTGGCCCTCACCGGCTTCGGCCACCTACCAGCAACCCGACCGAGGCAACCGGGCGCTGCGAGTCCTCGGCGAAGCACTGGACGCCGTCTAACGACTTTACCCCTGTGCGGGCACAGCACGACCGCCCCACCAGGCGACAATCCACCACAAGGAGCACATCATGACCGACTTACCCGCCGGCACCAGCAAGCGCCGCCCCGCCGCAGCACCCGCGTCTGACACCGAAGACCACGGGAGCCAGCCCAGCTCCAGCCTGGACGGCCTGATCCGCACCGCCACCGCGCCGTTCGCCGCCGCCGCGGCAGTCGTGCCGGCCGGACCGGTGCCGGTCGCGCTCGGCGCCGGCGCGCTGGCCGTGGCCGGCGTCATCGAATGGCCCATCGCCGCAGCCATCGGCCTCGGATACCTCGCCCTGCGCCGCTGGCGATGACCACACCATCAGGCGCAGAACCCGGCAATGCCGTCTGGACTGGTAACGCTCCGTCCGCGATCTCGGCATCTGCAGGACAATGACCGGAGAGGGACACGGGTCCCACCATTATCCGGAGGTCGGCATGGCGAGCGTGGGCGGGCACCGCGGCAGGACTTCGTCGAACGCCGGTGATGCTGTCCGCCGGCGCTCCGACGAGGTCGTCCGGCGCCGGCACCCGAGTTTCCTTCGGCCGCTTTTTGACGATGAGCCGGTGTGGGCGCGGGACTTCGAGGACCTTTCCTATGAGTGGCGGCGGTTGTTCAGCGAGCTTTTGGGCACGTTCTTTCTCGTGTTGGTGGGCGCCGGTGGGGGCGTGGTGGCTGCGCTGACGCACGGCGGGATCGGTCGGGGCGCGGCGGTCACTGCGCCAGGGCTGATGGTCGCGGCGATCATCCTGTTCATGGGCGCGGTCTCCGGTGCGCATTTAAACCCGGCGGTGAGCCTGGCGTTCGCGCTGCGCGGCGACTTCCAGTGGCGCCGGGTGCCCGGTTACGTGCTCGCCCAACTGCTCGGGGCCGCGGGCGCCGCGGCGGTGCTGCGAGGGTTGTTCGGCACGGCCGGGCATCTTGGCGCCACCCTGCCTGAGGCCGGGTTTACCAGTGGTCAGGCGTTCGGCATGGAGGTGCTGTTGACCTTCGGATTGGTCAGCGTCATCCTCGGTGTTTCCTCCGCCGCGCAAAACGTCGGTCAGTTCGCGGCGATCGGTGTCGGCTCCTACATCGTCCTAGCCGGGTTATGGGCGAGCCCAATCAGCGGCGCCTCAATGAACCCGGCTCGCTCGGCGGGGCCGGCTCTGGTGGCCGGTGACCTGCACCAGTTGTGGATTTACCTGATCGCACCACCGGTCGGCGCGATCGCAGCGGTCGGCGCCGCCTGGATTCTGCGTGGCGACGGCGGGGACCGCACCGCTCGCGCCGCTGCTGAAGGCAGACTGGACCTGGACTGAACCTAACCTGGAGGGTTGACGGGACTGTCACTGCTCGCCACGCTCATTTCTGGGCCCGTGTCCTGCCGCAAGCGCGCGGACGACCAACACCGAGTTGACCGGCCTCGGGCATCGTGCGCGCGATCGGGTACGTTCTCGGGCTGGACCGGTCGCGACGAGCATCGCTTTCATCCCTGCCCGGTTGGTGCGCTACGCACTCGGCGTCGTCGGACTGGTGGCGGTCGCACACGCTGTTCTGACTGGTCACTCAGTCACCGCAGCACGACGGGAGGCAGTCCATGTCCTGGTTGACGAGTAGTTCCGTCGATCTCGGTTACACGGCGGGCAAGGCCACGCTGATGTACGCGACGGCGGTGATCGGGCTCCGCTTGAGTGAACGGCGCACCCTCGCCCAGTGGTCCACCATCGACTTCGTGGCCGCGGTCGCAGTGGGAGCAATCGTCGGCCGAACCGCCATCGCCTCAACCCAAAGCTTCGCCACCGGAGCCGTCGCACTCCTCGTGCTCCTGGCGCTGCACCGCCTGATGAGCCTCGCCCGGTTCCACCACTGGTTCGCCGCTCTCGTCGACCACCGCGTCCGGCTCCTCGTCTACGACGGAGAGCTACGCCGACGGACACTGCGCCGGTGCGGCCTCACCGAAGACGACTTATCCGCCCACCTGCGTCAACGCGGCGTGCTGACACTGGTCGACGTGAAATACGTACTCTACGAGGCCAAAGGCGGCATCACCGTCGTGCCCGCCGAAACGTCCGGACCGGCCGAGCTTCTCGACAACGCCCTCATGCAGGACTCCCCCAGACCGCAGGCGACGTAATTCAGGGACGCGACGCGTTTGCCGCCAGCGCCGATGCTAGGAGCGTGGGTCAGTAATCTAAACCGCTGGTTCCGACAGTGAAAATCCGAGTTCCGCGGCGGGTGATTCGATGGAACGATGTCCGTTCGTTCACCCTGCGGCCGCGACGGCTCCGTGCGGGCGTCGCCTGCCGGTGGCGGACCGCCCGAGCACCCATCCGCAGACCGACGAGCACACCACGACGACGCCGAGCACGGTCCTGGCGACGGGCGCGCGGACCGCTCCGACAACGACCGGGCGGGCATCAACGGGGGCGGCGATGCTCGCCCACCTCACCACCGGACCGCCCCGCCCCGCCCCGCCAACATCCATCATGTGACCGCCGACCGTGTGCACAGCGGGGTGGGCAGTCGAGCGAAATTATTCCAGGGCCTGGGTGGGTTCGAACAGGCGCCACAACGACACACGCGCAGCATCCTTCGCAGTTGCACGTGTCGAGCAGACCCGTGACCCGTGTCGGTGTCAGACGGGTCAGGTTCATTGTGGGATCAGTCGCGGCGGGCGGATTGGGCTTGGTCGATGGTGTGTTTCTGCTCGTCGTTGAGTTTGCGGGTGTCGCGCGGTTCGGCGAAGGGTTCCACGTCCTCGGGCAGGCCTTGGGCGATGGCCCGGCCGTGGTCGAGTTCGGCGTTGATCTCCGCCCCGAGCAGGATCGCGATGTTGCTCAGCCACAGCCACACCAGGAAGATCACCACCCCGGCCAGTGATCCGTAGGTTTTGTTGTAGGAGGAGAAGGTGGTGACGTAGACGGCGAACAACGCGGAGATCACCAACCAGATGAGCACGGCGATCACCCCGCCGGGGCTGACCCAGGTGATGCCGCCCTGTTTGGCATTGGGACTGGCCCAGAACAGGATGGCCAGCAGCAGCGACACCAGGATCAGCAGCACCGGCCACTTGGCGATGTTCCAGATCAGCACCGTCGTGTTCCCGGCCCCGATGATATTGCCGATCTGTTGGGCCACCGGCCCGCTGACCACGACGATCACCGCGCTGAGCACCAGCAGGATCACCGCCACGATGGTCACCCCCAGGCGGATCGGCAGGGTCTTCCAGATCGGGCGGCCCTCCCCGATGTCGTAGATGACGTTGGAGGCGCGCATGAACGCCGCGACGTACCCCGACGCCGACCACAGGGCCACCACGACACCGAGGATCGCACCGATCCCCGCGCCGACCTTGTTGGCCTGCGCCTGGGTGATCAACGAGCGCACGAAGTCCGCGCTCGAGCCCGGGGCGAGGGCCTGCACCTGGTTGCTCACCTGGGTGGTGGTGTCCGCACCGAGCAATCCCAAAAGGGAGATCAGCACGATGAGCCCCGGCACGATCGACAGCACCGCGTAGTAGGTCAACGCGGCGGCCAGATCGGTCAGGCGGTCGTTGCTGAACTCCGTGCGGGCCCGCTTGAGCACCGCGAACAGGGAGGGTTTGGACAGTTCGGTGGGGCTGTCCGGCTCGTCCTCGTCCAGATCGGGGCGGCCCCCGGTGTCGGTGGCCTGCTCTCCAACACCGGCACGGTCCTGGGTCCCACGCTCACCGGGCTGGCTGCCATCCCGGTGGGCGCCGCCGCTGCGACTGCTGGTCATGTCAGTTTTCCCCTCGCTCACAAGCCACTGCACGGGTCACACTAGGACAGATCAAATTGTGCCAGGCGCGCCCGGCTCAGCCCGGTAGCGTGCGAACCGAAGCGGCGGTGCCCGAACCGGAGCACCACCGATCTGCCACCTGAACAAGAAGGAAGCACATGACTCAGTACAGCGATCCACCCCTTTCCGGCGGTACTGATCCGCTGTCGGGCCGGTACCCCCCGGGAGGGGTTCCCGAGCCCAGTACGGGTCGTGGGGAGCCCTCCACCACCGATGTCGCGAAAGGTCAGGCCGGTGAGGTGGCGAACACGGCGGGTGACGCCGGTAAGCACGTCGCCGGTGTCGCGGGTGAGCAAGCCCAGCAGGTGGCCTCGGAAGCGACGCAGCAGGTGAAACAGCTCGTGCAGCAGACCCGTAGTGAGCTCACTGAGCAGGCCGCGTCCCAGCAGAAGCGGGTGGCGAGCGGTCTGCGCTCGCTCGGTGAGGAGCTCAGCTCGATGGCCCGGGGCTCCGAGCAGTCCGGGATGGCCACCGACCTGGCGCATCAGGCTGGTGAGCGCACCAGTGCTGTGGCGTCCTGGTTGGAGGAACGTGAGCCGGGAAATGTGGTGGATGAGGTCACGCGCTTCGCCCGGCAACGCCCCGGAGCGTTCCTGGCCGTCACCGCCGGCGCCGGCTTCCTGCTGGGCCGTCTCGGCCGCGGTCTCAAAGCAGCCAACGACGACAGCAGCGAGAGCAGCGCTGACGCCTCAGCCCAGGGTCCGGGTGGTGGTGCACCCTCAGGGGTGGGCGACAACAGTCGCGAGGGTTATGCCACCACCCCGCTACCACCGGTCGCGGCGTACCCACCCGCACCCGGTTACCAACAGCCCCCACCGGGGTACCAGCAGCCCGCACCCGGCTACCAACCTGCACCGGGGTACCAGCAGCCCGCCCCCGGTTACCAGCAGCCGCAGGGGCCGGGGTACCCGCAGGGGCGCACCGGTCGGGATCTGGCGCCGTGAGCGCTCCCTACGGTGGGCGCCCGGACGACGTCGAGGAGCAGGCGCCGTCGCTGGGTGAGTTGTTCGGTGAGGTCAGCAAGGATCTCTCCGAGCTGGTGCGCCAGGAGTTGGCGCTGGCCAAGGCCGAAGCGACGCAGACCGCGACCCGGGCCGGTAAGGGTGTCGGCATGTTCGCCGGCGCAGCTCTGGGCGGCTACTTCGTGTTGCTGTTCCTATCGGTGGCCGGGTGGTGGGGTCTGGGTGACGCGATCGGACGTGCCTGGTCGGCGTTGGTGATCATGCTCATTTGGGCGGTCATCGCTGCCGTGCTGGCCATGATGGGACGGACCGCTTTCGCTGCGGCCAAGGGCTTGCCGCAGACCACGGACACTGTCAAGCGCATCCCCGATGCGCTCACCCCGAACCCTGAGGAGATTCGATGACCACCAGTAGTAACGACCCCGATCAGATCCGCGCCGACATTGAACGCACCCGCGGCAATCTGAGTTCCAACGTGGACACCCTGGCCTATGAAGCGAAGCCGAGCACGATGGCCAAACGCAAGGTCGGCAAGGTGAGTGGTGCGGTCACCGGGCTGCGGGCGCGGGTGATGGGCTCCGCGCAGGACAGCACCTCCAGTGTGAGCGATTCTGCGCAGTCGGCGGTGTCCTCGGTCACCGAGACCGCGCAGTCCGCGCCTACCGCTGTGCGCAAACAAGCCCAAGGTAACCCGCTCGCTGCGGGGCTCGTCGCCTTCGGCGCCGGGCTGCTGGTGGCGGCGCTGTTCCCGGCGAGTGAGAAGGAGCAACAGGCCGCGGTGGCGGTCAAGGACAAGGCGCAGCCGCTGCAGCAGGAGGAGGTGACCGAGGTGGCCAAGGCCGCGGCGCAGAATTTGAAGGAACCCGCTCAGCAGGCTGCGCAGGCGGTGAAGGACACGGCGACCGATGCGGCGGGCACCGTTAAAGAGGAGGGAACGTCGGCCGCCCAAGACGTCCAAGGCCAAGCCCAGGACGCCAAACAAACCGTGCAGGACCAGCAGGGCTGAACCACCCGCACGCGGGCGCCCGCCCCGAGTCGGGGCGGGCGCCCGCGTGGGGGTGGTGTCGTGGGTTGCTGGAGAAACTCCCGGCACCTGCGAACCTGTTCGGTGGGGGGCACGGTTGTCGCTGTGGCAACCTGTCTTTTGAGTGCTCAGGGTGGTGATCGGCGTAGAAGAACGATCGAGGCGACGATGGGTGGTATGTGATGGATGAACCGAAGACCCAGACGCCCGGGAGCGAGGACCAGACGGGGCCGTTGAGCACGCCGGCGGCCGCGAAGAGTTTGCCGGCCCGGTTGCGGACGGTGTATGCCCGTCGGGTCGGTGCGGGCGAGCAAGCGCTGATGCTGTCGTGGGCGGCGTTCGGCGCCACCTTCGGTACCGCCCGGGCGATCACCCATGTCCTGCGGCGGCGCAACGCCATCTCGGGCGGTTCGGGTGGCATCGTCATCGCCGGTCGCCACCTACACCACTACAACCTGGGAATCGCCCTGCTCACCGCGGTGGGTGGCATCGCCGTACACGGTGAAGAACCGCGGCGACAACACCCGTTGACCGCCACCGCCTACGGTGCTGGTGCCGCCCTCATCCTCGACGAACTGGCCCTGTTGATCGACCTGCAAGACGTGTACTGGGCCAAAGACGGGCGGACCAGCGTCGACGCCGCGTTCGGCGCCCTCGCCCTGGGCGGCTTGTACCTGGCCGGTGTCCCGTTCTGGCACGGAGCCGCCCGCGAAATCGCCCGCACCCGCCCCAGCACCTGAACGACCACCCCCACTCTCCCGCACCGTGAGGCCGCCCCCGGCATCGGACATCCAGCTCCACTACCGCCCGGTTGACCCTGGTGGGTTTCCATTTCACTGCCCGCCGTCTGCTGATCTACCGTCTCCCGAGCGCGTCGCCGTTGCCGCCATCTGAGCTACCGGATAACCGCATCTACCAACCCCAGGGCCGTCAACGCTTCGGGAGTCAAAGACGAACGTGCCCGACCTGCCGCCATCGTTCAGCCGCCCGCGGACCGACCGTGGCTCACTGCCCACAGCCGGGAACGATTACACAAGTCACGGGCGTGCCGGGCAGTGAAATGGATAACCCACCAAGCTGAGCAAGTTCACCCCCGCCCAAGCCACCGCAGCGATCGTCGTGTCCTACTACTGGCACTTCGTGGACATCGTGTGGATCGGTCTGTTCGCGACCATCTTCATCGTGCGGTAACCACCACGCAGCTGATGGTATGGCTACCGCTCGGGTGCATCGTCTTTGGCGTGCCTCCCCAGCCGGGGCGCACCACCACCAGGGTGCGGCCGTGAGCCAGCGGAAGCCACCTCCTCAGCGCAGCCGGTGATGCCCTTGCCACCACCCCGACGACCTGGTGACCCGCTGTGAGATGGACGCCGCTGACGGTGGGTGTCCGTGGCGGGTCGGGACCACCGCTTCGGACACCGGTCGGAATCAGCCGGAGACTGCCGCCATCGGAGCACTCCTTCGCACGCGTCTGCGCGATCAGTCAAGCCGTTCGGCGCTTGCTGCGCAACAGGAACCACAACCCCCGCGCCACAGCCGGCTGCCCGGCAGCCACCTGAGGTCGCCGCCGGACGATCCTGACTAGGAATGGGTACCCCCAGTGAACTCGGCTTGGGTGGCCTCCGCCGCCTTCTCCGAGGGGGACAGCTTCGACAGGATGTGCCTCTCCTCCTGGATTCGCTCGACCATGTGCGGGTAGTGCAGCTCGAAGGCCGGACGCTCCGAACGGATACGCGGGATGGCATGGAAGTTGTGCCTCGGGGGCGGACACGAGGTGGCCCACTCCAGGGAGTTGCCATAACCCCACGGGTCGTCGACGGTGACCGCCTCCCCGTACCGATAACTCTTGACGACGTTCCACATGAACGGCAAGGTCGACGCACCCAGGATGAAGGCTCCGATCGTCGAAATGGTGTTCAGCGTGGTGAATCCGTCGCTGGGCAGGTAGTCGGCGTAGCGGCGGGGCATGCCCTCGGCCCCCAGCCAGTGCTGCACCAGGAACGTCGTGTGGAAGCCAACGAACGTCAGCCAGAAGTGGTACTTGCCCAGTCGCTCGTCCAGCATCCGCCCGGTCATCTTCGGGAACCAGAAGTAGATGCCGGCGAAGGTGGAGAACACGATGGTGCCGAAGAGCACGTAGTGGAAGTGCGCCACCACGAAGTACGAGTCCGACACCTGGAAGTCCAGCGGGGGGCTGGCCAGGATGACCCCGGTCAGGCCACCGAACAGGAACGTGACCAAAAATCCCAGACTCCACAGCATGGGCGTCTCGAAGGTCAGTTGCCCCTTCCACATGGTGCCGATCCAGTTGAAGAACTTCACCCCGGTCGGAATGGCGATCAGGAAGGTCATGAAGCTGAAGAACGGAAGCAGAACGGCGCCGGTCGCGAACATGTGGTGCGCCCACACTGCCGCGGACAGTGCCGCGATGGCCAGCGTCGCGAAGACCAGACCCTTGTAGCCGAACACTGGTTTACGGCTGAACACCGGGAATATCTCCGACACGATGCCGAAGTACGGGATCGCCACGATGTAGACCTCGGGGTGGCCGAAGAACCAGAACATGTGCTGCCACAGGATCGCGCCGCCATTGGCCGGGTCGAAGATGTGCATACCGATCTGGCGGTCGGCGAGCAAACCGAACAAGGCGGCGGTCAGGACGGGGAACGCCAACAGGATGAGCACCATCGTGGCCAAAATGTTCCAGGTGAAGATGGGCATCCGGAACATCGTCATGCCCGGCGCCCGCAGCGTCACCACGGTGGTGATCATGTTGACCGCACCGAGGATGGTGCCCAGGCCTGCGATGATCAACCCGGTGATCCACAGGTCAGCGCCCGCACCGGGTGAGTGCACGACGTCGGACAGGGGGGTGTACGCGAACCACCCGAAGTCGGCGGCACCCCCGGGGGTGATGAACCCGGAGACGGTGATTAACCCGCCGAACAGGTACAGCCAGTAGGAGAAGGCGTTCAGTCGGGGGAAGGCCACATCGGGGGCACCGATCTGCAGCGGCAGAATGTAGTTCGCGAAGGCGAAGACGTTCGGGGTGGCATAGAGCAACAACATGATGGTGCCGTGCATGGTGAACAGCTGGTTGTACTGCTCGTTGGACAAGAACTGCAGGCCCGGGCGCGCCAGCTCGCCCCGCATCAGCATGGCCATGCCGCCGGCGAAGATGAAGAACGCGAACGACGTCGTCATGTACAGCAGACCGATCGTCTTCGGATCGGTGGTGTGGATGGCGTTGACGATGAAGTTGCCCCTCTTCATCTCCCGAGCCGGGTACGGCTCAGTGATGACGGGCGTTGGGTGCAGAGCAGTCATGTTCCACCCATCCAATGCTCATCTATCCACGTGGGCACACCCCACAACGACCTGCGGGAACGCCGGCCAGCCACCTGCTTGACTGGGCACGCTCCATTCGCCGCCACCCG
>JAABUV010007042.1_pt1 | contig 11961 bp, 11 predicted proteins | sample 5559971 | NCBI WGS metagenome assembly JAABUV01 (sample SAMN10711881, study PRJNA513362) | rock metagenome | isolation source: Antarctica rocks | place: Antarctica: Victoria Land, Knobhead nord | collected 2015-12-19
ACCCCCCCCCCGGGCCCCGGGGCGGGGGGGGGGGGGGGGGGCTGGGCGTAGCGGCGCCGCGCTCGCGACCTGCGCCAGTGCACCGACACAGCCTGGGGTGCACGCAGCGGGCGCGGGCGCGGGCGCCTCCCGCCGAGTGCGGGCGCCCAGGCTCAGCCGCCGGCAGATGCGCCGTGAACAACACGGACCGCCACCTTAGGCACAGCATCACTGCTGCAAGTGCCCGCACGCGTGCGTCAACACGCAGCCCGGCAAGCGGCGGCGCCGGAGCCCAAGGAGCCCCCCGCCAGCGGCCCGGGCGCCGCACTTGTCCAGCGCGCGCCCGCCCAGCGCGGCCTGCAGCTCGGCCTGCACGCGCGGCACGCGGCTGCCGCCGCCCAGCAGCTCGACCGCCTCCAGGTCGCCGGGCGCCAGGCCGTTGCGCGCCAGCAGCGCGCGCACGGGCGCCGCCGCGCGCGCCCAGAACTCGCTCGCCAGCGCCTCAAACGCCTCCCTGCGGCGCGCGCGCGCGCTCGGGGCCCGCCGAGGGCGCGGGGCGCAGCCGGCCGGTGCCAGCGCTGCAATTGGACGCGTTTGGCCCTGCCTCCGCACCCAGGAGCAGCCCAGCCGCGCATGGCCGCAGCCGGCGACCGGAGTCCGGGCCGCCGTCCCGCGCGCACAGCCGCGCCCCGCGCATGGCGGCGGCCGCGCGGCGGCGCCGACGGGCGGCCGCAGGGGGTTGCAGGGCTAGGGTCAGGGCGCGCGCCGCGTGATGGACGCGCGGAAGTCGATGCCGTCCAGCAGCTCCTCCACGCTGAACGAGGCCTCGCTGTTCGCGCTCAGCACCTCCTTGGTGCGCTTGGCCTGCCGGCGCAGCTTGGCGAGCGCGCGCGGCGAGCCGAGCGCGTCGCGCCCATGCTTCGCTTGGAACTCGGCCGCAAAGTGCTCCACCAGGGCGAAGTCCAGCGCCTCCGCGCCCAGCGCCGCGTCCCAGGCCGCGTCCACCACCTCGAACTGGCTGCGCGCGGCGCCGGCCCCTGGCCTCAGTCGCCGCCTCAAATCGGCTGCGCGCGTGGCCGGCGCCCGCACTGGGTGGCCGGGCCTGCTGCCGCCCTCCTGCAACTGCGCACGGAGACCCCAGCTTCAGGCGGCCGAGCCAGCGCCCCGCGCCGCAGTCGCCCCACACCGGCCGCACGTGCAGACAGGCGCCGGCAGCGAGCGGCCGAGGTCCGCAGCCCGCCGCCGCCCTGGCGCCCGGCAGGGCCAGGCGCGCTGCGGCCGCAAATCAACTGCCACGCCCAGGCTCAGCACATGCGTGCGTGCGCCCGTGTCATCCTTCTGGCCTACATGCTCGGTCGGCCGCCGCGGGGACGCGCGGGGATGCACCAGGTGCACGGGCCTCTACAGGCGCGCATGCAGCACTCCTGCCACGCAGGCTTCTGGCGCCGGGGGTTGCGCCAGCTGCGCTAGGGAAGGCCAAACCCTGATGCTATCCGAAGCGCCGCGCAGGGCGGGCGGCGCGCCTGTACGTCTTGGTCTTGCCGTACTCCTTGAGCGCGAACGAGGAGAAGCGCACGAGCGCGGCCTCGGTGGACGCGGCGCCCATGTCGTACAGCAGCACCCACGCGGTCCTATTGGCGAAGTCGCGCTCGATGCCGTACTGCAGCGCGGCCGCCGCGTGGCTATTGACCAGCGCCAGCACGTTCACGCCTGCGCGCGCTCCGCGCCATGGGCCACATAATTCGTGGGCGGCGGGCGGCCTGGCGGCCGCCTGCGCAGCGGCGCCCTGCTGCCAGTGCCGGCGCACGCGGGGCGCCGCCGGGCGCCGCGGCTGGCGCGAGCTCAGGCGTCGAAGCTGCGGAGCTCTCACAGCAGGGCTGCGCTGGCAGGGCTTGCCGCAACCTGCTGTGCGGGACAACCACCTCCCGCCGCGGCAGCTGCGGCGGCCTGTGCACTTTCAGGGCTGGGAAGAGCAGGCCGCTGCCGGGAAGTGGGTTGGACGGCGCCTGCCGCCCGCAAGCGCACCCGCCAGCTGCGCCGCGTCCACGAGCGCCTGGCGCTGCGCCGGCCCGAAGAAGGCGGGCACGGCGACGACGCAGTCCAGCACGGCCGCGCCGTCGCTGGCCGCCTCCGTGATCCGCCGCGCGTAGTGCACGATGCTGGCCTGCGCGCGCGGCGGCCGCGTCAGCGCGGGCGCGCAGGCGCGGGGCCCTGCCTGGGCGCGCCGGGCGCGCGGCCACGCCCCGCTGCGCCTGCAGCGCACACGCTGCCGCGCGCGCGCGCGTACGTGCGCGCAGGCTGCCGGCTCCCCAGGAGCAGGGCGGTCAGTCGCTGGTCGCTGCCGCACGCCAAGCAGAGCGCATCCACCTGATGACATGTGTGCACCCCACCCCGCACTCGCGGCCGCTCCCCACGCACGGACCAGCGCGCGTTCAACCTGAACCCTAACCCTATGCCAGACGTGCGCCTGTGGGCGCCGCTGCCCGTCCGCGCCCCCAAAGCTAGTGGGGCAGCCTGCCCAGCGCTCGGGGAGCGCGGCGCCGGCGCGCGCGGCGCCCGCCCGCGACCTCCCCGCATCCCGCGCCCGAGCGCCCCCACGGCGGCTCGTTCCCCGGCGCCGCGCATGCGGCCGGCCGCGCAGTGCTCCGGGCCTGGGGCCTAGCCCTGAACCTAATGTCGCCGGGCCCCGGCCGCGCGCGCACCACGAGCTCCTCGGCGGTGTAGGTGGCGCCGTCGGGCGCGCGCACGGTCACGGTGCCCCGCTCCGGGTCCGGCACGATCGCATATGGCAGCCGCGCGCGCTGCAGCAGCGCCGCCACGTCCGCGCTGTCCGCGCGCTTGCCCAGCAGGTCACGCGTCCTGGCCGTCCCCGGCGGAGCAGGTTCAGGCCGTGCGGGCCGCAGGGGTGCGCACTTGATCACGTGCTCGGCGCACAGGGGGGGTCCTGGCGCAAGCGCGGCGGTCGGCGAGACGGGCGGCAGCAGGGTGGTCGCTGCCCAGCGGGCTCGGCGGGGCTACGACGGACTGCGTTCGCAAGTATGGGGCGCAGGCGGGGGGCTGGGGCGGGGCCGGCGGGCGCCAGATCGCGCCTGGCATAGACGCGATCTGGGTACCGCACGGCCAGCGCGGCGGCCTCCTCGCCGAGCAGGCGGTCGCCGCCGACGAACGCGACGGCCGCCGTCGTGCGCCGCTTGCTCATCTCGTTAGGCACAATGCTGATTGGCGTGCGGCCGGGCTTGACCACGGACACCTTAATGAACTCGCCGCCAAAGTCGATGGCCATCAGCGGGCCCGCCGCCGCGGCCTGCAGCAGGGCCGCCAGCGCCGCCAGCGCCAGCAGCGCCGGCCGCAGGCCCGCCGCGGCGGGCCGGCCCCGGCGGGGCCTGATCATCGCGGCCCCCGCCCGACCTGGGGCGCACAGCGCGTGCCCAAGCGGCCCCGCTCAATCCGCTCCTCCCCGCAGCAGCGATCAACCGGCTGCGGCGAGGGATCGTTTGTGCAGAGCCCTTGCTGGTGCAGCAGCGCCAGGCCTGTGTCCCCGTGCAACCAGCGAGTAGCACTCACGGGCGCCCGCTTCAGTCAATGCATGTGCTCCTGCTCGAGTGCGTCTTGCTCTCCTATTGGTGGTGAAAAATGCTAGGTCTAGGCAGGGTCACACTCAGGTCCGAGATGGGCACTGCCAATGGGCACGGTTGTAATTCATTCATTCATTCAGATGTGCAGGACTGAGAGGGGGGGGGCGTGGGTAAACAGTGGATAGCCTGAAAGCGTACCTCGCAAACGAGCCCCTTTTGCCAGGGAGGCTGATCATTGCGCTGCACTTCTCATCTGACCTCTGATCAAGCAACACACTGGGCAGGACAACGCGTGGAGAATGAGTGAGTGGGACCACCTGCGCCTGCGCGAGCTTGACGTGCTTGATTTCGACAAGGGTGCGCCGGCTCGCTGCTAGTCCATGCCGGGTGTCAGAGCGGTAAGGATCCACCAAGCGCTGTACTTACTCTGGCACCTGCCAGGCTTTCTGGATGTCCTGCGGCAGCTGACCGTCGTCGGGGATGTCACTGAGGCAACGTTCCGAGGCGCGCTTGCCGCAGCCGCTGACGCACAGCCGGTGGCACCTTGCAAATCTTTTACACCGGGACTGGACGCGCACAGAGTGTTTTAGCGAGCGGCAGAGCAATGGCTGCTACCGAACACTCGTCATAGAGGGTGCGGGCTCTGCACGTGCGGCGTGGTCACGGGTGCACCGGCCCGGCCGGCAGCTGAGTCGGCTGCTCGCTGGCCGTCGCGCAGACACGGACAAGGGCCGCGTGATAGGCACAGCCACGCTCTTCGTCGAGCGCAAGTACATACGCGCCTGCGGCAAGGCGGGTGACCCAACCGGCTGACCCCGGAGCTCGCTGGGCTCTTGCGGCCCGCCTCCCTGCTCCAGGTCGCTGAATGCTGCGCGCGGCGGCAGGCAGGCCACATCGAGGACGTCGTTGTGGACAGCTCGTACCGCGGCGCGCAGCTGGGCAAGCGGTGCGCAGCGGTGTGTCATCATCTCTCCTTGCAGGGGCGGGGAGGGGGTGGGCAGCGCAATTACTGGAGCCTGCGCCGCAGGCTGATCGCGGAGGCGACGCGGCTGGCCGAGCAGGCCGGCTGCTACAAGGTCATCCTGGACTGCAGCGAGGACAACGTGAGCTTCTACACGAAGTGCGACCTGAAGCGGAAGGACGTGCAGATGGTGAGGCCGGCCGCGCCGCGACGCGCTGTGCTCTAGCCAGCAACAGTGCGCGCCACAGCTCCGGAGGCTTGCACGAGGTTGCTGAGCCGCACTGCGCCGCGCGCAGGTCAAGTACTTCTAGCGCCGCGTTGGTGCCGCAAGCGGGTGTGGGCGAGAGCCGCGGCTATGCCCCGGCGCGCCTGCTACTGTGGTTGCACACAGGCGTCGCAGGCGCGCGTGTGGAGCGTGTCAAACACGGGCCTGGAGGGTTCCAGCGTCGCGCAGCTGTCGCACGCTGCCCTGGGCTGACCCAGTGGCTGTGAGCCCATGACACATGCTGTGCCGGTGCGCATAGCAAGGCGCGCGTCTGTTGATACTGCTGTTCGCCCGGCTAGGTGGCCCCTGCCTAGATGAACTGGTCTGCACTGCCTGGCAAATGGTCTGCCCGCTGCTGCTGACTGCTGTCACGCATGAACCTGTGTCTGAATGCTGTAGACTCTCCAGCTGGCCCTTGGTGGCAAACCGCAAGTTGCAGTGTGCACGCATCAGCACGGCCATATTCCTTGTTGGCGCCACCGCTCCCCACGCTTCCCTGTCTCAACCACGCTGGGCTGCCAAATGCAACAGCTGCATCTATGGCGGTCGCTTCTTATCGGATGGACATCTTGGCCTGTCCAAGGTAGCAAATCAAACCTACCCTTGCCTCTGTTAGGCTGGCGTGGCTGGTTGCGCAATATGCTAGAGCGCGCCCCCTGGTAAGTGCCTGGAAAGTCTCAGGGCGTAAGGCGCATATAGGCTCACAGCAGAGCATGGCGGATGGGAACGGCACAGGTGCGGGCAGCGCGGCAGCTGGTGAGGCCACTCTGCCGCAGCCAGCAATGCCGGTGCGCAGCGATGGATGTGCTGGGCATCTCTGGTTGACCTGCGCTTGAGCAGACGCGCTGCAACGGAGCAACGAGCCGCTCAAAGTGCAGCGACATGGTCCCTTTCCGCCAGTGTTGCGTGTATCAGCATGGGTGGCTGCGCTTGTGCTTCCTGAGGGCCGTGGCCTACCGCCGCAAACCCCCACCGTGTGCAGAGCTGTCGGCGGCGTGTATGGCGTGTGATTGCAGTGCCCACTGTCTGTAGCAGCCAGCCCAGCCTGGTGCCAAAGCGCGCTCGGGCCTGCCACCAGCGGGTCGGAGCCAGTTGGGCGCCCACACACTGCTCAGTGTCTGTGCTGCCACGGCGTCCAGGCTGGGATGGCACGCGCCGACGCCGGAGCACGCTGCGCGCAGGCGGGCCTGGCGGCGCCCTTCCCGCCGGCCGCCTTCCCCGCACCCGCCGCGTACATGACGCCGCTCATGGCGCAGCAGAACGAGCAGCTGCGGCAGTTCTGGCACCAGCAGATGCAGGAGATCCTGGGCGTCGGCACGGACCCCGCAGAGTTCAAAAACCACCAGCTGCCGCTCGCGCGGATAAAGAAGGCGCGCCGTTGCTCGCTGTTTGAGTGCTCGGCCGTTGGTGCTGGAGCGGGTGCGCTGCTCTGTTGCGGCAAGGCGCAGCGGGACAGCGCGCGTACGTGCGCGCAGATCATGAAGTCTGACGAGGACGTGCGGATGATCAGCGCGGAGGCGCCGGTGCTCTTCGCGAGGGTGCGCGCACACGCAGTCGGCGCGAAGCACTGCCGCTCCTTCGCTTTGTTGCTGCGGCGCCGTCACAAGCCTGGGCTGCAGACCGACCAGGGCGCGCCGGCCGCAGGCGTGCGAGATGTTCATCCTGGAGCTCACGCTGCGGTCCTGGAACCACTCCGAGGAGAACAAGCGGCGCACGCTGCAGCGCAACGACATCGCGGCCGCCATCACGCGGACAGACATCTTCGATTTCCTGGCGCGCCCCCGCCCGGCCCTCCGCCCGGCGCCGTTCGCGCTGTCTTGCCGCGACGCTCAAGAGCGCGATGCTGATCGGCGCAGCTTATGATGACACACGGGGAAAGCTGTGTACTGCAGAGATGCCTGTCGTGTTTGAGTGCACTGCGGCTGCCCTGCGACTGCGTGCGCCAGCTGTTACGACCGCGATGGGTCGCAAGTGGAGGGCAGCAGAGCTGCGGGGCCGCGCGAAGCAGCAGCCCATGTGCTGCAACCCGAAAGGTTGGTGCCTTTGCGCACATGCTGCCGCGGGGTCTTGAACACACACAGGGGCTGCCACGGGGTCCTGCACGCATACGGGTACTGCGCGCATACAAGCGCCGGCCGCCCATGACGCCAGTAAGGCGGGGGAAGCCGACGCATGGCGCGCTCCCGCAGGTGGACATCGTGCCGCGGGAGGACGACCGCGGCGATGAGGCGCCGCGGGCAGCGGCGCCGCCGGCCGCTGGCGCGCCCTTCTGGCCGGGCGGCCTGGCGCCAGGTGGCCCCAACGGCGCGCTGCCGCGCCCGGGCGCGCCCGACCCGGCCATGGTGCAGTACTACCTGCAGCAGCAGCAGGCGTGGCAGGGCGGCGGCGGCGCAGCCGCCGCCGCCGCCGTGCCAGGCGCGGACGCGGGCGCGGCTGGGGGCGCGGCGGCCGGCGCTGGCGCGCCCGCCGCCGCGCCCGCCGCGCCAGAGCCGCACGCAGAAAGCAAGCCCGTGGGCTGCTGACAGCGCTTGGCTGTGTCGCGCGAGCTGACGCGGTGCAGCAGGGGCGGGTGTGGGCGCGGATGCGGTTGCCGGTGCTCACACGCCGGCCTGCTGCCTGGGCGTCTGGTGCTGCCAGCGCGGCCAGCATGGGCGGCCGCTGCGCGCCGCTGTTGGTCGCACGCTCTGCGGCGGCGAGCACCTGGCGAGCTGATGAGCGGCGAGGCCGGAGCGGGGGTGATTCTGGTTGTTTACGAGCGGCGAGGCCGGAGCGGGGCTGACACCCGGTTTGTTGCTGGAGGGCTGGGAAGGGCGGCGGGCGGCGCGTCGGACCGGCGCAGCGAGAAAGCTGCACAGTGTACAGTGCGGGCATGCGAGGGTGTCTGCGCTCGAGTGCACCAGCACGTTGTCTGAGTGTGGTTGTTTCTGACACGCTGTGACCTTTTCTCTCTGCTGTGCCTGTACATGTGCGGGCTTCGCACGCTCCACAACGGTGGGCTTGCGTGCGCTGTGCGCGCGCACATTTTGTCCCCTGCCTTGCCAGTGCGCTCGCGCTGCTTGACTTTGCAGCGCGAGGAGATGCCAAGCGTGCAGTGGTTCGTGCATGGCACTGAGGAGGGGTCAAAGCATGCTTGCCCTCTGATGCAGAATGATGCATGAAACAAGCTCTCATGAGATCATGCATCTTCTCTGGAATCCCCCGCCTACCCAGCAGCCGACCCTCATCCAACGCTGACAGCTACAGTTGGAAGCACCATACCGACCATCTCTCCACAGTTGCTTTTTTGCTTCGCTCCCCTGTGAGACTCACAGCCGCCGGGCGCCAGCTGCTGCAGCTGCCTGCGCGGCTCCGGGGGGCCCTGCCGGGACCCGGCCAGCATACTGTGTCTGTTACTCACAGCCGGGCCGGAATGGACACGCTGGACAGAGTCATGGAGGAGGGCTTCTCCATCCCCCGGACGCCGCGCGGCTCCAGCCTGCTGCGGGCGTGCTCAGGCCTGCTGTCGAGCGGCAGCAAGGATGTCATGTACGACGAGGAGTCGGTGCTCCAATTCTTCTGCATGGCCAATGCGGCGCTGCGGGCGAAGACGGAGGCCAACGCGGTGCGCGCCGGGGTTGTGCGAATGGCGGAGCCTGATATTGCCTGCCGCCGAGCGGGGCCGCGTGAGCGCGCTCGGCGCCCGGGCCGGCGCAGGCGCTGCAGCAGGAGGCGGCGGAGGCGCGGGCCGAGCTGGAGGAGAAGCGCGCCAAGCTCATAAAGGTGCGGGCCTGCAGCGGCGCGCGGGGCTGCGCGAGTGCTTTGCCGGGCCGGGCGCGCAGCGTTGCGCGGGCTGCGCGGGCCTTCTGCCGGGCCGGGCGCGCAGCGGGTGTAGAGTAGGTAGAGTAGGTGTAAGGTAGGGTATGCAACCCTAACCCCCGCACGCAGGCGCTGGGCAAGGAGAAGACGCTGCTCCTGGACTGCGCGTTCCTGCAGGAGCAGATGGAGCAGCTGCTCACGGTGCGCGCCACCCTAACCCCGCCCCCGCCCGCGGCGCGCGGCGCCCGCGGCGCGCGGCGCCCCGGCGCTCAGCGCCCCAGCGCTCAGCGCCCCGGCGCGGCGCGCAGGAGCGCTCCAGCTTCCAGGAGCAGATATCGACGCTCGAGAGGTGCGCGCCCGAAGTCGACACCCCAACTTTGGCGCGCTGCTGGGCACCGGCCCCGGGCGCTCGGGCTGCGCTTGGCCGCGCTCGGGCACTGAGCGTACCCTACCCTGCTGCGGGCGCAGGGAGAACAAATTCCTGCAGGCGGAGCGCGAGCTGATGGGCTCCCAGCTGCAGAGTGCGCGCTCCTCTGTGCACACTCGCACCCATGGACGGGCGTCCTGGCGCGGCAGCTTATGTTCACACAGATCTCTTCCCTGCTTTCCGATCTTGCCGGCCGCCGAGCGCACGGCATCCGCGCGCGCACACACTACTCCTGCGCCCTTGGAGCAAAGCGCGAGCGCGCGCCAGGTCCCCGGCTGCGACCCCCGCTCGGGACGACAGGGATGACCCCAGCCGCGCGCGCGCAGGCGCGGCGGAGGAGGCCGGCAGCGGCCCGGGCGGCGAGGCGCTCGCGCTGCTGGAGCTGGGCGAGGCGGGCGAGTTCGACGGCGCCGGCGGCGCGGCCGCCGAGGCCGAGGCCGACCGCCAGCGCGCGCTGGAGGCAGGCACCGCGGCCAAGCTGCTGCGCGCAGAGGGCGACTTTGCGGCCGCCAAGGCTGACTGGGAGGTGCGCCGGCGCCCTAACCATAAGCGGCCGTGGCCGCCAAGGCTGACTGGGAGATGGGCCGCAGTTTGAAACCTGACCGGCACCGGCCGCCACGGCCGAATGGGAGGCGCGCCGGCGCGGCCGCGGCCGTCGCCCGGGGCGCGGGGGGTCACTGTATGGGCGGCTCTGTGCGCTGTGCGCCGTAGGCCGGGGGGGCTGCCACCCTCCGGAGGGCGTGCTCGAGCGCGCCGCCTGCAGGCACAGGCTGGCGCCTGCTTGTCCTGTGCGGGCGTGCGCCCGGGCGGGCCACTCCCGCGGCTGCCAGGCGCGCTTCCCAGGCCGCCCGCATGACAGTATTAGGGCATGGCGTAAGCCGCGGCCGCGCGCGCGCGCAGGAGCGCGAGTCCGCGCTGCTGCGCAGCCTCGAGGCGGCCAGCTTCGCGCACCGGCACGCGCTGGCGGCCGCCGCGCCGCTGCGCACGCCCGGCAGCGCGCCGCAGCGGCCGCGTGCCTCGCCGCCCGGCGATGAGGCGCGCCAGCCCTCCCGCCCTCATCCCTCTCAGCGGGGTGTATTGCGCGTCCTGCTGCGAGCGGGCCCGCGCGCTGGCTCATGGACCCAGGGCCCAGCCGGCGGGGCTCCGTGTTGCACGGCGAGACTGGGGCGACGCGGCGCCATGGCCACACGGGCGGCCGAGCCGGGCTGCTGCACATCAGCCGTGCGCCCTAGCTTCGGCGCTTCTGAACAGGGCCATTGACCCGCGTCTATGCATGCAGGCGAGCGGAAAGGCGCGGCACGGCGACGGCGGCGCCGCGCGGCCCGCCTCCGCGGCGGCCGAGCTAGGCCGGGCGTCGCCGCCGCCCGACACGGCCGGCGCCGAGTGCATAGTCAGCTGCGCGCCCGCCGCCGGCGGCGCCGCGCTCAAGCTGCTTGTGCATTCGCCACCCATAGGCGGCGGCGTCGGCGGCGCCGGCAGCGGCGGCGTCGGCGCGGCGTGCGGCGAGCAGGCAGCGGGCGGGGCGGCAGCGCCCGCGCACCAAACCCTGGCGCTGAACCTGGACGTCACGCGCCTGCGCAAGGTGCAGGCCGAGGCGCGCGCGTCGCCGGGCTCGCCGCTCAGCGTCTGCCGGCCGTGCCGGTGACGGGCGAGGGGCCGCGCGCGCGCGGCCGCCCCGGGCGCGTGCGCACCATCCCACAGGCCGGAGCCGGCGCAGGCGCGGCGGCACGCGCCGCGCGCCGCCATGTTCTGTTCGCGTCTCCTGTTCTCCCAAGCGGCGGGGCTGGCCCTGCTGCGCGCCTCGATGGCAGCGGCGGGCCGGCGAGGTGCTCGAGCATACATGCTCCGGGCTGGTGTACAGCTTGTCATGTTAATGGATGTGGCGGGTCTATAAGCAGCGCTGCTTCGACAGGGGATGCGTGCTGGCACCTGCATTGGTGGTGAGGTGTTAGGAGTGTACACGAATACAGGGGGTTTCCACCTTACCAGCCATGGCACGAGGTGCTGCCACAGGGACATATAGTCGTAGTTGCAGATTTTGAAAGCCGCGCGTATCCTGTCTGCGCAAGTCCACCCAGCATGTGATTGTTTTGTATTTGCATGAGGAGCTGCCACAGGCAGGCGACAGACGGACAGGTATGTACGGTGGCGGTGTGGGACTAGCTATAATTATAGCTCGAGCCTCGCCTAAAAAAATATTGCCAGCATGGTGGCGGTGACAGCAAGTGTAACAGCAAGCGTGTTACAACGCAGTGTGCGCCTCGACCAATGTCGCCTGCCTATACGGCGCTCCATGCGTCGGCCACAGCAAATTGTTTCAACGGCCTGATGCTCGCCACGAGCACGGCTCCTCTTCTCTTGTGACCGGCGGCGCCGACCTATCAACGGCGTATGGCATGCATTTGACCTGTGGCACCAGACGTGCCAACCTCTAAAAACCCCAGGTGCTTCAAGGCAAAGCACGCGGCTGTACTGCGGAAGAGGGCCTGTACAGGCGCCCCGCAGGTGGCAGCCATGACCCGTGTGCGGCCTGGCCGCTGCGGGGTGCTACTGGGACAAAGCAGTGTCGATGAAGAAGGGATGCCACCCTACATGTCTGTCTTCCAAGGCTACCCCAAAAAAGAAGGTACATTTGGTGACGGGCTAGAGCTGCTGACACAAGAGAGGCCAGGCAACGGAAAATTAGGGCAGCAAACGCGGCCTGCCCTGCGCGAGGCAGAGCAGCCATGGACCGCCCGGCAAATGATACAAGGCTGTGAGCCTCTGAGGAGGCCGCGCAGGCTCTACCACAGCAGGCCCCACAAGGCCCGGACTATCCACAAACACCCTACGAAACCTGAAACCTGGGGCAGCAGGCGCTCAGCGCGCCGCGCAGGGTTGCACGCAAAGCGCTGCGTCCAGCCCCGCGCTGCCGCTGGGCGACCGAGGACCCACAAGGAGCGGGAGCCCCGGCGTTGTT
>JAABUV010007044.1_pt1 | contig 11959 bp, 11 predicted proteins | sample 5559971 | NCBI WGS metagenome assembly JAABUV01 (sample SAMN10711881, study PRJNA513362) | rock metagenome | isolation source: Antarctica rocks | place: Antarctica: Victoria Land, Knobhead nord | collected 2015-12-19
ACAACCATACCAAAGCAAGTGCACAGCCTGCTGCCGCTACCGGCCTGGCGACAACGGCGATCAACTATGGCGAGGCTCAAGATGAGGTGGGTGCCCCTCGTGATCCATCCCGTCTTGACGCAGCCGACAATGCGTTAGTAGGAAGTTGTTCTGATGCGAAGTTCTGCAGGAGATTGAGGTTCTAAGAGCGATCTACATGGACGACTACGAAGACGTAGAGATCAAAGGTGCTTGGAGTAAGACGGCTGACCGGAGCTTCAAGCTTTTACTACGAGCCTTTTCCGATCAAAAGAGCCTGGCCGTACTGTCAGTACGTTTGACTGCGACTTATCCAAAGACTTTACCTTTGCTGGAAATCTCTGGCATCGAAGGGTATCATAATCGGACACAGAACCGAATCCGGATCATTGTTGCAGATAGGCCGAAGAAGTTGCTTGGCGAGGTGATGATTCACGCCATTGCGTCTGAAATCCAGGAGGCACTGGAAGATGCCGTAATTGCACGGCAGCAGGGCACACTACCGAGTCTTGAAGACGAGCGCGCGAGTGCCGACGAAGTGGTTGCAGCGCTTGCTCAAGAGGCAGAAGAGAGTGAAGCTCGCCGAATACGCGAGGCTCAAGAAGAAGAAGATCGTGTGTTGAAGCAGATGCTCGATGATGAAGTGAGCCGGAGGGAAAAGCGCAAACCTGTAGGTGACCCAAAAGACTCAGGTGCACATCCTGTGCATATCGAGTCAGGTCACGAGCGTAGTTGACGGTGTGAATAGGCAAAAGCTCCTGTTGTGAAGACGAGCGATGATATCGTCTCGTTCGATCAACCCGCAACGATCTCAGACGGCAATGAAAAAGTCCAGTTCTCGAGTGTCACGCTCATCAGTTTGCTGAAGGTAAAACGCGACGAGCAACATCATCTCGGTCGACCTCGGACAGACCGGCCCTTCGTACCGTTGGTCGCAGTAAAGCGCTCTACGATATCGAGAGACCGAGACGATATCATGCAAATCGAGTCCTTCTTGGAAGCAGTGCGAAACGCGAGGCACCCCGGCATCCTTGGTCTGTTGGCGTACAGGGTCGATAGGCTAGATGCGGCCAAGTCCCAAGTGACCCTCTGCAGCGAGTACGCCGATCGAGGAACGTTGCAAGGTATGTCTACGGCTATCACTTTCCTACCGTACTCGGTCTCCTCGACATAGGCTGACGAATGCTGGTGACAGATCTGCTTGAAGTGAGTCAAATACGGCCGAGCACCGCACGTCAATTCACGGTCAATATTCTAGAAGCTTTGGACTACTTGCACAATCAAGGCGTTGCCCACGGTAGTCTTGCTTGCGATGCAATATTCCTGGACAGTAAGCCGTCAATGGCAGCAAGACTTGGCAAGCTGGGCCAGTACAGGTTGCACATTGATCCTTCAGTGCTCTCCACGAAGTGGAGAGCGCCGGAAGGCGAGACTGATGCTATTGCTAGCCGAAGGAAGACCGACATATGGCAGCTTGGAGTTGTTGTTGCGCAGATATTTCTTGGTCTACAAATCGTCGACGAACACCAGTCGCCCGAAATGATGCTCGGCCGCCTGGACCTCTCGGAGTCCTTCGAAGACCTTCTGCGTAAAGCCTTCACCCAGGATCCCAAGCGAAGAGTATCTGCCTTCGACCTCCTGCCTGCTGAATTCCTGAGGACCGATGCGCCGGTCTTGGAAAGCTTCTCCATCCTACCTGTGCGCGAAAGCAGGAGAGCGAGCTCCAGCATGGTGTCTGCGAAGCGAAGGTCACGCCATAATTCCTCAACTATTGCAGAGCCAATCTCTCGATATGTCATGGACTTCACGGAAATGGGCCGTCTGGGTAAGGGCGGGTTCGGTGAGGTAGTAAAGGCTCGGAACAAGCTCGATGGCGGCGTTTATGCAGTGAAAAAGGTGAAGAAATCACTCCAATTGCTGGATCAGGTCCTTTCCGAGGTGATGTTGCTGAACAGACTTAATCATCCTTACGTAGTGAGGTAAACAGGTCTGGCTTTGCACTTACGAGCCGTGCAGTCGCTTACGGTATCAGGTACTTCTCTACCTGGGTAGAAGACGACTTCTCCGGCGGCATGTTGGAAGATTCCAGTGTCACTACCGATGCGACCACGGACGAAGCCACCGAAGAGGCCACCTCGGACGGGCCACGAATGGACTTTGGATTCTCCAGCACAGGCGGGCTTGATTTCGTCAGCTCTAGCGGCTACCCTCGGATCGAATTCGGTGACGACGAAAGTGAGAATGAAGCCGGGACGTCAGATGAGGATGAATTCCATGTCGCTACTACTGACACTTCTGAGCATGAAGATCTTGCAGTCAAGAGGTCACGCTCGGGCTCACAAAAGCCGCCGTCCATTCTGTACATTCAGATGGAGTACTGCGAGAGACACACCCTTCGAGATCTTACCAGGAAAGGCATGACGAGCGACGAGTCTTGGCGGTACGTGAGGCAGATAACAGAAGGTCTCGCTCACATCCACAGCCATGGCATCATACACCGAGATCTGAAGCCCGATAATATCTTCATTGACTTGGCCAGCAACCCCAAAATCGGCGACTTCGGCTTAGCGACGACGAGTCAATATCATGTTGTGGACCGTAGCGCGACAATGAGCGGCCACAGTGGTGGCGAGATGACCCGCAGTGTTGGAACTACACTATACGTGGCACCGGAGCTCCGCTCGTCTGCCGGAGGCTCTTACAACGACAAGGTCGACATGTACTCCCTGGGTATCATGTTCTATGAGATGTGCCAGATCTTCAGCACCTCGATGGAGCGGATCCGGTCCCTGCAACAAATCCGCGAGAAGCAGTACGAGCTACCGGCTGCCTATCGTCCCAATGGAGAGAAGGCGGCACAGGGCAAGCTCATTAACTGTCTGATATCGTACAAGCCGGGCGAAAGGCCAAGCAGTACGGAGCTACTCCGCAGTGAAGTTCTCCCTGTGAAGATCGAGGACGAGACCATCAGGCAAGCGCTCAGCGGTTTGACAGACCCACGGTCGCCGTACCATCAGAAAATGATGTCCGCTCTCTTCGCGCACGACTCCGCGAGCAAGAGTCGAGTCAAAGCACTTGCCTGGGATGCCAAAGAAGCAGGCATTGCGGACAATGCAAGCCGCTTACGCTACCGGTCTGTCGCAATGCAGACCATGGCTGTCGTCTTTCGCAGGCACGGTGCTGAAGAGATACGCCGAGACACACTTTTCCCAAGGTCAAATTACTACACCAATGCCAATGTAGTGCAGTTGCTCGATGCATCTGGAAACCTCCTTCAGATGCCTTACGACTTGACTCTACCACATGCGAGGCAGCTAGCCAGAAGCACGCCTGCTGTGAAGAGGTCGTTCACCTTCGGCTCAGCATATAGAGACGCTTTCACAGCCGGTGCACCCAAAGCGAGCGACGAGGTAGACTTCGACATAGCGCAGATCAACCCAAGCGAAGATTCAGTCTTGGATGATGCGGAGACTCTCAAGATCATGGACGAGATAGTGTGTGCAATGCCTTCTTTTTCAAAGGCGACCACCGTCTCTCTGCACCTTAACCACGCGGCCGTACTGGATTCGATTCTAGACCACTGTCGCGTACCAATAGCTCAACAGACTACCGTGAAAGAGACTATAAGTAAGCTCGGCTTTCACCAGTGGACGTGGAGCAAAGTCCGCGCCGAATTGAGGAAGTTCGGGCTTCCGGATACGTCTCTCGATGACTTGCAGCAGTTCGACTTCCGAGATGCAGCGGCAAAGGCATTTGCCCGCCTTCGCACGCTGATGCAGACAGCCAATTCGCGGGTTCAAGCAAAGTTCGAGGCAGGCTTGCGCTCATTGCAGGATATACTCAAAGCCACTTCACACCTCGCGTTGCAGCTCAGACTTTACATCACACCTCTCGGCAGTGTCAACGCTCGGCTATACGAAGGCGGCATGCTGTTCCAATGCGTCCTGGAACGAAAGTCGAATCGAGCGGTCATTGCAGCGGGTGGGCGGTACGACACTCTGCTCCACGCGCATCGCCCCATGACGGCAATAAAGTCTTGCGAAGGGGCAGTCGGCGTTTCCATCGGCCTGGACTCAATCGTTGCTCACATGGCCAGAAGCAGAGGGGACGGTAGCAAGAAAGCCTTTGTTAAGGATCCCGTGCCATTCGAAGCATTGCCGAGACGATGCGACGTAGTGGTCGAAGCTGGTCCGACCGAAGGCTCAACGGCGGCGGGTATGAAACTGCTTGCGTCACTATGGGCCAGCGACTTGAGCGCCGAGCTGGCCACGAGCAGCCGTACTGATGCAGCAGCACCGTCAGACCACAGCTTCGTTGTGGCTGTCCGGCACGAAGCATCCAACAGCGTGCGGGTGAGAAATACAGCTACGGAGGGCGACGAAGTCGACGTGCCCATCATTACGCTAGTCGGGTTCCTGCAACAGGAGCTGCGTGAGCGGGACGCTACCAAAACGCGGCCACCCTCCTTCATCCGCCAAGCGAGTAGCCACCATGACAATGACCGGCGAGGCAATGTCCAAGTGCTTATGTCACAGCACCGCAGCAAGAAAACGAACAAGTATCACATCGTCGAGGCCGCACAACAGCGCTGGGCAGAGACAGTGGAGGAGTGGAAAGACGCGCCCATTCTCGCGGTAGAGACCGGCGACAACGTGCTGGACTCCATCAGAGAAACGAGACTTGGTGATGCGGAAAGCTGGCGTAAGGCTGTACAGGCTTGCCAATTGAACGAACGGCAGTACCTTGGCCAGGTCCAGGAGATACTCAGCTCATGGCGGAAGAAGTGGGCTGAGAAAGGTGGCCCGCGTGAAGCGTGCATCTTCAATTTCCGCACGGGCAACTGCATGTATTACGACGTAGGACTGTGATGATGGGTACGAGTCAAATAGATGAAGAGTCTGTTCAGCAGCTTGTGATATTGTCGATGAGCTACTGGTACTTCCTCCTCCAGAGCTCTCAAAGGCAGCTTACGACAAGCCCGCCGGTGTTAGAGAGCTCTGTTGATGCCGTAAATGTCGCCACTCTTCCATTGCTTGCTCTTCCGGAGCATCCCCGCCGTTTGCTTGCCCTTCCATCCGCGTCCATTGAGTGTGTTGCCGTGAGAGCGCTGTCAGGTTTTCGATCCTTCCTTCAACGCGGAGCTGGAATGATCGCGTGACGGTTGTGTTGAGGGCTTGCACGGCGCTCTTCGCAAGCAAGATGTAGCGAATTATTTACTTGCTGTGAGTATGTCAGCCTCCAACCTGTCAAAGACCAATTGATGTAGGTGCAACGGACCTGCGAGCCCGAGTCTTTCTTCTCTTACGCTTCAGCCTCCGCACGCGCTTCTTCCTCCATTTCGCTCTCATCTCGGGCTAGTTGCCTGCAATGGATGTTAGTCTATGGCCCAGAAGCCATTGATATTGGGACGGCAACATACGGGGGCGCCTGATGATGAGGTTGCTGGATGGAATGAGAAGAGAGGAGCTTCAGCATTGAAATCCAATTGAGTGCGAGGTGGGGCGGGGAAGCTAGCGGCCTTGGCGTGGCATGTCCGCTTCGGAGACGTCACCTGCAGTCGGTCAAAAACATCGCGTCCCCAAGTACAAGAACATGCTTACTCCACTCACAATCTCGAATCGCGTGCACGACTACGGCGTCAAGTGATACCAAATGGCAATCCTCAATAAGCATTCCGATCACGTAGCCACGCTTGTCTTCCTTCACTCAGCTCTCGCGAACAAGAGTACGAACACTTTTGCTGGAGCCACACCTTGATCACTGACTTGGTCTCACGTAGCTCCCGTGGGAATCCGGCCCCAGGATGACTTTCACATTGGCCGAAAGCATGTACAGCGAGCTTTCGGCATAGAAGACAAGACGATCTCCTCGCACCACCTCCACTTCCACTGCGTTGTATATGGAGAAAGTGATGGCGAGCTGCACACAGGCGTTGCTCCCCTAGTCTACGTGCGGGTCGTCTCGGCGAACTCGGTCAAGCTCAGTCCCTTGGGTTCCAACAACTCGAGCGATGGCATCATACTTTGCAGAGCCAGTGGCGACGTCTTGCTCAACCACGGCGACGTGCTGCAAATCACTCCCACCGTTTCAATTCAATTCAGAGCTAAGCTTCGAGTCGACAGCAGTCTTGACTCTGTTAGACGGGAAGAGATCAAGCGCTTCTCCCGTCAGTTCTCAGTCGTTGATCGGGTGCTCGGTTGTGGCGGGCATGGAAGCGTCTTCGTCGCGGTCAAACGGTCAACAAGCCGGCAGGTTGCCTGCAAGATCGTAGAGGTACCCAGTATAACGAGAGCCGCGCCGCAAGCTACCCCTACAGCACTGGCCGAATTCAACGCGATTCAGCTCCGACTGCGCAAAAAGCGTGCTGATCTCACACGAGAGTATGAAGTACTCAAAGACCTTAGCCATCCAAACATCATCTCTCTCAAGAAGGTCTTCTGCACGACACACAGTGTCTACATTTTCCAAGAGTTGATCCCCGGCGGCGATCTGCTGTCTTCAGTCGATCGTACGAACGGGTTCAGCGAACCAGAGGCTGCAGTCATCATACGCCAGATCCTGAAGGCGGTCCAGTATCTGCACAGCAATCAGATCGTGCATCGCGACATCAAGCCTGAAAATGTGCTGATGACGTCGTGGAGGCAAGGAGCCCGAGTAGTACTGACCGACTTTGGGCACTCGAGGAAGCTTGGAGACGGAAGGGGCCCGGCGCGAAGCTCAACGGTACTCCGCATGCAATCGCTAGTCGGTACATTCGGCTATATCGCACCGTAAGTCTCAAAATTCTGAGATTATCGTACCATGCTAATTGTATGCGCAGGGAGATCATTGAGCAGCGAAAGGGTGACCGGAAGCAAACTGAAGGCTACGGCAAGGCTGTCGACCTCTGGTCTGTTGGATGTGTAGCCGGCTTAGTCCTCACAGGCGAGCTATTGCCGCTAGACAACCATGGCCGGTCGACTGCTCCTTCGCGAGCACAAGCGAGCACGGCGCGCTGGGATCTAACCTTCATAGATACCGCGGCAGCCTGGCGAGATGTCAGCCGGAAAGCCAAAGCGTTCGTTCGCGGCTGTCTGAACATTGATGAAGACGAGCGATTGAATGCCGAAGAGGCCTTACAGCACCAGTGGTTCACACACAAGCACTATGCGGCGGAGCTCGAGGCTGCCTACCGGAGAGCAGTCCAAGACTGGAAGCCACGCACGGTGAAGGGGAGCCTGGTCGAGTTCATCGATACCTCTGACATAATTGTTCCAGACCCGCAAGATCCTCGCGACGCGCAGGAGACAACGTCGCGCCACTTCCAGAATAAAAGCGATCATGGCGAGGAGAAGAATGTAGCAAAGATCACTTCAAATTACGCACACCTTCCACCGCCATTTTCGAAGCGCACGGCAGATCAAGCTTTCGGAACGATTTTGGTGACGCCGAGTGTGAGCTCTTCCAGCCAGCCAAGTACTCGGTCTGAGCTATCTGCAAGTCCGGTATGCGTGCCCAACACGCCACCACGGATGCCACTACAGCCTGCTGCGTTGACGGCCGATTCATCGAATGAGCATGATACGTCGCCTGAGATGCAACTTCCGTTGGACTATACGATGCCGTCGCTGCCGCCATACACGCAGGGTTGGCAGAGGGAGGTGATGCCGTTACAGTCACACTTTGCAAGTGACCAGCTGTCATTGCCCGCAATGTGCAGAGAAGAACTGCTACTCGCGCCTGGCCGACCAACTACTAGCTCGCCCAAGAAGAGGCAGTCTGCGGAGGTGACGCAGTATACCGGAGATCTCGACTCACCGTGTCTTGGACGGTGGCGAGCATGCGCGTGATCAGTGGGAAGTGGACGTCACCATGGAGAGCTGAGTGTAGCAACTTCGCACTGGCTTGGTGGTGATCGAAGGGGGTGTGTATGATATATGAGCTAGCATGCGCACAACATCGCTCTTACCAGTCGTCACTACTAGCTGTCCGATTGTGTACAAAGACCACGACCCAGGGCTTGCCTAGAAAAACATAGAGCGAACCTGTATCGCCGCTCGCACCAGCAGATCCTGGGACCTCTGCGAGACGGTCAGCACCAACGATACCCACATGTAATAGTGGACGTACGTACACGTGGGCGTAGTCGTGAGACCCTACCTGCCGTCAATAATTTGATCCATGCTTCCGTCGTTTCGCCGCCTTTAGTGATACATGGGCGAGTCGCTTGAGCGATGTACATGTAGCGGACGACGGGGAAAGGTGTGCCTGCCTCAATGGGAAAAGGTTGGTGCCGGTGTGGCTAAACGAGATGTGCTCGCAATCGGCGTCACAGTTCATCCGGTCCGGACGTAAAAGTGCGCGTCATGTCAACAAACAGCATAGATCCATACATATAGTGCCCCAATGCGACGCTGCAACCTGCTTCTCGATCAGCTTGTAGCACCACCATCGCGCAGCGTCCCAGGCACCAGAATGGTGGCGACAGTGACCGTCAGAGCGCTACCACCGCGCACACCAAAGGCCGGATCAGCGAAAGAGCATCACGTAGGCAACCCACCGACCAGTTTCCGGAACCCATGGCCTTCCAATGGCAAGGGAAACAGCCTCATGTCAACCTTCCAGATGCGCTTTGGTAACAATCCGGAGAGGAAATTCGTCCCTGTACCTGAAGGACCCAACGGCACACGGTCGGACGAATTGGTCAAGGTACGGAAGCCGGACTGGGGTGCAAAGCACAAAGACCGCCTGAGAGCCACCTGGATCGGTCATGCTTCTTTCCTTGTCGAGATGCCCGCAATCCCAGGCGCAAAGCGTGGCCTGCGTATCCTCTGCGACCCTGTCTTCAGCGAACGGACGAGTCCGGTGTCGTTCTTGGGCCCGAAGCGGTACACTCCGACGCCTATAACTCTAGACGAATTACCGGATGTGGATATCATCTGCATATCGCACGATCACTACGATCACCTGGATATTGCCTCGGTGCAGCATATCTACAACAAGCGCAAGGGCCATCTGCACTTCATTGCCGGACTCAACAACAAGCCCTGGTTCATGCAGAACCTGGGTTGCGAATCAAACGAAGTCACTGATGCAGACTGGTGGGATAGCTTCGAGATCAAAACTACCGAGTTCGGCAGCGTCAAGATAACGTGCTGTCCCACGCAACACTTCTCGGGTCGCAACGCGCTCAATATGGGTCACACGCTATGGTGCAGCTGGGCCTTTGAAGCGGGCGGCAAGAAACTCTACTTCTCTGGCGATACGGCCTATCAAGCTGTGGATACACCATCGCCTTGTCCGGCTTTCAAACAGATCGGTGAGGTTCTGGGCCCGTTCGACCTCGCAATGCTTCCTATCGGTCTCATGACACCGCATGCGTTCATGGGTGGTGTCCACGCGACGCCGGAACAGTCCATTCATATCCACAAGGAGATCAAGTCAAAGCTGAGCATCGGCATGCACTACGGTACAGTTCGGGGAGGACTTAGCGGGCAGTTCGAGGACGTGCGAGATCCGCCTCGAAGATGGAAGGCAGCAGCGGAGAAGGAGGGGATGTGGTGTGGTGGTGGTGTTGAGGGTGACGGGAAGGCAATCAATACGGCGAAGAAGGGCGTCGGACTTTGCGATATTGGAGAGACTGTAGCTGTCTAATGTATCTTCTAGGAAACGGGTATCATAAGAAGGGAGCAAAGTAACAACGAGCGAGCATATCAAGTCCATCCGGTATCTCCACTTCTCGCCGTAGCTTGCAAGTTCACGAGGGTAATTGCAGAAGACAAACACCCAGCAAATTCATCCCCCGGCTAGAAAAGCACCGACGCATGCTTCTTCGGCCTACGATGGAAGGAAGGCAACGAGAACGACAAGATCGACCGCCTAGACGCCACGCTGCGCCCATCTACCTCCTGCACCGCCACCGCCGGCTCCTTCGCCTTCTCGGAGCGAACAGGTCGGTCGAGCACCGGACCAGACGACTGCGCTCGTCCCTGCGCCGAGTCGACCAGCTGCGGCACACTAGGCGCCTCCGTCTCTTCCAGCCCAAGCGCACGCGAAGCATCCTCGACGGCCCTCTCAAGGGCAGTAATGGCCTCGCACAGCTTACGCAGCGCGCTACCCGAGCACGCGCTTTGCGTCGCGGCCGGGGAGCCGTGCGCCAAGAGCGACGCAGCCTGCTGGTGCAGCCTCTCCGTCTCGCACCACAGGTCCCGACGACGGGCACAGCACGCAAAGAGTCGCGACGCGAGTTCGGAGCGCACGTTGAACATGGCGCTCTCGAAACTCTGGCACGCTGCGTCGAGCATCTGGAGGCGGCCGTATGCCTCCGCGATGCTGGGTGTGCGCCTGGCGTCGACGCTGCTCCCGGCTTCACCGCGACGAATTGGCGTGCTGGGGCCCGCTTCGGGAGCACGAGGGCTCTTTGATGCGCCGGAGATGTCGGCGCTGCTTGCTCGCCTCGCGATCTGGGCGGAGGACTGCCGGTATCTCACCGGCCGCTTGGTGGCGAACGCGCCCTCGCAGTCCACTTTCGCGGCCATGGGCGAGTCAACGGGCGCGGGAGACGGGAGCGATGCCGTGCTGCCCTTGCTGTGCCTCTTCTCCCCGAGGCGTCCTAACTGCTCGTGCTGCGATACCGCAGCACTCCCCACCCGCGTTCCCGACCCAGATGTCGGAGACACCGACAGCGCCGGCAACGCGCCCCGCATCTCGACGACCGGGTGCCTCCCCACGACACCTCGTCGCCCGCTCCCCGTGCACCACGTTAGTCCCGCGACCACGGGACGCTCCTTCTTCTTCTTCGGCGCGTCGTGCCACCGCGCCTCGTCGTGCCCGAAGATGTACGCCGGCACCATCTCCGGCGCCCCCGTCCCGCTCCTCCGCGCTGGCATCGCCTCCTGCTTAGGGCGCTCCATGGGCCCCAGTAGCGGGCCCTGCGCCGGAGACCACGGTTTCGAGTGGTCGGCTTTTGGCGGCTGGTTGGCGAGCAGGTTGCCCATGCGGACATGCCGGCCGAGGACGGGAGAGAAGGAAGAAGACTCGGGGCGAGCTGGCGCGCTCACAGGCTGACTGGCGCCGCTCTCCGCGATGGTAGCGGGGGCCGAGGAGGGGGCCGGGGACGAGTACACGGGCATGCCGTGCGCGTGACGTCGCGGAGATGGCCCTAACGCTGGCACCATCTCCGCTCTTCTGTCTCCCGCACAGACACCCAGCGAGGCGAGAACAGGCATACTGCTCCGAAGGCGCAGCGGAGCAGGCCGGAACTCCGACTGCATCTCCGAGAAACAGTACCCCGAAGAAGGCCTCGGCGTCGAGTACGCGGGCCCACGGCTCGCGCGCGGCGGCGGAGAAGGCAGCACAGCGTCCACGCCATACTCGGCTCTCCGCCTTGCGATCATGCGATCGATCTCGCTGGCAAGCTGGACGGCATCAACGGCCGCCGCGGCAGGGGGAGCTGGCTTGCGCTCCTCCTCGTCCTCTTGCACCGTGGCGAGCCTCTCCGCGGCCCGGCGCACCCACGATGCTCTTTTACCTTGCTGGCGGGCTGGCTGCTGGCCCTCGCTGCTTCGGAGATTTGACGCCGAGGCGCGCACGCGGACTGTGACGTCCATCTCGGGGACGTGGTGTTGGGGAGATGCTGCTGTATGGTTAGAAGACTCATATTGCAGCGCTAGAGTTTGGGAGATGCGTACAGATGATCCTCTCCTCCAAGGCTTGTAATTCGAGTTACGCTTTGTTGGATGGCGGCAATATCCTGTGTTACGGTGCTGAGATGCTGAGATTGTGCGCGACTGGCTTCTGTCTCCAAGACGTGCTATGGCGCTGGTGCTCCGATAGCTGAGAAAAGTGCTGGAATTCTCCTGGTGGAAAGAGAGAGATGAAGTGCTCATATTTTCCAGCTGAAATGGAAGAGATGCGTGCGAACTTACCTCCAAGACTTATTACTCAACTACGACATTGATCA
>JAABUV010007045.1_pt1 | contig 11958 bp, 11 predicted proteins | sample 5559971 | NCBI WGS metagenome assembly JAABUV01 (sample SAMN10711881, study PRJNA513362) | rock metagenome | isolation source: Antarctica rocks | place: Antarctica: Victoria Land, Knobhead nord | collected 2015-12-19
AAAGGGGCTGCTTGGGTACGTTCTCTGTATCCGAATAGCATGATCGATCACATGTACGGCAGCTAATCGCCATCGCAGACATCCCGAAGAGTTGGAAGACATGGATGAGGACGACGATTCCCCACAAGGTCCCCCCAAGATGCCTCAAGGGTTACCAAATGGATCATGAAATCCGCTTTAACGATTGATGGCTTTACGGAACGGCGTACGAGCATCGGTACTGTACTGTAATGTAACTGTACTTTGGGTCGATCAATGCATGTAGCGTTAGAAAAGTGCCAAAGTATGTCATGCTACGTAGTGGACGTTTCCACATCTCACGGTTCCGTAGCTGGACTTGTTGCATACATATATGCCATGCTATTGTTCAAAACGATGGATGATAAAAGGCCTTGATGTGAATTCATCGCTCATTTAGGTTCAATATAATAAGGACCAAAGTTTGTTTTGGTTGTTACTATTAGGAGTCTATCTACTGTAGGAGCGAGCAGGTGAAAACTCTACTAGCGGGCCCCAGCCCTATCAGCCCTAGATTACCATCTCCCCTATTTCCAACAGATTTTGTGGGGTCGCCTAAACCTTTTGCATTTAAGGTCGCTAACACTACCATTATCTAGGGTACAAGATTGATAACTGGTCCGATTGCCCTATGCAATGGAGCAGGCTGTGAGAGACAGTCTTGTGTATGGGGCACTTCTGCCCTACCACAGTTATAGACCTTCGAACCCCCCCTATGTGGATGTCCTTCTGGCCCCACGGCAGCTTCGCATCCGCTTTGCAACAAGATTCGGCCCAGAAATACCTTCCCGTCATACAGCCCCTTCGCCTCCTTCACTAACGCTTCCACTTGCTCGGCCGTCTCCTGTCTCTCTTTAAAATAGGCCGTTAGTCCCTCTTTCAGCTCCTTCGCCAGAGGTAGGGAGGGGATCTCTATCGTCCATGGTCGGTTGACTGCTGGTTTGCGTTTGAGTTGGGCGCCGAAGTTCTCCGCTGTGACCAAGGCCCCGTTCACTTCCTGGTTTTTGAGTATAGTGATGCCGATCTTAGCCGCCGCTACCTTGTCGTACGTTAGAACGTAGTAGGATGTGCCCGCGGTCAGTCCGTTCATGGTATTCTTCTTAATGAGCTCGTACAAACCGGTGAAGTTTTCGAGGGTCTTTGGCTTTTTGATCGAGGCGAAGATTACCTTCTCATCGTTCGCCCATTTGGCCTTGTCGGCGGGTTTTGCTTTGGTGTTGGTGCCGAGGCGAAGAACGTTTGCGTAGGAAGGAGTGGTACCTATCACTATTAGCATTATCTTTCCAACATTAGTTGCATTCTTACCCGTCGGTTCGATGTCGTTACCAAGCGCGTCCTTTGGTTTACCATGGACTTCCGTATCAACATCCATCCAATCATCTTCTTCGAGTTGCTGGTCGAGGCTTCCATCAGGTCTGGGTTGTTTCGGAACCTTTACGCGCTTCGGTTTCGGTTCGTTACCTCCATCACCTTTTCTTTTCGAGTGCTTCTTCATGTCTAAGTTAGCTCTCAGTCCCTCATCAATAACGCCCGAATGAAGTATTATGTTAACGATAAAAATCCCTCCATCTTTCACAGCCAACATCCATACCTCCATATCTACCGGCGCTCGAAAATCCGGATGATATGGCACGAGCTTTCGCGCTTGTCGTCTCTAACTACCACCCGAGAACCTCCTTGGGTGAAGTAGGCCTTGCATATCGATCGGCAGAGGACCCATCGCATGGTGTGCACGAAACATCGCTGGCTACAGACGATATTGCTGATTCCTGATGGTTTCGGAAGGAAATTTGCGGACAAGATTTTATTTTGAATGATGTGGCATTACCGTCGTGTCAGTTTCGGATTCCGAGCTTTTGGATGATGCCTGGACGAGTCCTGTGTACTGGAGCACGGAACGACGATACTTGGACGCTTGCGCGGGTATCTGTAGTTCCTACCGAGCTCGGAGAATTCTCTCATACTTCTGACCTGAGGGCAGTGGTATAGATTATGGTGGCGCCTAAATCAATCCCGGGCATGCACCGTAAACACTCGGCTGGTATAATGGCCGTACAGAATACCACTGGCGATGGGCGTGTTCTTTAGGTACTGGGAGTTGACGAAGGCAGGTGGGCCCCTGAATCGGGTGTATTTTTTGCATACCAGGAAAGCTGGGCGGAGATGGTAGCGATTGGCCCTTGAACTCTGGAGTGGGAGAACTGGGTCCCACTTCGCTCTGGCAACGAATCCTAACGCAACAACAACAGCAATAAGTCCATATTCCATTTCCCGGAATTCGCCAGACGACCGAAGCAATTCCCAAGGTCGGATTATATGACACTTGTCGAAAGACAGCAAAGCGGACTTCAACAACTTCTATCCCAGGCATAACGCTGGAGAATATCAAAGCGTTGAGATCACGTCTGGTTCAATGAAGGGAAAGTAATGGACGGTAATTGAAACGGAAGTGTTTTCGCAATATACACACACAGTGCCTTGTCAGACGAGTCTGCATTTCATAAAGCTGAAAGTCTTTTGTTATGTTGGATTGCATCTAGTGCCTGAGAGAAAGCTCTTCCCTTTCTGCCAGGATTGCTTCACGAGAAGTTCCACTGGCTCTAAGTTTTCCGCAATCCGGGACTTTCACCTAGAGTCTGAGGGGAATCTCTTCCCTTTCCAGCCATAACTGCTCCACGGGAAGTTCCACGGTCTTTTACAGCAGTCTTCATCCAAAATTTGCCAACGATTGTCAACGATACTTGCTCACAGAGCATCCTTTTGTGATGATCCGCCTCACTAAGACTCCAAATCGGTTTGAATACAGAGCCAGTTGGTGTAACAGGGATTTCTGTGTCTCTTCTTTGGAGGTGATAAGCGGCCAATGCCGTGATCTTCGTTAGCACGGACATGAGAGTCATTGTTCATTTGTTCAAGATGACAGCATTGACATGGCAACTTTGTTTATCAGGAATGTATGTGGGTGTCTTGCATCATTCGAGGTGATAAAGGGGCGATGCCGTGATCTTCATGAGCATTGGCAGGCAGGCTCAGATTGTTGAGGCACAAGGCGCTGGGGCAATTCTGTAGCCGTAGCTTTCCTTTCTCTGCTGGGAACTTCTGGTAAATCGTATGGTGGCCAGAAAACCATGCTTTTCATATGATTTCTGTGTGGACTCTTGTGGGGATGGAATATCCACTTTCTCTCTTCCTTTTCAGCCGTGTGGAAGGATTTGATGGTCGCTTTGCGGTGTGGAGGTCGCTCAACTCCATCTGGTATTGGCGTGCTATGGTCACTTGGACGTAGGAAGAAGATCAACATCCTCGTCCTCCTCGTTCTATCCTAACTCATACGAAAGCATGAGCACAACAAGTTCGTGTATCAGCAATATATCTGGATGTCTTGCATCCTTCCTGATAAGAAAGGGACGATATTGCGATCCTTCTCAGCACAAACAGGAGACATCTTGTTCTATTGTCCGAGACAACAGCCAAAACAGCCTTATTGCTTCGTGATCCAGATATCAGGAGTATTGTATGAGACTTGGGAACGTTGATTTCAGGACTCTGCAGCGTCGTTGTATTCAATGACTTCGAAGTCGAGGTACTGGAAAGTTCTCTTCCTGCTTTAGGGCATAGTGGCCCTTGAAAGTATGATTAACAACAGCATTACCAAGATCGCAATTGGATTGGGCTTTGTGGCCCTAGAGTACACGGGGTACTCGAGTATCGGTGTCGAATCTGCGTGATATTCAATGCTCAGGTTTCAGATAAGTCGCATCAACATCTGCTTGAGCGAAAGTATGTTAATCTATGATAGACTGAGTACTGGCTGTCGAAGTCGTTGACCCGTGAATTTTTATCGCTGCTCGCGTGTAAAGAGAAGTGATTCCTTGACATGCGTTCGTATCGTCTCTTGAAAAATTGAATCCATATCTAATGGCGATAGTTCGTTTAGTGCGAGCTGTTTCGAGGTTCACATCGATCTGATGGTTCCGAATCGGCACGTTGATCAAGATATGCCGTAAAGCCGAAACCTGAGCCAGTGGATTTATTACATGTCCCATATCACGCCAACACGGCGTGGGGGGTCACGGCCTCATGGACAACTCTTGGCAAGTTCAACCTTCTTGCTATTTTATCATCCCAAACAAAGTCCTCGTCACTGCTATCCACCATCCAATGAAGTTTTCTAACTTGTTTTTGGGTTTTAGCAAGCGTATGGTTCGCTGTTTCCACGAACCAGCAACTGATTTAGATGCCAGAAGTCTGCTCTCGTGTCTTGTTTTGACGCCATCGAGATCTCTCCCATTTCTTGATGGATGTGGATTGCTGCATGAAGTTTTCCATGTAAGAGCATAGCGATGAATACTCTGAAGGTCTAGAAACTCTGACTATGGCACCCGACGACCATACCGGCTGTGATCTCCTACCCTTATCGGCAGATGGTTGTTTTCCTGTGGGTCTTCGAGAAAAACGTAAATGTGGAGTAGTTATCATCCGAGCGAGAAGCGGTTCTCTCCATCTTCAGAAAAAAAACCATTACTTCTCCTGTGGTTAAATCTAGAAGTCATTTGATCTTCGACGCAAGGCGATTTGGATGCCAGAAATTTGCTCTTATGTCTTGTGCAGACGCTTTCTAGTCTCCATCCCGTACTAGGGCAAGCTGGGCGCCAGATTCCCTTCGAGTGTTTGAGGCTTAGATATACGAAATCCCTGGCGATAACAATATCGCTAAGCTGGCTGTTTAGCGTCTATCCTGTGGAATTTTCTCGAGCTGCCAATGTGAAGCCTATCGCCATCTCGTGATGTTTGGCATAGGTCTATGAGCTATAAAGACCTGGGAGTTTTAGATGCCAGAAGTTTGCTCTTGTGTCTTATTCTCCCGCCGCTCTGATTTCTCGTTCCGTCCTAGAATAAAAGGGATGCCAATGTCCACCTCTCGCTTGGGAGATGGAGAACCTTGGTAATGGATGTGCCAAATCACGATCTGACGCCACAGATACGCCTAAACTTATGGCCAGGCGGTTTCTGGCATCTGGCACAAACTGTGATCCAACCGCAATTTCGTGAGGGCAGCTATGCTCTCCGCCTGCTGAGAGACTCATCGCCGGCTAATTCGAGTCAGCGAACGTTTTTGGATCTTTGCGTTGCTCGAGAAGCCGGCATAGAGATTTGAAGAGATGCCATTCTTTTCCGTCCAACATAGATCCCTGATCATCCAATCGAGGTCGCCACTGTGAGGATTCGTACACGAGAAAATGCACCGTGGCACATCCTTTCGTTTCTTCGGCGGTCATGCAAGGAAAGGCATAAAGCTAAATCGATGGTAAAATATTTCACCAAATTTTCAGCGACGACGTCCTAAGTCTCCTACTATCTTTGACGTCCGAAAAGTCCTCAAGAAAAATGAGGTCGATGTTCAAGACTTCTGAAATATTCTTGGTGGTAGTGAAATGAATAAAGTAATCAAGAGCACCCGCTTCGCATACGTGGTGCATATTCTGATTGCACTTTTTCTGGAAAAGGTTTCCAATACTTAGATACGCCAGATCGATGACAGCAGCTCTTCCACCAAGCTCTTTGTCTACAATCGTTCCTATGGGCCTCTTTCGCGCTTCCAATAGGGAACTTACCTGCATCTCGTATTGTCTCACATGGATCTTTGAACCTTGATGGAGTCGGCAATCAGCTTCAAGATTCCGACATTCTTCGCCCTCTGTCAACGTTCTAGAAACGACATACTCATATATGGTATGGGATGCCGCTGCGTTTCCCATTCGCCTCGACCTTCAGGATGGTCAACAGCAAGGCCGAAAAGCGTCGTTACGAACTTTGTTACCCCAGGAAGGCCAATCTCCGATCACTCGTGCGAAGAATTTGTCGACGCTCCTGTGTGTACGTTTTGGTCCCGAAGTTTACGCTTGTATTACAAGACTCCTGCGCTACGGACTGTTGAGGATTCGCTCTAGCTACCACTGGTCTTATGCTTTGGAACACTTTTGGGCTTTGTTCAGCGCTCTTGCCACAGAGGTGATACTACCGCGTGCAACTGGTTCGCAGATTTGCTTTGTTAGGGTTTCGCCATAGCCGAATCCTGACGACTGCTTGAGCTATCCATAGGAGTAGCTTATGAGGCACTCCGTACATCTAATAAGTCTTATTATCCAATACGGCCACTTGGAGCTGAAGAGGTTTTGCTGCAAATATCAGGACAATCATGATCGCGCGATCCATCCTCTACCGATCTTTCTGACCAATGTGGTGAGGTAACGTGCCAAACAACTCACCACAGTTGCGGCTTCATAGCCTTGGTATTCTACCGCAGAGGCCTCACTTCTGAGACAGGCCATAGCCTGCCAGATTCGGATATCTGACTCGGCATAGCAGATAATAGTCTCAGAGATGGGATGGTGGGTGACTCCAAGCTTAAAAAGCCTTGCCACCTCTTTCGCTGCCACGGCGAGATGAGTCTGAGTCAGCTAGATTTCCGCGAACTTTGTTTGTCATCAGTTCCTGGCCCAACCATGCACGTTCTCGCACCTTCGTAACATAAGCTTTGGGAGGACGGCACTGAACTCTCGACATAATTTTTGGCCAATTCACCGGTAGTGATCCATTGCTCCACACAGCTCTTGAAAGCTTCCGCCAGCTTGTTCAACTCTGCCACTCGGTATTCAGTGTATTGATGCTTGGGGTCGTCCTAGTCTAGGCATTCCATCATTGATATTGGCCTGTTAACTCCGCCGGCGAAAACTCCACAGGATGGCCGGACATGGAATTTTCCCGAGGCGCGGCGGAGAATTCTCTATTAAAACCTCTTATCATCGTATATGCTCCACCGTCTATTCCTTTGTCCATATGGAATTCGTCTTGGATTTACCCATGCTGGGCAAATATACAGCGTTCCTCGAACCTGTCATTTTGAGCTGTTTTAACTCACGGTACGGGGTTCCAGTGATTTTATTCATCAAAAACTTCAAAGACATGGAGGAAGCTGCAAATACACATTTTTTACCCGCGCGCTCTGGCCTAGACAAAGGCAACTCCGGCGTCTCAAATTCAACGGCTTCCAATCCATACTTATTTGCCAACTCATCCCTTAGGTGATGTCTCGCTTGGTGAAGCTCAATCTCTTCTCCACAGCATAAACCTCAAAATGGATCGAATGGATTTCTTCAGCGATAATGATAGTGATCGGCAGGTTCTGAGCGACTGCTGAAAATTGTGGACGGACGAAGCTTCCGAGTCACGCAGTTCCTCCCACACGGTCTCTTCTCCATGGCAGTACAGTAATCCCATAATGTGGTACGACGAAGTTGCTGCGGCGACGGGATGGTTTCGGATGCCGGTATGGCAAGGACTCTTAAACCCCCATATAACAATCCTTTATGGCAGGCCACCCTGGAATCAAACAGCATCGTAGCAACGTTGCTACAATAGTCAGGTCGATATTGCTCCAGAGGTTTCAGTATGTGTAAGGTCTGAGCCCGCAAGTGTCCTATATCTTGGATCACGGGAACTGAAACAGCAAATGGCGCTGCAATGATTATCGCTGCGACGATGAGCCCAAGCGCTTTTCTGTTGAACCAGTCAGGTCTTCTGAAAGCAAGTTCCAGCACAGTTTGTAGGTGTTGACGTTCTAGAATGACGACGTGCAAGAATGACAGTGGGAAGCTCGAGCCCTCTTATCAAAACTCAAAGATGACTGAGTGCAAAAGGTCAATGTCCATATCATCCATCTTGTTTCCCTTTCCAATCCGGTTGGATGAGGCCAGAATCTTTGCAAGGAGTAGCAAGTAGCTGCGTCTAAGCATGAGCACCACGCTGAATGCTCATCTGTTAATTTGGCGAATGAACCTGGCCATGACAGCATTCATAATAGGTTTTGAGATTCATTAGTCTTGGATCCCGATCTAATGCAACGACCGCGGCAGCCGAGAGCTGGAAGACCACGCACCGCTCCCCTTATACTACGTAAATCCAGTGGCACGAGAAATGTCTGTCCCATATACTCAACATCGATGACTGATGTTCAGTCTTTCTGAAAGCTGAGCCTTCAATCCTGTTGAAATATGCTATACATACCTGAATAGGATTGTTCCAAAGTGTGTTCACATTTTGGCCGATTCGTAAACCAACAAATCCGAACGAAGATTTAAAGATAGGCGGGAACCGAACGCATGTCTCACAAAATTTCACTAGTGAGAGCGTTAACGGTGTTTTGGATCCGCATCAGCAGCGCAGCTTGTGCTATTGTTCTGATAGGCGACCACGCAAAGTCTTCCGCCGTTCTCGAGGAATCTTTGCTGTCAGATAGCGGAGCTACTATGTGTGGCGAATTGAGGCCAAACTGACAGTACTATCGAGTCACGAGGAGTCCTGGACTGTAACCCGGAGCTGAGCGGTCGATCAAGGTTGTTGCTGGATTGACTGATCGAGATACCCAGTAACATCATTGAATCTGTATGACATGTGGAATTTAATACTTGAGGCTCCGGAGCATTTGAAAAAAATGACCACAATGAATGCCGACAATATGGAGCGACGACAAACCAGATTTTTCGGTGGTGTGGTCGATGTGGAGTGTCCAGCAATAGCTCAAGTACTTCGTTTGTTTTCTTCAACGAAACCTTGCCCGCAACAGGCGGAATCATAATGTGGTGGACTGAGGATAAGCTGACGGCCCTGCGTAGAATTGAGGTGACGCATACTTTTCCCGCAGCGGAAGGACCGAATTAAGGTCGAAATCAACAAAATTAGTCGCTGTAAACCTGGCAGAACTGCTCGACCCTGTGTTTTTATTCCGGGGTTCCACAAGGATGTGCGATAAATTTTCAGGTGGTTTGCGAAGACGTCTTTCTTCTGACTCGAATGTGCCACGATATCCCCGTCCATGAGAGGCTCTTTTAGCATTGGTCCATGCCACAGGGTAACCGTTAATCGTATGTGTTCCCGGCCTGAGATTTCAAGCGTGTTCTGCTGATATCTTACCCTTCCTAGGTCTTGCCCATAAGCCATTGGTAGGTTGGCTTCGTCGCCTCAATCATCAATTGGTAGGATTCCGTTGTCGACCATGGGTTTTTCCGCTGCAATTGCTGCAGTTCGAATCCTGCCTTCCCATGAAGGACACAACCTTTTTGGGGATTTATGGCGATACTACCGACAAGCGTGAGACCCGAACATTGCGTTGTTAAGGACGTAAGCTCGGCGTACAATCCGGAGGTAATTGGCTGGCTGGTGGAGGTTGTTCTCCGCACCACTGCTCGAGGGATTCCCAATCAGAGTTGCCCGTTTCTGGATTCCGTAGCAAAGCTCCACAAAGATATCCAACAGATCCTTGAGTACTTCGCGAAGACATTGGGCAGTCTGGTCTTCCCGAGACCCGGAGCGTCATGCTCAGATGCTCAATCCACTTCCCGTCCCAAGCAGTTGAAGATATAGCTAAGTAGCTGGATTGATGCAATGTATTAGCGTTGTCGAAAAGAGATTTGCTTTTGCTGACAGCCGGTAATACAGGCTATTCGTGCCGAAAGGTATGCGAGACCATCGTTGATCTTACAAGTTTGACGAAAGAGTTGTATATATATGTTGCGCAGCCGCAATCCACGTCGGTCATCACTCCTGGGAAACACGCCGAGATGTGATAGGCATGCCCCCGTCTCTTTGAGCAGCTTTCAGAAGCTCTTTCGCTATTCCAGCGGCTTGGTTTCTTTGGAATCCGTGTTGAACAAGCCCTCCGTTCCTGTTCAATCCATAATCTGGCGCGGAAAACGCTCTGTGGAGGAGATAAGCTGATTCTTGCGCCTCAGCTTTTCGGAGCCCTTTCGCTTTCAGGGGATCATGCTCTTGCTTCTTCTGCTTTCGTGTTGCTGGAATGGTCCAACTAGGAAGAATCAGTTATCTATTGACCAGGTGGCTAACATAGACTTACTTGTCACTGACTCCTAAGAGATGGCTCTATCCATGTATCCAGCTTTCGGGTCCTAACCAGCATCTCTTGGAGCCTGAGCTCTCCAGTTTGCCATGTTATTGGGCTCGATGTAACGAATGATCTAGCCAGAGATTTCGTGTGGCATGGCAACCATTGCTGGGTCATCATCGCACGATGTAACGACAGAGCCGAGTGAACACCTTGTATGGCAGTGTTTGAAGCACTGGTACTGTATAGAGTCCGACGGGCTCTTAGCTGTTAAGATACCGTTGCTATCGCCTATCTCTGCTGCTCCTGTCGAAGTATTCAGTGAGCTCCAAACCGGAATCTGAGAGGTAGCCCAGGCTGCTGTCGACACAGCAACAGTCTGGACATGTGAATGCGTAGCTCGCTGGGAGGGACAGCCAGCTGTAGGCCAAGCATATTGCAGGACCTTTTGCTCAACAGCAGCCGCTGGAATCCAAGACAAGAGCCCTAAGATGATCATGCTCGTCTGTGGTCTGCTTTCGACACAGCAACAATCTGAACAAGTGAACGCGTAGCTGGCTGGGAAGGATAGCCAGCTGTAGGCCAAGCATATTGCAGGACCTTTTGCTCAACAGCAGCCGCTGGAATCCAAGACAAGAGTCCTAAGATGATCATGCTCGTCTGTGGTCTGCTTTCGACACAGCAACAGTCTGGACATGTGAACGTGTAGCTGGCTGGGAAGGACAGCCAGCTGTAGGCCAAGCATATTGCAGGACCTCTTGCTCAACAACAGCCGCTGGAATCCAAGACAAGAGTCCTAAGATGACCATGCTCGTCTGTGGTCTGCTTTAGAGCGTAGCATGATCGTGCACCGATCCAGCCACGTTCAGCCACTCTCGCAGCCATATGGTACAAGCATGAAGATCACAACATCGCCAGTGTAATGCCAAGAGTGCGGGATGAAGAAATGGTAAAAGCCACCTCTGTATTCCAGACAAAGGCCAAGCACTGCCATCGACTCTTGCATCTATACTCTAGAAGCCACACGTGCAAGATGAGCACGAAGAGTATCACAAAGCGTGAAAAGAAGGTGTAGAAGTGAGGTTTTTTGTGAACAAGGATCAAGATCACAACAACACCTCGAGGCTAGTCGGCGCAGCCACACTGTCCGGCACCCTAATTCCTAAACGGGAACGTTCAGATTCCGGGATTGCGGTATTGACACCATCGCGCAGGGGGGGCGGCGGAATGGTGGGATTTTGAGTGCGTTTCTTTTCGGGAGTTTGGGAAAGGTGGTAAAGAGTACGGGTTTGATATTTTAGGGGGTATGAGGGGCCTTCTGAATATGGTGAAGAGCGATACTTTTGAGGGTAGAATATATGGTAATTGATTTTTATGGGAATGTTCGACTAGGCTTTTGTTCTTGACGGTTATTACGGTAGAATATATGCAAGGGAAGATTGAATATGATTCTTTTCAAACCTCTCATTTGCTCAATAAGTGGAAAACGGGTGTAAGAGGGCAAACAGTGGAATACGCCTTGAGCGAATATCCATGTTGGTTGATAGAGATCTGGACCTTGTATGTTCAGGAAAGATAATAAGTAGAGATCAAGAGTTCTGAAATTTTAATTGTGGGAAAGAGTTGTGGAGAGGTGACCGGTTTGGGTAGTCAATGTGGCGAATTGGTGGTTCTGAGGATCGGAGTCTCGAAGGTTTGTGGTTTGACTTGCCCTTAGATGTGTCCGAGATTTGGCGGTATTGCGGATGAGAGATCTTCGCGTATAGAGTCTAGAAAAAAGGCAGGTGTTCTCTCGGTTTCAATAATTCTATATAGAAGGATGGGGAGCGGCAGAGGTGATAGATAGGTCTGTAGAGTGCGCGCGATATAGGGTGTCGAAGGGCCCATACGGTATAACAGCGAGGCGGATTGCGCGACATGCGCAAGATAACGAGTAAAGTGCAGTTCTCAACCAGTAGTCCAACCGACAAGTATGCGCACTATCTCGTATACTAAAGAAGTCTTTGAGACATATCAACATAAAGCTAAAGACACCCTAG
>JAABUV010007047.1_pt1 | contig 11957 bp, 11 predicted proteins | sample 5559971 | NCBI WGS metagenome assembly JAABUV01 (sample SAMN10711881, study PRJNA513362) | rock metagenome | isolation source: Antarctica rocks | place: Antarctica: Victoria Land, Knobhead nord | collected 2015-12-19
GCTGGCCCGGCACCACCCGCACCAGCCGGGTGTCCACCCCAAGCTCCGCCAGTCGAGCAATGATCGCCGCACCCAACTCGTCGTCGGCGACCCGGGTCAGCACGGCGGCTCTAGCACCCGCAGCTGCAGCCGCGGCGGCAGCGTTCAACGCATCGCCGGAGAAGCCGAGCTTCAGCGGTGCCCCCGAAGCAAGCGGTTCGGTACTGGACAGCTCGACGAGGATCTCGCCGATGACCACCACGTCAATGTCGTATGGCGCCGTCACTGGTCGGCCTCGTCCTTGGTCCGCGTCACGAGCTGGGTCGGATTCACGAATCGCAGCGCCACCACGAGCAGGACAAGCATCGAGCCGGTGTACATCGCCGCCATCGCATCCACCGACTGGTTGGCGCGGATACCGGCTGCGAAAACGGAGTTGTACAGCGCGACCACCAGAGTTGTGCTGTTGGGACCCGCCGTGAGGAAGGTCAACTCGAACATGCCCACGGTGCGGACCAGGACCAAGATGCAGGCAGCGAGGATTCCGGGGATCAGCAGCGGGGCCAGCACGCGCGTGAAGATCGCCGCCGTTTTGGCGCCGCACATGCGAGCGGCTGACTCGATCTTCGGGTCGATCTGCTCGATGAAGGGAGTCATCGTCAAGATCACGAAGGGTACCGACGGGACGAGATTGGCGAGGATGACGCCGGGCAGGGAGCCGGCCAGGTGCACCTTGTACAGCACGGTGGCCAGCGGGATGCCATAGGTGATCGGCGGCACCAGGATCGGCAACACGAACAACAGCAGCACAATCCGTTTGCCGGGGAACGTGCTGCGGGCGAGCACATAGGAGGCGGGAACCCCGATCACCACGGACAGTGCGACAACCACAACAGCGACCTCCAAAGTCACCACCATGACTGAGGAGAGCCCGAACTCGTGCCATGCATCCGAGTACCAGTGCAGGGTGAAACCTCGGGGCAGCCAGGTGCCGAACCACTGCGTGCCGAGCGAGTCCACCACGACCGAGGCGATCAGGGCCAGCAGGTTCAGGAAGAAGAAGCCGATGATCACCCCGACGAGTACCGCCCAGATCCGGATCTTGCGCTTCGCCCGGACCGGGCCGCCGGCAGACGGGGCCTGCTGAACTTCAGTAAGCGTCGCCATCAGCCCTTGCCTCCCGTCGAACCGCGGTAGAGCGACGTTCGCCAGACCATCACCAGGCCGACCACGATCAGCATGATCACCGCCATGATCATCGCGATGGTCGAGCCCATCGAGTAGTCGAACTGCTGGAACGCTGCGTCGTAGGCCGCGATCGAGATCACTCGGGTCGAGCCGGACGGATCACCGACGAGCTGGGCAGAGGGGAACACCGAGAACGCCAGCACAAACGACAGGATGAACGTGATCGCCAGCCCGGGAGCCAGCAGGGGCATTGTAATTCTCCGGAACCGCTGCAGAGGTCCGGCGCCGAGGGTGGCCGCCGCCCTGTCTAGCGTTGGGTCGATCCCCGAGATGTAGGACAACGTGAGCAGGAAGGCGAACGGAAACCCGGTGATGACCAGGCTCAGGAACACGCCGATCCAGTTGTGGATGAGGCTCAGCGGCGAGTTGACGACGCCAAGACCCAAAAGCACCTTGTTCAGCCAGCCGGTCGGACCGGCGTACATGATCAGCCCCTGGGCGGTGAGCACGGTCCCCAACGTGATGGGGACGACCAAAATCGTCGTCAGGGTTCGCTTGCCGCGCACCTTGCCTCGCATGAGGTACGCGATCGGCACCGAGGCAAAGACGTTCAGCAACGCGGCCGGCAAACCGAGACCCAAAGTCGTCCAGATGGTGTTGCGCAGGTACGGGTCCGTGAAGAACGTCGAGTAGTTGCTGAATGCTCCGCCTTTGGCGGGCTGAAATGACAGCTGCAGACCGTAGAGAAACGGGTATAGGAATAACACGAGGATGAAGGCGACCGCAGGAACCAGCAGCCAGAGCGTCCGGTCGACTCCTCGGTCGGCCAGCCGGTGACGCAGCGGACGACGCCGACGGTTCTTCGCTTTGCCCTGGGTGGGGGCATCAAGCGTGACCGCGGTCATGCCGCTACTCCTGCCCGCGCGGCCTCGGTGTCCTTGAACACCAGCACTCGGTGGGCCGGGACGCCGAGGACAATCTTGTCTCCAGGCGCCACTCGTTCCTGGGTGCGGAAGTACACCTTCTGGCCACCGGGCATGACGGCCTCAACCGAGAGGTCACGACCGTGGTACTCGGCGATCTCCACCATGACCTCGATCCGGTTGCCCTCAGCCCCGCCGATCACGAAGTCCTCGGGTCGGATAGCGGCGACGGCGCGTCCGCCGGTGACGTACTCGCGGTTCGAACCGGTGAGCCGGAGGTTGTGCCCTTCGACGACCACACCCTCGGAGTCCGCCTGGGTCACGTCGAGATCGAGCAGGTTGCGGTAGCCCATGAAGCCGGCGACGTAGCCGTTGGCGGGATGGTCGTAGACCTGCTCGGGCGTGCCGAATTGCTGCATGACGCCCTCGCGCAGCACCACGAGGCGATCTGCCATGGACAGCGCCTCCTCCTGGTCGTGCGTCACGTAAACCGTTGTCAGCCCGAGGTCCTGGTGCAGCCGTCGGATCTCCATCCGCATCTCCAGACGCAGTTTTGCGTCAAGGTTGGACAGCGGCTCGTCCATCAACACAACCGGCGGGTGCAGCGCGATCGCCCGAGCGATCGCCACCCGCTGCTGCTGGCCGCCGGACATCTGCCCGGGCATCTTGTGCTGCTGCTCTCCGAGCTGCACGAGGGCCACTGCCTCGTCGATCCGCTGTTCGGCCTGCGCCTTGGGCATCTTGCGCATCTTCAGCCCGAAGCCGATGTTGCGTCGGACGGACATGTGCGGAAACAGCGCATAGTTCTGGAACACCATGCCGAAACCGCGCTGCTCGGGCTGCACCGTGTCGATTCGTCGGTCGTCGAGATGGATCGAGCCGTCGGTCAGCGGGAGCAGACCGGCCAAGCAGTTCAGGGCCGTGGACTTTCCGCACCCGGACGGGCCGAGCAGGGCCACGAACTCCCTGCCCTTGATCAACAGGCTGAGATCTGTCAGTGCGTTCTGGGTGCCGTACCTGCGACTGACGCCTTCCAGGCGCAGTTCCTTGAAACTCGGGTCCGTCATCGCTTTGCGCCTTCCTACTTGCCACTGCCGACGAGACGATTCCACTTGTCGAATGCCGCGACCTGCTGTGGGGCGGGCAGGGAGGTTTCGATCGGGTTGTCGGCGATCAGTGATGTGTACTCGGGACGACCGAACTTCGCAATCACGTCCTGGCTCTGCTGGGGCGCGATGCCCAGGGTGACTCCCTTGACTGCGGGACCGGGGTAGAAGTAACCGTCGTCGTAGGCGATCGCCTGCTGGTCAGGCTTGAGCATCCACTTGATGAGGGCAAGGTCGGCGGCAAGCACGTCCGCCGACACCCCCTTGGGGATCAACGCGTACTGGGCGTCGCTCACCCAGTGCATGTTGTTCATGGCGGCGACCTTCATCGTGTTCGGAACGGTGCCGAGGGCACGCGGGTTGATGTCCCAGCCCGTGGTTGTCAGGAGGATGTCGACGCTGCCGGAGGCCAGGTTCTTCATCGTCTCGGTGGTGCCCGTGGGGTAGTTGGCGGTGTATTTGCCCAGCTCCTGTAGATAGGCCCAGGTCTTGTCCCAGCCTTTGTCAGGGTCCTTCGGGTTGCTGTCACCCAACAGGTAGGGCAAGCCCATCAGCCAGGTGCGGCCCGGTCCCGAGTTGGCGGGGTTGGCGTACTGCACCTTGCCCGGGTTCGCCTTCGCGTAGTCCAGCAGCTCTTGCGGTGAGTGCGGAGGGGTAGACACTTTTGCGGGGTTGTACTCGAGCAGCGGCCCCGACGGGTAGTAGACGGTCTCGACGCCGTAGCCGTTGGTCAGTTCCTGCATCGCTGCGGCCGGCTTGAGGTAATTGTCCGTCAGACCGGGCAATCGGTCGGCGAAGTCGGGCACGACCTTGGTCAGGAGGTCCTTCTGAATGCCGGCGGAGAGCCCGTCGGTCCCGCTGAGCACCAGGCTGGTGGTGGAATTGCCGCCCTGCTGCTCGGCTTGTAACTTGCCGGCCATGCTGGGTGCCGGGCCGCTGGTGTAGGTGACGTCTTTCACAACGTCGGGATTCGCCTTTTTGAAGTTCTCGATCATCCCCTTGGTGAGTTGCAGGTTCCCGGCAATATCCAAGATGTTCAGCGTCACCGGCGCACTCGGCTTGTCCGGTACCTTGCTCGCGGGTGTCGATTGTGCATTGTTCGAAGGCGCACCGCACGCAGACACCACCAGCGCGACTGCCACCGCTGCGCTGACCAGAGCGATGCGGGTAAGTCGGATCCGTCTCATGCTGATCTCCCATTCCATTGGACCCCTGGCACGCGCCATCGCGAGACCGGGGGTGTTTCGGTCACGTTGTCGGAGACAACGCGGCACAGAATTTCTTCGCACTCTTGGTGATCGACGCCCAGTCCGATGACTGAACTGCAGTTGGTGGCACAACGCTGGTACCGGCGGAAACCGCGAGCGCGCCCGCGTCCAGGAAGGCCTGTGCGTTGTCGGCGGTGACGCCGCCGGAAGGAAGTAGGTGTGCGTCGGGGAAGGGGCCGCGGAGGTCGGTGAGCAGCGGGGGGCCGCCCAGCCGGGCCGGGAAGATCTTGACCGCATCGGCGCCATGCTGGATTGCGGACAGCACTTCCGATGGCGTGAGTGCGCCAAGCACGACAGCAGCGCCCGCAGCGTGACCGATCTGGACGATCTCCGCGGAAGCTTCCCCTAGCCCCGGGGTCACCAGGAATTGCGCACCAGCGTCCACCGCCACTTTCGCGTGTTCGGCGGTGCGCACCGTGCCTGCTCCCACCAGGGCGCCAGTTCGCGCCGCGCTTCGCGTGGCAACGGTTAGATGACGGGCAAGTTCGGGGATGGTGAAGGTCAGCTCGACGACTCGGATTCCACCATCGACCAACGACGCGCACAGGCCCTGTGCATCGACGAGGGAGGCTGCCCGAACGACCGCCAGTACTCGGTCTGCCCTCAGCGCGGTGAGAACGCGCCGGGCCTCGGGAGCCCGCCCTGCGGAGGGTGCTGTGGGCTGGTGCATCGGATCCCGCTCTCGGAAAGTTCGTGTGGTTTGTGCGGATGACGGTGCACTACGCGGCGAGCGATATTTATCATTCAGACAGTGATCGCAATGGACGGCAAGCGGTTGCCATCTGTTGTCGCAAGATTTACCTTGCGTGCAGCCGAGCCCGAAGGAGGACACGTGCCGGAGCAGCCGCGGCAGCAGCGAATACGATCGTCGCCGACGATCTACGACGTCGCCAGGGTGGCCGGCGTAGCACCATCCACCGTGTCCCGTGCTTTTTCCCGACCCGGGCGGGTCAACGCCGACACCGCTGAACGGGTCCGGAAAGTCGCTGCCGAGCTCGGTTACCGCACCAACCCGTTGGCCCGTGCTCTTCCGACGGGGCACACGTCGATGATCGCGCTGGCCATCTCCGACATCACGAACCCGTACTACTTCCAGATCATCCGGGGCGCCCAGGCGGCCGCCGCCGAAGCCGACTACACGACCCTGCTCGCCGATGCCCAGGAGTCCGACCGGTTGGAACGCGAGGCGCTGGAGCGGGCCATCCCGACCGTTGAAGGCATCGTGCTCCTCAGCACGCGCATGTCCGACTCGGCGATCCGGATGATGGCGAAACAACGTCCCGTAATCGTGCTGAACCGGGCCGTCGCCGACGTACCGAGTGTGGTCGTGGACCATGCCCAGGCTATGCGGCATGCCGTCGACCATCTGTGCGAGCTCGGTCACCACAGAATCAGTTACGTCGCCGGCCCGGCGGCGGCGTGGGCGGACGGGATGCGCTGGCGATCATTACGTGAGCTCGCCGCTGAGCGGGCGCTGCAGGTGCGGCGCCTCGGCCCGTACGCGCCGACGGTCGTCGGGGGAGTGGCCGCAGCGGATGGACTTCGCCACCATCGGTCCCCTGCAGTCATCGCCTACAACGACCTAGTAGCCATTGGGGTGATGCGTGGGTTGGTCGCCTTCGGTGCGCGCATTCCCGACGATGTCAGCGTTGCCTTCGACAACATCTTCGGCGCCGATCTGGTGACCCCCGGGCTCACGACCGTCGCGGCACCCTTACGAGCTCTCGGCTCGATGGCCGTGCACAACCTGCTGGCCCTGACCCGCGGCGCGCACGACACTACGGGGGAACCGGTCGTCTTGCCGACTCGGCTCGTCGTACGCGAGTCCACGGGTCAGCGGAGGCGTCGGTGCCCCGCGCCAACAGATACCGAAGCGTGCGGTCCCCGGTGATCGCCCCGGCGCGTCCGCGTCCGCGACAACACATGGCAACCGATTGCCGTGCGCGGGGCCGCCCAGCACGATGAGTGCATGTCGAATTCTGCCGCTGCACTCAGACCGCATCCTGACCGGCTGCTTCCGCCGGAGCCCGGCGTACGAACGATTGCGCGCGAGCTGTACTACGCGGTCCGTGATTTGCCGATCATCTCGCCGCATGGGCACATCCCCGCTCAGCTGCTGCTCGACAACGAGCCGTTCTCCGATCCGGCCGGCCTCTTGGTTACCCCGGACCACTACGTCACCCGCCTGCTGCACGCCAGCGGGGTGCCCCTGCACAACCTGGGAGTTGGCCGTGGACGTCTGACGGAAGCACAATCGCGGGCTGTGTGGCGCCTGGTCTGCGAAAACTGGTCGGTATTCCGCAGCACTCCGGTGCGGTACTGGCTTGACTCCGAGCTCGCGGACATCTTTGGTGTCACGGAACGGCCTTCGGCCAAGAACGCCGACCTGCTTTACGACCAAATTGCGGGCTGCCTGACGCGTCCGGAGTTCCGGCCACGCGCCCTGTTCGAGCACTTCGGCATAGCGCTTCTGGCCACCACCGACGACCCGACCGACGACCTAGCCGCTCACGCGGCGTTGGCGGCCGACCCAACCTGGACCACGCGGATCACACCGACCTTCCGGCCGGACCGTTACCTGGACCCTGCTCAGCCGGGATGGCGGGATGTGGTGATCAGACTCGGCGAGGTCTCCGAAATCGACACCGGCGAATACGCCGGGTACCTGCACGCACTGGAGGATCGACGCCGCTACTTCATCGCTCACGGTGCGCTCTCGGCCGACCACGGGCCGCAGGACGCGCGCACAGATCCGCTGACGCCCACGGAGGCGAGTCGCATCTATCGAGACGGGCTGGTCGGTACCGCCACGATGGAAGAGACGGTGGCATTCCGGCGGCACATGTTGTTGGAGATGGCACGCATGTCCTGTGAGGACGGACTGGTGATGACCTTGCACCCGGGTGCCCATCGCAATCACCACACCGCCAGTGCCGCGACGTACGGTCCGGACACCGGATCAGACATCCCAGGGGCCACGGAGTACACCACGGCTCTGCGTCCGCTGCTCGAGCGCTACGGCACCAATCCCAATCTGAACCTGGTCTTGTTCACCCTGGATGAGACCGTGTGGTCCAGGGAGCTGGCACCACTGGCCGGTTTCTATCCCGCGGTCTACATCGGTGCCCCGTGGTGGTTTTTGGACGCACCCGACGCGATCCACCGTTTTCGCACGGCGGTCACCGAAACGGCCGGCTTCTCCCGTACGTCTGGCTTCATCGACGACACCCGTGCGTTCTGTTCCATTCCAGCGCGGCACGACATGTCCCGGCGCCTCGACAGTGCCTTCCTGGCCGGTCTCGTCGCCGAACATCGTCTTGATGAGGACGAGGCGATCGAGACCGCGGTCGCGTTGGTGTCGGACAACCCGCGCCGGGTCTTCAAGCTGTGACCACCGAAACCGGCATCACCGTGCTGTCGCGGAAGTTGGTCGGGAGTCGACCGGCGGCACCAGTGCGGCAGGTGCACCTGGGTCTGGGCAGCTTCTTTCGTGCACACCAGGCGGTCTACACAGATCTGGCACCCGACGCCGAGAGCTGGGGTGTTGCCGCGTTCACCGGGCGTAGTCCCGAGCTCGCCGACGCTGTGTCCAGCCAGGACGGTCTCTACACCCTCATCACCCAGGCGCCGGAAGGCAACCGCTTCGACGTGATCGCCAGCGTCTCCGAGGCGCACGCCGGAGGTGACCTGGACACCTGGCTGCGATACCTGCGCTCGCCCGAGACTCGGATCTTGACGCTGACCGTGACCGAGGCTGCCTACCGTCGCGTCGTCGGCGGCGGTCTCGCTCATGACGCCGCTGACGTGCTGGGGGACATCGGGGCTCTCCGGAATGGTCAGCCCACGTCAGTACGCACCGTCCCTGGTCGGCTGGTCGCCGGACTGGCCGCCCGGCGCGCCGCGGATGCTGGAGCGATAACGGTGGTGCCGTGCGACAACCTGTCGAACAACGGTCTCACCGTGTCGCGAGTCGTCACGGAGCTGGCCGAGCGCGTCGACCCAACTCTGGCCGCCTGGATCGTCGAGTCGGTTTCGTTTGTCACCACTATGGTCGACCGGATCACCCCGGCGACCTCTGCGGCCGACCGCCGCTCGGTGGCGCAGCACACCGGGATCGGGGACCGCTGCCCAGTCGTCACCGAGCCGTTCACAGAGTGGGTGCTGCACGGAGACTTCCCCGGTGGGCGCCCACGATGGGAGCAAGCCGGTGCCGAGTTCGTCGATGACGTCACACCATTCGAACAGCGAAAGCTGTGGCTGCTCAACGGTGCCCACTCATTGCTCGCGTATGCCGGCAGCATCCGTGGGCACTCGACTGTGGTCGATGCCATCTCTGACGACCTCTGCCGGGCATGGGTGGAGCAATGGTGGGACGAGTCGACACGGCACCTGAAGCAGTCTCCGGCGATGATCGCAGCCTATCGAGGTGCGCTGCTGGAGCGATTCGCCAACCCGACGATGCGCCACCGCCTCGACCAGATCGCCGCCGATGGCTCCCAGAAGCTTGCGATGCGGACGCTGCCGGTGCTTGCCCTGGAACGGCAACACGGCCGGATACCGCTGGGGGCAACGCGCACGCTGGCCGCTTGGGTGTTGCACCTGCGGGGGATCGGCGCACCGGTCACCGACCCGCGGAAGGACGACCTGCTCACCATGGCCGACGGCCCGATCACGGATGCGGTGCGCCGCGTGTTGACCTTCCTGGATCCCCAGGTCGGCGCAGACGCCGCGGTGCGGACCGCGGTACTGGCCCAAGCCGAGGAACTGACACGGTTGTGAGGCCACCACGGTCGCCGTCATGAGTTGCTAGCTCTCCAGCAGAAAGGTCGCACCACGTGCAGATCGCCGATATACAGGTCATCCTCACCTGCCCGGGTCGGAACTTCGTCACCGTCAAGATCACCACGGACGACGGACTCTCCGGGGTGGGAGACGCCACGCTCAACGGTCGGGAGCTTGCGGTGGCGGCATACTTGCAGGAGCACGTCACGGCGGCGCTGATCGGACGCGACCCGTTGCGCAGCGAAGACATCTGGCACTACCTCTACCGTGGCGCCTACTGGCGTCGTGGTCCGGTCACGATGACGGCGATCGCCGGTATCGACACGGCACTGTGGGACATCAAGGGCAAAGCGGCGGGGCTTCCCGTCTACCAGTTGCTCGGTGGTCGTAGCAGGGAGGCCGTGACGGTCTACGGTCACGCGAGCGGCGCCACCATCGACGAAGCCGTGGCCTCGGCCATGGGTTACCTGGGCAGCAGTTATCAGGCGGTCCGGGTGCAATCCGCCATTCCGGGTCTCGACTCCACGTACGGGGTTGGGGGGGTAGTCGGCGCCGGGCCGCAGGCCTACGAGCCGGCCGAGAGCGCGCTACCGGCGGAAAACACCTGGGACACCAACGCCTATCTCGCGCACGTTCCCCAGCTGATCGCTGCGGTGCGCAGCGAGGTCGGCCCGATGCCACGACTGTTGCACGACGTGCACCACCGGCTGAGCCCCAACGAGGCGGCCCGGCTGGGCAAGGAGCTGGAGCCGTTTCACCTCACCTGGCTGGAGGACCCGATTCCGGCAGAGCTGCAGTCCGGTTACCGCCACCTGCGCAACCACACCACCACTCCCATCGCCACCGGCGAGGTGTTCAATACGATCTGGGATGCCGAGGCGCTCATCCGCGAGCAGCTCATCGACTACATCCGGGCTTCGGTGGTTCATGCTGGCGGCATCACCCATCTCCGGCGAATCTTTGACTTCGCGGCTTTGTACGACGTTCGCAGCGGATCACACGGCGCCACTGATCTTTCCCCGGTGTGCCTGGCCGCCGCCCTGCAGCTCGACATCAGCATCCCGAACTTTGGCCTGCAGGAATACATGCCGCACTCCGAGGCCACCGACGAGGTGTTTCCGCACACCTACTGGTTCGAGCGCGGGATGCTGCACGTCGGCGACACGGCAGGGTTGGGTGTTGACATCGATCTGGAGGCGGCTGCCCGCTACCCGTACAAACAGGCGTCCTTGCCGGTCAATCGGCTGACCGACGGCACGATGTTCCACTGGTGATCCTTTCGGCCACACCATGGCTACTCGTGCTTGCGGGAGTCGGTGCCGGCCTTGCCGGCAGCGTCGCCGGCTTGGCTTCGCTCATCAGCTATCCGGCGTTGCTGGCCGTCGGGCTGCCTCCCATCATGGCGAACGTGACGAATACGGTGGCACTCGTCTTCAGCAGTGGAGGGTCGGTGCTGGGCTCGCGCCCCGAGCTCGCTGGTCAAGGCGCCCGGCTAATTCGACTCGGCGTCGTGGCGGTTTTCGGTGGTGTCATCGGCGGCTTGTTGCTGCTGGCCACGCCGCCCGGCACCTTCATGCTCATCGTGCCGTGGCTCATTGGGTTCGGATCGTTGGCCATCCTCGCTCCACGTCGACCGCAGGACGCCGGGTGGGTCGCCCAAAAGGGTGACGCGGCCGGCCTCACGGTGAGCGTGCTCCTGGTGGCGGTCTACGGCGGTTACTTCGGTGCGGCGGCTGGTGTCCTCATGCTCGCTGTGCTGCTCGCCCTGACCCGGGACACTCTTGCTCGAAGCAATGCTGTGAAAAATGTTGTTCTCGGACTCGCGAACTTGACGGCAGCGGCCGCCTTCGTCCTGTTCAGCTCGGTCCACTGGTCTTTGGTCGTACCACTGGGCCTCGGCTGCTTCGTCGGGGGGCGGCTCGGCCCGGTGCTGGTACGCCACGCACCCGCGCGCACCCTCCGTATCGCGATAGCGTTCTCGGGGATAGGACTCGCGGTCCACCTCGGGCTCGACGCCTACCGCTGAGTGCGCCTGCACGTATCACTCGCATCCGCACCCGGTCCACTGCACATCCAGTCATCCCCATGTGAGAGGGCCTCGGCGGCTGTCGCGGTTACTCACATGCCCCCAGCGTCCGCGTCGGTGGCTGTAAAGATGCCTGGCCCACAGGTAGCCGGTGAGCGCGATGCCGACGCTCCAGGCGATGGCCGCGATAGCGTTCATACCGGCACCGGTACTGATGAGCAGTCCGCGCACCGACCCCCACGTCGACGACCTCCACGACGCGGCCATTGTGATGCCGTGGGTGGCCGCGGGGGCCAGCAGGTGGTGGTACGCGGAGCGGAAGGTGTGGACGGCGCGGGCCTCGCAGCGGGACTGAGGCGGCGTCCTCGGATCAGTCTGTGCGGACGCGCGTAGTTGACGTTCCCGCACCCTCTGTGCTCGTCGACAATATCCGTAGGCCGGATTGGTCGACGTTGTTTCCTGACGCGAATTGCCGCCTGTCACCACCTGCGACGACGGTCAGGGCCGCTGCCGCGATCATCAGCAACCCGAGTGCGGCGTTGGGCGCGCGGTGGCCCGGCGTGACCTCCCACACGAGCAGAAAAATGAGCAGGACTAGCGACTCCACGGTGAGTGCCCGGGTGACCTGTCGGGGCCACACGGGGTCGGTGGGTACTGCAGCGCCCGCGATGTGCGCCCCGAGCAG